>Ga0207674_10007883_pt1 | contig 12373 bp, 10 predicted proteins | sample KBSCornC72_FD_184303 | JGI IMG/M metagenome (GOLD analysis project Ga0207674, IMG submission 184303) | Corn rhizosphere microbial communities from Kellogg Biological Station, Michigan, USA - KBS Corn C7-2 (SPAdes) (version 2) | ecosystem: Host-associated > Plants > Roots > Rhizosphere > Soil ... | reverse complement strand
GAGTTGGCGCGCCCAGCCGAGCACGCGGCGTTCCGAGAATGGCTCTTTGTTCGCTTCCAGCAAATCTTCTAACGTCTTGCCATCGACAAATTCCATGACTAGAAAGTGGCGCGTCCCCTCGGTGAAAAAGTCGGTGAAGGCAGGCAGATTGGGGTGATTCAGACGCGAGAGGATACGGGCCTCAGCCAGAAAATTCTGGATAGCCTGTGGCCTTTCTTGCGTGGGGACCGTCGAGAGGCTCATCTCCTTGATTGCACAGGAGGTGCCGCGCCGCGTGTCCCTGGCCTCATAGACAGCAGCCATACCCCCGTGACCGATCGTGCGCACAATCACATAGCGTTTGCGCAAGAGGGTACGAGGGTCGAGTTGTCCCGTCTGAGTGTTGCTTTTACCCTGCTGTCGGCTAATGGGTCCGGCCTCCTGTCGGAAAGATGTTCGCATACCAGTATAACACAGTTTTACGCCGAATTGGTACCCTCTGGTCGGATTGGGTTGATCTCTGCCTCATATACATGCTCAAAAGATGAAAATAGCCGCACGAGAGGCGGCCATTTTCATCCGAGAGATTTTAGAAGAATGTTGGCAGGCCGGGGAAGCCGAAATTCTGCAGCCACTGCCAGTAGGTTGAGATGATCAGCGCGACGATCAGCAGTGCCGTAAAGAGAATAGCGAGCTTGATGGCCTGGCGCATCGTAACGTGCAGCGCGGCTGGCGTGGTTGTGCGATAGAGTCCGACCAGCACTGCGGCCAGCGGTGGCAAGGTCCAGAGCGTGATCAGAATCAGGTGCGGGCCGTGTGGCGGGGTGCCGAGAAAGAGCATCGGCGCGTAGGCACCCAGCAGGATCAGTGTACAGATTACGCGATTGGCGCGGACACCCAGGAGGGTTGCCAGCGTATATTTGCGCGCCTGCAAATCGCTCTCCATGTCGCGTATATCATTGATATACAGAATAGCGGCGACGAGCAGACCAAGCGAGATGCTGCATGTGAGTGGCAACATATCCACGTGTCCACGCTGGATCACATACGCGCCCATGACCAGCAGCGGGCCGAAGACCCAGAATGCTGTCACCTGGCCGAGCGTCAATGAAGCAAGCGAACGCGGCGGCGCGCTATAGAAGTACGCTCCAATCAGGCCAAGCGCGCCAAAGATAAAGGCTGGCAGGCCACCATAGAACGCGACCAGCACCCCAAAGAACGCGCCGACAATCAGCAGGAAGAGGCTCACTGCCAGCACGCGCCCCGGCTTTATAAGCCCCTGCTGAATCAGCCCGCCAGGTCCCAACGCGTTGCTCGTATCGACGCCCTGGACATAATCGTGATAATCGTTGAGCAGATTCGCCCCCAACTGCACGAAACAGACCGCGACCAGTGCGATCAGAAAACGCTGGGGATGAAAGACGCCAAACGGATTGTGGTTCGAGACCGAGGCCGTCCAGGCCATTACGCTACCAAGCGCCAGAGGTAGGATTGCGAACCACAGATACGGGAGGCGCAAGCCCTCCCACCAGATATTCAACCATTCGCTTAGATTGCGGCGATATTCCGCTGGCTGTACTACCAGCGGCTCCGGCACACCAGCGACCTGAGCCTTAGTCACTGCGCGTACCGCGACCTCCGGTTGGAGCGTCGTGAGGGTCTGGAGTGAATCCAGAGGAATAGTAGGAACTTCTTCTGCCTGAACCGACTCAGCAGCAACAATTTGAGAAGAAACAGGAGTGACTTTCCTGACAATGGCGGTATTTTTCGGTTTTGGCGCTTCCTGGTCTTTCATACGCTCCCCTCCTGGCGTAGAATCGTCTCCGGTAGTGGAGTAGAATGGATAAATCAAGAGACAAAGCAATCTCTTATTGGTACACGTACAGAATGAAAGATAGGCATACTACATAAAAGTGAATGCTTCTAATTCCAGTATACAGGAAAGCCGAAATCTGAGTAGTTTCTTCGGCTCTGACAGGGTAAGATGTCCTATTGGTTCTGAAGCTCTTGCTGGAGTGCGAGCAATGACCGTTGAAGTTGCGCCTGTCCGACCGCGACCGTGAGATCGCCACGCGTTTTTTCCAGGATACCGCGCGCGACATCGGTTGAGCGACGTAAACCGCTGGTCACTGCATCGGGAAAGTCAAGCGTGGTGAGCAATGCATAGATATCGTCCATCTGCTCCAGATAGTATTCGCTCTCCTCGACATTGGCGCGGCGCAACTGATCCAGCACGTAGCGGCGTAGCTCGCCCACGGCCTCTGCCAGCCCATTGAGGTACTGCGGCCAGTCGATAGCCAGTTCAGGTGCCAGGGGTAGCGGTTGCTTCTGAGCCAGTGCCAGAAAGGTATTGGCCTCGGCAAACTCTTTCTGCGTATCCTGCACAAAACCGGCATAGAAAACATCCAGATTTTGCGCGAGATCGCTGGTCATCTCGCGTAAGAGCTTGTCAGCTTCCGCGAGCAACTGGCGGGCGGTGGCGAAGTCGTGACGATGAGTGGCGCGAATACTATTGGCGCAGTGGCGTATCGCAGCGCGTGAACGCGGAAGTGCCCGTTCACGCGCGTTATGTTTTTGTTCAAGGTAAAGGAGCGCCTGCTCCCCCACCAGATTGAGATTTTTGGACATGCTTGCCTTCCTCTCCTCCATTTAAGAGCAGTGTACCATAGTCTTCAACGCTGTCAATGGCCAATACGAAAATGCTGTAGAACTCTCCTTCAGTACACTTATGCGCAAGAGGCAATTATGTTGGCAGAGCAAATCTATTCGGTTCTCAATGCCACGATTGGGTCAAGCCCTGCCGCGCGCCGGGCTGGATAGTAGCCGAAGACAACGCCCACTGCCCCGGCGAAACAGAAGGCCAGCAGAACCGCGATCGGCGAGAGCACGAACGAGGTTTGCGAGAGCATTGCGAAGATCAGCGCGCCAGCTATGCCGAGCAGAATGCCCGCGATGCCTCCCATGCCGCTCAGCATCATGGCCTCGATCAAAAATTGGGTCAAGACATCGCGTGGACGCGCCCCGATCGCCATACGAATGCCGATTTCGCGTGTACGTTCAGTCACGGAGACGAGCATAATATTCATGATGCCGATGCCGCCAACGATCAGCGAAATCGACGCCACGCCCACCAGCAGAACCGTCAGCGTTTGCGTCGTCCCCTGCACCGTGCTCAACACCTGCTGCTGATTCTGGATGGTAAAATCGTCGTCCTGTGAATTGCTGATATTGTGCCGCTGCTCTAGCAGCGCCTGCACAGCCGTTTGCACGTTGGTGACTTGCGACGTATCGCTCGCGGTAATATCAATCGAATTGACAAAGGTGTTCCCGGAAAGCTGCTGTTGCGCGGTGGTAAAGGGTATATAGACCACATCATCGGCATTGCCGAAGCTTGAGCCGCCTTTCGCATCCAGCACGCCAACCACCGTAAAGGTCACGCTACCGATGCGAATCTGCTTGCCAAGCGGATCGACGCCAAGCGGGGTGAAGAGATTGGTCAGGACCGTCTGGCCGATCACGGCATCGTTGCCCTGTTGTGAGGAAATGAAGCTGCCCTCCTGCATCTGCCAGCTTCCGATTTGCTGGTAATCGGGATAGACGCCCTGAATCGTCGAAGACCAGTTCTGGTTCTGATAGACCACCTGCCCGTTGACGTTCAGCACCGGGCTGACTGCCGCAACGTTGGGAACCTGGGACGCGATCGCGTCAGCATCGGCCTGGGTCAACGTCCTGGCCGAGCCGCCTCCCTGGCGCACACCTCCGCCCGCGCTCAGACTGCCGGGCCGCACAACAATCTCCGTCGGGTTGAGGGTCGAGAGACGATTGCTGATCGACGCGGTGCTGGCTTCGCTGATCGAGATAATCACGATCACCGCGCCCACGCCAATGATAATGCCCAGCGAGGTGAGCAGAGAGCGCATTTTGTTGGCGCGCACCGCCTGGAGCGCGCTCTGACAATTCTGATAGAAGCTGGCAAAGCCGCCTGGTCGCCGCTGTTTGGCCCGCATGGGCGGCGGCGTGGTGGGCAGACGTTTCTCCTGGCCGTTTGCGACCTCCAGGGCGGATTTCGAATCAGGTGTTTTCATACTTTGCCTCGCGTTTTTTCCTTGTGATGGCCGTTTTGCAGGAACAGCGCGCGGGCACTGACCTGCACAGCGTTCTGCTGATCCTCGACGATGCGCCCATCGCGGAACCTAACCTGGCGCTGACAATAGTTGGCCACGTTGGCATCATGAGTGACCAGGACGATTGTGATGCCGCGTGCGTGAAGCTGCTGCAAAATCATCATCACTTCCAGGCCGGTGCGGCTATCCAGGTTGCCGGTTGGCTCGTCGGCCAGGATCAGCGCGGGACCAGTGACCAGTGCGCGCGCGATCGCCACGCGCTGTTGTTGTCCGCCCGAAAGTTCTGCCGGACGATGATCCGCGCGCGGACCCAGGCCAACCATCGAGAGAGCCTGGAGCGCACGCTCGTAGCGTTCGTGCGCGGGCATACCGGAATAAATCAAAGGCAGTTCAACATTCTGGCGCGCGGTCATTCGACTCAGCAAGTTGAAGCCTTGAAAGATGAAGCCGATCTTCTGGTTGCGGATATCTGCCAGTTCGTTCTTGTCCATCTTGCTCACCGGAACGCCATCGAGAAAGTATTCGCCCTGCGTTGGTCGATCCAGGCACCCAAGCATGTTCATCAGTGTGGATTTGCCCGATCCCGAAGGCCCCATGATAGCGACGAACTCGCCACGCGCCACCTGCATACTGACGCCGCGTAGAGCTGGCACTACGTTGTTGCCCATGTAGTAATACTTGCTCAGTTTTTCCACGCGAATGACCGGGTGTGCTTGCGGAGAGGCCTGCAGCGGGGCAGGTACATTTTGCCCCTGCTCCCCTATGCTGTGATTTTCCATCTGCTTGATCCTCTCTTAATTGCCGCCATTGCCACCGCCAAAGCCGCCTCTACCGCCGCCGCCGAAGACACCGCGTCCGCTCCCGGTTCCGGTCCCGCTCGTTGTTGTGCTGCTACTCTTGCCGCCAGTCTGTCCGACCACGACCTGATCGCCCGCCTTCAGGCCAGAGAGGATCTCCGTCTCCTGCCCATTGGTCAGCCCGATCGTCACCAGCACAGGGACGAGCTTGCCATTTTTCAACTCGACCACAATGCCCTTGCTGCCAGAAGTTCCCTTGCCAACTGTGTTATTGCCGATCGCGGATCTGATAGCGCTGGCGCTCAATTCACCGTCCTGGATCGCGGTGGTTGAGAAGGTGAGGGCCGATGATGGAACGAGCAGGGTACTGATGCGCTCTGCCGTGGTAATATTGACTGTCGCGGTCATGCCTGGATAGACATGATCGCTGCCAATGCTCTGCATATCCACGGCCAGGTTGACCAGGTACGTTACCACATTTGAACTGGTCTGACCCAGCGTATTGATACTCGTGACAGTCGCGCTGAAAGTTTGCGAGGGGTACGCGGCGACCGTGAATTGCGCGGGCTGATTGACCGCGACCGCAGCGATATTGGCCTCGTTGACCTGAGCCGCGACGTTGAGTGTACTGGCATCAACCAGCACGATAAATGCCGACGAACTGCCAGAACTGGAGTTGCTCGATGAATTGCTACCACCGCTCGGCGCGTTCTCGCCCACCATCCCGCTGATCGACTCAACCACTCCGGCATGAGGCGCGGTGAGTGTGGCGTTTTTCAAATTATCCTGAGCCGTCTGCAAGGCTGTCTGAGCGTTGGTCAATTGCTGTTGCGCCGATGTGATCTGATTGGACGCATTGTCAATTGAGCTATTCGCCTGAGCTACCGCCAGGTTGTACTGATCTGTGACCTGCTGCTTGCAATTGGCTGAATTGGGCGTCGGGGTGGGAGTAGGTGTACCCGCCTGGTTGCCGCTGCTTCCCCCATTGCCGGGCGCATTCGGGGTTCCGTAGAGGGCGCAGTTGTTCAGGTCAGTCTGCTCGGTGATATATGCATTATTCAGCGTCGCCGCCTCTTGATTCCTGGTGTTGCTCAAACTGGTATACGCATTGTTCAGTGAGGTTTGCGCGGAGTTCACACCATTTTGCGCCTGATTCACGGCGTCCTGTAACGCGGTTGGATCGAGCTTGGCCAGTTCCTGACCCTGTGTGACCTGTTGACCAACCTGGACATCGATCGACTGAATGGGAGCGGATGTCGCGAAGTTCAGGTTATAGATCGCGCCAGCCTGCACCGGGCCGGTCGCGGAAACGGTCACGACCAGGTTGCCGGTGGTGGCCGCCGACTGGGTATAGCGTACTGGCGAGGCTCCATTGGCGCGTCGATAGATGAACAGGCCGCCCAGCAACAGGACGATGACCAGCACGACGATCAACGCGATCATCCAGGGATTGCGCCGCTTTTTCGCGTAGGGCGAAGGCGGGACTGGCGTAAAAGCAAAATCGTCGGTTTCGTCATCGATCAGTGGGCTAAAATCCATTGGCAGGTCCGTGCTGGCCGGGACCGATGGCATCACGGGTACCGTACTTGCTTCAGATATATTCTCAGGTGTCTCAGGCATACGTTTTTCCTCTATTATTGAACATGGGCAGAAGTGAGGTGACTGGCAAAGCTGCCTTATCTCTGGCCTTGTCAGGATCGTTATAGATAAACTATTGGGCCGGAGTTGGTGTACTTCTGGGAGTTGGCAGGCTCAGCAGGATAGCAATGGAGCTGGCGGCAATCGTTCCCTTGCTCCCGGCCTTTCCCACGATGGTGAGCGGCTGGCCAACTTTCAGTACGGCAGCGGTCACGCTCGCGGTCTGCACAATCCGGGTCTGGGGTGTAATGGCTACAGTGTAGGCCGCGCCACTGGTATCAGTGATCGTCAGGCTGGTACCGTTGAGCTGACCAACGGTGCCGACCAGGCCACGAAAATTGTTTGTGCTATTTCCCGAATTCCCTGTATTCCCGGAGGTGCCTTGCCCGAAACGACGGCGCGCAGCCGAGGCGCAAGGATTCGTCGAGCCGGTGCCTCTGCCGAAATTCCTGGTGCCGGTGCCGAATGGAGAGCCGCTATTCGAGCCGCTGAGCGCGGTAATGCTCACCGCCGAGTAGGACCCGTTGTTGCTGGTGACGGTCACTCTGACGTTTGAGCCTTCTTTCAGCGAGGTGGCCGGGATCGTACTTTCCTGGGTGACGGTCGTCGAGCTGGTATAAGTCACGGTGACGGTCTGACTACGTTGATTAGTGAGCGTCAACGTCTGTCCATTGATCTTATTAAGCGTCCCGGTTGCCGTCTTAAAAGATGAGGCCGAAGCTGGTCTGGTCGCTTGCGCACAGGCAGTCGCGGTAGCAGACGCGCCCGCGCTTGTGGAGGTAGAGGTGCCACACGCGGCCAATAGCAACAGGCAGGGAAAGAGCAAATAGACCGTCTTCGGTAAGAGATCGTGCATACGCATAGAATATATCCTCCCTGATAAGAAGAGATATGAAAATTGTCCTGGGATATTCACGTTCCTCGTGTAGAAACCCTTACGATGCTGACGGAGAGGTATGCCCAATCAAGCTCTTGCTCGACCAGGAAGGGCTTTTGATCACATATATGTAAATATCTTCAGGTAACTCAAAGCTAAAGTACCACTCGAAGCTCTATAATGTTTAATGTATTTGTAAAATAAGTATAAAGTATGAAAACGTGGGTGTTATCGAAGGAAATTAGGAGGTTAGAGTACAATAGATACATGAGAATGTTATTTTGTACTCAACTGCATAGTTACCGAAAAGGATTTGGAATGGAGGAGCAAGATAGGGCTTCCGAGTTGCCAGAAACGGGCATCAATACAATCCAGCAGCTTCATTTTGAGCTATTCCGGCGTACGCGCTATAATCTTCTTGATGGCGAGCGCGTTGTTCAGGATTTGCTGGCGTGGCGCGACCTCTGGTATAGCGTTTTTCCCACGCGCTTCCCCTATTTCTTTAAGCACCCGAATGCCCAGGAGTATCACCCCTATACAGAAATGGCGATGTTGCGCCACATTCGCTATGATAGCTGGCCGCCCGATATCCTCTACATCTGGACCAACGACGAGGCTCTACCAGAGCTTCGTAAACGCATTGAGGAGCGATGGGAAGCATCCGAGATCACCGTAATTTTGCCAGAAGAAGAGGAATTACAAGTCGCCCATATGGACGATGAACACGGCATGGTGCTATGCGTCTGGTGTGCTTGAGAGCACCTCAACCACCTCTGCTTCTGGCAGGGCTGAGATCATTTCCACCGTTTTTTCTTCGATCAGCGTACCCAGGTTGCGCATCTCAGGCCAGAACGCAGCCACGAGACCCACAACCACAATCGTGCCAACGCCGCCAAAGCTCACTGCTCCGATCGGGCCGAGCAGTTGCGCAGCCATGCCGGATTCGAAACCGCCGAGCTGGTTGGACATGTTGATAAATAGCCCGTTCACGGCGGAGACGCGCCCACGCATTTCATCGGGCGTGCGTGTCAGCACCAGCGTGCTACGAATAACCACGCTGATATTATCCGACGCACCCAGGACGGCCAGCATAATGAGCGAGAGCCAGAAGATATGTGAGACGCCGAAGATGCAGGTTGCCACGCCAAAGATGCCGACTGCCAGCAGGAGCGCGCGGCCAGCTTTTTTGAATGGCGGAGTGTGCGCCAGAGCGAGCGTCATCAGGAGCGCGCCAACGGAAGGCGCGGCCTCCAGGATGCCCAGCCCGGTTGGTCCCACGCGCAAGATATCGCGGGCATAGATTGGTAGCAACGTCACCGCGCCTCCCAGCAGGACCGCGAAGAGATCCAGAGTAATCGCTGCCAGAATCACCTGTGTGCGGCGCAAGAACGTAAAACCTTCGGTCAGCGAGCGTAAAGTCGAGCGTTCCTTGACTTTACCCACATGCGCCGTCCCTGTGACGTGCATCAGGAGGAAACAGAGAATGACCACCAGCGTTGCCACAGTGTTGAGGATATAAACGGGCAGGGTACTGTGAAAGATCGCGATCAACAGGCCGCCGAGCGCTGGTCCGCCCATTGAGGCCAGTTGCCAGGAACTACTCTGCCAGGTCGCGGCATTTTCGTAGGCATTTTCCGGTATTGTTTCTGAGAGCAGAGCAGAGCCGACCGGGTTGCTAAACGCGTTCCCGATGCCGAGCAAGACCAGGCAGCCGTAAATCAGCAATAATGGGTTTTGAAAATATGAGAGCAAAGTCAGACCAACGGCGCTCGCCGCGAAGAGGCCCTGAGCAAAGAGCATCATACGTTTGCGGTTCAGGCGGTCGGCCAGCGAACCGGCAGGGAGCGAGAGAATGAGCGCCGGTGAGACCTGTGCCAGTCCCACGAAGCCCAGAGCCAGCGGCGAATTTGTGCGCTGGTACAACTCCCAACCAATCGCCACCGAAAGCATCTGCTCGCCGATGGCCGAGAGAAAAGTGGCGAAAACATAGAAACGAAAATCGCGGTACCGCAACGCCTGATAGGGGTCGTGATATTTGACCACACCGGGCGCGGTTGCTGGCTCGACCTGAACACTGATAGAAGAGGTTGAAGTGGAATGCGGGGTTCCCGATTGATCTGCCTGGTTCACAATAGTCCTTTAAGAAATAAGCCTATGCCTGAATGAATAATGATACCAAAAAAGAAAGCTGAGTTGCTAACAAAAGTATATCACATCCGGGATAATTGTTTCGCCGGTCCATTTGCCTCTTCCTTGCTCTTACCTTTTCCTTGATTAGGGCGCGACGCAAAAGGACCATGAAAGAAATTAGTGCTATTATATCTATTGCTATAGCGAGCCAAACGAACAGGAAGTTGCCAGTGGCATCTACATAGGCTACACAAGCGACTATGAGCACTATACCGATGACGAAAGCCGCTATGGCAGGCAATCTCTCTTTGTGGAAACGTGGGGTGAATCGGGATTCTTTGCTCATGTGTTTGTCCTCTCTATTATAACTTACCTCTAGCATATAACAACATTGAGCTATTCACATTCTTCAGTTGTCTCCATATCACCTGTAGCATGGTATGATTACACCATGATATAATAGCAAAGAATTTTCTGATTATGTACTGCACAATGCTAGATGGTATCTATTTGAAAAGGGATAGTATATGGATAGGCGTGACATAGAACGCTACCTTCAAATGCTTGGGCAGGAATTAGCAAAACAGCAACGACATGGGCGTATTCTGCTGGTCGGCGGTGCTGTGATGCTTCTTATCATAGGAAACCGTAATTCGACGCGCGATATCGATGCTTCATTTGAAGATGAAGGGCCAGCTATTCGTAAAGCAGTTGGAGAGATAGCGAAAAGGGAAAGACTTCCTTCTGATTGGATCAATGATGGAGCAAAAGGCTTTTTCTACTCTTCACCCCCTATCAATTTATGGAAGAGCTATCCTGGCGTTGATATTTATATTCCTGAAATGGAATATTTACTTGCTATGAAGATTGTCGCGGGTCGCCCACAGGACATCGGAGATGCGCAAGCACTCATACATTATCTAGGAATTTCTCAGGCAGAGGACGTATTAAACATTTTGAAGAAGTATATTCCTTCCAGATACCTGACTCCCAGGTTACAATATATGGTAGATGACTGGTTTGATTGAAAGGGAGAGCAATGAGTATGGGTTCTTATCATTGGGATCGCTACAGTGCCGCCGAAAGCTTCCAGCGTATCAAGCAGGGAGAGCAGCCCTGGGTCGCGTTGGGAGATTTCCTTGATGACTGGCGTAGGTCTGACCCTGAGGATCGGCTGGAACTTGTTGCTCAGCCGCTAGAAGAAGTGACAACACCCGATGAACAGCGTTGGGCAACGCTCTTTGCTGGCGCTATCGAAGAATTATGTTTGGCTGAAGGTTTTGCGGTCCCTGGCTGGATTATGGAGGCTCGCTATTATCTTCAGGAACCCTGGTACCCAACTGCCCGGAAAGAGGCACTTCGCCGCTTCATGGAGGAAACGACTCCACGAGCGTTTAAACAGAGAAAAGTGTTTATTGGCGATCGGGCGTTGTTGCGTGCGTGATTTGAGTGAGGAAGAAGGCCCGCTTATCATGTTCACTGATAAGCGGGCCTCTGAGTGGGGCTGAGAGGACTCGAACCTCCGACGCACGGTATAAAGTAGATAGCTGGCGCGCGATCTCACATGCACCATGAGATCTCGTTTCCGGCTACCCCTTTCCGAACCGGACAGGCACCTTTCAATGCATCCGGCTCTCCAGGTCTTTTGCAAGACCCTGCATCCCTTCCCCGTGTATCAGGCATTGCCCTGATCGTTTGGGTACTATGAATGCTCTGCTGCCATGAGCCTCGCGACTGGTAGGCAGTCCCACACTTTCACACGTATGCGCCTCTGCATGTAGGCTCCCAACTCACCGGTTTTCCTCTGTCCAGAGAGGCCGCTGTGGCGAGGTGCCTCTATCCTGCTCCTAAACATCAAGATAGATCACCACATACACCCGATAGTACCTTGAAGGTGTAGGGCCGGTTAAGCCCGCCCGGTTTGGGTTCAAGCAGTCTAGCCTTAGCCATGTGCAACTCGCTGACGGACTGTGGATTTGGTACGTATCCTCTCCGCCTTTTCCTACCATGCTATGGTCCCCTCCAGGTTTCCCTGGTCAGGTAAGGTAGGTGCTGTCCCCACATTGCACCAGTGGGGGTTTTCGGAAAAACAAGCATACGTGCGCTTTTGTGGCGCACTTAGGAAACCGACGCTCTATCCACTGAGCTACAGCCCCATCGGCGTTTATTCTATCACGAGCGTCAAGTGCTGAGCAAACGAGAAGCGGAACAGGGCGTTTTCCCCGTTCCGCTTCTCGTTTGCTCGGTGCAAGCTCGCTTATTGGTAAGACGCGGGCGCGGCATTAATCGCGCCGGTCTCTTCCATGATGGTGCGCAGTTGTTTGGCGTCGATGGTTTCGTGCAGACGCAGCTCGCGGGCGATGCGATCGAGTGTGATCTTATGCTCGCGAAGCAGGCTGACGGCCTTTTCGTGCGCCCAGACGACGATGCGATTAACCTCCTGGTCGATGATCGCGGCGGTCTTCTCGCTGTAATCGCGTCCACCACGGCCAGCCAGAGCGGTCCCGGCGAAAGGATCTTCGCGTTCGCTGTAGGAGATTGTCCCCAGGCGTTCGCTCATGCCCCAGTTCGTGACCATCTGGCGCGCAATCGCTGTGACACGCTGCAAGTCGTTTTCCGCGCCCGTCGTGATACGCCCGATGGCTTCCACGGCGTGTTGCGTGTCGAGCTGGATGCTGCCGACCTTCTTGCTGATTTCTTCGCTCGAGCGCGCGGTCTTGCGGGCGAGCTCTTTGACCTCGTTGGCGACGACGGCAAATCCCTTGCCCGCCTCGCCGGCGCGGGCGGCTTCGATGGTCGCGTTGAGCGCGAGGAGGTTGGTCTGCTCG
>Ga0207674_10007881_pt1 | contig 12374 bp, 12 predicted proteins | sample KBSCornC72_FD_184303 | JGI IMG/M metagenome (GOLD analysis project Ga0207674, IMG submission 184303) | Corn rhizosphere microbial communities from Kellogg Biological Station, Michigan, USA - KBS Corn C7-2 (SPAdes) (version 2) | ecosystem: Host-associated > Plants > Roots > Rhizosphere > Soil ... | reverse complement strand
CGCCTCGCTCGTGTCCGGGGCGCCGTGGCATATGCGCACGCTCCAGCTCGATGGAGCCGGCAACAAGAACCAGGATCGCAGCATCCAGCCGAGCGCGATCGTCGGTGAGCTGCCACCCCAGGCGCTCGCACCGACGCCCAAACCGACGCCACGTCCACCGTCGAACCCCGCCCCGACCCAACGTCCGCCTTCGAACCCCGGACCGAACGCACCCGACCCGCGACCCGCGGCCCAGGAGGGCGGTCCCCTCGGCACGGTGCCGCCGACCAGCACGGCTGTCGACGGAGGAAAGCCATCCGGTGCCGAAGGCCTCATCTGGGTCGTACTGCTCACCGCGGCCCTCGCCGCGATGACGGTCCGCGGCGCGCAGATGGCTCGGGCGAGATCTCGCCCGCCGGACTGAGCACGCGCTTGGCGCATTCACGGCCGCTCGAGGCGCGGCAGGGACCGCGGCCCAATCGCCTACCATCTCCCTCCTGACCGACCGACCGCCGTCGTCCAGGAGGGACCGCTTCGATGCGCACGCTCATCGCCAACGGCACGATCGTCACGGCCGAGGGATCGCAGGTCGCCGACGTGCTCATCGACGGCGAGACCATCGCCATGATCGGCGCGGACCTGGCCGCCGCCGGGATGACCGCCGACGAGACCATCGATGCGACCGGCAAGTACGTCATCCCTGGCGCGATCGACGTCCACACCCACATGGAACTGCCGTTCGGCGGGACGTTCGCCAAGGACACGTTCGAGACCGGCACGCGCGCAGCGGCGTTCGGGGGAACGACGACGATCGTCGACTTCGCAGTGCAGTCGCGGGGGAAGTCCCTGCGCGAGGGCCTCGACGCGTGGCACGCGAAGGCCGAGGGCAACGCGGTCGCCGACTACGGCTTCCACATGATCATGAGCGACGTCAACGACGACACGCTCAAGGAGATGGACCAGCTCGTCAGCGAGGGCATCCCCGACTTCAAGCTGTTCACCGCGTACCCGGGCGTCTTCTACAGCGACGACGGCGCGATCTTCCGGGCGATGCAGCAGACGGCGAAGAACGGCGGGCTGATCATGATGCACGCCGAAAACGGGATGGCCATCGACGTCGTGGCCGAGCAGACCGTCGACGAGGGCACGACCGATCCGATCGGCCACGGCCTGGCACGGAAGGCCGTCTTCGAGGGTGAGGCGACGAACCGCGTCATCAGGCTCGCCGAGGCGGCCGGCGTCCCGGTGTACATCGTCCACCTGTCGGCCAGGGAGGCGCTGGCGGAGGTCCGCTCGGCACGTGACCGAGGATCCATGGCGTTCGCCGAGACGTGCCCGCAGTACCTGTTCCTCTCGCTCGACGACCTCGGCGACGGGTTCGAGGGCGCCAAGTTCGTGTGCTCGCCGCCGCTCCGGCCGAAGGACCACTGGGACGACCTCTGGACGGGACTCGTCAAGGACGACCTCCAGATCGTGTCCACCGACCATTGCCCGTTCGACTTCCACGGCCAGAAGGAGCTTGGCCGTGGCGATTTCCGCAAGATCCCGAACGGCCTCCCGGGCGTGGAGGATCGGATCGACCTGATGCACGATGGCGGCGTCGTCGGCGGGCGGATCACCAAGGAGCGCTGGGTCGAGATCGTGTCCACGGCGCCCGCGAAGATGTTCGGGATGTTCCCGCGGAAGGGCTCGATCTCGATCGGTGCCGACGCCGATATCGTCGTCTACGACCCGAACCGCAAGCGCACCATCTCCGCCAAGACCCACCACATGGACGTGGACTACTCCTGCTACGAGGGGCGCCAGGTCCAGGGAGCAAGCGACGTCGTCCTGTCCCGCGGCTCGGTCATCGTCCGAGACGGGCAGTTCACCGGCCGCAAGGGCGCGGGCAAGTTCGTAACGCGCTCGACCGCCGACTACGCCCGGATCTCGTAGCGCCGACGTGGCCGTCATCGAAGGCGCCCGCTTCGGGCACGTCAACGTCACCTCGGTCGACTGGCGACGGCTCGCAGATTTCTACTCGACCGTGTTCGGTTGCGAACTCGTCCCGCCGGAGCGCGACATCCGGAGCGCCGACCTCGACGCCGCCACGTGTCTCCGCGATGCGCACCTGACCGGCGGTCACCTTCGCCTCCCTGGCCACGGCGACACCGGCCCGACCATCGAGATCTTTTCGTACGAAGCGCTCGAGGTTCACGGGGATCCGAGCGTGGCGCGCCCGGGCTGGGGTCACATCGCGTTCCAGGTCCCGGACGTTCCGGCCGCGGTCGACGCCGTCCTCGCGAATGGCGGCGGGCGCATCGGGAAGGTCGTGACGACGCAGACGTCGGATGGGTCGTCGGTCACGTGGTGCTATGCCACCGATCCCGACGGCAATATCGTCGAGCTCCAGGCGTGGTCGACGACGGCCCGATAAGGGGCGCGACCTCGATCCGGCGTCATGTGACGATCCCGGCCGACCTCGAGCGGGTCGCGGAACTACGCGCGACGGTCCGGGAGATCGGGGCCGGCTGCCAGGCACCAGCTGACTGCATCGGCGATCTCGTGCAAGCCGTCGACGAGGCGGCGACCAACATCATCCGGTACGGCTACGGTGGCGAGCGCGGCTCGATCGACATGACCGCCGAGCTCGTCGGAGATGACATCGTCGTCACGCTCGTGGATGAGGCGACGCCATTCGATCCCACGGCGGCCGAAGGCCCGGATCTGTCGATCCCGCCCCATCGGCGAACGCCCGGCGGGATGGGCATCCATCTGATGCGCCTGGCGACCGACTCGATGGAGCATCGGGTCCGGCCCGGCGGTGGCAACATACTGACCCTCACGCGTTCGAGGGTCCGGCGTCCGAAGGAGGGTTGATCGATGGCGATGCAGACCACGGTCGAGCGGGTCGAGGCGCGCGTCCCGGTGACCGTGATGACGCTGTCGGGCGAGCTCGATGCCTCGAACTACCTCCGCCTCGTCGATGACGTCCGTCCGGTGTACGACGGCGGCGCCAGGGATCTCCTGCTGGATCTCACCGACTTGAGCTCCATATCGAGCTCGGGTCTGGTCTCGCTCTACTCGATCCTCAAGGTGATGCAGGGCGAGGAACCGCCCGACCCCGAATACGGATGGAACGCCCTCCATTCGATGGAACGCGATGCCGAGGACGGGAAGACGCAGGAGGTCGTGCGGCTGTGCGGGATGCAGCCCGCCGTCGCCGAGGTCCTTCGGCGGACCGGCATCGACGCGATGTTCCCGAGCTACCCGGACCGAGAGGCGGCGCTCGCGGCGTTCTAGCCGCAGCGTCCCGGTCGCAGGAGCACGTCCTGACCGACGTCACGGCGCCCGAGGCGATCGACGCGATCCTCCGTCCGTTCACGCGGTCGGCTGGTGAGCTCACCGTGCGATTCGAGGCCGCAGGGTCCACGCCCGCGGCACCCGGTGACGCGCCGCGCCTGACGCGCGACATCCTCGTCGAAGGCCGGTACCTCGGCCGGATCGTCGCCGAGGGACCCGCGGTCCGCGAGCGTCCGGTCGCCGCGTCGCTCGAGGCGGTCGCGCTGGCCATCGAACACCTCGCGGCGGCGGGCGGCATGCCCGACGCGAAGGCCGCAGCCGATGCCCGAAGCGGGATCGAGGCCGAGCTCGCACTCAGCCGACTCCAGCAACGCAGCATCGTCTCGCTGCAACCTCCCGAGGTCGCGGGGTACGACCTGGCCGGCTACTACGAGCCGGCGAGAGAGGTCGGCGGCGACTTCTTCGAGCTGTTCCGATTGCGGCGGCGCGGCCGCCCGCTGGGGATGGTCATCGCCGACGTGACCGGGAAGGGGATCGCAGCCGCGCTGTTGATGGCGTTCGCGCGACCCGTGATCCATTCCGCGCTCCAGGCGGCTCCCGGTCCGGCCGATGCGCTTCGTCGCACGAACCGCATCCTCGTCGACGAGCTGCACACCGCGCTGTTCATCACGGCCCTCGTGGGGCGGCTCGACGTCGGATCGGGCCGGGTGTCGATCGCGAATGCCGGCCATGAGCCGCCGCTGCTGATCCCCGGCGATGGCGGCCCGATCACGATGATCGAAGAGAGCGGGCCGATGCTGGGGATGTTCTCCCCGCTCGACCTGACCGAGATCGAGGTCGAACTGCGACCCGGCGACAAGCTGCTGCTCTACACGGACGGGGTGACCGACGCGATCACGTCGAGTCGTGAGCGCTTCGGCCGCGACCGGATGCTCGCGACGATAGAAGCCGCGCGTGCAGGCTCGGCGCATGACCTCGTCCAGACATTGAGTGCAGCGGTCAGCGGCTTCGGCGAGGGTGCCGTGCCAGCCGACGATGTGACGATCGTGGCGGTGGGGCGGCACTAGGGGGAGGACGCGTGCGCGGCGCTAGGCGGGCGGCGGCGGCCCCAGGCGCGGTTTTTCGTCAATGGCTCGTCCGACCGGCCATCGCGACACATTTCCCGCCATCGGCGGCGACCACGAGCCGTTGACGACGATCCGGCCTGAACCGTGCACGGGGCGACCCCGTCCTTCGCATCAACACTGCCGTTGGCCGTCCCCACGAGCCGATGACGCCCCGACGGAGCGCGTGCCACGCAAGGCGGCCGCCGCGATCCGGAAGGATGCGGCGGCCGCCGAAAGCACCTGGGGCGTCGGCCAGGACCGCGAACGGCCTGGCCTACCCGGGGAAAGCTCGGGCAGACCCTTATCAGACCTCGGTGACCCGATCCCTATCGAAGACTCGCACGAGGGCGAGGATCAGCATCTCGACCAGGGTCCACCCGACCAGCGCGACGATCGCCGCGATGTCGAGCATCGAGCCCTGATCAGCCGTCACGCGATCGAGCTGGAACATGCCGCGGAACGGCTCTACGAAGGGATCGGTCACGTTGAGGATCAATTGGACGACGTCATTGCCTGGGTTCGCGACCAGCAGCAGCAGGATGACGCGCAGGATCAATGCGACCTGCAGCACCCCGAACAGGAACTTGACGAACCGCGAGACGACCGCGGCGCCGCCCGGCCCCACGGTGCGTGCGCGCTCGGTCGTCCGCACGGTGCTCCCGCGCGCCTCGCCTACGTAAGGATCATTCGACGCGGTCTGTTGGACCGTCGTACGCTCGATATCGGTCATCGTGGGCCTCCTGCTTTCGGGCCGCAGGATGCCGCCTACTCGCACGGGGGCACATATCCCCCGATGGCCGCTGCGCTTGCAGCGACCTTTCAGTCGCGCTCGCTCAGATGGCGCGTGCTCGCCTCTCGGTGCTCGCCGGCACCGAGCACCGTGGTGTTACGAGCCTAAAGCGTGCTATCGCGTCCGCGGGAAGCCCAGGTCGACCTTGCTCGTCCCCGGATCCGGCCAGCGCGACGTGACGATCTTGCCGCGTGTGTAGAACTGGATCCCCTCGGGCCCGTACATGTGCAGGTCGCCGAACAGGCTCGCCTTCCAGCCGCCGAAGCTGTAGTACGCGACAGGCACAGGGATCGGGACATTGATCCCGACCATGCCCGCGTTCACCTCGAACTGGAACTGGCGTGCCGCGCCGCCGTCGCGCGTGAAGATCGCCGTCCCGTTGCCGTACGGGTTCTCGTTGATCAGCTTGACCGCGTCTTCGTACGTCTTGACCCGGACGACGGTCAGCACCGGGCCGAAGATCTCGTCGCGGTACGCGTCCATCGACGTCGTGACGTTGTCGATCAACGAGACACCGAGGAAGAAGCCCTCGCTGTCGCCGTAGAGCGGATGCTCGCGCCCGTCGGCGACGATCGTGGCGCCCTGCGCCTTCGACGAGTCGAGGTAGCCGGCGACCTTGTCGCGATGCTGGCGGGTCACGAGCGGGCCCATCTCCGCCGCGGGATCCGAGCCCGGACCGACCTTCACGTTCGGCAACCGCTTCGTGATCGCATCGACCAACGGGTCGGCGACGTCACCGACGGCCACGACGGTCGCGACCGCCATGCACCGCTCTCCGGCGGAGCCGTAGCCCGCTGATACGGCAGCATCGGCCGCCATGTCGATGTCGGCGTCGGGCAGCACCACCATGTGGTTCTTGGCGCCGCCGAGCGCCTGGACCCGCTTGCCGTTCTTCGTGCCGGTCTCGTAGATGTAGCGCGCGATCGGCGTGGAGCCAACGAAGCTGACCGCGGCGATGTCCGGGTGCTCGAGGATCCGGTCGACCGCGACCTTGTCGCCGTGGACGACATTGAACACGCCGTCCGGCACGCCTGCTTCCTTGAGCACCTCCGCGATGAAGATCGAGGCCGATGGATCCTTCTCCGACGGCTTGAGGATGAACGTGTTCCCGCAGGCGATCGCCGTCGCGAACATCCACATCGGAACCATCGCTGGGAAGTTGAAGGGCGTGATGCCGGCGACGACCCCGAGCGGTTGGCGGATCTGGTACACGTCGATGCCCGTACTCGCCTGCTCGGTGAACCCGCCCTTGAGCAGATTCGGCAGCCCGCACGCGAATTCCAGGTTCTCGATCCCACGCGCGATCTCGCCGAGGGCGTCGGACGGCACCTTGCCGTGCTCGGCCGTCAGCAGCGCAGCGAGCGCGTGCCGCCGCTCGTCGACGAGGTTCCGGATCCGGAAGAGGATGTCGGTGCGCTTGCTCAGCGACGTCGATCGCCAGCCCGGGAACGCCGCACGTGCCGCTGCGACCGCCGCGTCGATCTCCTCGATCGAGGCGAAGTCGACGTGCTTGTGGACGTGCCCGGCGGCCGGGTCGTAGACGTCGCCGTGGCGACCGGACGTGCCCTGGACCAGACGGCCACCGATCCAATGGTTGATGCGGCTCGGCTCGGAGCGCGTGGAGAGATCGGGTTCGGCGACCTGTGTCATGGGAGGGTCCTCGTCTCGGGCATCGACCCGACCACGATACGTCAGAACGGTGGACGGGTCTCGGGGTCGGGCCAGGACGGTGCCGCGCTCTCATCATGGGCGCCCCGGCGCCGAGGCAGCCAGACACCGATGAGCAGCGCACCTACGATCGCGCCGACCGCGATGGCCAGGGCGAGGACGCCGCCGACCGGCAATGGACCGGCGACCGCCGGGTCCCGCCAGACCGTCGTCACGGCTGCACGGGTGACGCACCACGCCGCCACCCCGACAAGCAGCCGTGTCCCGTCCTTCGCACTGAACGCGCCAAGCGAGCCGGCAACGAGCACGACCAGGGCGGCGAGCGCCGCGCCGATGGCCTCGTAGACCTGCGCGGGATGCGACGGAACGGCCGGTGCGAGTGAGATCCAAGGCCCAGGTCCGAGGAACGCGGTCGCCCAAGCGCCATCGAAGAAGCTGCCCTGACCACTCCCGCCGAGGACCATCGACAGCTTCCCCCCGGCGATCGCCACGAGCAGCGGGATCGTCGCGATGTGCGCCCAGCGGCCGACCGATGACCCCAGCAGGGTCGCCACGACCGCGGCACTGGCGATACCGCCGACGACCCCAAGCCCCAACTCCAGACCCCCGACGGCGGGGTCGATCAGCGACGTCGGGCCGACGGCGAACGCCTCGGGAACGAGGAGCGCATAGCCGACCCGACCGGCGACGATCGCTCCGGGGGCGGCACCGATCGCGATGTAGACGAGGTCGTCGGCACGGAGCCGCGCGCGGCGGGCCAGGGTGCCCATCGTCGAGAGGCAGACGAACACGACGAGGGCAAGCGCCAGCGTCTGCCAGCGGACGGTGAGGCTCGACCCGATGTGCACGAGGGGGTCGAAGTCGAACGCGATGACGGCGATCGGCACGGTCGCCGCAGTGTACAAGCGTGCGAAGTGTCGGCTGGCCGACAGTTCGCGTGTCACCTACCCGGTGCTCGGACGGTGCCGGGGGCGACACCATCAACGTCATCGCGCCGACGTGCGCGGGGGCGCCGCGGGGCGATCAGGGGGGAAGATCGAGGGGTCTGGGGGCCTCCCGATGGAGTCCCGGCGTCCGGCCCCCGGGGGGACGGGCCGGACGTCGTGACCGCGCTGAGGGGATGCCGTGTCGCCACGTCCGCCGACAGGGACCGGCTTGGACATCACGCTGCTTGGCCGCGTCACGATCCGAACGGCCGACGGCATGGAGATCCGGCTCGTCGGCCGGCATGTCCAGGCACTCTTCACCTTGCTTGCCCTCAACCGGCGACCACGCACGCGCGAGGCGATCGCCACGGACCTGTGGCCCGAGTCGCTCGTCGCGGCGACCGGCCCGCTCAGACAGGCGTTGTATCAGCTGCGCACATCCCTCGTGGCGGCCGGGCTGCCCGTCGATGCGATCCTCGAGAGTGACGCCGAGACCGTCGGGCTTCGGCCGGAGGCCATCAGGAGCCTCGACATCGCGATGTTCGAGGCGTGCACGGATGACCTGCTAACGCACGCCGAGGAGGCCGTCGCTCTCTATGCGGGCGATCTCGCCGAGGGGCTCGGGCATGACTGCTTCGCCGCCGAACGCGAGCGGCTCGCCGACTGGTACGAGGACGCGCTCGCGATCGTCGCTCGCCGGCGACTCGCCGATGGCGACGAGGATCGTGCGCGGAGCGCCGCGGAGCGCCTGATCGCGCGAGACCCGCTGCGCGAAGAGGCACACGAGGTGCTCATCGCGGTCCACGGGGTGACCGGGACGCGATCCCAGGTCGTCCGCCAGTACCGACGTCTCTGTGAGGTCCTCGATCGCGAGCTCGACGAGGTGCCCCTACCCGAGACCGATGCCACCTATCGTTCGGCGCTCGCGCTCACCATCGCTCGGTCGCGCGAACGCGCCGCCGCCATCGAGCCGCCCGGCGGGAAGAACCTGGTCGTCGTGAGCTGAGCCTGCGCCACCGCCGGCGCAGCTGCCCACCGAGGCGTCGCGAAACCTTATCGAGCGAGCACCTCGACCAGCTCACGGACCGCGTCTGCCGACCGCTGGAAGGCCGCGCGTTCGTCATCGGTCAGCTCGATCTCGAAGACACGCTCCATACCGCCTCGCCCGAGGACGACCGGCACACCGACGAACAGCCCGTCAACGCCGAACTCGCCCTGGAGCCGCACCGCGCATGGCAGGACGCGCTTTCGGTCGAGCAGGATCGCCTCGACCATCTCGAACGCCCCGGCGGCCGGCGCATAGAACGCCGAACCCGTCTTGAGCAGGCCGACGATCTCGGCGCCCCCGTTCGCCGTCCGCTCCTCGAGCGCACGCACACGGTCGGCCGGAAGGAGCTCCGTGATCGGCACGCCCGCGACGGTCGAGTAGCGCGACAGCGGAACCATCGTGTCGCCGTGGCCGCCCAGCACGAACGCATGGGTGTCCTCGACGCTGACGCCGAGCTCCCGGGCGATGAACGTCCGGAATCGCGCGCTGTCCAACACGCCGGCCATGCCGATGACCCGCTCCCGCGGGAAGCCGGACGCATCCATCGCGACGTGGCACATCGCGTCGAGCGGATTGGTGACGACGACGATGATCGCATCGGGCGAGACGGCGGCGGCCGACTCGACGACGGACCGGACGATGCCGGCATTCTTCGTCAGCAGGTCGTCCCGGCTCATACCGGGCTGCCGCGCCAGACCGGAGGTCACGACGATCACGTCGGATCCGGCGGTGTCGGCGTAATCGTTGGTGCCGACGACGTTCGCGTCGTGGGCGACGACCGGTGCCGCCTCGGCGAGATCGAGGCCCTTGCCCTGCGGCAGACCTTCGACGATGTCGATGAGCACGACGTCGGCCAGACCGGCCTCGGCGATGCGTTGAGCGGTGGTCGCGCCGACGTTGCCGGCGCCGATGACGGTGACCTTGTCGCGGGCCATGAGTCCTCCTGTGCGTTCTCCTGATTCTAGGCGGCGACGCGCAGACGTTCGTGGGCGGTCCGGATGGACGGACGACGATGGTGGGGGCGCGGGTCCGAGCCGACGATGGGGACCACCACGAAACCACCGGAGGCAACCATGACCCAGCTTGCAGCCCTCATCGGCATCCTCCTCATCCTCCTCGCGATCCCGTTCGGGCTCATGCTCGCGCCGCTGGCACTCGGGGTCGTGATCGTCTGGCTCGTGCTGCGCCACGTGGGCGGCGCGGTCGAGCGACCCATCGGAGCATCGGCATGACCGTCGAGATCATCGGGGTCGCCCTCGTGGCGATCGTTCCCGCTCTCCTCTTCATCGGCTGGCTCGCCATGATGGTGACGGTCGTCGCGGCGCTCGGCGCCTCGTCGGACCGCGACATCGACGAGATCACCCTCCTGCGATCGTCGTCCAGCGCAGCCTGACCTCGCCCGGGCGCGGCGGAACGTCGCTCAGCGGGCGAGTCCGGCTCGCACCGCCGCCGCGGCCGCTTCGGTGCGGTTCGACACGCCGAGCTTGCCGATGATGTTGGACACATGGACGCTCGCCGTGCTCTCGCTGATGAACAGCGACTCGGCGATCGCCCGGTTCGTCTGACCGGCGGCGAGGAGCGTCAGCACCTCCCGTTCTCGGTGCGTCAGTCCGTACGGATCGGCCACCTGATCGTCGGCCGGGCCGGCACCTTCCGCGTCATCGACGGAGGGACTTGCGTCGGGCCCTCGTGGCGCGTCATCCACAGGCAAGGACAAGCGCGCGATCCGCGCGAGGCTCTCGATCGCCTCGGTCAAGGGGACGGCGCCGATCTCGACCGCGAGTCGCCAGGCCTCGCCGAGGACCGCCGTGACCTCGGTGCGTGGCTGCCGCAGCGCCAGCATCGCTTCGGCCATCCGATATCCGCACCAGGCGAGCTCATAGGGCCGGCGCGGTGATCTGAACGTCTCCGCGGCGATGGACCAGGCCGAGGGATCCGGGCTGTCGACCAGGCGTGTCGCCTCAGCCTCGGCGAACCGCAGGTTGCCGCGGGCCTCGGCGAAGATCGATCTGGTGCCGTCATCTCGTGCGGCCAGGAGGTCGCGGAGCCGCTCGAGGCGGGCGTGACCGATCGAACGAGCCGTCGTTTCTGCATCGGTAGCGCGCCGTGCGCGAGCTGTGCTGGCGATCTCCGCCTCGACGGAGACCCCGAGTCTGAGCACCCTCGACCTGAAGCGCACGTCGTCCGAATCGGCGAGCCACTCGAGCCCCTCGTCGACGGCGGATCGCGCGTCGTCGAGGCGACCCTCCAGCAACGCAAGCTCGATCAGCCCGCCGGCCAGGTTGCCGGCGAAGGCAGCATCAGAGAGCAGACCACTCCCTACCTGCCGCGCGGTCGACAACCTGGCGGCGTCGTCGAACCGGCCGAGGCGAGCATCGATGACGCCCTCGAAAGCCGCGTTCCATAGCGCCCCGCTGCCTTCGTCCCATTCGAATGTCGAGAGGATCGCTTTGGCCTCGTGCAAGCGTCCGAGCGGCAGCAGCGCCTCCACCGCCATCGTGCTGAATCCCGGAGTTCGTGACCCACGGGCCCACGCCGAGCCTTCGAACCCGATCTCGACGGCCTCCTCGAGCGCGTCGCAGTCGTACAGGGTGCTCGCCAGACCCAGGTACGTCATGCCGATCGCGATGGGGTCACCATGAACCTTCGCCTTCGCGAGTGCCTCACGCAGGACCGCGAGGCCGCGATCGCAATCGCCTTCCAGAGCGAGCGCCGCACCCAGCGCTCCCATCCCCTCGATCTCACGACGTTCCGTGCCACTTGCGACGCTCATCGCGATCGTCCGCTCAGCGATGTGGACGGCGTCGCTATAGCGGCCACCGTAGAGGGTGAAGGTCGCCAGGGTCGCGAGGCAACCGGCCGCCTCGACCGAAGGGGGCTGATCCGCGAGCCGCACCGTGGCGCGTTCCATGATCGCGATCCCCTCGGCCAGGTCGCCGGTCAGATAGACCGCCCAGGCCAGCCGCTCCTCCAGACGGGCGGCTCGGAGCGGCTCGCGATCCGGGTCGACAGCCGCCACAGCGGCGCGTGCAACCTCCCGTCCGCGCATGGCATCCGTCGCGGTCAGCAATGTGCCCGACGTCTCGTACAGCAGCTCGACGTGGTCGACATCTTCCGGTCGCGCTGCGGCTGGGACCATGTCCCACAGCGCCAGCGCCCGTTCGTAGGACTGCGCCGCCTCGTAGTAGCCCGAGGCGGCCGAGCTGGCGCGCGCCGAGGCGATCGACGCCCGAAGCGCGAGCGATGTGTCGCCAGCTTCGGTCGCGTGGATCGCCAGCGATGTGAGGTGACTGGCGCCCGCGGCTCCCGCCGGAGTCGGCACGGCCGCGAGGGCGCGGGCATACGCCTCGTGGATCCGGCGCCGCTCCGACGCCAGGAGCTCGTCCTGCACCGCCTCGCCGAGCAGCGCGTGGCGGAAGGCGTAGCTCCCGCCGTCGGCACCTGCCGGGACGAGGAGGTGGGCCGCGACCGCTTCCTCGAGTGCGGCGGTCAGTCGCTGGTCATCCATCGCCACGACGTCATGGAGCAACCCATGGTCGACCGGTCCGCCGGCGATCGCAGCGGCGGCAAGGACC
>Ga0207674_10007880_pt1 | contig 12379 bp, 12 predicted proteins | sample KBSCornC72_FD_184303 | JGI IMG/M metagenome (GOLD analysis project Ga0207674, IMG submission 184303) | Corn rhizosphere microbial communities from Kellogg Biological Station, Michigan, USA - KBS Corn C7-2 (SPAdes) (version 2) | ecosystem: Host-associated > Plants > Roots > Rhizosphere > Soil ... | reverse complement strand
CCTGCGAGAGCTTCTCGTTGCCGCCGACATGATCACCATCCGCACTCGTGTCGATGACGTAGCGGATGGGCGCAGATGTGACCTTTCTGATCTGGGCGAGTACCGCGTCGGCATTGGCCGCCGACCCTGAATCGACGACAACAACGCCGTCTTCGCCGACCTGCACGGCGATATTTCCGCCGGCGCCCGCGATCATGTAGAAGTTCGGCCGGACCTGAAGCACCTCGAGTTCCGGCGCCTGACCGACCGCCGTCACCGCGCCGAGCGCAACAAACGCTGCCAGCAACAGGACGGATGGCCCGCGTGTCATGGGGCGCAATCCTAGCAGATTGTCTGGACGGCCTGCCCGTCTTCGCGCTTGGCGCTTCGGCGGGTCCGCCGAAGCTTCAGCGGAGACGGAACGGTCCGCCGTGACGAGCGCTAGGCGCGCTGGAGTTCCGCACGCATGATCTCCGCGCCCCGGACGAGCGCGCGAAGTTTACCGAACGCCACCTCACGCGGGAGGTACTTCATGCCGCAGTCGGTCGACACGACGATGTGTTCAGGGGCGATGAACGGCAGCGCACGACGAATGCGGGCGGCAACCGTCTCGGGCTGCTCGACGTTCATATCAGAAAGATCGATCGTGCCCAGAAGAATCTGCTTACCTTGCAGCTCGCGCAGCACCGAGCAGTCAAGCTTCGACTGCGCGGTCTCGATGGAAACCTGACTGCAGCGGCACTGCGCCAGTTCCGGGAGGAATGAATAGCCGGACGGACGCTGGTGGATGATGGCAGCATAGCCGAAGCAGATGTGCACGCACGTGGTTCCCGTGATCCCCTCGGGGGCCCGGTTCAACGCCTTCAACCCGTATTGCCTCGCTTTCTCGGGCCGCGCCTGCATGTACGGCTCGTCTATCTGCACGACATCAGCTCCGGCCGCAAACAGATCCTGAATCTCCGCGTTGACCGCTTCGGCATAGTCCATCGCCGCCTCTTCGTCACTCTCGTAATAGTCGTTCTGCGCCTGTTGCGACATGGTGAACGGACCAGGAACGGTGATCTTCGTCCTGCGCGTCGTGTGCGCCTTCAGGAACCTGAGGTCTTCGACTTCGACGGGATGACGGCGCCTGATTCGGCCGACGATGCGTGGTACGGGGTTCGGATGGCCCGATCGATCGAGAGCAGTCCCCGGATTGTCGAGATCGATGCCGTCGAGCGCCGTCGCAAACCGGTTCGAGTAGCTCTCGCGGCGGATTTCACCGTCTGTCACGATATCGAGGCCCGCATCTTCCTGGGCGCGAATGGCCAGCAGTGTCGCATCGTTCTGCGCTTCGACCAGCAGCGGTTCCGCGATGCGCCACAACTCCTTTGCGCGGACGCGCGGAGGAAAGCGCCCGGCGAGCTTCGCGCGGTCGATCAGCCACTCAGGCTGCGGATAACTGCCGACGAGGGTCGTGGGAAACAGGGCCATGGCCCGAGTATATGTGGCGGTTCGAGGGTTCGAGGGTTCGAGGGTTCGAAGGTTCGAAGGTTCGAAGGTTCGTAGGGTTCGAGGGTACGAAGGTTCGTAGGGTTCGGGGTTAGAGGGCTCGAAGGTTCGAAGGTGCGCGGAGGGTGCGGCGTGCGGAGAGTTCGGCGTAGTTCACGAACCCCGAACCCCCGCACTACGAACCTCGAACCCTACGAACCCCGAACCCTACGAGCCCCGAGCCCTAGTTGCTGCACGCCTTGCCGAGCGGCGTTACGGAGACAACGGAGTACGCGGAGTTCGGTGATCGAGGCAGCTCGAGTTTGGTCGTCGAAGACGACTTGGAATCGGGTGCGTCCTCGCGATCGACCTTCGTGTCCTCCTTGATCTTTACGTCCGCGTCGCCGTGGCCTTTCTCGACCTGCAACGCTGAGATCCGCACCTGCTGACCAACGTGCGGTGCGAGATTGACTTTCGGGGTCGCGAGCAACAGATACGTTGAGGCTGCACCGGCAGTGCCCACAGCGTCATTGCCCTTCGTCTCGCTCTTCGCCTCTACCTTGGTCTTGTCGTTGTCGACGTCAGTCTTGACCTTGGTCTTCGTGGTCAGGTCGTCGCCGGCAGCGGTAACAGTGCCCACCAGCAGGTAACTGTCACTCACCGGTTCGTGCCGAACACACCCGACCATGCTCATGACCTTCGCGTCGTCGGCCTTGATGTCGGTGCGCGACTTCGCTTTCGAGTCCTGAGCACTGGCGGGCGCCGACAGCGCCACCGCCACGAATGCCACGAATAGGCTACGCCTCATGTGTTCTCCCCCTCTCCAAGGTCGTGGTGGGTGCACGATGCATTCCGACGGCACACGTGGAGTAGACGGTCTTCTAGCGCACATCACACACCTGATCGGTTCACGACAGGAGCTTCGTCCTGCATACTGAAGGAAGGATGCCGCCACTTTCCTTTTCCAGGCTGTTTGGAGCGCAGGGGCGCCGTGCTGTCGAGTCGATCGTCCCACGTCGGACATTCGACGATGTCATCCTGCCTGCGGCTACTCGCCGAGCGCTCGATGACGCATTGGCACAAGTGACGCAGCACGACCTTATCTTCAACCGCTGGGGTCTCGGCGAAAGGCATCCCACAGGACTGGCCCTCGCGTTCAACTTCGCCGGGCCACCGGGAACGGGAAAGACGATTTGCGCGGAGGCGCTCGCGCACTCGCTTGGCCGCCGACTGCTGCTCGTCAGGTACGCAGAACTCGAATCGTTGTGGATGGGTGAGACACCGAAGAACGTTGCATCCATCTTTCGAACCGCTCGTGAAGAAGGCGCCGTGCTGTTCTTCGACGAGGCGGACGCGATTGCGTCGCGGCGTTCGACGATGCTCGATACGGGTTTTCAGCGCGAGTCGAACACGGTCGTCAGTGTGCTGCTCCAGGAATTGGAGTGGTACAACGGGGTGATCATCTTCGCCACCAACCTCGCGGCCAATTTCGACCCCGCGTTCGAGCGCCGCATCAGAACACACGTGTTGTTCGAAATGCCCGGTCCTTCCGAACGCGAGCAGATCTGGCGCGTTCAGCTACATCCAACGCGTACGCCGCTCGCGGCCGACGTCGACTTCCGGGAGCTCGCGATTCGGTACGAAGTCAGCGGCGGCGATATCCGCAATGCGGTGCTGAAAGCGGCGCTGACTGCAGCCGCACAGCCAGGTCCCGACTCCGCAAAGCGCATTCACCAGCGCGATCTTGTCGCTGGCATCGAATCCGTCGTGGCCGGCAAACAGGTCATGCGGCAGAGCGTCTTCGCGGACACAGGCGTGGTGGCCGCCGGCCAGAGTTCGATTACCGAAGCGTCCGTCCAGCACCTGTCACGGGTGCTCGCGTATGCAGTCGGTATTGCGGGCCTGGCGTTCATCGTGGCGGTAATCGCACTCGTTATCGCCGCGCTGAAATAGGTGCGACGGGTCGCAACGGTGCGATGGGTGCGGTGATGCTAGCGGGCCGGAAAATCCAATCGGCCGCTGCCCGAAAATGATCAGGCCGTCCGCCGAGGCGGCGCCTCGACTTCCACATCACTGCGCATCAGCTCGCAGCCGTCGGCCCATTGAAGAAAACCCGCGTTGACGAGCGCGGCTATCGCGGCTGCACACGTGAACGGGGTAAAACCACGTGGACACAGAACGTGGCTTTCGGCGCGCAGCCCACGTTCGGCGGCGAAGCGAATACGGATGTGTTCTACGAGCTTGAGAAATTCAATCGGCGGCACCATGCCGCTCGTTTGAAACAAACGGCGCGCCGAACACGCTTTTTTGAGGGCATTACCCGCGAGGGTAACTCGCAAAGACTCGACTTCTGCCGGACGGATCGAACGCGATGACGTCGAACGCTTGCGACGCGGTTCCCGGAACTTCCATTCCCGGCGAGCCGATCGGCATACCGGGTACGGCCAGGCCGGCCACTGCGGTCTTCTGTTTCAACATCCGCTGAACATCCGCAATCGGGACGTGCCCCTCGACGATGTGACCATCGAGGATTGCGGTGTGACACGAGCGCAACGCCGCGGGGACGGGATAGCGCGAGCGATCGAGTTCGGCGATGTTACGAACCGTGACGGCGAAGCCGTTGGTGCGTAGCAACTCGACCCACTTCGTGCAGCATCCGCACGTCGGATCCTTATACACGGTCGCCGCACGTTGCGCACCGGCCCGCGTCGCGCTCAACAGTACGCACGGAAGGATCGACAGAAGCGATCGTCTGGTCATGGAGTCATCATTATCGAGCAAATCCCAAATCCCAACTCGAAATCCGGAAGTGACAGTTGGAATTTGTGCCTTGGGATTTGGGATTTGGGATTTGGGATTTATTTCAAACCTCATTTGCTCGGTCAGACGGCCATGGCGAGACGGTCGAGTTCGGCGGGGTCGAGAATTCGCACGCGATGCCGATCCGGAAATGCGAGGATGCCGCGTCGTACCAGACGGCTCGTCGTGCGGCTCACGGCCTCGGGCGACAAGCCGAGATAATCCGCGATATCGGCTCGCGTCATGGGGACCATCAGCGACCGGGGCCCCCCTGGTTCGCTTCGCCAGTGCTCATCGCGTTCGAGCATCTTCAGGAACATCGCGAACTTCCCGACAGCGGTGTGTCGCGTGACGCTGATGGTGTGTCGCTGCGCTTCGCGAAGCTGGTGTGTCACTTTGCAGAGAAAACGGAATTGGAGGTCGGCATCGCGGAGCAACAGATCCTTCAAGGCGGCCACCGGAATGCGATACACCGTCACCCGCGTGATGGCCTGTGTGGTGTTGACGAACCGGCCGTTTTCCGCGAGGCCGAACACATCCCCTGGAAACAGGAATGTGGCGATGTGTCGCTTCCCACTCGGTAGGTCACGGTAGGACTTGACGACACCCTTCGCGATCATGAAGACCCATTCCGCGGGTGCGTCTTCGCGATAGAAAATCGTCCGCCGCGGCACGTTCAACTCCGTGGCGAGTCCGGAGAGATTCTGGCGATGGCGGTCTGTGAGCAGCTGCGTCGCGACGCCTGCGGCGGTCAGCTTTTCGAACGGAACCGCGCGAATCGCCAGCTCGCTGGCGGTCATCCCCTGGGCTTTCGACGCCGATCCGTGCGCGAAAACCGGCGACGGTCCACCGCGCCCGTTCGACGTTCTTCGGTGAGTTCCGTGTCGATCGACGGAGTACGACAAGTCGATTCCTCCTGGGCGGGGGGCGAAACAGTCGCCACGACCACGCCGACTGATTGCGGATGTAAGGCCCGCGCGATGTCATCCGGTTTCATGTCGCCTGTCGGTGTGCACACGCCGGGCCGTCACCCCGGCGCTAAACACGCGGAAAATGCTGGCCCTCGAAATCGTCCTCCCCGTCAGCGGTGACCCGCACGACAGAACCTTGTGAGGTACTCGAGCGAGCCAGCTAAATCACACGGCAAACTGCCCGGAACGCGCATTGCCATCTTCTCCGCCGGGAATGTGGTCGGCGTGAAGGTGTTAACGACAATCAGTGCGGTACTGCTCCTGATCTCGCCATCGGCAGCGGCCGATCGCGGGATCGCCAACATCCGTATCACGCCGGCCACGTCCCTCGAACCGGCGAACGTCTCGGTGCAGGTCGCCGTCGCGCGTCACGCCGACAATCGGCTCCTGACGGTCGTCGTCGATTCCGGCTCGTACTACTGGAGCAGCGAACGACAGCTCGACGGGCAGGACGCGCCGTATCTCTCCGTGTTCAACTGCCGTGAGCTGCCCGCCGGTGAATATGCCGTGCAGGCGTCAGTGGTCGGGGCCGATGGCCGTGTGCGCGCAACAGCGAGAAATCGCATCATCGTCATGTCGCGGACGCCTGGTCCCCTCTATTAGCCGGCGCTCGACATGCGAGGTGGGAGCGTCGTCGTCGTGTCTCCGCGACGCTGGAGCGACGTCCTCCTGTTTTCCGTCACCGCGGTCGAACTCGGCATCCTGCTGGCCCTGACGCCGGCGCTGGCACTGCCCGACTGGCTCTACGTCTTGCAGCACGCGATGGTGCTGGCGATCGCGCTCACCCGACGTTCACCAGCGGTTACCGATCACTCATTCGGAGTCGGCGCGGCCGTCGCCGTTTCGTATGCCTACCCGTATGCGCAGGTGATCTATCTGCAGCGCGTCCCGGGCTGGTCACTCTGGCCCGACGGCGGCATGGTCCTCATCACATTTGGCGCGCTTCTGAGCATCGTCAGCCTCTGGACGCTCAGGCGATGGTTTGGAATTCGACCAGCACTGCGAGGCCTGACCGTCAACGGACCGTACTGCGTCGTCCGCCACCCGATGTATCTCAGTTACGTTCTCAGCGACATCGGATACAACCTTCAGGAATCCAATATCGGGACGGCAGTGGTCGTGATCACCGGGTGGATCGCGATGCTCTATCGCATTGAAAGCGAAGAGCGCGTCATGGCCCATCATCCAGCATGGGCGCAGTACACGGATGCCGTTCGTTACCGTCTTCTGCCTGGAGTCTGGTAATTAGAAATTCATCTCGAGGTTGACATGGAAAATGGGTCCGTTCGCACCAACCGGCATCGGATACGCCGTGTAGCCGACGGGACTGCGGTTGACGTGGATGAACTCGGCGTTCAGTCGAAGACCGCGCTGCTGTGTGAAGTACCAGTTTTGACCAGCGCGGAACTCCGACGGCCTCCCGAAGTCGCCGAAGATCTGTGAGCTGCTCACATAGAGCTGCCAGACGTCCTTGATCGCCATCGCCGACGTCTGTAGCTGGTAGCCCGTATCGCGAACGCGCGGGATGCTCCCGACGTTTGTGCCCGTGTAGTCTCCGAGCCAACGCCAATAGAACTCGCCTTCAACCGATATCCCGTGGTACTTCACGCCGGCGTCGACGGACGTCATCTTCCAGTCGACGGTTTCGACCGTGATGCCGGATCCGAACAGATTCGGCGTAAAGATGATGCTGCCGTCGCTCAAGCGGATCTGCGTATTCTCGATGGCGTTCGTGCCAGGCTGACTCTGGGCGTCTTCGAGGCTGTGCGACCAGTGGATGCCGACACGCGTAGCGAGGTTCCGATGCCAGTCGTAATCGCCGAACGTCCCGTACAGCCCAAACTCGCCCGTGGTTGGCAACCATGTCAACGCGTACGACTGCGTGTCCATCTTGTTGTCGAGCTGCGCGGCGCTGACGCCAAGGATGCTCAGGTTCGTCGCAAGCATCGCGTTGTATTTCAACTTGGTGGTGATGTCGCCCTTGACCCACACACCGTTGGTGTAGGACCCGCGGAAGAACTCGTCCGCGGTCAGGCGGTCGTCGACACCGAGCCAGTACGGAAACTGCCCTTCGGTGCTGCGTACGGTCGGCAGTGAGGTGATGCCGCTGCCGACGGTGATGAACCGGTTGAACGTGTAACTGAGGTTGCCGGCGCCGACGACCTGCGCGGGATCGCCCTGCGAGGCGTTTGACGACCAGACGTAGAGGTAATAGCGAAACTTCGGTGTGAGGAACCACCCGCTGAAGGGCGAAAAGAATTTTGCGAGCTGGATGTCCTGTCGTTGCTGAAGCGAGTGCTCGACACCGAATGCATCCGTATAGCGCTCGTCGATGTTCCTCTGGTTCAGATAGCGGGCATAGCTGAAGAGGCGGAAATAGATCTGGCCTTTCTCACCCTCGTAGAGAAGAAAGCCGACGTTCGGGATGTGTTCGAGCGGCTTCTTCTTCTCCGTCTGTTGCGTCGTCCGGCCCGCGACGAACTCGGCACTGCAGCCGTCTGATACCCAAATGCCGGTATCGTCGTATCCCCAGGTCTTTCCCAGAAGGCATGGGGCCGACCCCGACGCACTCACCAGCGCGACGCCCGCCGACGTGTCCGCAGCGCAGTGCTGCCGCTCACCCGGTTGGGACGCGCAGGAAATGCGACCCTGTTCCGACGCGGAGGTCGACGCATCCGCTTCGGGTTGCTGGCTCGGAGTGTTCTGGGCGTGCGCGGGCCCGACCACGAGCACCAGTGCAGCCGCACACAGCCCGACCGCGAAGGATGGCGGAAGAGACCGGCCGCCTCGCATCCAATTGAAACAACCGGTCAACATCAGCCCGTGGCAATTTGATTAACGCCGACCGCTGGTCGCCGCGACTGCTCCCTCGGGCTGCGCCGCATAGGGATTTCCGCCGAGCGCGTTGGAAATCTGCGTGATGGCGCGCTGCGCCCGCACACTGTTGCCGGCATCATCGAGAGGCGGCGATACCACCGCGATGCCGAACTTCCCGGGTGACACGGCGATGAGGCCGCCACCGACCCCGCTCTTGGCAGGCAATCCTGTGTGATACAGCCACTTCCCGGAGTCGTCGTAGAGGCCGGCCGTCGCCATTACGGCGAGCACGCCAGGGACCTTGGACTCATCGAGGATACGTTTGCCGGTCACCGGGTTCCTGCCGCCCGCCGCCAGCGTCGCGGCCATCATCGCGAGGTCCTTGGCGTTGACGCCGACCGAGCACTGCCGCGTGTAGAGGTCCACAGCCTGCTGCCAGTTGTTCTTGATGTACCCATACGCGAACATGAGTGCTCCAATCGCCTGGTTGCGCTGATTGGTCGCCGATTCAGACTCGTAGACGTCGTTGAGTACGCGCAACGGACGTCCGGCGGCATCGCTGTAAATGCCGATGATTTTTTTCCATACTTCATCGCCGGTCGCGCCGGTCACCATGCTGGTCGCGGAGATCGCGCCTGGATTGACGAGCGGATTCATCTCTGGCGCACCAGTGCCAACAACCGTCTTGACCCCCTCGACCGCAATGATCGAGTTGAAGCGCGCACCGGTCGCATCCACGCCGATTCGTTTTTCGATGGATTCGAGACCCTGCTCCTGGATGACCTGCGCCATCGTGAAGACCTTCGAGATCGACTGGATGGATACTTCCGTGTTGGTATCGCCGGCGGTGTAGACCTTGCCGTCTGTCGTCACGAGCGCAATCCCGAACAGCGTCGGATCGACCTTGGCCAGCGCCGGGATGTAATCGGCGTTCTTCCCTTCAGTGAGCGATCTGAACTCGTTATAGGCCCGGGTGACGGCGGCCTGCGGTTCGGCGACAGATCCTGTCGTCGCGCGCTGCGCCGCGACAGAAATTGCGGCAGCAGAAATCAGTCCGACGATTCCGGCGAGCGATGCGCGCCGGAGCGACAACCTCTTACCCATGTTTACTCTCCTGTTACTTTGGCCGAGAAGCTGTACTTAAAGGAGAACTGCAGCCGCCGGTCGCTGACGTCGAACCCGTCAGAGAAGTTCTCGCGGTGGATCCATTGAAGTTCGCCGCCCATCATCACGTTGGTCACGGGCGTCCACAGCAGATTGGCCGAGGCGTATTCACCTTCGTGGAAAGCGGCCGGCACCTGCAGGTCGCTGTTCTCGATGTTCACGCTCGCGTATCCGATGGCGGAAGACCATCTGCTGTTCCAGGCGTGATCCAGGTAGGCGGAGACGCCGACATCCTGCAACGCCTCTCCCGTGACAGGCGTTCGCGGATCGCCGGGATTCCGCTCGGCGCCCACATCGATGGGCGCGTCGTTGAAATAGTTCTCGACGCCCTTACCGTAAATCACCTGCAGACGGAGCACATCGTTGGACGTCGGCTTGACGTTCGAGCTGACGCTGATCCCCCATCCCCAGACGTGGCCGTTGAGATCGAACTGATCCTGGAGGAGGTCGTCCCACGCGATGTATCGCAGCGCGCCGCCGACCTGGACGTAGCCCCAACCACGACCCATGCGGTAATGTCCGGTGACGTCGGGCGCGGGGAACCGGCCGACGACGTTCTGCAGCTCCACGCGGTTGGCCAATCGTCCCGCGTCGCCGCTGGCGCCCGGGTTCTCGATCGCGACTCTGACGTTCGAATCACCGTTCACGTAGGGTTCCCAAAACACCTGGGTATTTCGGAAGAACAGCATCCCGTTCGGACCCCAGTAATCGAGGATGTTGGGAAACACATCGACATCCATGAATTGGCTGTTGGTGATGCCTCCGCCGACTTGCCGATATTGCCCCCATGCATGCCGCAGGCGTATCGTCGTCTCTCCTGCGAAAGCCCCGACGCCGAACATATCGAATTCGAAGACCCCCTTGACCGGCCCGTGATCGGTCGGGAGCTCTCCCCTCGCGCCGAAACGGCTCTGCCGCGGGCTGAGATAGAAGTGGCCGTCCCGGCCGAACTCGTGATGGAACGCGGGGAGTCTCGATGGCCGTAGGACGTCGTACCAATCCGGGTTGTTCTGGTCGAAATCGACGATGGCATCGGCCTGTCCAAAGCCGTAGATTTCAAGCGTCGGCGCGGTTGTAGTCGGCGCCGGCGCCGGTGCCTGTGGCTGCGCCTGCGCCTGAGCGATCGTCGAGAGCCCAAACACAAGCAAGCATGCGGAGAAGACGGTGCGTGTCATTTGACGTTGACCCTTTCCCATTCGCGGACGCGGCTGCGCCCTTCGTTGAAGATGCGTTCGTAGTTGCCCTTGCGAATCTCGAGACTCGCTGCGGGCGTGAGCCGCTGCCACACCGGCGTCCACATGTCGTAGACGCCGAAGTAGGCATCAGGGCCAGCAGGTGCAACCGTGTCGGTTCCGAACAGGAAACGATCGGGGTAGTGATTGAGCATCGCCGAGACTTGCGCGATCGACTCAGGAGTGGCGACGGCGTACTTTGCGACTTCGTCCCACGAGATATCGAAATTCACGTGGCTCAGAGCCGGATCTCTGAGCATCTCCTCGACCATCGCCGCCTGCCGTGATGAGCGCATCGCCGCACCCGGAGACGAGCGAACCGGATGCACGACGCGCCCGAGACCGATATGCGCCCAGATGATCGTGGTCTTCGGATGGCGCTTGAGGAGCGCCTTCATCTGCGTGAGGTACGCTGGCTCCGAATCAGGCTTGGCGAACGGCACGTCGATGTCGTTGTGGATCAGCACGACCAGACCAACGGCGCCAGCGAAATCGAGGATGCGGTCGAGAGCCGGGTTGGTCAGACTCGCCGCGCCGCCGGCAACTTTGGCGGAGACGAACTCTTTGTGGATGGTGAATTCCCCGATACCGGCGAAAACGCCGGGATACATTTCCAGGACGCGCCGGATGTGATCGACGGCATACATGTCCGCCGGGTTGAACCCGGTGATCATGGGATCGAATCGCGCCTGATCACGCGTCGGCAGCGAACGATACGCCTGCGCGATGTAGGCATCGGTGAACGAGTAGTAGTAGAGCGGTGCGTCAGTCTGCAGGTAGTAAGTCGGTGCATAGTCTCCCGAATTGCCGTACGACCATTCCTGCTGGAGCGGAATACCGAAGAGCGTCGATCGCCCGACGCGGCTGCCCATGATTGCGAGAAACGTCTGCGGCGTGATGCCTTGCTGGATGTAGTTCGTGAGATGAAAGTGCGAGTCGTCGAATTCCGCCGATGCAACAACGTCTGCTGCGTCAGCTGCCGTGCCGGGGCCGGCCATCCACGCACCGGCGATGCTGAAGGCGGCAACCACCAGCAGCGCACTCAGTGCGAAGAGCGAAGGAAGCCTTCTCATGAATCCGCCGGCGACCGTGCACGTGGCGCGCCGATGAGCCCGGCGCGCCGGCGGAATGGATGGAACTTGTTGTCAGCGCGGGGATTCCGCGGATAGCGGAGTCGGCTGCGAGTGCCGCGCACCGGGGCGCTGCGTCACAACACCTCGGGCGCCTCTCAATTCATCGTGAGCAGGCGGCGCGCAACGCGACGCCGCGATGATCCGCGTGATGGCCGTCGCCAGATCTTCCGGGAAAAATGGCTTTGGCAGTAATTCCGTAAAGCCCGCGGCATCGGCGGCCGCGCGTTCGCGCGTCATCACCGACGCCGTAAGCGCGACGACAGGCACCTGCGCAAGTCCTGGATCCTTTCGCAACTCGCGAAGCACCTGGATGCCGTTCATCCCCGTCATCCGCAATTCGAGCAAAATGATGTCGGGCTCCGACTGCCGGGCGACATCGATCGACGCCTTACTGTCGGAACAGGGGATCACCCGAAAGCCACGAGCCTGCAGGTACTCCGTATACATCTCGCGGTTATCCGCATGATTGTCAACGAGTAAGACGAGCGGTTGGTCATGCAGCATGGCGGGTCTCGATTCGTCTCCGTGAAGGGACGGCCGAACGCCCGCGCGAGCCATCCTCGGCAATCGTCCATCCCGTCGTCTCGTGACCGCATGATGCGCATCGAAGAGACAGACGGTGCTGCTCGAAGTGCAGCAGCGTGTCGTGGCCAAAGAGGCCGCAAATGGCGCGTCGCACCATCCATTTGACGCGTCGAAACAAGGTGGTCATGTCGTCGCTCCTGTCGCCGACCGGGCCGACGCCTGCATGCCACCCTTGGTCGCCATGCCGATCACGCAGGCGCCGAACCCGGCACCGCACGAGCTTGCAAAC
>Ga0207674_10007879_pt1 | contig 12380 bp, 13 predicted proteins | sample KBSCornC72_FD_184303 | JGI IMG/M metagenome (GOLD analysis project Ga0207674, IMG submission 184303) | Corn rhizosphere microbial communities from Kellogg Biological Station, Michigan, USA - KBS Corn C7-2 (SPAdes) (version 2) | ecosystem: Host-associated > Plants > Roots > Rhizosphere > Soil ... | reverse complement strand
CGGCAACCGAACCTCGCGAGGGGGCGGGCCTGACACCGGGCCCGCCCCCTCCGCACGTCCCCCACCTACACTGCTTGCGTCTGCGAAGCTGCCCACCAGGTGGGCAAACTCGCAGACGCAAGCGAGCCACAGACCCCAGAGAGCTGACACCATGACCACGTTCGTCGACCGCGTCGTGCTGCACGTCGCTGCCGGCGACGGCGGGCACGGGGTGGCCTCCGTGCGACGCGAGAAGTTCAAGCCGCTCGGTGGTCCCGACGGCGGCAACGGCGGCCGTGGCGGCTCGGTCGTCCTGCGCGTCGACCCGCAGGCCACCACGCTGCTCGACTACCACCACCACCCGCACCGCAGGGCCACGAACGGCAAGCCGGGGGCAGGGGACGAGCGCAACGGCGCCGACGGCGACGACCTGCTGCTGCCGGTCCCCGAGGGCACGGTCGTCAAGGACGCCTCGGGTGAGGTGCTGGCCGACCTCGTCGGTCCCTCGGCCGAGTTCGTGCTCGCTCGCGGGGGTCGTGGCGGGCTCGGCAACAAGGCCCTGGCCTCGGCCCGCCGCAAGGCACCCGGCTTCGCGCTCCTCGGCGAGCCGGGCGACGTGCTCGACGTGGTGCTCGAGCTGAAGTCGCTGGCCGACGTCGCCCTCATCGGGTTCCCCTCCGCGGGCAAGTCCTCGTTGGTGTCGGTCCTGTCGGCGGCCAAGCCCAAGATCGCGGACTACCCGTTCACCACCCTCGTCCCGAACCTCGGTGTGGTCCAGGCCGGCGACCAGCGCTTCACCATCGCCGACGTCCCCGGACTCATCCCCGGCGCGGCCCAGGGCAAGGGCCTCGGGCTCGAGTTCCTGCGGCACGTCGAACGCTGCTCGGTCCTCGTGCACGTCGTCGACTGCGCCACCCTCGAGCCGGGACGCGACCCGCTCACCGACCTCGAGGTGATCGAGGAGGAGCTGGCCCAGTACGTCCCCGACGAGACGCTCGGTGGCCGGCCGCTGTCCGAGCGGACCCGCGTCGTCGTGCTCAACAAGGCCGACGTCCCTGAGGCGCAGGAGCTCGCCGAGATGGTCAAGCCCGACCTCGAGGCGCGCGGGGTCGAGGTGTTCGTCGTCTCCGCGGTGGCGCACACCGGCCTGCGCGAGCTGACCTTCGCCATGTCCCGTCACGTCGCCACCGCGCGCGCCGAGCTCGAGGCCGAGACCGCCGTGCCCCAGCGGATCGTGCTGCGCCCCAAGGCCGTCGACGACAGCGGCTTCCGAGTGGTGCGCGAGGACACGCCCGACGGCGAGGTGTTCCGGATCGAGGGGGAGCGGCCCACCCGCTGGGTGCGCCAGACCGACTTCTCCAACGACGAGGCCGTCGGCTACCTCGCCGACCGGCTGGGCCGGGCCGGTGTCGAGGAGGCGCTGTTCAAGGCCGGTGCGGTGGCCGGCGCGACCGTGCTGATCGGGCCGAAGGACGACGCAGTGGTCTTCGACTGGGAGCCCACCATGGCCGCCGGCGCTGAGCTGCTCGGCGCCCGTGGCACCGACCTGCGGCTCGAGGGCGCCTCGCGTCCCACCCGTGGTGACAAGCGCGAGGAGTATGCCGCGCGGCGGGCTGCCAAGTCCGCGGCCCGTGATGAGCTGGCCGCCGAGCGCCGCGCCGGGCACTGGGCCACGGCCCGTGACGCGGACGAGACCGAGGGTGGCGACGACGAGTGAGCGCGACCGAGCGCCGTGGTGAGGTGGCCGCCGCCAAGCGGCTCGTGGTCAAGGTCGGCTCGTCGTCGCTGACCGACGCCACCGGCGGCAAGCTCGACGAGGAACGGCTCGTGGCCATCGTCGACGCGCTCGCGAAGCGACGGCTGGCCGGCCAGCACGTCGTCCTCGTCTCCTCCGGTGCCATCGCCGCGGGCATCGCGCCGCTGGGCCTGGCTCGCAGGCCGTTCGACCTGGCCACGCAGCAGGCGGCGGCCAGCGTCGGGCAGGGAGCCCTGGTCGCGGCATACCAACACGCCTTCGGCGCCCACGGGCTGACGGTTGGGCAGGTGCTGCTCACAGCGGACGACGTGACCCGGCGCTCGCACTACACCAACGCCCGACGCACCCTGGACCGGCTGCTCGAGCTGGGGATCGTCCCGATCGTCAACGAGAACGACACGGTCGCCACGCAGGAGATCCGGTTCGGCGACAACGACCGGCTCGCCGCCCTCGTGGCGCACCTCGTCCGGGCCGACGGGCTGCTGCTGCTCACCGACGTGGACGCGCTGTACGACGGGCCACCATCACGCGCCGGGGCCCAGCGGGTCCCGACGGTCGTCGGCGGCGCCGGGCTGGAGCGGCTGTCCATCGGGGGCACCGGGTCGAGCATCGGCAGCGGCGGCATGCTGACCAAGGTGGAGGCGGCCGCCATCGCGAACTCCGCCGGCATCACCACCATCCTGACCAGCGCCGGGCAGGTCGAGGCGGCCCTCGACGGCCAGGACGTCGGCACCGTGTTCGTGCCGACCGGGTCGCGCAAGGCCTCCCGCAAGCTGTGGATCGCGCACGCCACCACACCGCGTGGCCGGCTCGTCCTCGACGCGGGCGCGGTGCGCGCGGTCACCGAGAGACGGAAGTCGTTGCTGCCGGCGGGGATCAGCGCGGTCGAGGGGACGTTCGTCGACGGCGACCCGGTCGACCTGTGTGGCCCCGACGGGGCGGTCGTCGCCCGCGGCCTGGTGAACTACACCTCCGGGGAGCTGCCGGCGATGCTCGGTCGCTCGACCCATGACCTGGCCCGCGAGCTGGGCCCGGAGTACGAGCGCGAGGTCGTCCACCGCGATGACCTGGCCCTGCTCTAGGCACGGGCCTCCCCACTTCCGCCCGGTCAGCTGGTGGTCGGGCTGGGCTGGATGAGCATGTCGCCGGTGGTGCCGTCGACCACGGCCCGGGCACCCAGGGGAGACTCGAGCCGGACCGTCGCCGTCCGTCGCTGCGCGATGGCCGGGCAGGCGACCGGCGCCGCACGCTGGTCGTGGGGGAGCGCCCTGACCCGGACGTAGACCCGGTCGCTCGTCTCGCTTGCCACCGCCGGGTAGTCGACGCCGCAGGGCCCGGGCTCGTCCGGTGCGCCCCAGAAGAGCACGACGAGCTCTCGCCCGCCCTCGGCCAGCCGGTAGGCGTCGAACTGCTGACCGCTCTGCGCCGGCCGGGCGGGTCGCCCCGACGTCGAGCTGCACCCGCTGAGGAGCGTCGCGACCGCGACCAGAAGGCAGCTCCGAGCGACAGCACGGCGCCCACCGACCTCACCGCGCCACCCGGACGCGAGTCTTTGATGGGGCTGCGCCCCTCTGGGGTCATGGATCCATCAAAGACTCGGGGCAGGGCAGGGACCATGGGAGAGCGCCCTCAGCGGAGCTGGCGGACCTCGAACTGCATCCGCGGGTTCGCGATGGCCTCCTGGGACTGCACCAGCTGGAGCTCGCGCTCCCCGGAGTCGAGGGTGGTCTGCAGCAGGTCGAACACGCTGCTCGCCGTGCGCGCCAGCGCCACCCCCGGCTGCCCGCTCGACAGCAGGTGCGCCGTGAACAGCGCCGCCGTGACGTCGCCGGACCCGTTGGCCTTCAGGGGCAGCCGCGGCGTCTGGACGATCCACGCACCGTCGCCGGTGACGGCCATCATCTCGATCGTGTTCGCCGGCGCGTCCGGCCGCTCGACGCTGGTGACGAGCACCGTCGACGGGCCCATGCCCCGCACCAGGTCCACCGACGCGAGGGTCTCCTCGACCGTCCGCGGCTCGGTGCCGGTGAGGAACCCCAGCTCGAACTGGTTCGGCGTGACCAGGTCGGCGGCCGGCACCACCTTCTCGCGCAGGAGCACGGGGATCGCCGGGTGGACGAAGCAGCCCGATCGGGCGTTGCCCATCACTGGGTCGCACGCGTAGACGGCCGCCGGGTTGGCCGCCTTGACCCGCGCGACCGCGTCGAGGATGACGTCGCCGATGTCTTCCCCGCCCTGGTACCCGGACAGCACGGCGTCGACCCGCGGGAACGCGCCCCGCTCCTCCACGCCGCGGATCACCGCGCGGACGTCGTCGGCGGGCAGCAGCGGACCGCGCCACTCGCCGTACCCGGTGTGGTTGGAGAACACCACCGTCGACACGGGCCACACCTCCACGCCGAGGCGTTGCAGCGGGAAGACGGCTGCCGAGTTCCCCACGTGTCCGTAGGCGACCGAGGACTGGATCGACAGGATGCTCACCCGGCCAATTCAACCAGCCGGTTCGCGGGCCGGACGGGCGACGGGGAGCCGGGGACGGCGGCATACCCTTGTCGCATGGCCGAGATCGACACCGCAGCCGTCGAGCAGGTGGCCAGCGCCGCCCGCGCCGCCAAGGTGGCCTCGCGGCGCCTCGCGCTGCTCAGCCGCGCCGACAAGGACGCCGCGCTGGGCGCGATGGCGGACGCCCTCGACGCGGCTGCCGAGGAGGTCGTGGCGGCCAACGCGCAGGACCTCCAGCGTGGTCGTGACGGAGGTATGCCGGGTGGTCTCCTCGACCGCCTCGCGCTCGACCCGCAGCGGGTCGCCGCCGTGGCCCAGGCGCTGCGCGACGTCGCCGGCCTTCCCGACCCGGTGGGGGAGGTGGTGCGCGGGTCGACGCTGGCGAACGGGCTGCAGATCCGCCAGGTGCGGGTGCCGATGGGCGTCGTCGGCATGGTCTACGAGGCGCGCCCGAACGTCACGGTCGACGCCGCCGGGCTGGGGCTGAAGAGCGGCAACGCGGTCATCCTGAGGGGTGGCTCGGCGGCGGAGTCGACCAACCGGGCGCTGGTCCGGGTGATGCGGGCCGCGTTGGAGGAGCAGGGACTGCCGGCCGATGCGGTCACGCTGCTCGAGGGCGGGCGCGACGCCGTCCGGGCCCTGCTCACGGCGCGGGGGCTGGTCGACCTGATCATCCCGCGGGGTGGCGCCGACCTGATCCAGACCGTGGTCGCCGAGTCGACGGTGCCGGTGATCGAGACCGGTGTCGGCAACGTGCATGTCTACGTCGACGCCGCCGCCGACCTCGACAAGGCGCTCGCCATCGCGGTCAACGCGAAGACGCACCGACCGAGCGTGTGCAACGCGGCGGAGTCGCTGCTGGTGCACGAGTCCGTGGCGGCCGACTTCCTGCCCAAGGTGCTGGCCGAGCTGTCCGGCGCGGGGGTGGCGCTGCACACCGACGACGCCTCGGGTGCGGCGGCCGAGGCGGCCGGGGTGCCGCACGCCGCGGCGACCGAGGAGGACTGGGACACCGAGTACCTCGCCCTCGAGATGGCGGTGCGCGTGGTCCCCGACCTCGACGGCGCGCTCGAGCACATCCGGGCCCACGGGTCGGGCCACACCGAGGCGATCGTCACCGAGGACCGGGCCGCGGCCCGGCGCTTCACCGCGGAGGTGGACGCCGCCGCGGTGATGGTCAACGCCTCGACCCGGTTCACCGACGGTGGCGAGTTCGGGTTCGGCGCGGAGATCGGCATCTCGACCCAGAAGCTGCACGCCCGCGGCCCGATGGCACTGCCCGAGCTGACCACGACCAAGTGGATCGTCGAGGGCGACGGCCAGGTCCGCGCCTGACCTCGCAGGCATCTCACCCAAATGGAACGAGATTCACCGGCTCGCTGGGGGTCAGGCGGCCCGGTCGCGCAACTGGCGGGTCACGGCCGCGGCGGCGGCGCGTCCGGCGCGGTTGGCGCCGATGGTGCTCGCGGACGGGCCGTAGCCGACGAGCTGGACGCGCGGGTCCGCCACCACCGTCGTGCCTTCGAGCCGGATGCCGCCCAGGGGTGAGCGCAGGCGCAGCGGTGCCAGGTGCGCGATGTCCGGCCGGAAGCCGGTGGCCCACAGGATCACGTCGACCGGCTCGAAGCTGCCGTCGGCCCAGCGGACCCCGGTCGGTTCGACCCGCTCGAACATCGGCCGCCGCTCGTAGGCGCCGAGCCCCTGCGCCTCCCGCTCCTGATCGCGCAGCGCCAGACCGGTCACGCTGACCACGCTGCGCGGCGGCAGGCCGCGCCGGACGCGCTGCTCAACCAGGGCGACGGCGGCCCGTCCGGCCGCACGGTCGAAGTCGTCGGTGCGCCACACCGGTGGTCGTCGCGTCACCCAGAGCGTGTCCGTGACCGGCGCCAGCTCGCCGAGAAACTGCACCGCGGAGGCACCCCCACCGACGACGAGGACCCGTCGGCCGACGAAGTGCTCGCGGCCGGGGTAGTCGACCGTGTGGAGCTGCTCGCCCGCGAAGGCCTCCGCCCCCGGGTAGTGGGGCACGAACGGCCGGGTCCACGTGCCCGTGGCGTTGACCAAGGTACGGGTCGTCCACCGCTGCGGGCCCACGTGGACGACCAACAGGTCGTCCTCGCTCGTGACACTGTCGACCCGCACCCCGTGGAGCACCGGCAGCCCGAACCGCGCCTCGTAGTCGCCGAACCACGCCGGCACCACGAGGTTCGCGCGCGCCGCCGAGGTGCCCGGGGCCGGCGCGTCCGGCAGGTCGGCCACGCCGTGGACGTCCGCCATGGACAAGGAGTCCCAGCGGTGCTGCCACGCGCCGCCTGGCTGCTCGTTGGCGTCGAGCACGACGTGGTCGACGCCAAGGCGCACCAGGTGCCGCGAGGTGGACAGTCCCGCCTGCCCGGCCCCGACCACGACGGCGTCGAGGACCGTTGGCGAGGTGGTGGGGAGGAAGTCGGGGCGCACGTCGTGGTCAACGTCCCAGCACTGCCCGGTATGCCGCATGGTCACCCCGCGCTGCCCGGTCGCGCGGGCGCTTGGGCCGGTCCCGGTCCTTGGGTGAAGGTTGACGTGTAGCCGGCAACGCGGCATACCGGATGCTGGTCGAGGCGCCACACGCTGGCAGGATGGGCGCCCGTGGAAGGCACTGAGGTCCGCAAGCTCGCCGCGCTCGAGGACACCCACTGGTGGTACCGCGAGCGCCGGCACCTGCTCGGCAAGGCGATCGCCGGGCTGACCCCCGGGGACGCCCTCGACATCGGTGCGGCCGGCGGTGGCAACACGCGGGTGCTGCGCGACGCGGGGTGGACGGTGGCGGCCCTGGAGTACGGCGCGGACGGTGCCGAGGTGGCGGCCGAGCGCGGGCTGGCGGTCCTGCGGGCCGACGCCACCGCGCTCCCCGTGGGCGACGACAGCCTCGACCTCGTGGTTGCCTTCGACGTCCTCGAGCACATCCCGGACCACGACCGCGCCGTCGCGGAGGTGCACCGGGTGCTGCGGCAGAGCGGCCGGTTCCTCGTGGCGGTCCCGGCCGACCCGCGGCTGTGGTCCGACCACGACGTGGCGGTCGACCACGTCCGGCGCTACACGCGGGTGACGCTGCGCGAGGTGCTCGAGCGCGGCGGTTTCACCATCGACTCGATGGACTCGTGGAACGTGCTGCTGCGGCCGGTGGTCGCGCTGCGCCGGCGCAGCTCATCCGGCTCGGACCTGGGCACGGTGAACCCGGTGGTCAACGCCGGGTTGCGCGCCGTGGTCACGGCCGAGAGGTACCTGCCGGTGAAGGCGATGCCTGGCGTGAGCCTGCTGGTGTCGGCTCGTCCGTCGCGGTGAGCGGGCCGGTCAGGGAGTCGTAGGCGACGAAGTACGTCGGCCGCGCCTGCAGGTGCGCGTACATCCGGCCGACGTACTCCCCGAGGATGCCGAGGCATAGCAGCTGGACGGCACCCACGCCGGCGACGGCGACCACGGTGGAGGTCCAGCCGGGCAGCGTGTTGCCGACCGCCATCGAGACCAGCGCGAAGACGAGCAGGCCGACGGCGCCGAGCCCGCCGAGCAGCCCCAGCCAGGTGGCGGCGCGCAGGGGAGCGGTCGAGAAGCCGGTGACGCTGTCGAGCGAGAGCCGGATCATCTTGGTCAACGGGTACTTGGACCGGCCGGCCGCTCTCTCGTCGCGCCGGTAGGTCACCGACGTCGACGGGAAGCCGAGGGCCGGGACGACGAAGCGCAGCACCCGGTGGTGCTCGGGGAGGGCGTTGACGGCATCGACCGTCGCCCGGGACATCAGCCGGTAGTCGCCGGCGTCGACCTGGGCGTGGGTGCCGGACATGGCCCGGATCAGCCGGTAGAACGCGCGGGCGCTGAGCCGCTTGAACGCCGAGTCGGTGGACCGGTCGCTGCGCACGCCGTAGACGACGTCGACGCCCTGCGTGCGGGCCGCCTCGAGCATCGGCGCGATGACCTCGGGCGGGTCCTGCAGGTCGGCGTCGAGGGTCACGACGTAGTGGCCCCGGGCGGCGGCGAGTCCGGCCGAGATGGCGGCCTGGTGGCCGGCGTTGGCGCGCAGCCGGACGATGCGCAGCTGCGGCCAGTCGCGGTGCAGGCGTTGCAGGACGACCGGGGTGGCGTCGCTGCTGCCGTCGTCGACCGCGACGACCTCGTATGCCGTGTCGAGCCCGTCCGCGACCGGGCGCAGGCGCTGCGCGAGCAACGGCAGGACGTCCTCCTCGTTGTACACGGGGATGACGATGCTGAGCTCGGGGGTCATGACGTCAAGGGTACGGGCGGGGTGCTGTGCGCAGGCCGGGCTGCGGCAGTGGACGCGCCAAAAGGGTGAGGCCCCACAAGGGTGAGGGCCCCTCGAAGTATGAGTTCGAGGGGCCCTCGTCGGGGATCCTCCCGGTCGCCGGCTGGGCCGGTTGCCGGGGATGGATCTCCGGTGCGGGTGCGGGCTCCACCGAGGTGGTGCCGGCATTCCGCGGGTGCGGTCCTCGGGCTCCACCGAAGTGGCGCCGTCGTTCCGCGGTGCGGGTCGCGGGCCACCGAGGTGGCTCCGGGTCCCACAGTGTGGTGTCGGTGTCCCCCGCCGGGGCGGGTGCGGTGTCAGCCACGGGTGGTGCAGGCTCCTGGCCCGGCGAACCGGTCCTGGCTCCTGCTCCGGTCGATCGCCCACGACCCGGCAAGCCGAGACGTGGCCACGGCGACGGTGGCGTCCCTTCTGCTCCGGCGGACCGGTGCATCCAGGTCGATGCGATCTGGTCAACGGGCTCGGTGTTCCTCCGTGACGTCGCCCACGGACCCCGGGCCCGAAGGCCTTGGGGGACCTCGTCCGGGCGAGCCCTTCGGAGGCGGTCCACCGTTATCCGGTCAACCTGGCCCCGGTCTTGCAGGTCGTTCCGGGTTTCCCCTTCCCGACCCTCCGTCCGGAGCGCGTGAGAGATTTCTAATGGTCCGATCCGTTGCCCCGCAATAGGTTTCGCGAAGTTTCTTTCATCCACGGCTTTCCCACAGGATTGTCCACACCCGGTTGCGCACGGGAGCCGTCGTTGTGCACAGCCCTGTGCACAACATCAGTGGACGGGCGGGCGCGAGGCGACCACGCGGCATACCGTGGCGTCCCGCCCGTGGGCACCCACGCGGCGGGTACGCTGTGCGCATGTCGTCGTCTCTGTCGAACCTGTTCGCCGCGGCCGAGCACCACCGCGAGCTGCCCATGCCGGTGGAGCTCTACGGCGCCATCGCCTTGATCATCTTCCTGGCCGCGCTGGGCGTGCTGTGGTCGTTCCGCGGCACCGCGCACAACCTGCGCCAGGACGTGCCCAGCCAGGGCCACGACCACTGAGCGGCGCATGCGTCTCGGGGTGATGGGTGGCACGTTCGACCCCATTCACCACGGGCACCTGGTGGCCGCCTCGGAGGTGCAGGCGCTGTTCGGCCTCGACGAGGTCGTCTTCGTGCCCACCGGCCGGCCCTGGCAGAAGGACGAGCGCGAGGTCAGCGCGGCCGAGCACCGCTACCTCATGACCGTCGTCGCGACCGCCTCCAACCCGCGGTTCACGGTCAGCCGGGTCGACATCGAGCGCCCAGGCCTCACCTACACCATCGACACGCTGCGCGACCTGCACGCCGACCGCCCCGAGGCCGAGCTGTTCTTCATCACCGGCGCCGACGCGCTGGCCCAGATCCTGTCGTGGAAGGACGCCGACGAGCTGTTCGAGCTGGCGCACTTCATCGGCGTCACCCGGCCCGGGTACCCCCTGTCCGAGTCCGGCCTCCCCGACGACCGGGTCACCCTGCAGGAGGTGCCGGCCATGGCGATCAGCTCCACCGACTGCCGGGCCCGCGTCGAGCGCAGCGAGCCGGTCTGGTACCTCGTGCCCGACGGGGTCGTGCAGTACATCAACAAGTACCGCCTGTATGCCGCGGGGTCACCCGCCGCCGTCCAGGCACGTCAGTAGGAGTGCAGTGCCCGCAACGAAACGTTCCCTCGAGCTGGCCAGGACGGCCGCGGCCGCGGCCGACGACAAGCTCGCCACCACCGTCGCCGGCATCGACGTGAGCGAGCAGCTGGCGCTCACCGACGTGTTCGTCATCGCCTCCGGTTCCACCGACCGGCAGGTGGGGGCGATCGTCGACGAGATCGAGGACAAGCTCCGCGAGCTGGGCGCCAAGCCGATCCGGCGCGAGGGGGAGCGCGACGGCCGGTGGGTCCTGCTGGACTTCGGCGACATCGTCGTGCACGTGCAGCACGACGAGGAGCGGGAGTTCTACGAGCTCGAGCGGCTGTGGAAGGACTGCCCCGAGGTCGACCTGGGAGTGCCCAAGCGGCGCGAGGCGTGACCCGCGCAATGACGGGAGGCAGGACGCGAGGCATGCCCGGACGGACGCCCAGCGGCAGGAGCGGAGGCGCGACCAGAGGCGCGACGGTTCCGCGGCGGGTGGTGGTGCTGCGCCACGGGCAGACCGACCACAACGCCCAGGGGATCTGGCAGGGGCAGCTCGACAGCGACCTGTCCGACCTCGGTCGCGACCAGGCGCGTGCCGCCGCCGACGCGCTGAGGAGCTTCCGGCCGGCACTGGTCGTCGCCTCGGACCTGCGGCGGGCCGCCGAGACCGGCCAAGAGGTGGCCCGGGCGACCGGTGCGCCGATCGATTACGACGAGCGCTGGCGGGAGATCCACGTCGGCCAGTGGGCCGGCCTCACCGCCGAGGAGGTGCACGCCGGGTTCCCCGAGGACCGGCTGCGCCACCTGCGGGGGGAGGACTTCCGCCGCGGGGTGGACGGCGAGTCGCTGTCGGACGTGGCGCAGCGGGTCCGGTCGGCGCTCGACGCGCTGCTGGACCGGCTCGGGCCGGGTGAGACGGCGATCGTGGCGACGCACGGGGTGACGGGTCGGGTGGTGATCGCCGAGCTCGTCGACCTCGACCGGCTCACCGCGTGGCGGGTGCTCGGTGGCTTCGGGAACTGCCACTGGGCCGAGGTCGTCGAGGGCGAGACCGGCTGGCGGATCCAGACCTGGAACGCCTCGGCCTGAGCCTCTCCGGCGCCTTTGCGGGGGCCAGTGCGATTTGGTGAATGGGTGGGGGTACTGGGTAAACTTCCGCAGTCTCCTGCTGGAGGCATCCCACCTGGGAGATCCCGGGGCTGTGGCGCAGTTGGTAGCGCACTTCCATGGCATGGAAGGGGTCAGGGGTTCGAATCCCCTCAGCTCCACCAGACACGAGACGGCCCCTGACCAGCGGAAACGCGGGTCAGCGGCCGTTTTGCTTGTTCCCCCGTCCTCAGACGGAGAGGGCCACGCTGTCGGGGGCGCCTTCGGGCCACTGAGGTTGCTGGCGCACGTGTTCTCGGGCGTGTGCGAGAGCGGGTTCGAGGGTGTTGAACAGGTGGGCGTCGTGCCGCAGTTCGTCGAGGACGCCGACATTGGTGAAGAGGGTGAGGTGGCGCGGCTGGATGCCCTTGATGAGAACGGTGATTCCTTGCTGTTCGAGGGCTGCGACGAGCTCGGTCAGGGCGTGGGCGCCGGTCGCGTCGACGACCCGCAGCCGGGACAGGCGCAGCACGACGACCTGGGCTTGCTGGTCGGAGGCGATTTGTGAGCCGATCCGTTGCGCGGCGCCGAAGAACATCGACCCGTCGAGGGTGTAGAGCGCGATGTGCTCGTCGCCGGGCTCTGCCGGCCCCGGCAGCGGCTCGCGGTGCACCACGGTGGCCCGGGCGACCGATCGCAGCGCGAAGAACGCCGCCACGACCAGGCCCACCTGCACCGCCTCGATGAGGTCGACCGCGATGGTCACGACGGCGGTGACGACCAGGACGAGGGCGTCGGTGCGGGTTGAGCGCAGGACCCCGCGGACGGTGCGCACTGACACCATCCGTGTGGCCGTGACCATGAGCACCCCGGCCAGGGCCGCCATCGGGATCCGGGAGACCGGGCCGGTGGCAAGGTAGATGACGCCGAGGATGACCAGGGAGTGGGCAACCGCGGCGAGCCGGGTGCGCGCCCCGGCCCGGAGGCTGACCGCCGTGCGGGCGATCGCGCCGGTGGCGGGTAGCCCGCCGAACAGCCCGCTCGTCAGCGAGGCCATGCCTTGGCCGACCAGCTCACGGTCGGGGTCGTATCGGCGCGAGCGAGCCTGGTCCCAGCGCCCT
>Ga0207674_10007877_pt1 | contig 12381 bp, 7 predicted proteins | sample KBSCornC72_FD_184303 | JGI IMG/M metagenome (GOLD analysis project Ga0207674, IMG submission 184303) | Corn rhizosphere microbial communities from Kellogg Biological Station, Michigan, USA - KBS Corn C7-2 (SPAdes) (version 2) | ecosystem: Host-associated > Plants > Roots > Rhizosphere > Soil ... | reverse complement strand
CCGCCCCGGCTTTCGAGGCCGCCGCCTGCCATGTGGGCGAAACCATCGATCCGAACAAGGCCGTGCCGCGCGCGATGCTGGCCAGCGGCTTGCTGGCCGGCCTGTTCTTTGCCGTCCTGCCCGGGGTCTGGCTGGGCACCTTGGGGGCGGAACCCCTGGGCAAGGACCTGGCGCTGGTGCTCGGCCCGACCTTCGCCCCGCTGTTCGGCAACGCCGGCAAGGCGGTCGCCGTCTGGTTCATGGTCTTCGGCATGTTCTCGGGCACCCTGCAGCCGCTCGCCGGCGCCGCGCGCGCCCTGTCGCAGCTGTCGGAAGACGGCTTGTTGCCGCGCATCCTGGCGCGTCGCTCGCGGACCGACGCACCCTGGATCGCCACCCTGCTGACCGCCGCGATGGCGATCCTGTTCCTCCTGATCGGCGACCCGATCTGGCTGGTCGCGGCCGCCAATTTCACCTACCTCATCAGCATCGCCCTGCCCAGTGTCGCGGTATGGCTGTTGCGGCGCGACGCGCCCGAGCTGCACCGGCCTTACCGGGCGTCGCGCGCAACCCTCAACCTCGGCCTCGCCGCGGCCATCATCTGGGGCCTCTCGGCGCTGTTCGGCTTCGAACAGTTTGGCTTGTCCACGGTGCTGATCGGGCTCGCGTTCGCGTACTCCGGATCGGCGCTGTATGCCTGGCGCAAGTACGACGACCGCAAGCGCGCCGGCCTGCCCGGCATGGTGGGCAGCCTGCAAGTCAAGCTGACCGGCGCGATGCTGCTCGTGCTGGTGCTCGACGGCACCGGCTACCTGCTGGCCGTCGGCAACTTGCCGCCGCAGCAGAGCGCGCTGATGACGGCCCTGGCCGACATCTTCGTCGCGGTCGCGATGCTGTCGATCACGGTGGCGCTGGTGCTGCCCGGCATCATCGCGCACTCGGTCACGGAGGTCTCCAGCGTGGCGAAACGCCTCGCCACGGGAACCCTGGCGGAATTTTCCCGCGCCATGAATGCGCTCGGGCGCGGTGACCTCGACGGCGCCGACGCCAAGGTCGACATCACGCCGGTGCGCGTCAACACGCGCGACGAAGTCGGCGACATGGCAACCAGCTTCAACGTTCTGCAAGCCGAAATCGGCTCGGCCGCGGTCGGGTTGGCGGGCGCCCGCGAGGGCCTGCGCCAGGCGCGCGACGACCTGACCGACTCCAACGCGCGCCTGGAACAACGCGTGCTTCAGCTCCATCGCGCCGAAGAGAAACTCTCGGGCGTGCTCGATTCGATCGACAACGTGGTGTGGTCGATCTCGCTGACGGACAACGAGCTGCTCTATCTCAACCCGGCCGCCGAGCGCGTGTACGGCCGCCCGGTCTGCGACTTCTTCGCCGACCACGCCCTCTGGCTCAGCGCCGTCCACCCGGACGACCGCCGCCGCATGCGGGACAGCCTCGCCGAGCTGATCGCCAGCAAGGCGGCCATGACACTCGAGTATCGAATCGTGCGGCCCGACGGAAGCGAGCGCTGGCTCGAAGACAAGGCCCGCGTCATCACCGGACCGGAAGGAACGCCGATCCGCATCGACGGCGTGGCCAGCGACATCTCAGAACGCAAGTCGCACGCCGAACGGATGGCGTACCAGGCCACCCACGACGCATTGACCGGCTTGCCGAACCGGAACCTGCTTGCCGATCGTGTCGAGCAGGCGATCGCGCTGGCGCGGCGCAATGAGCAGCATGTGGCGGTGCTGTTCCTGGACATCGACGGCTTCAAGTACATCAACGACAGCTTCGGCCACGCGTTCGGCGATGCCTTGCTGCGCTCCGTGGCGGCCCGGCTCGAGGTGGTCGTGCGCGAAAGCGATGCCGTCGCACGGCTGGGCGGCGACGAATTCGTGATCCTGCTGCCCGACCTTGCAGACGCGGAAGGCGCGGTCCGGGTCGCGTCTAAGGTGCTCGAGGCGATCTCGGTGCCGATGCCGCAGGACGGCCGTGAGGTGCACTTGAGCGCGAGCATCGGCATCAGCGTGTTTCCGCAAGACGCAGACACCTGCGACGGCCTGCTCCAGTACGCGGATGTGGCCATGTACCGCGCCAAGGCGAACGGTCGCAACGGCTTTCGGTGCTACTCCAAGGAAATGGGCGCGCAGGCGCAGCGGCGCACCGAGCTCGAGGCGGCGCTGCGCGTCGCACTCGAACGCAATCAGCTGGAGCTCTACTACCAGCCCCAGGTGGATCGCGATGGCGGCCGCATCGTGGGTGTCGAGGCGCTGTTGCGCTGGCACCATCCCGAACTGGGCATGGTGTCGCCTGCGCAATTCATTCCGCTGGCCGAAGAGACCGGGCTGATCGTGCCGATCGGAGAATGGGTGCTGAGAACGGCGTGCGCTCAGGCCGAGGCGTGGCACGCAGCAGGCCATGCCGAGTTGTCGGTGGCGGTGAACATGTCGGCGAAGCAGTTCCAGCAGCAAGACATTCCGTCGCTGGTGCGCGATGTGCTCCGTGGCACCCGCTTGCCGGCGCGCTGCCTGGAACTCGAGTTGACCGAGAGCGCCCTGATGCACGACACCGACGCCGCGATCCAGACGATGCGCCACATCAAGGACCTCGGTGTGCGCCTGGCGCTCGACGACTTCGGCACGGGCTATTCGAGCCTGAGCTACCTCAAGCGCTTCCCGATCGACGTCTTGAAGATCGATCAGTCATTCACCTTCGAAGTGACCACCGACGACGGCGCGGCCTCGATCACGCGCGCCATCATCGCGATGGCCCGCTCGCTGAACATGAGCACCGTCGCGGAAGGCGTGGAAACGCGGGCGCAGCTGGAGTTCCTCGGCGCGCTCGGCTGCGACGTGATGCAGGGCTACCACATCGGCCGCCCGATGCCGGCCGAGCTCGTCACGGCCCTGCTCAGCGACGATCGAGGTCGGCGACCAGACGTCCCAGGACAGCGACCGAGCACGCCGGTGCTTGCTCAAGCGATCTTCGAGTGAAGCGAGCGTGACCGCCTGATCGATCTCGAGCTGCCGACGCTCCGCCCTATCTTGACTGCTCAGGAACCCTGCCGCAACGCCAATGCGGCCTGGATCGCGTCGTCGCGCGTCAGGGCGCGCCCGAGCGCGAACGCGCGATCGAACGCGGCCTCGGGGTGCCTCGCGTGCACGTCGGCGTGCCGGCGTTCGCGCCGCGCGCGGTCGGATGGCAGCAGCGCGATGTTCGATCGCTCGCGCAGTGCGGCCGCGGCGCCCAGCAACTGCGGCGCGGCGGGGTCGACCGCATGCGTCACGGCGATCATTTCGAGCAGGTCCGGCAGCCCGGTGTCACGCGTGGCCCGCTGCTGTTCGCCGAGCCCGTCGAACAAGGCGCGCCGCGCGGCGTCGCCGTCGCCCAGCGTGGCATGGATGCACCCCACCGTGCACAGCGCGCGCGCCCGGTACAGCGGGAAGCCGAGCTCGCGATAGGTCTCGGCAGCGGATTGCGCGTGCGGCAGCGCCGCCGCCCCATCGCCCATGGCAATGAGCACGGTGGCATGGACGACGGCTTCCCTTGCGCCGCACTTCGGATCGTGCAGCGAGCGAAAGGTGCGCAGGCTCTCGCCGGACAGCGCGCGCGCCTCGTCCAGCCGGTCTTCGTTCAGTGCCAGTTGCGCCAGCAGACCCAGCGTCACCGCCGCGTCATGATGATTGCCGATGCGGCGATGCTGGACCAACGCATCGTCGAGCAGGCGTCGCGCAGACGCGAAGTCGAGCTGTTCCAGCGCACATTGGCCCGCATGGTGAATGGCCGACGGCGTGTCGATCACGCACCCCGCATCGACGCCCACCTGCGCGCTCTCCAGGAACAGGGTTCGCGCCTTGGCATGCTGGCCTCGATCCAGCGCGGCCCGCCCCAGCTCCATGAGCGTGAGCAGTTCAAACCGGCGGTCTCCGGCGGCTCTCGCCAGAGGCAGTCCACGCAGAAGAAGCGGCTCGAAGCCGTCGGGTCCCTGCGAGTGCATGCGGTCCGCGGCCAACCACAGCGTGGCTGCCGCTTCGCCGCCGACGTTGCCGAGCTCCTGTGCCAGCGTGACGGCCTCGCTGAGGATGTCGTCGCTGCGCTGCGTATGGGCCAGCTTATAGGCGCAAAGGCCCGCCCCGATCAGCGCATCGAGGCGCACCTGGTCGCGCTTCGTGTGCAGGGTGAGCGCGCGCCCGAGCCGGTTCCAGCCTTCGGTGTAGTGGCCGCGGGTATCCCAGAAGTAGCGCAACGCGCCGGACAGTCGCGCGTAGTTCGCGGGATCGGCGTTGCCGGACCAGTCGAGCGCGGCGCGCAGGTTGTCGTGTTCGGCTTCGAGCCGGTCAAGCCATTCGAGAGCCGTCGGCCCGGCGAGGGCCATGGCCCCCGCGCTGGCCAGGTTCGCGAAGCATTCGAAGTGACGCCGTCGCACCGCCTCGGCGCGTCCGCCTTCGGCCAGCTTCTCGCTCGCGTATTGCCGGATCGTCTCGAGCAGGCGATACCGCGTGCCACTGCCGTCCTGCGTCTCCGCGATCAGCAGCGACTTCGCCACCAGGTGGTCGATGGCGTCGAGCACGCCGCTTGCGCTGTCGGGCCCGTCGGCGGCGACGCTTTCCGCGCCCTCGAGCGAGAAGCCGCCGGCGAAGACCGCCAGCGCATCGAGCACGCTGCGTTCGCCCGGCGCGAGCAGGTCGTAGCTCCAGTCCACCAGCGCGCGCAGCGTGCGTTGGCGCGGCAAGGCCGTGCGCAGGCCGCCGGTGAGCAGGCGGAAACGGTCATCGATGCGCCGCGCGATCTCCTCCACCGAGAGCGCCGTCAGCCGCGCCGCGGCGAGCTCGATCGCCAGTGGGATCCCGTCGAGCCGCCGGCACACCTGCGCGATCGCGGCGGCGTTGCGAGCGTTCAGCGCAAAGCCGGGCTGGACCGCGGTCGCCCGGTCGACGAAGAGTTGCGCGGCTTCGCTGGCGATCACGTCTGCCGGCGTCGCTGAATCCGCGCGCTCGGGCATGGACAGCGAGGGAACGCGATAGAGGGTCTCGCCTTCGATGCCGAGCGCCTGCCGGCTGGTGGCCAGCAGCTGCAGTCGGGGCAGCGACCGCAGCAGCGTCTGCGCGGCCCGCGCGGCTTCATCGATGACGTGTTCGCAGTTGTCGAGCAACAGCAGCACGCGCTGGCCCCGCAGCGTGCTCTCGATCAGCGCCATCGGCGGCGTGTCGCCCTCGGCGCGCGCGCCGAGGGCCGCCGCGATGGCGCCCGGCACGAGCGCGGCATCGGTCAGCTGCGCGAGTTCGACGAGCCAGACGCCGTCCGGGAAATCGGCGACGAGCTGGCCAGCGACCTCCAGCGACAGCCGCGTCTTGCCGGTGCCGCCGGCACCGACCAGCGTCACGATCCGCGATCGGCGCAACTGCTCGCGAATCTGTTCCAGGGCCTGCTGGCGGCCGATGAACATCGTCAGCGCCGGCGGCAGGTTCGTGCGCTGCGCGTCCTGCGTGCGGATGGGCGCAAACGCCGATCGCAGGCCGGCCACGCTGAGCTGATAGAGCCGCTCGGGCCGGGCGAAGCCGCGCAGCGTGTGGTCGCCCAGGTCGCGCCATTCGGTGCCCGCCGGCGCAGCGCGGCCCAGCAGCGCGACGGTCGCGGCCGTGACGAGAATCTGGCCGCCTTGCGCCGCCGCCACCACGCGCGCCGCGCGCGCCAATGTCGGCCCGCTGATGGCTTCGTCTTCGCCATCCTCGACGGTGCCGGAGTGCAGCCCGATGCGCGCCGCAATCGCGGCATGCTCGGGGGCGCACAGCGCGCGTTGGGCGTCGACAGCGGCATCCACGGCAGCGCGCGCGTCTGCGAACGCGACACAGAATGCGCCGTCGACGATGCGCAAGGCCTGCCCTGCATGGCGGGCGATCGCGTCGCGCACGATCGCTGCTGCCGCGTCGTGGCGCGCCGTCGCTGCCGCGCTGGGCGCAGCGTCGTGTGCCGCGCTGTCTTCGATGGCCGTGAAGAGGAATGTCAGCGTGCGCAAGGGCGTCAGCCGATGCTTCACCTCGCGCGCGATCGCCTGGGCGATGTCGGCCTGGCCGGACAGCAGGTCGTGCGCATCGCTCTCGTAGCTCTCGGCCCACAGGTGGCTGCCGTCGCCCATCTGGATGAGGCTGGCGCTGATGCGAACCCTGGCGCCGGCATGCCGGACACTGCCTTCGAGCCGGTGGGTCGGTCGGCCGACGGCGGAAGCCCGCGCGATGACGCCCCAGCGTGCCGACCCGATGCGGGCCAGCTGCGTGATCACTTCGTCGGTCAGGCCGTCGCCGAAGTCATCAAACGGGCCCGTGTCGCCACGGCCTTCGAACGGCAGCACGGCCAGCATGATGCGTTCATCGGTCGGGCCCGCGCCGGGCGCCGCCGCCGAGTCGTCGGCGATCTGCCCGACGAAGCGATAGCCGCGCTTCGGCAGGGTCTCGATCAGTCCGTCGCCGAGGGCCTTGCGCAGCATCGACACATGCGAAGCGAGCGTGCCCTCTTCGACGATGGTGCCCGCCCACACCGTCTGCAGCAGCTCGTCCTTGGTGACCGGCCGGTCGCGCGCCGCCACCAGCGCGATCAGGACGTCGACCGCCTTCGGCGTCAGCGCGACGCGTTGGCCGTCGCGGTACAGCACCCGCCCGCCGGCGTCGAGGCGAAAGGGACCGAAATGGTGGCTGCGGCGGGGTGGCATCGGTATTGAGGAATCCACAAGAAAACCATCAGATCTTATGCAGGACTTTCGCCAGCCCGGTTCCTACGATTCATTCCACACCAACCCACCCATGGAGACCACCATGTCCTTGCGCATCAACGACACCGCCCCCGACTTCGAAGCCGAGACCACCCAGGGCCCGATCCGCTTCCATGACTGGATCGGCGACAGCTGGGCCTGCCTGTTCTCGCACCCGAAAGATTTCACCCCGGTGTGCACCACCGAGCTGGGCTACATGGCCCGCATCGAGCCCGAGTTCACCCAGCGCAACTGCAAGCTCATGGGCCTGTCGATCGACCCGGTGGCCATGCATGCCAAGTGGGCCTCGGACATCGAGGAGACCCAGGGCTACATGCCGAAGTACCCGATGATCGGCGACACCGACCTGGTGGTGGCCAAGCGCTACAACATGCTGCCGGCGGAGGAGGCCGGCACGTCCGAGGGCCGCACCGCCGCCACCAACGCCACGGTGCGCTCGGTCTTCATCATCGGCCCGGACAAGAAGATCAAGCTGATGCTGACCTACCCGATGACCACCGGCCGCAACTTCGACGAGATCCTGCGCGTGCTCGATTCGATGCAGCTCACCGCCAAGTACAAGGTGGCGACGCCGGTGAACTGGAAGCAGGGCCAGGACGTGATCATCACGGCCGCGGTGTCCAACGAGGAAGCCGACAAGTTGTTCCCCGGCTACAAGACCATCAAGCCCTACCTGCGCACGACGCAGCAGCCAGGCTGAGCCAACGCGAGGCCACGCCCGCATCGCCTGGGCGCCCGCCTTGCCGGCCTGGCGCTGCGCGCCGATGCCGAGCACGCAATGGGGCTCGCGCATACGCCAGCGCCTCCTGCATCTGCTGCTTGCCGTCACGACCGTGATGCCGGAGCGGGCGGCCGGGTTATCCCTCGATTCATGATTTGTGCACAAAACACTATACTGTGCCCATACTTCCTGCCGTCAGCGCAGCGAGGTCCCCGCCCACAAATCACCGAGGAAGACGATGAAACTACTTTCGTACCGACATGCCGGCCGCGACGCCTTCGGAGCCGTGATCGGCGATGGCGTGGTCGACCTCTCGCGCTGGCGCGAAGGCGTGACCACCCTGCGCGACTACATCGCCTGCGGTGCCTACCTCGACGCCGCCGAGCACGTGAACGGCCGCGCGATCGACGCGAAGCTCAGCGAGATCGAATACCTGCCGGTGATCACGCAGCCTGAGAAGATCGTCTGCGCGGTGCGCAACTACCTGGATCATCACAACGAGGCGCTCGCCGCCGGGCTGCAGCGCGAGCTGTCGGACTTCCCGCCGATCTTTCTGCGCGTGTGGCGCTCGCAGTGCGGTCATGGCCAGCCTGTCGTCAAGCCGCGCGTCTCCGATACGCTCGACTGGGAAGGCGAACTCGCGGTCATCATCGGCACCGGCGGCCGCGACATCGCCGAAGCCGATGCCTGGAAGCATGTGGCCGGCTACAGCGTCTACAACGACGTCAGCGTGCGCGAGTGGCAGTTCCACGCGAAGCAGATCGCCTCGGGCAAGAACTTCGAAGGCACCGGCCCGTTCGGCCCGTGGATGGTGACGGCCGACGAGATCGAACCCGGCCGCAGGCTCAAGCTCGAGACGCGGCTCAACGGCGAGGTCGTGCAGTCCAGCGACACCGGCCACCTGATCTTCTCGATCCCGCAACTGATCAGCTACTCGTCGACGATCTTCACGCTGTCGCCGGGCGACGTGATCGTCACCGGCACGCCGGCCGGCGTCGGCTTCGGCCGCAAGCCGCCGCGCTACATGAAGCCCGGAGACACCATCGAGGTCGAGATCGAGGCCATCGGGGTGCTGCGCAACCCGGTCGTGGCTCAAGGCCCGAAGCCATGAGCCAGGTCACCATCCGCAAACGCAGCCTGACCGTCGAGACCGTCTTCCACGAGGGCGGGCCGCCGCCGGCCAAGCCGCTGCGCCTGGCTTCGGCCTGCGCCGTGATCCGCAACCCCTGCGCCGGCCGCTACGAGCCGGACCTGCTGCCGTTCATGACCGAGCTGCGCAGCCTGGGCACGCTGCTGGCCGAAGAGCTGGCCGCTGCGCTCGGCGGCGCCGTACAGGTGGAAGCCTACGGCAAGGCCGCGATCGTCGGCACCGCCGGCGAGCTGGAGCATGGCGCGGTCTGGCACGAGGCCGGCGGCTGGGCCATGCGCCAGGTGCTCGGCGAGCCCAAGGCGATCGTGCCCGCGGCGAAGGCGGTCGCGCACACCGGCTACCGCTTGATGGTGCCGCTGCACTACATCCACGCCGCGTACGTGCGAAGCCACTTCAACAGCGTCGAGGTCGGCATCCAGGACGCACCGCGGCCCGACGAGATCCTGTTTGCGCTGGTGATGGCCGACGGCGGGCGCATCCATTCGCGCCTGGGTGGGCTGACGAAAGCGCAGGTTTCCGTTCACGACGGCCAACGCTGAGAAGGGCACCGCATGTCATCGCCCTTCGCCCCCAGCCTGTCCCACATGGGCGTGTTCTGCGTCGACCTCGACAAGGTGGCCGCCTTCTACCGCGAGGTCTTCGACATGGTCGAGACCGATCGCGGCCAGGGCATCACGATGCCGTACAAGATCATCTTTCTCAGCGCGAGCCCGCAGCAGCACCACCAGCTCGTGTTGGCGTCGAGCCGGGCCGAAGGCAGCGCCAGCACCGTGATGCAGCTGTCGTTCAAGGTGCAGACACTCGATCATCTTCGCGAGGCGCGCCGGCGTGCGCTGGCTCGCGGCGCGACCCGGATGCGTGGTCTGAACCACGGCAACGCCCTGTCGATCTACTTCGCCGACCCCGAAGACAACACCGTCGAGGTCTACCTCGACACGCCCTGGTACGTGAGCCAGCCGCATGGCGACCCGCTCGATCTGGAGCGCCCCGACACTGAACTCTGGGCCGAGACCGAGCGCACCTGCCGCGCCGATCCCAGCTTCATGCCGGCGGAGCAATGGCGCGCTCAATTCGGGCAGGCGGGCCGCTGAAGCGCTTGCCCTGTCCCACTCACCTCCTGCCGAATACCGCCGCATGAAAGAAGTCGACATCCTGATCGTGGGCACCGGCCCGACCGGCGCCACGCTCGCGGGCCTGCTGGGCCAGCGCGGCCTGCGCGTCGCGGTGTTCGACCGCCTGCCGGACCTGTACCCGCTGCCGCGCGCGGCCGGCATGGACCACGAGGTGATGCGCATCGCGCAAGAGCTGGGGATCGCCGATCGCATGGCGCCGCACATCGCGCCCTATCGCCCGAGCGAATACCGCGGCATGGACGGCCAGCTGATCAAGCGGCTGGACGCCGCGCCGCCGCCGCATCGCCTGGGCTGGGCGCCGAACTACGTGTTCGAGCAACCGGCGTTCGAACGCATGCTGCGTGGCCGCCTGGCCGAGCTGCCGACGGTGAGCACGACCACCAGCGCCGATGTCGTGGCCGTCGGCCAGGACACCGACCACGCCTGGGCCGACGTGATCCTGCCCGGCGACAGCCGGCCCACGCGCCATGTCGCTCGCTACCTGATCGCCTGCGACGGCGGCTCCAGCCCGATCCGCAAGCAGCTCGGCATCACGCTGGAAGACCTGGGCTTCGACGAGCCCTGGCTGGTGGTGGACGCCATCGTCTCCGACGCCAAGCTCGCCGAACTGCCGCAGACCCAGGTGCAGTACTGCGAGGCCGAGCGGCCCTGCACTTACGTCGTCGGCGTCGGCCGTCACCGGCGCTGGGAGATCATGCTGCTGCCCGGCGACAGCCTCGCGGCCGACTACCCGCCCGAACAACTGTGGCCGCTGCTCGAACGCTGGATCATGCCCGGCGACGGCGAGATCTGGCGCGCGGCCGCCTACCGCTTCCATGGTCTGGTGGCCAACGACTGGCGGCGCGGCCGCATCCTGCTGGCCGGTGATGCCGCCCACATGACGCCGCCCTTCATGGCACAGGGCATGGTGCAAGGCCTGCGCGATGCGCTGAACCTGGCCTGGAAGCTCGAGCGCATCCTGCGCGGCCGCTCCTCGCCGGGCTTGCTCGACACCTATCAGCAGGAACGCCGGCCGCACGTGGTCACCACGACGCGCACAGCGATGGAACTCGGCCGCGTGATCTGCGAACGCGACCGCGCGCGTGCGCGCGAACGCGACGCACGGCTGCTCACCGAGCAAGGTGGACGGGTCACGACCCAGTTCCGACAGAACATGATCCCGGGCCTGCACGCGGGCTTGATCGCACGCGAGACGCCGGGTGCCGGCTGCATCCTGCCGCAACCGATGATCGACGCGGGCGACAAGCTCGTGCGCCTTGACGACCTGACCGGCCGCACCGTGCGGGTCGTCGTCCACGGCGATCTGCCGGCAGCCGATCAGACCTTGCTGCTTGACGCACTTCAGCCGCTGGGTGGCGTGCTCGTGCTGCTGGGTGCAGGCGGCGACAGCAGCGCCGATGTGATCCACGCGGTGGAAGACGTGCCGGTTCTGGCGCCCTGGCTCGCGCAGATCGACCGACGCTTTGCGGTGGCACGGCCCGACCACTGCGTGTTCGGCACCGCCGCATCGACGACAGAGACGGTCTCGTTGCTGGCGGCGCTGCGCGCTGCACTGGCTTGACCGGTCGTCATGGTGACGGCGCCTCCAGATCGACCGAGCGGTCCGGCCGCAGGCGGCCCGGCGCCGCCCGGGCTCAGCCCGCGTGTTCGAACGCGGCTTCGACGTTGCGCAGCGTGCCGCCGATGTGGTCGGCGAGCAGCGCGCAGGCCGTCGCGCTGTCACGCCGCAGCGTGGCGTCCATCAGCTTCTTGTGTTCGGTCGACTTGCGCCGCGCGACCTTGCGGTGGCGCGCGGAGAACCGGCGGTAGCGCTCGGCCTGGTCGAACAGGCTGGCGCTCCACGCCAGCTGCCGCTGCGAAGGGCATGCCGCCAGCAGCGCAGCATGGAAGTCGCGGTGCAGCGCGCTCCATTCAGCGTCGAGGATCACCGGCCCGTCGGGCAGGCGCGATTCCACCTTGTCGAGACGGTAGAAGGCCGCCACGATGGCCGCTTCCCAGGCGTCGTCGCCATGGTCGATCGCTTCCTGCAGGGCCTGCACGTCGAGCATCAGGCGCATGCGCGTGATGTCGCGCAGATCGTCGGGCGACAGCGGGGCGACGCGGAAACCGCGCCGCTCATCGGCGCGCACCAGCCCCTCTTGCGAGAGCCGGCTGAGCGCTTCCCGCAAGGGGCTGCTCGAATAGCCGTAAGCGGCTTGCAGCTCCTCGACCTTGAGCTTCGTTCCGGCCGCGAAGTTGCCCGTGAGGACATCCTGGCGCAGCCGCTGGAAGGCCTGGTCGACGAGCGGGGGGGTGGTTTCCGACATGGGCATCCTTCCTGCGCAGGAGGCATTCTATGCACAGAACTCCGTGCCCGGCCGACGCCGCTCAGCGCCGCTGCGCTCCGGTCAGCACGAACAGCATCTTCGCCGGCTTGTCGCTGCGGTTGCGCCACGCGTGTCGCGTGCCGTGCTGCACCACCACGTCGTGCGGATGCAAGGCGACCTCCTGGCCATCGTCGAACTCGATCACGATCTCGCCTTCGAGCACGACGTCGTAGTCGATGCTGTCGGTCGTGTGCATGCCGGGGTGCTCGATCTCGAAGCGCTCGGCCAGGCCCGGCGCGTTGCGTGCGAATTCAGCGCCGAACGCCACAGGG
>Ga0207674_10007876_pt1 | contig 12381 bp, 13 predicted proteins | sample KBSCornC72_FD_184303 | JGI IMG/M metagenome (GOLD analysis project Ga0207674, IMG submission 184303) | Corn rhizosphere microbial communities from Kellogg Biological Station, Michigan, USA - KBS Corn C7-2 (SPAdes) (version 2) | ecosystem: Host-associated > Plants > Roots > Rhizosphere > Soil ... | reverse complement strand
ATCCACTGGAATCGAACTCAGGCGCAGGTCGCCCCACGTCGACAGGCGCGGCCGCAGAGGCTCACTGAAAAACAATCCGATGGCGGCCTTTTGCACGGGGGCGGCCGAGCCGGCCGCGGTTTGCTCCAACCCTAGCATCACTCTGGCGACGGCCGGTGTCTGGGCCCAAACTGGCACCGTCGTCAGAAGGCAGAAAGCTACTGTGAATCGCGTCATCACGCGACCGTTATCGCATCGAAATTACCAAACGAACCCAAGGCCAAATCGCTAACTGAGGAATCTACAGGCTTTCCAGCTAGAATCAACCTATGAACGCCGAGCAACTTCGCCTGATCGCCGCAGCGCGAAAGGAGCAATACTGGCGGAGGTGGGGACCCTATCTGGCTGAGCGCGCGTGGGGGACGGTCCGCGAGGACTATAGCGCCGGTGGCAACGCCTGGGAATACTTCCCGTTCGAGCATTCGCATTTGCGGGCATACCGCTGGGGGGAAGACGGCATCGCCGGAATTTGCGACAACCATCAGCGTCTGTGTTTCGCCATCGCACTCTGGAACGAGCGCGATCCCATCCTTAAAGAACGCCTCTTCGGACTCAGTGGCGAGCAAGGCAACCACGGCGAAGATGTGAAGGAGTGCTACTACTACCTGGATTCGACGCCTACCCACACCTATATGAAGTGCCTGTACAAGTATCCGCAGGCCGAGTTCCCTTACGCGCGATTAATCGACGAGAACCGGAAGCGCGGCCGTAACGATCCCGAGTTTGAACTGATCGACACGGGCATTTTTGCCGAAGACCGCTACTTCGATATGTTCGTCGAATACGCCAAGGCCGAAGTCAACGACATTCTGGTGCGTATTTCAATCACGAATCGCGGCCCCGACGCCGCGCCGCTGCATGTCTTGCCGCATGTGTGGTTTCGTAACCAATGGTCTTGGGGAGGAACCGGCGAAAAGCCCGTGCTCTCGCAGGGGAGCGGCTCCATGATCGAGATCGACGAACCTGAGCTGGGCGGCTATCAGTTAACGATGGAGGGTCTTCCCCAACTCCTGTTCACGGAAAACGAAAGCAATACCAAAGCCCTATGGAATTGGGACGGCGGACTCACGGCCAACCCCTACGTGAAAGACGCCTTCCATCAGCGCGTCATTCACGGCAACGAAGGTGCGGTGAATCCGGCGCTGCGCGGCACCAAGGCCTGTGCCTGGTACAAATTCAGTCTGGCGGCGGGACAGACCCAAACTATTCGCCTGCGCCTGACGCTGCGCACCGAACCCTCGCGCTTGATTCACGACATCGATGGCGTCTTCGCCGAACGCATGGCTGAGGCCGACGAGTTTTACTCCTTCGCGAACCCCACGCTATCGGACGACGGCAAGCGCGTCCAACGGCAGGCGCTGGCGGGACTCTTGTGGTCCAAGCAGTATTATCACTTCGTGGTGGCGGACTGGCTGAAAGGCGATCACGGCCAGCCCAAGCCTCCGGCGTCACGCCTCGACGGGCGCGATTCCAACTGGGTGCACATCTATAACGAAGACGTGCTCACGATGCCGGACAAGTGGGAATACCCGTGGTACGCAGCCTGGGACCTGGCGTTCCACATGATCCCGCTGGCGCTGGTGGACCCGGACAACGCCAAGTCGCAACTCAAACTGTTTTTGCGTGAATGGTACATGCACCCCAACGGGCAGATCCCGGCGTACGAGTGGGCTTTCGGAGATGTGAACCCGCCGGTGCACGCCTGGGCTTGCTGGCGCGTATTTCAAATCGACAAAAAGCTCACTGGCAAGCCAGACTACTCGTTTCTCGAAACGGTGTTTCACAAACTGTTGATGAACTTCACCTGGTGGGTGAACCGCAAGGACTCGGAAGGCAACAATATTTTTGAAGGCGGCTTTCTGGGTCTGGATAACATCGGCGTGTTCGACCGCTCCCGGCCGCTGCCTGGGGGGGGCGTCATCGAGCAATCCGACGGCACCAGTTGGATGGCCATGTACTGCCTGAACATGCTGCGCATTTCGCAGGAGCTGGCGGTGAACGCCGATCCTTTGTATGAAGACATCGCGAACAAGTTCTTTGAGCACTTCCTGTACATCGCTCACGCCATCAATGGCATGGGCGGCCACGGCCTGTGGCATGAAGAAGACGGCTTTTTCTATGACCGTCTAAGTCTGCCGGATGAGCGAACGATCCCGATGCGCGTCCGCTCCATGGTGGGTGTGATTCCACTGTTCGCTGTCGATACCATGGAATCCGGCCTGATCGAATCGCTGCCGGGTTTTGAGAAGCGCATGAACTGGTTCATCGCCAACCGGCCGGATCTGTGCCTGAATTTGGCTCCGCTGATGCGTCACGGGGTCGAGCAGCGGCACTTGTTGAGTTTGCTCTCACGCGGACGACTGGTGCGCGTGCTCGAAAAACTGCTGGATGAAAATGAGTTTCTGTCGCCCCACGGCATCCGCTCGGTTTCGAAATATCACGAGGCCCATCCGTACACGCTGCAAGTGGACGGGAACCAATATCGCGTGGGTTATGAGCCCGCGGAATCGAGCACGGGGCTGTTCGGAGGCAATTCTAACTGGCGTGGTCCGGTATGGTTCCCGGTCAACTATTTACTGATCGAATCGCTGCAGCGCTTTCATTTCTATTTCGGTGAAGAGTTCAAAGTGGAATTCCCCACGGGCTCCGGAGTGCAAATGCACCTGGGCGAGGTGGCGGCACAGCTCTCGCGGCGGCTGTCGCGGCTGTTCCTACGCGACGATGAAGGGCGGCGTCCGGTATTCGGGGGAACTGAAAAATACCAGAACGATCCAAATTTTCGCGACTATCCCTTGTTTTATGAGTATTTCCACGGCGACAACGGCGCTGGCATCGGCGCCAGCCACCAGACGGGCTGGACGGCGCTGGTGGCTAAGTTGCTGCAACAGAGTGGCGAGTAAAGGAAAGCGGGTTTCTTCCCGATCTGTTGGAGGAACCTTCGAGTAAGACCGTGGCCATTACAACAACTCCTCCACCGCCGGATTCCGTTATTCTGGATAAGGTTTCCGTGATTGCTTCCACCCCCTGGCAAAAGCGCCGCTCGCTGCTGATGATCCTGGTGTTCACGCTTATATCGTCAGCGGCGCAAGTGTTGCTGAAATTCGGGACCGTGCAGCTCAAACTGCACCCTACGCTGCTCGGCCTGCTAACCAATTTTCCGCTGCTCGGCGGCATGGCGCTGTACGGTATCGGCGCCGCGCTGATGGTGGTGGCGCTGCGGCATGGGGAACTTTCCGTGCTGTATCCGCTGATCTCGCTCAGCTACGTGTGGGTGGCGATTCTATCGGTGGCAGTCTTTGGCGAGGTCATGAACCCTTTTAAGATCGGCGGCATTTGCGCGATCATGGCCGGCGTCGGCGTGCTGGGATTGGGGTCTCACAAATGACTACGCCGATTTCCTCCATCGCTTTGGTCACGTTCGGGTCGTTCATCGGCAGCTTCGGCTCGCTGGGATTCAAGGCTGGCTCCAAACGCCTGGAGAGGAATCTGCGCTCGATCTATACCAACTGGCCGCTGGCGGCGGGGATCGCGGGCTATCTGCTGTCGTCGGTGTTCTTCATCCTCGGCTTAAAAAGCGGCGAGCTGAGCATCTTGTTCCCGATGGTTTCGAGCGGTTACATCTGGACCATGATCTGGGCTCGCGTATTCTTCCACGAGCCTTTCACGCGCGGGAAGTTTGCTGGCCTGGCGCTGATCCTGGTTGGCTGCGTGCTGTTAGGCCTGGGGACCCGGCAGCCGGGCTAGATCCTCGAACGGCATGTTGCCGCCGCATAAGACCAGCACCACGTGGCGTTCCTTCGAGAAGTGATCCTTCAGGCGATCGGCCGCGGCCAGCGTGCAGGAGGCAGCGGGTTCGGTGAGCACCTTCAAACGCTCTAACAGAAAACGCAGCGCGGCGAGTGCTTCGGTATCGCTAACCACGGTGACGCTTTCGAGTAAATCGCGCGCCAGTTGCAGGGTGAATTCGGACGGTGCGGGCGCGCCTAGCGTGCGCGCGATGGAAGTGACGGCGTCCAAGGTCACGATCTGGCCGGCTGCCAGCGACTTCGCCATGCAGTCGGCGCCCTCGGTCTCGACGCCCCACATGCGCACCGAGGGCTTGAGCGACTTGACCGCGGTGGCGATACCGCCGATCAAGCCGCCGCCGCCGATGCTGACGATGATGTCGGTGACCTGCGGGACGTCGTCCAGAATTTCGAGGCCGATGGTTCCCTGCCCGGCCATCACCACGGGATCGTCAAAAGGGTGGATGTAGGCCCAACCCTGACGCTCGTGTTCGGCGACTTCAGCGAAGGCCGCGCCGACGCTGGCGGCGAACTTGATTTCGGCGCCGTAGCCGCGGGTGGCGTTGACGTAGTTCAAAGGCGTCGATTCCGGCATCAGAATCACGGATTTCAGAGCCAAGGTGCGGGCGGCGTAGGCCACGGCTTGCGCATGATTGCCGCCGCTCACCGCGACTAATCCCTGGCCGCGCTCTTCGGGCGTGAGAGCCAGCACTTTGTTGAACGCACCGCGCACTTTGAACGAGCCGGTTTTCTGGAAGAGCTCGAGCTTGACGTAGACGTTGGTCTTCAGGCGCTCGCTTAGGGCGACGCTGGCGGTGAGGGGCGTGCGGCGGACGCAGGGGGCGATGTGCTGACGCGCATTCTGAATCTGCGCGAGTGTGAGGGATTCAGGCATCGAAGTTAACAGTGTAACGTGTGCTATTGGTGTAGGGATGAATCCCGCGCCCCCACCCACCGTCATCCAATATGCCGGCGACGAATTTTTTATCGCCACGACTCCCAGCGGCCATGCCATTGCTATCGATGTGAAAGGGGGGCGTAAGTCCGGGCCGGGGCCGCTGGAGCTATTTATCACGGGTCTGGGGAGTTGCACGGCAGCCGACGTTATTTCGATTCTGCAAAAAAAGCGCGAACAGGTGACGGCCTATTACGTCGAAATTCGCAGTGAGCGGCAGCAGGAACACCCGCGCTCTTTTCGGCGGATCGAACTGAAGCATGTTATCCGGGGACACAACGTTTCGAAAGAAGCGGTGGAGCGGGCGATTGCGCTGTCGACCGACAAATATTGCAGCGCGGTGGCGACCGTGCGTGCAACTGCCGAAATCGTAACCACTTACGAAATCCAACCTGCTGCCGAACCCGTGCACTGAAGTAAATACCGAATTCGTCCGATTCCTGACTGATATGAGTCCCGAATCCGGACGCGACCTCATGGCCGAACTGGCTAACGCCGTGGCCGCTTATCTGTCCACTATGGAGGTCACGGGGGACTGCCTGGAGGAGAGCTACCCGGAGGTTGGAACTCCCTATCGCAAGCGCATTCAAGCCTTGCAATCGCGCGTGTCCTACGATGCCACTCCGAAGGAGATCCGGGAAAGCGTACGAGCGGTGCATGCGGAACTGCGCGATTATGCCAGCGTCGCCAAACGCGTTCGCACGGAGCGTAGCGTGGAATTGGAGCGGGAAATTCTGGCGCTGGGTGACATCATCGAAAACCTGGCCGAGCAGCAGGCACACTACGGCAGGCGTTTGCGGGAATTCGCCGCGCAGGTGGAGAAAGCGATGCCGGTTGAAGCGGCTGGTCTGCATGGCGCGGTCGACAGCATGAGCCACGAAACGGCCGCGATGGTGAACCGGATGCGCGAACAGATGGTGGAGTTGGATCAACGCCTAGCGGGCGCCGCCAGTACCGATCCGGTCACCGGGTTGATCAACCGCCGCGAGCTGGAACGGCAGATCGAAGCGCATCGCTTGCATGGCGCGACTTTCTCGCTTTTGCTGTTCGAGCTGGAGGGGCCGGTCGGCGAACAGGTTTTACAAATGGCCGGCGCTAAGCTCGCATCGCACTTCCGCCATCGCGACCGCACCGCCCGTTGGAGCGATAGGGAATTCGCCGTGCTTTTCCTGGGCGAGAATCAACTGGCGGAATCCCGCGCGGCCGAGGTATTGCCGTGGCTGGCGGGACGTTATACGCTCGAGAACGGCGAGAGCGTACTGATCGAGGCCAAGTCGCGCCTGCTCGAATCCGAACTCGCCGCCGCATAGCTGCAATTTGTACTACCGTGATGGTGTGCACTCCTTCAAGACTGTCCCGGTACTGGTGACGGGAGCCGGGCGTGGCATCGGCAAGCGTCTGGCGATTGGATTCGCCACCAAAGGCGCCCGCGTGGGTTTATTGGCCCGCAGCAAACCGGAACTGGATTTATGCCAACTGGAAATTGAACACACGGGAGGCAATGCGCTGCGCATCCGCGCCGATGTGGCCGATTACGAACAAGTAGCCGCGGCTGTCGAGCGTATGCGGGTTCACTTCGGCAGTCCGGTACAGGTACTAGTGTGCGCGGCGGGGATGCAGGGGCCCATCGGACCGTTCGCTGAAACCAATCCCAAAGTTTGGGACGAGGTGATTCATACCAATCTGCAGGGTATCTTAAATGCTTCCCGCGCCGTGCTGCCGGGGATGATTGAGCGGCGCAGCGGGAAAATTATTGTTCTTACTAGTGGGAGTGGATCACAGGCGCGGCCCAACTTGGCGATTTACGCCGCTACCAAGGCTGCAGTGGTGAGTTTCGTGGAGAGTGTCGCGGAGGAAGTGCGCGATCACAACGTGCAAATTAACTGCATGGCTCCGGGTGCGAGCTATACTCATATGACCGACCAGATTCTAGCGGCAGGCGAGCGCGCCGGGTGGCGCGAGGTGGAAGAAGCCCAGCAAATTCGCCTCACTGGCGGGACTACCGCGGAGAAGCAGATCGAGCTGGCTTTGTTTTTGGCGTCAGAGCAATCCAACCATATCAGCGGCCGCTTGATCCATGTGCACGACGATTGGAAGAGGCTGCGCGACGGGTCGCTGAAGCCGGATCAGTATATGTTGCGGCGCGTCCAGAAGATCTGAGCGTCTACTGTTTCTTCATGGCGGCGATCGCAGCGAGTTCTTCGGCGTGCGTCTGAATCTTGCCGTGCACGGGGACGTCCTTGGCGAAATCGATCTTGCGTAGCTCCAGGTTCTTGGCATAGTTATCAGCCCAGGGGTGCTGCGTCCAGCCGACGTCGATCAGGTCGCCTTGGACCAGAATCTTGTCGCGCGGCACATACGCCATTAGCAGCAGCGGCGAGTGAGTGTTGTCCTTGACGTGGTAGATCATCACTTCCATGGACTTGTCTTTCAGCACCAGCGTGTCATCGACGCCTCTGAATTTCAGTGTTTTGCCGTTCGCGGTGAGCAGATCCGGTTTCAGGGTCGCCTTGCGCGAAGTGACTTCCTTGAAGATTCCTTCGTTGCCTTTGTGCGAGATCACGACCAGCCCATCGGCCACGGCCGTGCGCAATCCGCCGGTGTGATCGAAATGATGATGCGACACGATCACTTCAGTGAGCGGCTTGCTGGGTACGACCGAACGCGCTTTGTCGATCACGGCCTTGGAGCGCGCCTCGCTGGTGGGCACCTCAAACAGCGTCAGGTGATCGTCGAACTCAAAGAGAATGCTGCGGGCGTTGCCGCTGCCGGCCAGCCACCAGATTCCCTTGCCGACTTCCTGTGCGTCCACGCTGACCGGCTGCGGCTGCGGCGCCGGACTCGCCTTCAGGGTGGCGGGCGCGGCCAGATCGGCGATGTTCCCATCCACGGTGTTCTTTGATACCTGAATATCCGCCGTCGTCCAATTACGGAAATCGATGGTGGTCAGATAGCGTTTCGGCAATTTCAGGCCGTCGACGGTTTCGTAATTCGAGAACGAGGTGGTGTTGATGACGTCGCCGAGGTTTTCACTCGAGCTCATCCAACTCACCGACGCCGGCAGGCCGGTCTTCGCGTTCACCGCCAGAGTAAGTTTGTCGCCGGCGGCCGTTGTGATGTCGACTCTCTGCTCGCTACCCTTCTTACGCAGATTCGATAGCTTCGCGCCGGGATCTAAAGCGGCGCGGAGGATCGTCACTGGGTTTCCGAGCATCTCGATCCGGCGGTCGGCGGCCACGGCGTCGCCCACCCGCTGCGCGATGCCGTCGGGATTCACGTTGAAGGCGATACTGCCGTCGAGCCCCAGGTTCTGGCGCACGTCGGTGGCGAGTGCAAAGTCAAAGCCGGCGATGCGGTGCTGTTCGACGCGCATGCGGCCGTTGGCCAGATCGATGCTGCGCTTGAATTCCGGAACGTTCCAATTGAGCAGCGGGGATTCGGGGAGTGGGTTCTGCCCTATGTTGGGGTTGATGCCGGAGCCTTCGATCACCAGGGTTTTCACGGCCAAAACCTTGTCTTTTCCGCCCAACGCCTCACCGGCGCGGGTAATGATGGCCATCTCCGGCGACTGTCCGAAAGCCGCTGCGCAGGCCAGCAGCGCAATTGCCGCTATCTTGAAGTTCATGGCTGAACCCTCCTTCGATAACCCTAGTCATTCTAGCTTGGACCACTGAGCGAGACCACTGCCGAATTAGGGCCGAATTGATACAATCGGGAACTATGAAACTTACCTGGTTCCGCGTTTTTGCATTTGCCGCGCTGTCGTTCGCCGCAGGGTCCTGGATCACGGCTCGCTTCGCCGCGGCTCCGAGAGTGGAAGCTGACAGCAATCGGGTTTACGAACTCCGCATTTACCATACGCTGCCTGGCCGGCTGCCGGCGCTAGTGAGCCGCTTCCGCAATGACACCCGGCGCATCTTCGATCAGCACGGAATCAGCAGCCTGGGGTATTGGGTCCCGCAGGATTCGCCCGCAAAGGACAACACGCTGATCTACATCGTGTCGCACCCGAACCGTGAGGCGGCTACCAAGAATTGGAAAGAATTTGGCGGTGATCCGGAATGGCAGAAGGTGGCGAAGGCTTCCGAGGCTGACGGGAAGATCGTCGAGAAGGTGGATTCGACGTTCATGGATCCCACTGACTTTTCGGCGTTGAAATAATCGCTAGCAGAAACCGAGAGACGCTAGGCCGAATAGCATCTCACGGCGGCCGGGGAGTTGCTCCACATTTCTCAACATCAGGGGGCGGGAGCTGTCGATGACGAAGCCTGCGCCAGTCAGCGTCGTCATCAGTTCGGTGTGGCGTTCGGGGACTTCGATTTTGACGCGCCCGGGGAAGTTTGCCGTCAGATGGGCTACTAAATTCGCGGCGTCCTGCGGGCTGGTTGCGACTACAGGGCCGAGTACCAACCCGCCACGCTGCCGAATTTTCCAAGCGTATCCGCTGCCGTCGGCGAGCATGACGCCGCCTTCTGCCTGCACCCAGCGATGCCGCAGAACCCGACTGCGATCAGCCTGGTAAATCGCGCGATCCAACTCAAGGACGCGCGGCAAATCGGCATCGGTCATCGGTTTGATCGCGCCGGTGACAGGCAGCGAGATACCCTCCACGGCGATCAGGCGCACGATCTGCTCCGCTATTTTGTACCCGAGAGACTCGTAGAGCGGCTGCCCGAATGGTGTCGCCACCAGCATTTGGGGAACGCCGGGTACCTGATCCAGGCACTTCAGCACAACCGCGCGCGCCAATCCCTGGCGGCGGAATTCCTCGCGCACCAGCACCACGGCCAAGGCCGCTAGAGTGGGCCCGAACTGGTAGATGCTGGAGCTCGACAGAATCTTTCCGTCGGCGGCGCGGTGGCCGAAAACCTGGCTGGCGGCGAGCGTGGTCTGCCAGTCGCCAATCTCGTGCGGCCAGCCGATGCTTTCCGATAACTCCAGCAGCAAGGGTGCGTCGGTGGCGGTGAATTGAACTAAGGGTGGCGTCACAGTTTGTCGAGGAAGCGCCGGTGCACGCGTAGGTCGGCGGTCAACTCCGGATGGAAGGTGGTGACCATAGTACAACCTTGCTCCACCCACACCGGGTCACCGTTGTAGGTGGCCAGCACGCAGCTGCCTGCGCCCAAGCGGCGAATGATGGGAGCGCGGATGAACACGGCTTCCAGATCGCCTCCCTCGGGCATGGGGATGCGCGCGATACGGCTATCGACCTGGCGCCCGTAGGCATTACGTTCGACCGCGATGTCCATGAGGCCAAGACTTGCCTGCGCGGGGTTTGTGACTTCACGCGCCAGCAGAATGGCACCCGCACAACTCCCGTAAACCGGCTTCTTCTCGGCGAAGCGCTTGAGCGATTCGGTCAGCCCTTCCTGATCGAGCAGCTTGAGCATAGTGGTGCTTTCGCCGCCGGGGATGATCAGGCCGTCGCACAGCTCTAGATCAGCAATCGTGCGCACCTCAATGGCGTGTCCGCCGGCCCGGTTGATCGCTTGGCGATGCGCTTCGAAGTCGCCCTGGAGGGCTAGAATCCCAGCGGTTTTCTGCGTACTACCAGCCACGCGTCTGCAGCAGTTCGCTTTCGGGAAGCTTTGAAATGTCCAGGCCGCGCATGGCCTCGCCCAACTCCTCGCTGGCTTCGAGCAGCTTTACTGGGTCCTTATAGTAGGTGGCCGCTTTGACGATGGCGCGGGCGCGCTTGTCGGGGTCTTCGGATTTGAAGATGCCGCTGCCGACGAAGACCGCTTCAGCGCCGAGCTGCATGACCAGCGCGGCGTCGGCCGGGGTAGCGATCCCGCCGGCTGAGAAATTCGGGACCGGCAGCTTGCCGTTCGCCGCTACCCATTCCACAAGTTCCAGCGGCGCACCCAGATTCTTCGACTCGTGCACCAGCTCTTCGCGTCCCAGCACCGTGAGCTGCTTCATTTCCTTGACGATGGTGCGGATGTGGCGCACCGCCTCTACGATGTTGCCAGAGCCCGCTTCGCCTTTCGTCCGGATCATGGCCGCGCCTTCGGCGATGCGCCGCAGGGCCTCACCCAGATTGCGCGCGCCACAGACGAAGGGAACTTTGTAATCGCGCTTATTGATGTGATGCTCTTCGTCGGCGGGGGTGAGCACTTCGCTCTCGTCAATGTAATCAACGCCCAGGGCTTCGAGCACACGGGCTTCGGTGAAATGGCCGATGCGCGCTTTCGCCATCACCGGGATCGAGACCGTCTTCATTATGTCGCGGATGATACTGATGGACGCCATGCGCGCCACGCCACCCTCTTTGCGGATATCGGAGGGCACGCGTTCGAGCGCCATCACCGCGCAGGCGCCGGCCTTCTCGGCGATCAGGGCCTGTTCGACGTTGGTGACGTCCATGATGACGCCACCCTTCAGCATTTCGGCCAAGCCAACCTTTAAGCGGAATTCTTCAGAAAGGTACATGTCTCTTACCAGTATGGCGGCTTATGGGCCGTGATTTCAAATGCGTCTTCCCTGCTCCCGCCGCGGGCAACTCCCGGTGCTAAAATCTGTCATATTGTCAGTGGTCATGCGCCGCCTCCTGGTTCTGCTTCTCGTCTTGCTGTTAGCCGGAGGTTTGTTCGCGCAGAAACGCAAAAAGAAGCCGGACGAGGAGCCGCGTCCGCAAGTCCTGGAAGTGCTTCCCGAGCCTCCGGAGGCCGTGCTCGCCGACTCGGGACGTCTGTCGTTCCAGGTGTCGCCGCTTTCGGATAAAGGCTTGCTGTCGCAGCAGGTGCGGGACGCTTTGAAGGCTGTGGCCCGCTTGAACCACGGCGCTTCGATCATTAAAGTCCGGGCGTTCGTGGCCGGATCGGGCGATTTGCGGCGTATCAAAGACATCGTGGCGGAGGAGTTCACGGAGAGGAAGCAGACGCTCCCCGCGGTTAGCACGATTCAGGTGGGGGCGCTGCCGTTGCCGGGCGCGCAGGTGGTGATCGAAGCGATTTCGTCGGAAAGGAAAGTTGTGAATCCGAATGGAATAGCCTTCGTCTCGGCTGGTGAGAGCGCCAACGCGGCGGCTGCCGTCGGAAAGCTACAGAGCTCTTTGAATGGCGCTCGCGTCAGAGCGGACGACGTCCTGCGTATCACTTGCTTTTTGAGTTCGCTTGACGACGTGCAGGTGGCGCGGTCCTCTGTCGCGGCGGCGTTCCCTTCGGCCGTGGCGAACTTCGTGCAGATGCAGCGGCTGGGGCTGGAGCCGCGGGCGTTCTGCGAAGCTGTTGCGCGTCTGGCCACGGCGCCCCCGTCACCGCTGGTGCTTCAAAACGGCATGGCGCTGGTCAACGCGCCCAAACTGGTGCTGACCGGGACGCAATTGGTTTTCCGCGATCAGGACACGGATTTTCGCTTGGCGTACCAAAGGCTCGCAAAAACCATGCTGCCGTTGGGAGCCACGTTCAAAGATGTTTTCTGGACCGGGACCTACGCGCTCACGCGACCGAACGCGGGGAAGCTGGAGAGCATCGAGTGGGAATTCCTGGATCGTGCACTCCCGCCGGCGCGCGCTGCTTTACAGATTGAAGGTCTGCCCTCGACCGACGCGACGGCGGCGGTCGAATTGATGGCGGTGGGCCACTAAATCGTTTCGCCGCG
>Ga0207674_10007875_pt1 | contig 12382 bp, 6 predicted proteins | sample KBSCornC72_FD_184303 | JGI IMG/M metagenome (GOLD analysis project Ga0207674, IMG submission 184303) | Corn rhizosphere microbial communities from Kellogg Biological Station, Michigan, USA - KBS Corn C7-2 (SPAdes) (version 2) | ecosystem: Host-associated > Plants > Roots > Rhizosphere > Soil ... | reverse complement strand
GTCCGCCGGGTACGGGGCGAGGCCCTGTCGCGAGAAGTCCTCGCCGAATCCCAGGAGAAACGTGCCTCGAAGGACAGTGATGTGCTCGTCGGTCGGGTGCCGGTGCGGCGGCAGGACATAGCCGTTCGGAAAACGAAGACGGACCGTGAAGATCTGGCCGGCCACGCTCGGATCACCCTGCACGACGGCGAATTGCGCTCCGGCTGGAAAGATCGGCGGCGCCGGTCCCCATTGGATCCGATTGTCGCTGCCCATCTCCTGGCTCGAGCGGGCCGAACGGCTCTCGGCGGCCGATGCGGTCTTCGGCCCCTGCGACATGATCCTGCTCGTTTCGTCATCCGAACACGCAAGGGTAAACGTGGCGAGCAGAGCGGCACCGAAGCTCAGGCGTTGCAACATGTTTGTACCTCCAGATGGTTTGTCTCCACGAGTGGAGCGCGCTTTGATGCGCTCCGCTCGCCGCGACACGCCGTGGAGGCGTACCGCTGTGAAGCACGTTAGGGTGCGGCGATCGTCCGGTTATCGTCTCCGCTCGCGTTTCTGAAGGCATGCCGAACCGCCTCTCCCTTCTCGGGCCCGTTTGCCTGACAGGTGCCGACGGGCCGTCGATGCGCCGGGCACTCCAACAGCGTCGACTCGCGCTGCTGGCGCTCATCGCGGCATCACCGGGCCAATCCATAAGCCGGGATCGGCTGCTGGGGCTCCTCTGGCCCGAGCGCGACGAGCACTCCGCCCGTCACCTCCTCGCCGATTCGCTATACGTCCTGCGACGGACGCTCGGCGATGATGCGATCGTCGCGTCGGGCGAGTCGTTGCGTCTGTCGCCCGAACTCGTGTGGAACGACGTCGTCGAGTTCCGGACGGCGCTGGCCGAGGAGCGTTGGTCCGACGCGCTGCAGTTGTACCGCGGTGATTTCCTCGACGGCTTCTTCGTGCGCAACGCGGTGGATTTCGATCTATGGGCGACGGCCGAGCGAGCTCGCCTTCGCGCTCTCGCCACGGGAGCCGCGTCGGCGCTGGGCGATCAGCTTCAGCGGGCCGGTCGGCTTCACGACGCAGCCACCGCGGCGGAACGCGCGCTCGAGCTGTCGCCTTGCGACGAACCGTCGCTTCGCGATCTCGTCAGGCTGCTGCTCACGACGGACAACCGTGCGCGGGCGGAAGCCGTCGCTCGCGTTTTCGTCGAACGACTCGCGCTCGAGCTGGGCGTTTCGCCATCGGGCGAGACGATGCGGTTCCTTCGCGACGCTCGGGCGTTAGGCAGCGGAGAGCCGATCGTCGTGGTGGCGCCCCGAGAGCCGTATCGACGACGCGCGCACGCGATCGACTCGGTGACCGCGAGCATCATCGCGCAAGGACGATACCACTGGCACCGCCGGACACGTGCCTCGATCGAGCGCGCGATTGGCTACTTCACCCGAGCCGTCGCGCGCGACGAACGTGCTGCCGACGCGTGGTGCGGCCTCGCGGATTGCTGGATCGTGCGCGGCGGCCGCGACTACGCGCCGTTGGCCGTCGCGATCGAGCGCGGCGCCGAGAACGCCGATCGGGCACTCTCGCTCGACGATACGCTGTCCGGGGCGCACAATTCGATCGGGGGGCTGAACTTGATCCGGCGCCGCTGGCGCGATGCCGAGTCCGCATTTCGCCACGCGATACGTCTCGATCCGCATAACGCGGACGCGCACCATTGGCTCTCGCTGACGTTACTCACGGGTTTCGGCGCGCGCCACGCGGCGATGCGCGAGCAGACGATCGCGGCCAGCCTCAATCCTGTGTCGTCCATCCAGGTCGGAGTCCTTGGCTGGCTGCGGTATCTGCGTGGAGACTACGACCTGTCGCGGTCGAGCATGGAACCGGTGGTCGACCTCAACGCCGATCTCGAGGAGGCGCACGCCGGCCTCGCGCGCGCGGCGGCGCGGTTGGGCGACGAGGCGGCCGTCATGACCACGGTCGAAGCCGGGCTGACCAGGCCCGGCGATCTTCGCGGCGATCTCCTGGCGGAACACGCATCCGCGCTCGCCGTCCTTGGCGATTCGCGCCGGGCGCATCGGCTTGCGCTCGAGGCGACCGAGCATGGAGCGATGCCACTGAACCTCGCGCTGGCCTGGGCGAGCCTCGGTGACGTGGACCGTGCGCTACAATGGCTCGAGCACGAATCGTTTCTCGTCTACTGGGCCCCGCAGGCCGTCTGGTGGGATCCCCGTTTCGACGAGCTCCGCGACGACGTTCGCTTCATTCGTGTCAAGGAGCGCGTCCAGCAGGTTTGGTCAACGGAGTGGCAGTGACTTCCGAAAACCGACGTCGGTTCGCCGTCGAGGCTGATGAAGACGGGGTCGACGCCGTAGGCGGCGTAGGTGCGGAGGTCGGCGGGCGAGCTGACGTGTCCACCGGTGTTGATGATGCCGGGGATGACGGTCTTGTCGACGGGCGCCACACCCTCGGCGCCAGCGGAAACCTTCACGGCGCTGGCTGATCTCGCCGCAACGATGCGCCCGTCGCCCATGAGGATGGTGGCGTTGCTTGTCCGAGTCTAACGGGTCGGGCAACGGACCCGTTTTGATCTCGACGATGACACGCGAGTCCACAACCATGTCGGCCTTGTAATACCCGACGGACTCGCCGCGATGGAATACTCGTACTTGACCTCTTGCTCGACCCATACACCGCGGTGACGCAGCTCGACCATCATGGCTCGCCGATACACCGGCTCGACGAAACCGCAGCCGAATGTCTTGAACACGGTAAACGATGCGGCGATGACGGTGCCGGTGACGGCCTGTAACGGAAATGCATCTTCAGAGAAGCTCGGCGCCGGCGGTTCGTTCATGCCGCCAGGATGGGGCTCGGTCGACGACTGCGTGGCATCGAACGAGCGCGCCCCGTACCGCGTTGTTCCGGCATCTCGGATGGGACGCTTTACAACCAATGAGACGCAGAACGTGCAGAAGCGCTGCGCGCCGACGCGGAAGGCCGCAGAAGCCTCCGAGACTGGGGGAAAACTCCTCCCGCAACGAGCCGGAACCACAAGGGGAAACGACCTCGGGCCGCTCATAGCTGACCGAGGCCGTTCCCCCTTCAAATCCGGGCTCGTTGGGAGCGGAGCGTGGCCTTCAATGGGAGGCTTCTGCGGCCTTCTGCGTCGCCCGCGCCAGCGGGCGCTTTCTGCGCGTTCTGCGTCTCATTGGTTTTCGAGCCCAGTTGGTCGCGATGCCAGCCGGCCACTACCAAGCCTACGGCCGCTTGTCGAACGTATCCGACCGCTTGGTGTTCTGCTGCAGCACGTCGTCGTTCACCCAATAGTACGGCCCGAACGGCACCGCTTTCGGCCAGATCTCGTCGAGCGACATCGCGTCGTACAGCTTGCCACCCTTCATCACGTACTTCGAGTCCAGCGTGTTCTTGATGTTCTCGAGTGGGTTCGAGTTCAGCACCATGAGGTCCGCCAGCTTGCCGACCTCGATCGAGCCCAGGTCCCTGTCCACGCCCAGGAAGCGCGCGCCGCCCAGGCTCGCGACCTCGAGCGCGCCCATGTTGCCTAACGCGCTCGCGCCCATCCACACTTCCCAGTGCGGGCCGATGCCGTGGTGCTCGCCGTGCGCGCCCATCGCGCCGTGGCCACCCTCGGCGATCACGTCCGCCATCGCCTGCGCGACCAGCGGGTAGTTGTAGTCCGTTTCCGGGCGCAGCCAGCGCACACGCGTTTGCGGCACCAGCGCGCGCCACGGGAACCAGCGACGCTGCTTCGCGTCCTTCCACACGTCGCTCGCGCCAAACCAGTACTCGATGTTCCAGCCCGTCGGCCCGGCGACCACCAGCGTCGGCGAATACGTCGCTCCCGCCTTGCCGAAGAACTTCGCGCCGTCCGAGTACATCGGCAGCTCGCTGAACGCGTGCTCCCAGCCCGTCTGACCATCCATGGTGAAGCCGAGGTTCTCCATGAAGTGGCCGCCCTCGGACGTCTCGTTGAGACCGACCGTGCGCACCGCCTCCGCCATCCACTGGCGCTGATCGCGGCGCGGCTGCGCGTACTGCTTGATCGAGACCGCACCCCAGTCCGCCATCTTGCGCACCATCGCGAGCGCATCGGCCGGGTTGTTGATCTCGTTCGCGCGTGCGGCGTCGCCGGCCGTGATGTTGTCGCCGGTGCTGAAGCCGCGCGGGCCGATCATCTCGCCAGCCTCGATCAGCTCCGCCGTCGGGAACATGTTCACGCTGTACATCGACGGGTCGAGCGTCGTCGTCACGCCGTACGCCAGATAAATCGCCTGCTCGAAGTCGTGCCGCGGGCGCATGCCGCGCCACTCGCGATAGTGGTGCGCGTGCATGTCGATGAAGCCCGGGATGATCGTCTTGCCCGCCGCATCGATCACGCGGTCCACGCCACTCGTGCTGCACTCGCCGACGCACGCAATCCGGCTTTCCCGCACGACGACCGTCCCACGCTCGATCACCTTGCGCTGGTCGAGCGTGACGATCCGCGCGTTCGTCAGGGCAACGCTTCCCGTCGGCACATCGCGCGGGACGCTGAGCTTCAGATGGATCGTGTCCGTACGCCCCGAGTCCATGTGCCGCACGTAGAAACGCTGGCCGCTGCCGTACTCGAGCGTCTTTGCGTTGCGCCATCGCGGGAACAGCCCGCCGTCCCGCGTGAGCTGCGTAACCGGGAACTGCCCGCGCCGCTTCTCGACGCGCTGCACATCACCGCCGATGCCGCCCCACGCGAACGGTGCGACGTACACGTTGTCGCCCTCCTGGAACGCGACCCACTGCCCGTCCGGCGACGGGACGATCTCGTCCGCCGCCGGGAAGGTCAGGTGCTCCTGCTTGTCGCTCCCGTCCGCCTTCACCGACATGAGCGCGGTACCGCCACGCTGGCCACCGCTACCCGCCTTCTCGTCGATCCAGAAGATCCGTCCATCCGGGCCGAACGATGGCCTGACGATCTGGCGCCGCGCTTCTCCCGAGATCGCCGAGCCGGACGGGCGGTTGATCGTTGCCAGTGCGACTCCGGTGTCTCCACCGGCCGCCGGGGTCGCCGAGCGACGCACCAGCTGGTACCACCCGTTGTGCGTGAGCGTGCGGCCGCGCGCTGTCGCGCCCTCGCCTCGCGCGACGATCACCGACCGGCCATCCGGGCTCCACACCGGGTCGACGTAGTCGCCCGGCTCCTTCGTTAGGCGCACCGGGTTGCCGCCCGCGGCCGAGAGCTTCCACACGTGGCCGCGCGCGGTGTCGTCGAACGTCACGAACGCGAGCGTCCGACCGTCCGGGCTCCACGCCGGCGCGAACTCCAGCGGCTCGAACGTCTTCGGCGTCAGGCGCCGCGGCGCTCCGCCCTCGCCATCCTGCACGTAGATGTGACCGACGGCCTGGAAGGCGATCGTGCCACCGTCAGCGGTCGCCGTCGGCCATCGGAAGAACTTCACCGCCACCGGGCCGTCGCCGAGCCGGAACTCGTATCGGTTCATCTGCGAGATCGTGCGGTGTACGGTCGCGGTGAATGGAATCGTCGTGACCTCGCGCGTGGCGACGTCCAGCCGGCGCAGCTTGCCGCCCTGCATGAGGAGGATCGTCTTCCCGTCGCTCGCCCACCGGTAGCGCGGCAGCACGCCTAACGCCTTCGATCCGCCCGGAATCATCGGCTCGATCGGGTCCATCACCAGGCGCTCGGCACCGGTCTTCATGTCGCGCAGCCAGAGCGCCGTGCGCGGGCCGTACTTGTGCCCCTTGAACTCGAGCGTGCCGTCGGGAATCTGCCGTGCGAACGCGAGCCAGCGCCCGTCGGGCGAGATCTCCGGCGCGGCGGCGCCGCCGCTCGAGAAGCGACCCGCGGCCGCGCCGCTGCTCTCGCCCGCGGTGACGTCGACGGTCTCGCCGGTCTTGAACTCGAAGCGCCGAATCTGGATCGCTCCCGAGAGCGGTTGGCGGTCGTCGACCGGCATCGTGACCTGGTAGTACAGGTAGCGACCGTCGCCGGAGATGGTCGGCCACCCGGGCGCCCCGTTCGGCTGACCTCCGCCGCCTCCGCCTCCGCCACCACCAGCGCCGCCGGCCGGCGGCCCGACGAGCTGCACGCCCTGGCCGCCGTCCTTGTGGTACATCCAGATCCCGCCCGGCGGTGCACCACCCTCTCCACCGCCGCGTCCACCCTTCTTCACGATGATGAAGTTCCCATCGGGCGTCCACGCGGGCTCGAGTGCCGTCGCGTTGAGCTCCGTGAAGATCGCGTGCGGGTTCGACCCGTCCGCGTTCATCACCCAGAGGTTGTACTGTCCGCGGCGGTCCGTGATGAACGCGATGCTCTTCCCGTCGGGCGAGATGCGCGGCTGGAAGTTGAGCGCGACGCCGCTGTTCTGCGTGAGGACCGTGGCCTCTCCACCCGCCACTGGCATCCGGTAGACGTGGCCGAGCAGGTCGAACGCGATCCAGGTGCGATCGGGCGAAAGGTCGGCGGACATCCACGTCCCTTCGGACGTCGTGAAGTCGATGTCGCGCGTCTTCCCGCGCGGCTGCGTGACATCCCAGTTCACGCGCGCAGCCGCCGCACCCTCGGCCTGCGGTGGACCACCTCCCTGTGCGCCGAGCACAGCGGGGAGGGCGGTCGCGGAGAGGAATGCGTGTGCGATCCGACGACGGAAGAGAGAGATCATGGGGCGTATCCTGGCGTTTGGCGGGTGCCGGCGGTCCTGTGGCATGGGATTAACGTGCGTCAGGATTGACTGGCTGGCGAGGGTCCCGGACACGGCGATCTGGCAGGCCGCCAAACACGCATCAGCGACGCGGGGAACTCGATAACGGCAAAGAAGCGGATCGGGGCGGATTGCTCCGCGATCGGCACGTGTGCGGTCCGCAACGAGCCGTGATGACTGGGGAACGGCTCGGGATGCCGAAGCCTCCCGAGGCCGTTCCCAAGCAATTGAGGGCTCGTTGGGGACGGTGCTTTCACGCTCGACGAACGATCCGCCCCGATCCGCTTCTTTGCCGTTATCGAGTTCCCCCGTCGTCGCTGATGCCGGCCCGGCAATCCGCGACGAACCATCCGGCCAATCGAACTGTCAGAGGACTAGTACGTCCATCGAACTAGTCATCCGACGAACATGCCAGACGACGCGCCGAGCGCCCGATCGCCCATCGGCTATCAGATCCTCCTCGCCCTGGCCGCCCGAGACCGCCACGGATATCTCATCCGCAAGGCCGTCGAGGAACAGACCGACGGCGCGATGAAGCTCGGACCAGGCACCCTCTACGCCGCGATCCGACGCCTCGAGGATCAGGGCCTCCTCGAAGAATCCCCCTGGCGTCCGGACGCCGACCTCGACGACCGTCGCCGCCGATACTACCGCCTGACGAAAACGGGCCGAGCGGCGCTCCAGGCCGAAACCGAGCGGCTGCACGCCACCGTCAAGCTCGCGCTCAAGCATCTCAAGATGCGCCCCGCCCGCTGAGGAGACTCGCGATGCCGTCATCCCGATCGCCCAATCCGCTTCGCGAGCTGCCGCTGCGGTATCGCGTGCTGCTTCGGCTCCTTCCCGGCCACGTGCGCGAAGAGCACGGGCGCGAGCTCCGCGACGACCTCATCGAACGGCAGCACACCACCGGCGGTGTCGCCGTCGACATCCTGCGCGCCGCGCCGGCGGCGCACTGGGATGTCCTTCGACAGGACGTCACGCTGGCGCTGCGACAGATTCGACGCGCCCCGACGTTCGCCCTCATCGCGGGACTCACCCTCGCGCTCGGCCTCGGCGGCAACGTCGCGTTCTTCACGCTCGTCGACGGCGTGCTGCTGCGCCAACTGCCGCTCGCCGGCGCCGACCGCATCGTCGACATCACCGAAGAGAACCTCGGCCGCGGGATGCGGAGCTTCGGCATGTCGCCCGCGAACTTCCGCGACCTCACGCGCGACACGACGCTCTTTCAGGCCGCCGCCATCCACAACCGCCGCTCGGGAACGGCGCGACTCGGCGAGACCCGCGAGCGGGTGCCGTACGCCGCGGTGGGTGGCCAGTTCTTTCGCGTGTTCACCGAGGCGCCGCTCGCGGGCCGCACGCTGCAGCCGGACGACGACGTCCCCGGCGCCACGGCGATCGTGTTGTCCTTCGACTTCTGGCGCCGCGCGCTCGGTGCCGATCCGCACGCCGTCGGCCGCGAGATCGAGGTGGATGGCGCGCGGCTGCGCGTCGTCGGCGTCATGCCGCAGGGGTTCGCCTATCCAAGCCCTACCACGGCGTTCTGGCGGCCCATCGGCTTGTCCGAACAGGAATGGGCGCGGCGCGGCGCCCGCTTCGTCGAAGTCGTTGCCCGCCTCCGGCCGGGCGTCACCGTCGCGCGCGCGGCGTCGGCGACGGCGTCGACCGGGCAGGCGCTGTCGGTGCAGTACCCCAAGACGAACGCCGGCTGGAGCGTTCTGCTGCGCGAGCTGCGGGACGCCAGAGTCAGTCGCGTGCGAACACCGCTGCTGCTCGTCTGGGGAGCCGGGGCGCTGGTCTTCCTCATCGCCATCGCGAACGTGGCGAGCCTGTTCCTCACGCGCGCCGTGGCTCGCGAACGCGAGGTGGCCGTCCGTGCCGCGCTCGGCGCCCGGTCGGGGAGAGTCGTTAGGCAGCTCGTGACGGAGGGACTGGTGCTGACGTTGCTGAGCGCCATCGGCGGCCTGGGGCTCGCGGCCGTCATCCTCGCGCGCGTCCGTCCGCTTGCGACGGACTTCGTGCCGCGCATGAACGAGGTGGCGCTCGGATCCGGCGCGGTCGCGTACGCCGCCCTGCTCGTGGTGGTGACGACGGCGCTGTTGAGCGTCGTCGCGACGGCGCCCGTCCACGGACGACGCATCTGGAGCGCGCTCGGGACCGCGCGCGCGAGCGCATCGCGAAAACGCCGGCGGCTCCAGCGCTCGATCGTCGTTGCGGAGGTGGCGCTCGCCGTGTTTGTCCTTGTCGGCAGCGCGCTCGTCGTGCGGACGCTCGTCGGCGTGCTCTCCCAGCCGATGGGGTTCGAGCCAGATGGGTTGCTGACGTTCCGCGTCGAGCCACCCTGGCGGTTCGACTCGAACGCCCCACTGGAGACCGTGATGCCCGCGCTCGCGCGCGACCGGCAACGTGCCGGCGACGGCTACGACGCCATGGTCGCGCAGTTGCAGGGGCTGCCCGGCGTCCGCGTCGCCGGCGCGGTGAACCGGCTTCCGCTCACGGGCGACTACTGGAGCACGAGCGTCCGACTCGCGGAACGCGGTACGGACGACAGCGAGCGCATCTCGACGCTCGTCAGGCCGGCGACGCCCGGATACATGGAGGCGATGCGCACACGCGTACTCCGCGGCCGCAGCCTTTTGCGGACCGACGTCGCCGGCGGCGAGCGCGTCGTCGTCATCGATGCCGAGTTCGCGCGGCGCGTGTGGGGAGACGTGGACCCACTCGGGCGCGAGCTGGTGTTCGACGGACCGCCGCATGCGCCGCAGCCGCGCGCGCGGGTGGTGGGCGTCGTGGAATCCATCCATATGAACCAGCTCGACGCCGAGATCCGCCCGACGATCTACGTGCCGTTCGGCCAGGCCGTCGAGGGCCATTACCTCGACTGGGGCATGGACGTCGTCGTGCGCGGCGCGACACCGGCGCTGGAGCCCGAGGTCCGCCGCGTCGTGCGCGAGGTCTTCCCCGACGCGGTCGTTTTCCGCGTCGCGACCATGAACGACGTCGTGGCTCGATCCACAGCGGACCGGCGCTTTCAGCTGCTCGTGCTCGCGTTCTTCGGCGGTCTGGCGCTGCTGCTCGCGACGGTTGGCGTCGGCGGAACGCTGCTCCTGTCGGTGCGCGAGCGCCGGCGTGAGCTCGCCGTCCACGTGGCGTTAGGCGCTCGGCCGGCTCAGCTCTGGTGGCGCGTGCAGCGCGAGGGCATCGCGCTGGCCGCATCCGGGGCGCTGCTCGGCGTCGCGGGTGCTGTGGCCGGCGCCCGGCTCTTCTCGAGCCTCGTCTACGGCATCTCGGCGCGCGATCCATGGGCGATCGCCGCTGGTCCGGCGCTGGTGCTCGCGGCCGCGTTCGTCGCGGCCGCCGTTCCGGCGACGCGGGCGGTGCGGGTGAGCCCGGTTGTTGTACTTAGGGACTGATTGCCTTGTCATTCCGGGGGCGGCGAGGAATCCTTGCAAGGGTGTCATTCCGAGCGGAGCGCGAAGCGCCGGGCCATTGTCATTCCGAGCGGAGCGCGAGGAATCGCCGGGCCGTGTCATTCCGAGCGTAGGGCCGAAGGCCCGGAGGCGAGGAATCGCCATCATCCCGGTAGAGGGAACCCTCGGTCGGGACGACGGCGATTCCTCGCCTCCGGCCTGCGGCCTCCGCTCGGAATGACGACACGTTTTTTTGAGTAGGTGGTCGTATGCGGTACAAAAAGCTCGCGGTCGCTCTCGTCGCGATCTTCCTGCTCGCCAGCGCCGGCGCGGCATACCTCCTTCGGGATCCGCTCCCGCACTTTCTCGCACGGCGGTCGTCGCTCGCCAGCGTCACCGAGGGTCCACGCATCGTCGACCCCGAATACATCCTCACGCCCGTGCGGCTGACCGCCACGAGTGGACTCGCCGTCGATCTCATGGTGCGACGACCCATCGCCGACAGTGGCCAGCGGCTCCCGCTCGCCGTCATCCTCGGCGGCCACTACACCGGCCGGAAAGCCGTCGACAGGCTCGGCCCCGCGCGAGGGGTGATCGTCGCCGCGCTTTCGTACCCCTTCGGAGGCGACCCGCGGCCGGACGCGCTGACGTTCCTGCGCGAGATCCCGAAGATACGCGGCGCGTTTCTCGATACGCCGCCGGCCATCATGCTTGCGCTCGACTATCTCCGGAAGCAGCCCGATGTCGACACCACGCGAGTCGAGGCGATCGGTGTGAGCCTGGGGGCGCCGTTCATCTGCATCGCGGGCGCACTCGATGAGCGGTTCACGCGCGTGTGGGCGATTCACGGATCGGGTGGATCGTATGTGCCGCTCGAGGCGAACATGAAGCGCAACATTCCGATCGCGCCGGTGCGGGCGTTGGCGGCGGGAATCGCGAACGTCATCATCAGCGGCCCACGCCTCGACCCCGTCCACTGGGTGCCGAAGATCTCACCTCGCCCGTTCGTCATGGTCAACGCGAGTGACGATGAGCGAATGCCACGACCGGCGGTCGACGCGCTGTACGCGAGTGCGCGCGAGCCGAAGGAGATCGTGTGGATGTCCGGTCGCCACATTCACAGTGACCGGGAGACGATCCAGCGGCTCGTGGCGATCGTGATGGGTCGCATGCGCGGCGAGCCCCCGCCGGCGAACTAGCACGCCCGGGCAGCGTTGCGGCCGCCCCGCCGTCTTACGAGACTAGAGGGGCATGGAAAACACATCCGTACGACACGACTTCACCGTCGCGCTCGACGCGCTCGTGGAGCAGGTCCGCGACGACCGCTCCGTGCTCGCGGCCATCCTGTGCGGCAGCCTGTCGCACGACACGGTGTGGTCCAAATCCGACATCGACCTCGTCCTCGTCACGATCGACGACAAGAAGGTCCCGTCCGACACCATCTCGCTGTACGCCGACGGCGTGAACGTCCACGCGATCCTGTTCCCGCGCGCGAAATTCCGAACGATGGTCGAAGGGTCGCTGCGGAACTCGTTCATGCACTCGTTCCTCGCGAAGGGCCGGCTTCTCTACACGCACGACGAGACGATCGCCGATCTCTTCGCAACGCTTCAGAAGATGGGAGACCGGGATCGCGAGCTGGCGCTCTTCGCCGCCGCCACGGAGCTGTTGCCGTGCCTCTACAAGGCACATAAGTGGATCCGCACCCGCGGCGACGTCAACTACACCGCGCTCTGGATTCTCTACGCCGCGACGCCGCTCGCCCAGATCGAGGTCATCGGCGCCGGATTGCTCGCAGACCGCGAGGTCATTCCACAGGCGACGAAGCTCAACCCCGAGCTGTTCGCGACGGTGTACACGGAGCTGCTGAACACGAAGAAGTCGGCGAAGCAGGTGCGGGCCGCGCTCGACGCACTGGATGCGTACATCGCGGAACGCGCGACGACGATCTTCGCGCCGGTCTTCGATCACCTGCGCGACGTCGGTGAGGCGCGATCGTGCACCGAGATCGAGACGCACTTCGAGAAGACGTTCGGCGTCGGCAACGTGACGGGCGCGTGCGAGTTGCCGGAAGGCGTCGAGATGGTGATGCCTAACGACAACATCAAAATGGTGGTGGAGCTGATCAACCCGATCGCGATGGAAGAAGGCCTGCGCTTCGCCATCCGTGAAGGCGGCAAGACCGTCGGCGCCGGCGTCGTCGCGAAGATCATCAAGTAACGATTTAATTGGTGCCCGGCGGGCCACAACCGCCCGCCGGCCCTAACGAGACTGACAATGGCT
>Ga0207674_10007873_pt1 | contig 12385 bp, 6 predicted proteins | sample KBSCornC72_FD_184303 | JGI IMG/M metagenome (GOLD analysis project Ga0207674, IMG submission 184303) | Corn rhizosphere microbial communities from Kellogg Biological Station, Michigan, USA - KBS Corn C7-2 (SPAdes) (version 2) | ecosystem: Host-associated > Plants > Roots > Rhizosphere > Soil ... | reverse complement strand
CGTGCCGAGTTCGACGAAGAACGAAATGACGGCGTCGATGTCCTCGACGACGATGAGAACGTTGTCCATCCGCTGGATCGTCATACCGGGGTCTCCTTGCCGTCGTGCGGTGGCCGCATCCACCCCTGGGACGCAGCCGCCACCCCGTTCTCGACATCTCTCCCGCGATCTTGGACTTCTGTCGGTGCTGGAGCACCGACAGAAGTCCAAGATCGCGGGAAGTCCTACGCGGCCGGAACCGGGTCGCCGAGCACGGTGTGGAGCAGCTCGGCGGCCCAATCCAGCAGCGCTGTGTCGCGCACGGGTTGCCCGCCGACCCGCGCGGTCATCGGGCGCGGCAGCGACACCGTGTCGGTGGCCTGCTTGTACACCGATTCGGGGTAGAGCCGCTTCAGCCGCATCTGCTTGGAGTCCGGCAGCGCCAGGGGTGTGAACCGGATGTGCTTGCCCTGCAGCGAGACCTCGGTGAGCCCGTACGCCTTCAGCAGCAGCCGCAGCCGGGCCACCGCGATCAGGTTCGCCACCTCGGTCGGCGGTTCGCCGTACCGGTCGCGCATCTCGGCGGTCACCTCGTCGAGCGCCTCGTTCGAGCGGGCGCCGGCCAGCTTCCGGTACATCTCCAGCCGCAGCCGCTCCGAGCCGATGTAGGTCAGCGGCAGGTGTGCGTCGACCGGCAGGTCGACCTTGACCTCCACCTCCTCCTCCGGCTCCTCGCCCTTGAACTGCTGCACCGCCTCGCCGACCATCCGCACGTACAGATCGAACCCGACGCCCTCGATGTGCCCGGACTGCTCGCCGCCGAGCAGGTTGCCGGCACCCCGGATCTCCAGGTCCTTCATCGCGACGTACATGCCGGCGCCGAGCTCGGTGTGCTGGGCGATCGTCGCCAGCCGCTCGTGCGCCTGCTCGGTCAGCGGCTTGTCCGGCGGGTAGAGGAAGTAGGCGTACGCCCGCTCCCGGCCCCGGCCGACCCGGCCCCGGATCTGGTGCAACTGGGCGAGGCCGAGCATGTCGGCCCGCTCCACGATCAGCGTGTTGGCGTTCGCGATGTCGATGCCCGACTCCACGATCGTGGTGCAGACCAGGACGTCGAACTCCTTCTCCCAGAAGCCGACCATGATGCGCTCCAGCGCTTCCTCGCCCATCTGCCCGTGCGCGACGGCGACCCGCGCCTCCGGAACCAGCTCGCGCAGCCTGCGCGCCGTCCGCTCGATCGACTCGACCCTGTTGTGCAGGTAGAACACCTGCCCGTCGCGCAGCAGCTCGCGGTGCATCGCGGCGGCCACCTGCTTGTCGTCCTGCACGCCGACGTAGGTGAGCACCGGGTGCCGCTCCTCCGGCGGCGTGGCGATCGTGGACATCTCGCGGATGCCGGTGATCGCCATCTCCAGCGTGCGCGGGATCGGCGTCGCGGACATCGACAGCACGTCGACCGACGCGCGCAGCGTCTTCAGGTACTCCTTGTGTTCGACGCCGAAGCGCTGCTCCTCGTCGACGATGATCAGCCCGACGTGCCTGAACTTCGTGGACGACTGGAGCAACCGGTGGGTGCCGATGACGATGTCGACGGTGCCGTTCGCGAGCCCCTCCAGCGTCAGCGCGCTCTCCTTCGGGGGAACGAACCGCGACAACTGCTTGACCACGACGGGGAACTGGGCCATCCGCTCGGAGAACGTGTTGAAGTGCTGCTGCGCCAGCAGCGTGGTGGGCACCAGCACGGCCACCTGCTTGCCGTCCTGCACCGCCTTGAACGCCGCGCGCACCGCGATCTCGGTCTTGCCGTAGCCGACGTCGCCGCAGATCAGGCGGTCCATCGGGATTTCCTTGCGCATGTCGGCCTTGACCTCGTCGATCGCGGCGAGCTGGTCGGGCGTCTCGGTGTACGGGAACGCGTCCTCGAGTTCGCGCTGCCACGGCGTGTCGGGGCCGAACGCGTGCCCCTTGGCGCTCTGCCGCGCCGCGTACAGCTGGATCAGCTGCGCGGCGATCTCGCGGACCGCCTTGCGCGCGCGGGCCTTGGACTTCTGCCAGTCCGAGCCGCCCATCTTGTGCAGCGTCGGGTTCTCGCCGCCGACGTAGCGGGAGAGCTGGTCGAGCGAGTCGGTGGGCACGAACAACCGGTCGCCGGGCTGGTTGCGCTTGCTGGGCGCGTACTCGATGACGAGGTACTCGCGCTCGGCGCCGTTCACCGTGCGCTGCACCATCTCCACGTACCGGCCGATGCCGTGCTGCTCGTGCACCACGAAGTCGCCGGCCCGCAGCTCCAACGGGTCGATCGTGTTGCGCCGCCGGGCCGGCATCTTGCCCATGTCCCTTGTAGACGATCCGCGCCCGCCGGAGATGTCGTTGCCGGTGACGATCGCGAGCCGCGCCGCCTCGTCCACGAACCCGTGGTCGAGGCCGCCGGTGGTGATCGTGATGACGCCGCTGGGCGGCTCCGTGTCGATCCTGTCCACAATGGACACCCCGAGGCCGGCGTCGCGGAGCACCTCCGCCGCCCGCTCGGCCGGGCCGTTCGCCGGGAACACCACGGCGACCCGCCAGCCGTCGCCGCTCCACCGCTTCAGGTCGTCGACGACCCGTCCGGTCTCGCCGTGGTACAGCGGAATCGGCTGTGCACCGAGGGTCAGCGCGATCGCGTCGTCGTCGGCGATGTCGGGAAGGCGGTCCTCGTCGGGGTCGCGCCACGGCTCGTCGTCGCGCGGGCGCACCGTCTCGACGAGGCCGAACGGGCTCACCGTCCACCAGGGCTGGCCGCGACGCCCAGCCTGCGAACGCACGTCGGCAAGGGTCTTGAACGACGCGGCGCCGAGGTCCACCGGGACCTTGCCCCCGACGGCGGCCGCGGCCCAACTCGCCTGCAGGAATTCCTCGCTGGTGCGCACCAGGTCATGCGCCCGCGTGCGGATGCGCTCCGGGTCGCAGAGCAGCACGTGCGTGTCGCGGGGCAGCGTGTCGGTGAGCAGTTCCAGCGAGTCGGAACCGTCGAGCAGCGCCGGCGCGAGGCTCTCCATGCCCTCGACGGGGATGCCGGCGGCGATCCGGTCGAGCATCTCGGACAGTTGCGGATGTTCGGTGGTGAGCTGGTTCGCCTTGGCCCGCACGGCATCGGTGAGCAGCAGTTCGCGGCACGGCGGGGCGAAGAGGTGGTCGACCTTGTCGATGGTGCGCTGGTCGGCGACGGCGAACGTGCGGATCTCCTCCACGTCGTCGCCCCAGAACTCCACCCGCAGCGGGTGCTCCTCGGTGGGCGGGAACACGTCGAGGATGCCGCCGCGCACCGCGAACTCGCCGCGCTTGGTCACCAGGTCGACGCGGGCGTACGCCACATCGACGAGCCGTTGCACGATGGCATCGAGGTCGTGCGTCTCCCCGGTGGCAAGCTCGATCGGTTCGAGGTCGCCGAGGCCCTTGAGCTGCGGCTGCAGCACGGCCCGCACCGGAGCTATCACCACACGCGGCGGCCCGTCGGGGCCGGGGTGCGCGAGCCGGCGCAGCACCGCGAGCCGTCGCCCGACGGTGTCCGACCGGGGCGACAGGCGCTCGTGCGGCAGCGTCTCCCAGGACGGATAGACGACCACCGAGTTCGCCGGCAGGAGGCAGCCCAGCGCGTCGGCGAGGTCGTCGGCCTCGCGCCCGGTCGCGGTGACGGCGAGCACTGGGCGGTGCGCGGCGATCGCGGCGACGACGAACGGGCGCAGCGCCGGCGGCGCGGTCACGTCGACGGGCTCGACGTGCTGCTGGGCGGCCAGTTCGTCGGTGCGGGCGAGGGCACGGTCGGCCAGGGCGGCGGGCAGCAGGCCGGCGAGCTTCATGGGTCCACCTTCGGCGCACGGGTTTTGACCCCATCCGGCGAAGGGCCGGGGGGTTGCGGCCTCAAGCGTAGCCCGTACTCTGCGGCCTCGTGTTCGCTCGAGCGGTTACCGAAGTGCTCGCGCCGGCGGTGCTGGTGGCGGTGGTCTCGCCGCTGGTGGCCTGGCATTGCGGCGCGCTCGGCTGGGGCATCGCGGTCGCCGTGTTCGCGGCCGGCGTGCCGTTCGCGTTCATCCTGCGGGGCGTGCGCCGCGGCGCCTACGACAACCACCACGTGGGCGACTGGCGGCGTCGACCGGCCATCCTGCTCGTGGCCGGCGGCTCGGTGCTGGTGCTGCTGGCGCTGATGCTGGTGTTCGGGGCGCCACGCGAACTCGTGGCGCTCGTGGTGGCGATGCTCGCCGGCCTGGTGCTGACGCTCGGGGTCACGGTGCTGGCCCGCTGGAAGGTGTCGTTGCACGCGGCGGTCGCGGCCGGCACGGCGACGACGCTCGTGCTGGTCTTCGGGCTCTCGCTGCTCGCGACGTGGCTGGCGGTGGCGCTGGTCGCCTGGGCGCGGGTGCGGATGCGCGACCACACCGTAGGACAGGTGCTCGTGGGAGTGGCGCTAGGGGCCCTCGCCGCAGGGGCGGTCTTCCCCGTACTGCGGTAACCCTTCCCCGCGATCTTGGACGTCTGCCATCGCTCCGCGATGGCAGACGTCCAAGATCGCGGAGGAGGGGCCTCAGTCGGGCGGCTCCTGGGCGGCCTCCTTCGTGGTGTCGGCCTTGCGGTTCGGGTCGGCGGCGTCGCGCTCGGCCTCGGCGGCGCGATCGGCGTCCGCCTCGCGCCGCGCCTGCTCATCGGTCATACCAGCCGTCGTACCCGGTTGCCCGGCCACCTAACGCCCCCATGATCGCGTTGATCTTGCAGTTGTGGTGGGTGACAAATGTGGCTGAACTGCGTCAAACTCTGGCACCACAAGTGCAAGATCAACTCGATCTTGAGGTGCGGGACCGCCGCCGCCCACGCAAGCCGCCGGAAACACGGGCGCACTAGTCTCGGGCGTTGTGGAACTGGACCACGATTACGACGCGGCCCTGCGCTCCGACATCCGCCGGCTCGGCACGCTGCTCGGCCATACGCTGATGCGCCAGGAGGGGCGCCCGCTCCTCGACCTCGTCGAGGAGATCCGGGCCCTCGTACGCACCGACGGCGCCGCCGCCGCCGAGCGGCTGGCCCGCCTCGACGTGCCGACCGGCATCCTGCTGGCACGTGCCTTCTCCACGTACTTCCATCTGGCCAACATCACCGAGCAGGTGCACCGGGCCCGCGACCTGCGCCGGGCCCGCGGCGACCACGGCGGCTGGCTCGACCAGGCCGCCAAGCTGATCGCCGACCGCGGGGTGAGTGCCCGCGATGTCAGCGCCGCCGCGGGGCGCCTCGCGATCCGTCCGGTGTTCACCGCCCACCCGACGGAGGCCGCGCGCCGCTCGATCCTCAGCAAGCTGCGCGCCGTGGCGACCGAACTGGAGGCCGAAGCACGGGCCGCCGCCGTCGACGGCTGGACGGACCGGGAGGCCACCGACCGCCGCCTGGCCGAGGTCATCGACCTGCTCTGGCAGACCGATGAGCTGCGCCTGCAGCGGCCCGAGCCCGCCGACGAGGCGCGCAACGCCATCTACTACCTCGCCGACCTCGCCGACGACGCCGCGCCGAAGGTGCTCGAGGACCTCGCCGACACGCTGGCGAACCTGGGTGTGCCGCTGCCACCGACCGCCCGTCCGCTCACGTTCGGGTCCTGGATCGGCGGCGACCGCGACGGCAACCCGTACGTCACTCCGGCCGTCACCCGCGAGGTGCTGCTGATCGCGCACGAGCACGGCATCCGGCTGGCCGAACGGCTCTGCGACCGGCTCATCGACGAGCTGAGCGTGTCCCGTCGGGTTCGCGGCATCTCGCTGGACCTGGCCGCGAGCCTCGCCGCCGACCTGGACGCGCTGCCCGAACTCGGTGAGCGCTACCGCCGGGTCAACGCCGAGGAGCCCTACCGGCTCAAGACCCGCTGCATCCGCACGAAGCTCGCCAACACCCGCACCCGGCTGGCGTCCGGGTCCGCGCACCGGCCCGGCCGCGACTACCTGGGGACGGCACAGTTGCTCGCCGACCTCGAACTGATGCGCGCCTCGCTGGCCCGAAACGGCGGGCAGCTGACGGCGACGGGGCGGCTGGCGTCCGCGATCCGCACGCTCGCCGCGTTCGGGCTGGGACTCGCGACGCTGGACGTGCGCGAGCACGCCGAGAAGCACCACGAGGTGCTCGTGCAGATGTACCGGCGGGTCGGCGAGGCCGACTACGCGGCCCTGGACCGGGCCGGCCGGCTCGAGCTGCTCAGCACGGAACTGGCGAGCCGGCGGCCACTGTCCACATCGGACACTCCGCTGACCGACGCCGCCCGTAGGACGTTCGCGGTCTTCGGCACCATCCGGGAGGCGCAGGAGCGGGTCGGCGCGGAGGTCGTCGAGTCGTACATCGTCTCCATGACGCAGGGTGCCGACGATCTGCTGGCGCCGGTGGTCCTGGCCCGGGAGGCCGGGCTCGTCGACGTCTCCGGCGGGCGGGCCCGGATCGGGTTCGTCCCCCTGCTGGAGACCATCGAGGAGCTGGACAACGCCGGCCCGCTGCTCGACCAGGTGCTCGGCATCGAGCCGTACCGCACCGTGGTGCGCGCCCGCGGCGACGTGCAGGAGGTGATGCTCGGCTACTCCGACTCCAACAAGGAGGCCGGCATCACCACGTCGCAGTGGAGCATCCACCGCGCACAGCGGGCGCTGCGTGACGTCGCGGCGCGGCACGGCGTGCGGCTGCGCCTGTTCCACGGCCGGGGCGGCACGGTCGGCCGCGGCGGCGGACCCACGCACGAGGCGATCCTGGCGCAGCCGTTCGGCACGCTGGACGGCGCGATCAAGGTCACCGAGCAGGGCGAGGTGATCTCCGACAAGTACACGCTGCCCAGCCTCGCCCGCGACAACCTCGAGCTGACGGTGGCCGCGGTGCTCCGGGCCGCCCTGCTGCACACCGAGCCGCGGCTGCCGGCCGACTCGCTGGCGCGGTGGGACGACGCGATGTCGGTGGTGTCCGGCGCGGCGTTCCGGCGCTACCGCGCGCTGGTCGAGGAGCCCGACCTGCCCGCGTACTTCTGGGCGTGCACGCCCACCGAGCTGCTCGGCGCGCTGAACATCGGTTCGCGGCCGGCGAAGCGGCCGGACAGCGGCGCGGGGCTCGGCGGTCTGCGGGCGATCCCGTGGGTGTTCGGCTGGACGCAGACCCGGCAGATCATCCCCGGCTGGTACGGGGTGGGTACGGGGCTCGCCGCCGCCCGCGAAGCGGGCCTGGGCGAGCAGCTCGCCGAGATGCACGAGCGGTGGTTCTTCTTCCAGACGTTCCTGTCCAACGTCGAGATGATGCTCACCAAGACCGACCTGGACATCGCGGCCCGGTACGTGTCGGAGCTGGTGCCCGCCGGGCTGCGGCCGATCTTCGACCGGATCCGGGAGGAGCACGACCGCACACTGTCCGAGATCCTGGCGATCACCGGGGAGTCGCAGCTGCTGGAGCGCCAGCCGGTGCTGCGCCGGACGCTCGCCGTGCGGGACACCTACCTGGAGCCGCTGCACCACCTCCAGGTGTCGCTGCTGCAGCGCTTCCGCGGCGAGCAGGACGAGCTGCGCGGCGAGGTGGACCCGACCCTCCAGCGAGCCCTGTTGACCACGGTCAACGGCATCGCGGCGGGCATGCGCAACACCGGCTGAGTTGGATCCGCCCGGAGGCGGCTGACAGGATACGAACCCATGACCAACGGCTGGGTCCTGCCCGAGGGCGTGCTGCGCGACGCGCCGGCCTACACGCCGCGCCCGCACGAACTCGCCGACCTGGAGTTGATCCTGTCCGGCGCCTACGCCCCGCTGGCCGGCTTCCTCGGCCGCGCCGACCTGACGAGCCTCGCCCGCCGCGGCCGCCTCGTCGACGGCACCCCGTGGCCGGTCCCGGTGACCCTGGAGGTGCCGCCCGGCATCGTCGACCAGCTCGAGATCGACAACCCGCTGCGCCGCGTCCTCGTCCTCACCGATCTCGAGGGCGCCCCCGTCGCGGCGATCGACGTCACCGACAGCTGGCCCACGCGCGATGGCGCTGTCGGCGTCGGGGGCCGGGTCCGCCGGATCGGCGACGGGGCGCAGGGGCCGTTCCGGCGGCTTCGTCGTGCCCCGGCCGAGGTGCGTGAACTGCTGCCGCCCGGCCGCGTGCTCGGGTTCTTCGCCGACCGCCCGCTGCACCGGCCGCAGCTCGCACAGCTCGCCCACGCCGCCCGTACGCTGGCCGGCCACCTGCTGGTGTTGATCCCCGTCGGCGGTCCGACGCCGGACGGGATCTCTGCCGAGTCACTGGTGCGCTGCGTGCTCGCGGCCCGCGACCGGATGCCGCCGGCGACGATCGTCGGGGTGCCGCTGTCCGCGCACGGCGACGAGATCCGCGACGCGCTCCTGCGGGCCCGGGTGGCCGGCGCCTTCGGCGTCACCCACCTGCTGGCCACCGGCGCGTCGATGATGTCGGGCGGCGGGCCCCGGGTGCTGGTGCCGCGGGAACTGGCCTACGACAGCCGCGACGGCCAGTGGCGCAGCCGCGACGACATCCCGCCCCGGCACCGCCGCCTGCCGCTGACCCCGGAGGAGATCGACGACCTGCTCGACCGCGGCGCGCCGTTGCCCGAGTGGCACACGCCGCCGGCCGTCGCCAGGGAGCTGGCCCGCGAGCGCCCGCCGCGCCGCCAGCGCGGCCTGGTGGTGTTCTTCACCGGCCTGTCCGGCTCGGGCAAGTCGACGATGGCGCACAGTGTGGTCGAGGCGCTGCTGGAGACCGGCGAGCGCACCGTCACCCTGCTCGACGGCGACGCGGTGCGCCGGCACCTGTCCGCCGGCCTGGGCTTCTCCGTCGTCGACAGGGACACGAACGTGCGTCGCATCGGGTGGGTGGCCGCGGAGGTGGCGCGGCACGGCGGCCTGGCCGTCTGCTGTCCCATCGCCCCGTACGACAGCGCGCGGCAGGCGGCGCGCGAGTTCGCGCGCGCGGCCGGAGCCGGGTTCATCCTCGTCTGGGTGAACACACCGCTGGAGGAGTGCGAGCGGCGCGACCGCAAGGGCCTGTACGCCAAGGCCCGGGCCGGCCAGATCACCGGGATGACCGGGATCGACGACCCGTACGAGGCGCCCGAGGACGCCGAGTTGACGATCGACACCACCGACCTTCCGGCGCAGGAGGCGATGGCCACTGTGCTGCGGTATCTCGGCGCGAACGGCTGGATCGACCCCCGCCAGCCGGCCGCCAACCCGGCCACGAAACCCGCCGGCGTGTAGGTCGGGTCGCGTTACGTCGTAAGGGTGGTACGGGTGTGGGCGGGCGTTGCCCACCCACACCGCCGCAGGCCCGGCTGAACCCGAGCGCCGCGTTACGTCTGTCCCTTTCATGCCGTTAGCCCACTGGAGCGGCTCCCCGGCCGCACCAGACCGCATCGGCGGAGGGGCGCTTTGGACACGGCTTCGTACGACATGTCGGACCTGCTGGGCATGGTGCGCCGGCACTGGTGGATCGTGGTGCTGCTGACCGTGCTCGGCGTGGTCGGCGCCTACGAGTTCACCGCCCGGCAGCCGCGCGTGTACGAGTCGGACACGTCGGTGCTCGTCCAGCCGACCGGCGCCGGCCAGGACACCAACGTCTCCGGCGGCCGCACCAAGGGCGAGATCAACCTCGACACCGAGGCGCAGCTCGTCCGGTCGACGGCCGTCGCCGCCGACGCCGCCAAGCTGCTGCGCACCGCGGCCGCTCCCGACTCGCTGGCCGCGAAGGTCTCCGTCGAGGTGCCGGCCAACACGAGCGTGCTGGTGATCACCTTCAAGGCGCCCGACGCCCGTTCCGCCCAGGCGGGCTCGCACGCGTTCGCGGAGGCGTACCTGCGCAACCGTGAGGAGACCGCGTCCACCGACCTCGCCGAGCAGATCGCGAGCGTCGACAGCAAGCTCAAGCAGCTCAACGCGGCGCTCGCCCCGATCAACGCGAAGCTCGCGACGCTGCGCCAGGACAGCAGCGAGCGGCCCAACCTGGAGAGCCAGCGCAACACGATCACGTCGCAGGTCAACACGCTGTCGGCGCGGCTGAACCAGCTCGTCACCACCACCGTCAGCGCCGGAAAGATCATTCGCGACGCCGACCTGCCGAGCCGGCCGAGCAAGCCGGTGCTGCCGCTGAACCTGGGCAGCGGCGCGGCCGTCGGGCTGCTGCTCGGCGCCGGCGCGGCGCTGATGCGCGAGCGGCTCGACCGGCGCATCCGCCGCCCCGCCGACATGACCCGGCGCTGCGACGTCCCGGTCCTGGCCCAGCTGCCGCCGAAGGTCCGGCCGCGGCTCGACGATGTCTTCCCGCCGTTCGGCGCCGGTGGCCGCGTCTTCAACCGGCTGCGCAACGAGGTGCTGGCCGGCGATCCGGCGGGCCCCGATCCGCAGCGCAAGGGCCGGGTCATCGTGGTGGCCGGCGCGAGCCGCGGGTCGGCGTCGACTGTCGTCGCGGCCAACCTGGCCGCGGCGTTCGCCCGCACCGGCGGCCACACCGTGCTGGTGTGCGCGCACCTGCCCGACAGCGTCGCCGAGCTGGCGCCGGTGACCCGGCTGCTCGGTGTCCGGGCGGTGCCGGGCCTGTCCGACGTGCTCGCCGGCAAGGTGCAGCTTGGCCGCGCGGTGCAGCGCGCGTCGCGGCAGCCGCGCCTGTCGGTCATCACCACCGGCGGCACCGCGAGCGCCGCCGGACTGCTGCAGTCGCAGATGCTCCGCGACGCGCTGGGTTCGCTTCGCCGCCAGGCCGAGTACGTCGTGATCGAGGCGCCCGCGACGTCGACGAGCGCCGACGCGCAGAGCGTCGCGAGCCTCGCCGACAGCGCGCTCGTCGCCGTCGAACTGAAGCGGACCCGCTACGCCGACGTCTCGGACGCCGCCGAGCAGCTGCGGCGGGTGGGTACGCCGCTGCTCGGTGCCGTGGTGCTGCCGCGGCTGGTGCGCCACCGCGACGAACCGCCGCCCCCGCCCGTCGACTACGACGATGACGACGAGGGCCTCGACCTGCTCGACGACGAGGTCGACGACGACCTGGACGACGCCGACGACGACCTCGATCCGCAGGTCGCCGACGCGGACACCGTCGTCATGAAGAAGATCCGCACGCGGACCCGGAAGCGGTCCGCGGCGCCCGCTGCCTCCGACACCGGGGTGCTCGCGCTCACCGGCGTGGACGTGCGTCTCGACCGGGGCGGGGAGCAGCGGCCGAACGGCCGGCCCCGCCGGTCCGGCGCGGATACGTCCGCGCCGAGTTCGTGACGGCGACGCAGGTCAGCACGCCGCCGCGGGAGGCGGACGAGGTTTCGAAAAAACGGGTGCCACCACCCGGCCGGGGTCGACTGCTCGGCTGGATCATCGTCGGCTACCCGGTCTGGTGGGCGCTCGGCCTCGGCGTGCTGATCTTCCTGGCGATCGCGCCGGTCATGGCGTTCGCGCTCGTCAAGCAGCACCGGGCCGGCCGCAAGATCGCGCTGCCGCCGGGGTTCGCGTGGTGGTTGGCGTTCCTCGCGCTCGCCGTCGCCAGCATCGCGGCCCTGGGCGTCGACCCGGTGGGGACGGTGCCGGACACCGCGGGCGGCCGGATGGTGGCCGTGCTGTTCCGGCTCGGCGAGTACGGCGCGCTGACTGTGCTGCTCCTCTACGTCGGCAACCGGCGCGGCCTCACCAACGAGCGGCTGGTGAAGCTGCTGGCCTGGCTGTTCGTCGTCACCGTCGCCGGTGGGCTGCTGGGCACGTTCGCCGGCACGTTCGAGTTCACCTCGCCGGTGGAGCTGCTGCTGCCGAAGCACATCCGGTCGATGGGCTTCGTGCAGTCGCTGGTGCACCCGTCGGCGGCCCAGGTGATGGAGCTGATCGGCGACCCGCAGCCCCGCCCGGCTGCCCCGTGGGGCTACACCAACACGTGGGGCAACAACTTCTGCCTCCTCGTCGTGTGGTTCGTCGCGCTGTACTGGGGCGGGTTGCGCACGCGGGGGAAGGCGCTCGCCGCGATGTGTCTTGTCCTCGCGACGATTCCCGTCGTCTACTCGCTCAACCGCGGCCTGTGGATCGGCCTCGGGGTCGTCGGCTGCTACGTCGCCGTCCGGATGGCCATGCGCGGCCGGCTCGGGGCGCTCACCGCGGTGGTCGCGGCCGGCCTGATTCTCGGCGCGACGCTCTTGGTGACGCCGCTCGGCGACGTGGTCAGCGCGCGCCTCGACAACGGCAAGAGCAACGGCGTGCGCATGTACCTGACGGAGCGAGCGGTGACGGGCGTCGTGGAGTCGCCGCTGATCGGCTTCGGCTCGACCCGCAGCACCATGGGCGGCCGCAACTCGATCACCGTGGGCGCCACGAGCAGCTGCGAGCGCTGCGGGAACTTCACGATCGGCGGCAACGGCCAACTGTGGCAACTGTTGTACGCGCACGGGCTGCTGGGAACCGTGGCGTACCTG
>Ga0207674_10007871_pt1 | contig 12386 bp, 12 predicted proteins | sample KBSCornC72_FD_184303 | JGI IMG/M metagenome (GOLD analysis project Ga0207674, IMG submission 184303) | Corn rhizosphere microbial communities from Kellogg Biological Station, Michigan, USA - KBS Corn C7-2 (SPAdes) (version 2) | ecosystem: Host-associated > Plants > Roots > Rhizosphere > Soil ... | reverse complement strand
AATGGATGCCACCATCATCCATTGCAGCAGTCTCAGCGAGTTGCGTCGCTCGGTTTGCACGGCAGCTCCGATATGGAAGCGGAGCTTACCGTAAATCGGGAGCGCAAACCAAATACCGTTTGGGGTTCCCGAGGTCGAATCAGGGTCAACGCCGAGAGGCGGATTTTAATGAAAAGGCGCCTGCGGCGGTCTTCTTCAAGCCGTGCGGCTCGGAGGCTAGATCTGTCGCTCCACCAGTTTCAGCTTCAGTTCAGCAATGGCTTCCGATGGGTTCAGTCCCTTCGGGCACGCTTTCGCGCAATTCATGATGGTGTGGCAGCGATAGAGGCGGAACGGGTCTTCCAGATTGTCGAGCCGCTCTCCGGTTGCCTCGTCCCGGGAATCGGTCACCCAGCGGGTCGCCTGCAAAAGCGCGGCAGGCCCCAGGAAGCGATCGCTGTTCCACCAGTAGCTCGGGCAAGAAGTCGAGCAGCAGGCGCAAAGAATACACTCATAAAGACCGTCAAGCTTCTCGCGATCGGCGTGGCTCTGCTTCCATTCCTTCTGCGGCGTCGGCGTGGTCGTCTTCAGCCACGGCTCGATCGAGGCATATTGCGCATAGAAGTTGGTCAGGTCCGGCACCAGATCCTTCACCACCGGCTGGTGCGGCAGCGGATTGATCTTGACCGGACCGTCCTTCACGTCGTGCATGGATTTGGTGCAGGCCAGCGTGTTCTGGCCATCGATGTTCATGGCGCAGGAGCCGCAAACACCCTCGCGGCAGGAGCGCCGGAAGGTCAGGCTCGGGTCGATGTTGTTCTTGATCCAGATCAGGCCGTCCAGGACCATTGGGCCACAATCGGCAGTATCGACATAATAGGTGTCGACGCTCGGATTTTTCCCCTCGTCCGGGTTCCAGCGATAGACCTTGAATTCGCGGGTTTGCTGCGCCTCGGGTGGCTTGGGCCAGGTCTTGCCGCCGGTGATCTTCGAATTCTTGGGCAGTGCAAATTCAACCATTTCTCTAGCCTTTCGTCATTCCGGGATGGTGCGTCATCACCAGACCCGGAATCTCGAGATTCCGTTTTCGATGTAAGGCATCGCTCCGGAATGACGGTCGCTCATTCAATATACCCGCGCCTTCGGCGCAATGTACTGAACTTCGTTGGTCATCGTGTAGTCGTGGACGGGGCGATACTGGATGGAGGTATTGCCTGCATGGTCGATCCAGGCCAGCGTGTGCTTCATCCAGGCCTTGTCGTCACGATCCGGGAAGTCCTCGCGCGCATGAGCGCCACGGCTTTCAGTGCGGTTGGCCGCCGAATCCATCGTCACCACCGCCTGCACGATCAGATTGTCGAATTCCAGGGTCTCGACCAGGTCGGAATTCCACACCAGTGAGCGGTCGGATACGGAAATGTCGCCGATACCGCCATGGACCTTGTGGATCAATTCCTGGCCGTCCTTGAGCACCTCGCCGGTGCGGAACACGGCGCAGTTGTTCTGCATCACATGCTGCATGTTCTCGCGCAGCCTCGCGGTCGGCGTGCCGCCTGCGGCATAGCGATAACGATCGAGACGACCGAGTGCCATTTCCGAGGAGTTGGCGGGCAGTTCAGGCTGCTTGGCATTCGGCGCCAGCTTCTCGGCGCAGCGAAGCGCCGCAGCACGGCCGAACACCACGAGATCGATCAGCGAGTTGGAGCCGAGGCGGTTGGCACCATGCACCGAAACGCAGGCCGCTTCGCCGATCGCCATCAGGCCCGGCACCACGGTGTTGTCGTCGCCGTTTTTCTTGGTGAGGACTTCGGCGTGATAATTGGTCGGGATGCCGCCCATGTTGTAATGCACGGTCGGGACGATCGGAATCGGCTCGCGCGTGACATCGACGTTGGCAAAGATCCGCGCCGATTCCGAAATGCCGGGCAGGCGTTCCTGCAGCACCTTGGGATCGAGATGATCGAGGTGCAGGAAGATGTGATCCTTTTTCTTGCCGACCCCGCGGCCCTCGCGAATTTCGATGGTCATGGCCCGCGAGACGACGTCGCGGGAGGCGAGATCCTTGGCGGAGGGTGCATAGCGCTCCATGAAGCGCTCGCCTTCGGCATTGACGAGGTAGCCGCCTTCGCCGCGGGCGCCTTCGGTCACAAGGCAGCCCGAACCGTAAATGCCGGTTGGGTGGAATTGCACGAACTCCATATCCTGCAGCGGCAGGCCGGCGCGAAGCGCCATCGCGCCGCCATCTCCGGTACAGGTATGTGCGGACGTGCAGGAAGCATAGGCGCGGCCATAGCCGCCGGTCGCCAGGATGGTGGTCTGCGCGCGGAAGCGGTGCAACGTCCCGTCGTCGAGCTTCAGCGCGATTACGCCCCGGCAGGTGCCCTGATCGTCCATGATCAGGTCGATGGCAAAGAACTCGATGTAGAATTCGGCGGAGTGACGCAGCGCCTGGCCATACATCGTATGCAGCATGGCATGGCCGGTGCGGTCGGCCGCCGCGCAGGTCCGCTGGGCCTGGCCTTTGCCGTAGTCCATGGTCATGCCGCCAAAGGGCCGCTGGTAGATTCGTCCGTCCTCGGTGCGTGAAAACGGCACGCCCCAATGTTCGAGCTCGTAGACCGCATCAGGGGCGTTACGCACCATGTATTCGATGGCATCCTGGTCGCCGAGCCAGTCGGAGCCCTTGACGGTGTCATACATGTGCCAGCGCCAATCGTCCGGATGCATGTTGCCGAGCGAGGCGGAAATGCCGCCCTGGGCTGCCACCGTATGCGAACGGGTGGGAAACACCTTGGTGATGCAGGCGGTGCGAAGCCCCGCTTCGCTGCAGCCGACGACTGCGCGAAGGCCGGCCCCGCCGGCGCCGACCACTACAACGTCGTAGGTATGATCTTCGATCGGGTAGGCTTTTCCGTTGGTGGCCGGGCCACCATTGGCGGCCTTGCCGTTGCCATCAGCGGCCATGCGCTAGACTCCAGAGGACAGTTTGAAAATGGCGTAGATCGAGGCGAGTGCGACCGCGATCGAAAAGAAGTTGTTGGCCATGATGGCAACGAGCTTCAGCTTTTCGGCATGCACGTAATCCTCGATGACCACCTGCATGCCGATCTTCATGTGCCAGGCGCTGGCGATGACGAACAACAGCATGATGATCGCGATCGGTGCCGAACCGAGGATCTGCGCCGCGCCGGCATGGTTGCGCCCGAGCAGCATCATGACGACCACGATGACCGGCACGATCAGCAGCACGGTCGCAACGCCCGTGAGGCGCTGACGCCAGAAATCCGACGTGCCGGAGTGCGACGACCCGAGATTGCGCACCCGCGCCAGCGGCGTGCGCATTGAGCTTTCCTTGCTGGCGGCGTTCATCGGCCCCCTCCGGTGGCATAGGCAACGATCCAGACCAAAACGGTCAGTACGATGCCGCCGATCAGCGCTGCCCAGGTCAGTGCTTCGCGCTCATTGGGCTTGAAACCATAGCCGAGGTCCCAGACGAAGTGCCTGATTCCGCTCAATAAATGATGGAAAAGCGCCCAGGTATAGGCAAACACGATCAGCCGACCGACAACGCTCGAGGTGAAAGCCTGGACATTGGCATAGGCGGCCGGGCCTGATGCGGCCGCGATCAGCCACCATGCCAGCAGCAGGGTGCCAAAATAAAGCGCCACGCCCGTCGCCCGATGCAGGATGGACATCGCCATCGTCAGGGTCCAGCGATAGGTCTGCAGGTGGGGCGAGAGAGGTCGTTCGATCCTTGCGGTCATCGGCAGCTTTTTTGAGGGTTGCGGCCCGGTTAGGACCATTATCGGGGATCGCTTGGCGGCTTCTATTTACGAACTCGACACAATGAGCGCAACGACGAAATCGCCCGTTTCGAACGTGCATTCATCTCTTCATCGGGCGAGATGCGGCCGGAAATGCCGCAGTTTATAATGGAAATCACGCGCCTCGTATTTTATTCGAAGAAGTTGAGGTGACGCTTGATTCATGCCGTGTCGATGCGGCCAACAGAGAGGCCGTGGGGTGATGGGCGCGGAAATGAATCTCAAGGAAATCGCCGAACTGGCTGTGCTCCTGCTGGGGGTTGGAGCGTTATCCGGATTCCTGGCGGGCCTGTTTGGCATCGGCGGCGGGGCTATCCTGGTTCCGGTGTTTTACGAAGGCTTTCGCGTCCTTGGCGTGCCGCTCGAAGTCAGGATGCCGCTCTGCATCGGGACCTCGCTCGCGATTATCATCCCAACCGCGATCAGTTCATTCCGCGCTCACCATGCGCGGGGTGCGGTAGACATGCAGGTGCTTCGGCAATGGGCCCTGCCGGCGTTGACCGGGGTCATCTTGGGCAGTCTGATTGCGCGCTACGCGCCCGAACGCCTTTTCAAGATGGTCTTCGTGGTCGTCGACTTCTCGGCTGCGGCCCGGCTCCTGCTGGCTCGCGAAAACTGGAAACTCGGCGACGACGTTCCGAGCGGTCCGGTCATGAAGGTGATCGGATTTGCGGTCGGCCTAGTCTCCACGCTGATGGGCATTGGTGGCGGGTTGTTCGCCAATCTCGTGATGACCTTTTATGGCCGTCCGATCCACCAGGCCGTCGCGACCTCGGCGGGACTGGCGGTGCTGATCTCCATTCCCGGTGCCTTCGGCTATGTCTATGCGGGTTGGCCGGTGGCGGCGCATTATCCTGGAGTCACCATGCTGCAGTGGCCGCTGGCACTCGGCTACGTCTCGCTGATCGGGGCCATCCTCGTCATGCCGACCACGCTTCTGACCGCGCCGCTCGGCGTCAGGGTGGCGCATGCGCTATCAAAGCGGCGGCTCGAAATCGCCTTCGGCTGTTTTCTGCTGCTGGTCGGCGCCCGGTTTCTCGTCAGCCTGTTCTAGGGCGGCGCTGCGGGCCTGACGGTCTATTTCTTGTAGATGTCCGCGAAGCTGTCGCGCAGGATATTCTTCTGCACCTTGCCCATGGCGTTGCGTGGCAACTCGTCGACGAAGATCACCCGTTTGGGCATTTTGAATTTGGCAAGCTTGCCGTCGAGTCCCTTCAACACTGTCTGTTCGTCGAGCTCGGCGCCCTTCTCGCGCACCACGACCGCCGTGACGCCTTCGCCGAAATCGGCGTGGGGCACGCCGATGACTGCGGCTTCAATCACACCCGGCATGGCGTCGATTTCGCTTTCGATTTCCTTCGGATAGACGTTGAAGCCGCCGGAGATCACGAGATCCTTGCCGCGGCCGACAATATGCACATAGCCGCGGTCGTCGATCTTGCCGAGATCGCCGGTAATGAAAAAGCCATCGTCCCGAAATTCCGCCGTGGTCTTTTCCGGCATCCGCCAATAGCCCTTGAAGACATTGGGTCCCTTGACCTCGATCATGCCGATGCCGCCGGTTGGCACGGGCTTGCCGGTCTCCGGGTCGGTGACGCGGAGCGAGACACCGGGGAGCGAAAAGCCGACCGCGCCGGGGACGCGGTCGCCGTCGTAAGGATTGGACGTATTCATGTTGGTTTCGGTCATGCCGTAACGCTCCAGCACGGCGTGGCCGGTTCGCGCGGCCCATTCTCGATGCGTGTCAGCCAGTAACGGCGCGGAGCCGGAGACGAACAGCCGCATGTGGCGTGTCGACTCTTTCGAAAGCGCCGGGCTTTGCAGAAGCCGCGTGTAAAAGGTCGGTACGCCCATCAGCACCGTGGCGCGGGCCATCAATTGGATGATGAGCTCCGGATCGAGCTTGGGCAGGAAGATCATCGAAGCGCGGGCGAACAGCGTGACATTGCTCGCCACGAACAATCCATGGGTATGATAGATCGGCAGCGCGTGGATCAGGACATCCTTGTCGGTGAAGCGCCAATAGTCGACCAGCGTCAAGGAGTTCGAGGCCAGATTGTCGTGGGAGAGCATCGCCCCCTTGGAGCGCCCGGTGGTGCCGGAGGTGTAGAGGATGGCGGCGAGATCGTCGTCACTGCGTGGAACAGTCTGAAACGCCGGATCAGCGGCTTTGGCCGCCTCGGTGAGGGTGCCCTTGCCTGCGGCATCGAGCGTCTCGACACCGGCACCGACCTTTGCCGCCAACAGCGCTATCCCGCCGGCCTTGGCGGGATCACAGACCACGAGCGCCGGCTCGGCGTCGCCGATGAAATATTCCAGCTCGTTCAGAGTATAGGCGGTGTTGAGGGGCAGATAGATGGCGCCGGCCCGCACGGTTGCCAGATAAAGCACGAGGCTTTCCACCGACTTTTCGGTTTGCGCAGCGACGCGGTCACCGACCTTGACGCCGCGCGCGACCAGCACATTGGCGATCTGTCCGGTGCGAGCGATCAGCTCGCCGTAGCTGATGCGTTGTCCGTCGGCGGTTTCGATCGCGAGTCGCGAGGGATCATCAAGCCGATCGAAAAGCCGCGCAAACAAATTGCCGTTCATGATGCCTCGTATCGCTGGCGCGGCCTGCCCAAAGGTCCGGCCAAGAACCAAAAGACGGCCGACAAAGCCGAAGAAATCTCCGAATAGCAGACTCGCTTCTGGCCCCGCAACCGCATCACGGCGCCCCTCACGTGCGGGTAATCGAAAAGTTTCAAATCCGGCAAAATTTATCGTCTGAAACCGGCGGGAAAAGCTCCCGTAGTTGGAGCAACGGCTGGAATCACCCTCAAACGGGATCACCTCGGCCGTTACGAACCCTCAAGGCCCGGCATTTTCGCCAACCTTTAGAAAGCGGGAGACCTCCATGTCCAAATACTCATTGTTCGTATCTTCGATCTCCAAGCACGTCGCGGCTGGCGCGATCGCAGCGCTGGCTCTGACACCCGTGGTGATGACGCCGGCCTTCGCCCAAGACAAGATGAAGACCGAGATGTCGGGCGAGAAGACCGTGATGGTCGGCGGCGCCGCCATGTTTCCTTCCCGGAATATCATTCAGAACGCGGTGAACTCCAAGGACCACACCACGCTGGTTGCAGCCGTCAAAGCGGCGGGCCTCGTCGGCACGCTGGAAGGCAAGGGGCCTTTCACCGTGTTCGCGCCGACCAATACCGCTTTTGGCAAGTTGCCGGCGGGCACGGTCGATAACCTTGTGAAGCCCGAGAACAAGGCGACCTTGACCAAGATTCTCACCTACCACGTGGTGGCGGGCAAGCTCGAAGCCTCCGACCTCACCGACGGCAAAAAACTGAAGACCGTCGAAGGCGAAGAACTGACGGTCAAGCGGTCGGGCGAGAAGGTGATGATCGTGGATGCCAAGGGCGCTTCGTCCACGGTGACGATCTCGAACGTCAACCAGTCGAACGGCGTGATCCATGTTGTTGATACCGTCCTGATGCCGGCGTCCTGAGGGAGGCGGCGCAGCGGGCCGGAGCCATCCGGCTCGCTGATTTGTGATTGTCATCCGGGGTCAGGATCGGTCTGATAGGGCGATTTCGGGCGTAACAAAACGATGATTTACCCCGTAAGGTATGGTGCGGACGTTCCAGAGGACGTCCGACATTCGAGGGATGGGAGCAATGACCAGCGTCACCGTCACTGACTTGTCTTCTCGGGAAAAGGTCATCCAGCCCGCCTGGGTCCGGGTGCTGCACTGGACCAATGCGGTGGCGATGGTCCTGATGATCATGTCGGGCTGGCAGATCTACAATGCCTCGCCGCTGTTTGGTTTCAGCTTTCCCGGCGCCATCACCCTCGGCGGATGGCTGGGCGGCGCGCTATTGTGGCATTTCGCGGCGATGTGGCTATTGATGGTCAACGGCCTGGTCTATCTGGTGGCGGGACTTGCCACGGGCCGGTTTGCCCGCAAGCTGCTGCCAATCACCCCGTCCGGTGTGATCGCCGACACCCGCGCGGCGCTCACGGGCAAGCTCTCCCATGACGATCTCACGCGATATAACTACGTCCAAAAACTGCTTTACGCCGGGATTATTGTTGTCGGCATAGTGATCGTGCTGTCCGGCCTGTCGATCTGGAAGCCGGTACAGTTGCAATGGCTGACTGCGCTGTTCGGTGGCTACGACGTCGCCCGCTATGTTCATTTCATCTGTATGTCCGCGATCGTCGCGTTTCTTGTGGTGCATGTCGCGCTTGCGTTGTTGGTACCCAGGAGCCTGCGCGCCATGCTGATCGGCCGTTAGCTCGGGCCGGGGAGAAGAGATCATGGGACGTCTTCGCAAGCTTTTGATTCCCGGCGTCGACCAGAAGCTTCTGGTCCGGGATGCCACAAGGCTGATGCCCGATTTGACGCGTCGGCGCTTCATCGCCGGCGGCGCCAGCCTCGGCGCGCTGACATTGTTGACCGGCTGCGATGTATCGGACAGCTTCTCGGCGGAAGAGATGCTGAAACAGGTCTCCAAGTTCAACGACGGCGTGCAATCGCTGATTTTCAATCCGAATGCGCTGGCGCCCACGTTTCCGGAAAGCGCGATCACCAAGCCGTTTCCCTTCAATGCCTATTATGCGCTGGAGAACGCGCCCCGTATCGATGCCAACGACTGGAAACTCGAAGTACGCGGGCTCGTCGATAACAGGAAGTCATGGACACTGGATGAACTCTATCAACTGCCGCAGGTCACCCAGATCACGCGCCATATCTGCGTCGAGGGATGGAGCGCGATCGGCAGCTGGACCGGCACGCCGCTGCGCGACTTTCTGAAGCTGATTGGCGCCGACATGCGGGCGAAATATTGCTGGTTTCAGTGCGCCGACTACGACGGTTACAACAGTCCGCTCGATATGCAGACCGCCCTGCATCCGCAGACCCAGATGACCTTCAAATTCGCCGGGGAAATCCTGCCGCGGGCCTACGGCTTTCCGATGAAAATCCGGGTGCCAACCAAACTCGGATTCAAGAATCCGAAATATGTGATCTCGATGGAAGTCACCAACGATTACAAGGGCGGATATTGGGAAGATCAGGGCTACAATTCCTTCAGCGGCAGTTAGCTGCGAATTGGCCCAATCTTGTTCTGAAGCGCCATGGCGACTACGCCGGCGGCGAGCATGACAGCGCCGGCGACTAATGCCCATGACAGGTTGCCCAGCGCATCGGTAAGCGCGCCCGTCAAGAACGGGCCGATCGTCTGGCCGATCCCAAATGCGATGGTCATGGCTGCGATCGCGGTCGGCCAGTTCACTGGCGCATAATTCAGCCGCACGAAGCTGGTGGTCGAACCTACCACCGCAAAGAACGAAACGCCGAATATGAGAGCCGAGGCCGTCAGCCATGGCCATGAATGGCCGAGAAGCGGCAGCGCCGCGCCGACGGTGTTGACGCCGAGAATGATCGCCGAACTGATCCCACCATTATCGCGCGCCAGCACATTCCGCCAGATCCACGGCGAGGTGAACGCGCTGGCGCCGATCAGCCCCCAGAACGAGGCCTGTGCAGCAGCACTGCCTCCAGTGTCGCGGATATAGGCGATCATGAAGGTCATGTAGGCGATATAGCCAGCGCCAAACAGCAAATAGCCGGCGAGATAGATCAGGATCGGCAATGGGGAGAAGGCGACCAGATGCTGGTCAGTGAGTCCGGCTTTCTCCGGCAACGCTGTCAGCAGGATTGGAACCGTCATGATGACGGACAAGATGGTCATCGCCCACCAGACGATCCACCATGATCCCGGCCCACTCACCTCGAGGACAAACGGCGCCACCAGGCCCGAGGCGAGAATCCCGATGCCCGGACCCGCATAAAACAGGCTGAGCAGAAAACTCGCCTGCCGCGGGCGGGATTGCGCGACGGTCGCTGCCAATGCGGCGCCGGCAATAAACACGGCGGCGGCGCCAAGTCCTGCGATCAGACGCGCAATGCTGAGGAGAACGAAGTTTCCGGACAGCGCGCAGAGCGCGAGCGACATCGCGCAAATGATGGTTCCCCAGCGAATCGCAGGCGACAGGCCGAAGCGTCGGATCAATCGGCCGGCGATGAGCGCGCCGGCGAGGTAGCCGGCAGCGTTGATCGTGTTCAAGAACCCGGCAGCCGAATACGACCATGCGAGGGCATCGCGCATGTCCGGCAGCACCAGCGAATAGGCAAATCGGCCGATCCCGAGACCGATTGCAGGCGCCAGCGACAGGATCAGAATCGTCCGAGCAGGGTGCGGCGAGGTCACGCGAATCTCCGGCCGTGGCCGAATCTGGCAGAATTGGCCGGGCTTGGACAGCAAGCGGCGGTCAGGGCTGTCTTGCAAGGGTATCTTGCCAAGCGTGCAGCGTGGCTCTAGTGGTCGCGGGGACAGGGCTTCGCATCCGCCGAGGCGACCGCGAGGCCCCTTTACAGCCAATCTCGCGCGATCATTGGCTCGCAGAGCCCTTCATTTTCGAACAGGATTTACCCATGGCGTCCCACAAATTGTTGCTCCTTCCCGGCGATGGCATCGGCACCGAGGTGATGGCCGAGGTTCGGCGGCTGATCGACTGGATGAACGCCACAGGATTGGCGCGTTTCGAAGTCGAGCATGGTCTGGTCGGCGGCGCGGCCTATGACGCCAGTCAGCAGGCCATTACCGATGCCACCATGGATCTGGCGCAGTCCGCCGACGCGGTGATCTTCGGCGCGGTGGGCGGCCCCAAATGGGATCGCGTTCCCTACGATGCGCGCCCGGAGGCCGGACTGTTGCGGCTGCGCAAGGATCTCGGGCTGTTTGCCAATCTGCGGCCGGCCGTCTGCTATCCGGCGCTGGCGGAAGCCTCGAGCCTGAAGCGCGAAGTCGTCGAGGGACTCGACATCATGATCGTTCGCGAATTGACCGGGGGCGTCTATTTCGGTGAACCCAAAACCATCACCGATCTCGGCAACGGCCAGAAGCGCGCGGTCGACACCCAGGTCTACGATACCTATGAAATCGAGCGCATTGCCCGCGTGGCCTTTGATCTGGCGCGCAAGCGGCGCAACAAGCTGACCTCGATGGAAAAGCGCAACGTCATGAAGACCGGCGTGCTCTGGAACGAAGTCTTGAACCAGGTGCATGACCGCGAATATCCGGATGTCCAGCTCGATCACCAGCTCGCCGATTCCGGCGGCATGAACCTGGTCAAATGGCCGAAGCAGTTCGACGTGATCGTCACTGACAATCTGTTCGGCGACATGCTGTCCGATATCGCGGCGATGCTGACCGGCTCGCTCGGCATGTTGCCCTCGGCCTCGCTCGGCGAAGTCGATTCCAAGAGCAAGAAGCGCAAGGCGATGTACGAGCCGGTGCATGGCTCGGCGCCGGACATCGCAGGCAAGGGAATGGCCAACCCCATCGCGATGATCGCCTCCTTCGGAATGGCGCTCCGTTATTCCTTCGACATGGGCGCGCTGGCCGACAAGGTGGATACGGCGATCGCCGCGGTGCTGGCCCGTGGCCTGCGCACACCCGATATCAAGGCCGATGGCACCCAGGCTGTGTCCACTTCCGAAATGGGCGAAGCCATCCTCGGCGAATTGCAAGCGCTCCACGCCTGATTGATCAGAGTCGAATAAAAACGGCGGGCAAATGCCCGCCGATTGGTCCGCCCGATTTGATCTGCCTTGGGGGTCGTTTTGGTCGAGCCCCAGGCTTATCCCGCCGTCTTAGTAAAGCGGAAAAGTCTGCGGGTATCCGCCGAGATCCGAGGCCGGGTTGAGCGGCTGGCGATCGAGCGGACGATTGTTGTTCTGCTGGCCGAACGACCGGCCCGGCGGGAACGCGTAATCGGTGAACTTGCGGTCGCCCGGGAGCACCTCGGTGCCGGCGTCAAGCCAGGAGCGCTTGCTGATGTAAACGCGGGTTCGCGGACCCGCTTGGTAAGACACGTTGGGTCCGCCCGGACCATAGGCCGAGTTGGTCTCGGTGACCGGGCGCCGTTTCCCCGCCGCCTCGGCAGGGCTGACCGCAAGGCCGAGACCAATTGCCGCGCTCGCCGCCAGTACCAGGGCGAGTTTGTTTCTGGTGGGGAAATTCAAGGTCATCACGTCCTCACGGGGGCGCGCGCGCCCATTTTGATTGCGTCATCCATGTTAGCCGGCGCGGTTATACCGTCACAAGGTCATTCGGGCCACAGTGGCCACAATAATACTCCGTCTTTTTAAAAGGTTGCATTGGAATCAGCACCTTGTCCGGTAAACTTCCGTCAGGCGTCATGGTTGCCAACGGTCCGGTCGAGTGATCCCTGAGCGGTTTTCCGGCGTTGTCTTAATCCCGTCGGGAGGCTAGAACCCACGGGCTCCCAGCCTTTTTGATGCGGATTTAGCCATGCGCGGGCGAGGGGATTCTTCGGAGAGTGAACGATGGGTTACAAAGTCGCGCTGGTCGGAGCGACCGGCAATGTCGGACGGGAAATGCTCAACATCCTCGACGAACGGAAATTCCCCGCCGATGAGGTGGTTGCGCTGGCTTCCCGCCGCAGCACCGGGGTCGAGGTTTCCTATGGCGATCGGACCCTGAAGGTCAAAGCGCTCGAGCA
>Ga0207674_10007868_pt1 | contig 12387 bp, 6 predicted proteins | sample KBSCornC72_FD_184303 | JGI IMG/M metagenome (GOLD analysis project Ga0207674, IMG submission 184303) | Corn rhizosphere microbial communities from Kellogg Biological Station, Michigan, USA - KBS Corn C7-2 (SPAdes) (version 2) | ecosystem: Host-associated > Plants > Roots > Rhizosphere > Soil ... | reverse complement strand
CGGCGGTGCCGACGCGCAGCGACCGCCTGAAGGCGCGATCCTGATTGCCGACACGCTCTACCCGTCCCAGCTCAAGACCTTCGCCGAGCTCGGCACTTCGGGGATCGCGACTGCGGCCGGCGGCGCGACCTCGCATGCGGCGATCATTGCCGCCTCGCTCGGACTGCCGATGATCGTCGGGCTCGGGCCAAGGCTCCTGGAAGTTAGGGACGGAACGCCGCTGATCCTGCGCGGCGACAGCCTCTCGGTGGCGGCCGATGCGGGGCAAGTGGAGCGGGCGCGCGACGAGGTGGCCAGACGCGCTGCCCGGCGCGAGGCAGCCCGCGCCCGCTCGCACGAGCTGGCGGTGACCGCTGATGCGAAGCGGATAGAGGTCTTCGCCAACCTGGGCTCTGTGCCCGATGCGCAAATCGCCGTCGCCGAGGGCGCGGAAGGATGCGGGCTCCTCCGCACCGAATTCCTGTTCCTCGACCGCGATGCGCCGCCCGGCGAAGAGGAGCAGCGCGCCGCCTACCAGCAGATCGCCGACGCGCTCGGCGAGCGGCCGCTGATCGTGCGCACGCTCGACATCGGCGCAGACAAGCCCGCTCCGTGGCTGCCGCTCGAGGCGGAGGACAATCCGGCGCTCGGCCTTCGCGGAATCCGGCTCCAGCTCGCGCGGCGCGGCCTGCTCGAAAGCCAGCTGCGCGCATTGCTGGCCGTCCAATCCCGATGCCCACTGAAGATCATGCTGCCGATGGTTGCAGCGCTTGCCGAGCTCCGCGAGACCCGAGCGGTCCTCGACCGGCTTGCGCAAGGACGCGGCGTTGCAGCACCGGAGCTGGGCATCATGGTCGAAACACCCGCCGCGGCGCTGATGGCGGCGACCCTCGCCAAGGAAGCTGCCTTCTTTTCGATCGGCACCAACGACCTCAGCCAATATGCGCTTGCCCGCGACCGGACCAACCCGGCCGTTGCCGCAGGGCTGGACGGCCTCGATCCCGCCGTCCTGCGGTTGATGGACGAAACGGTGCGTGGAGCGAACGCCCACGGCCGCGTGACGGGCGTGTGCGGCGGACTTGCCGCGGTGCCCGAGGCGATCCCGATCCTGATCGGCCTCGGCGTCACCGAGCTGTCGGTCCCCGCCGCCGCAATCGCCGAAAGCAAGGCGATCGTCCGCAGCCTGGACGTCGAGCGCTGCCGCGATCTTGCGTTCAAAGCCCTTGCCGCGCCCGACGCCGAGAGCGTCCACGCGCTGGTCCGACCCTTGCTGGAGCAACAGCCATGAAGCCATCCCTGCAAGCGCTGCAGCCGCTCGGCCGCGCGCTCATGCTGCCGATCGCGGTGCTGCCGATCGCCGGCCTCCTGCTGCGCCTCGGCCAACCCGATCTGTTCAACATACCGTTCGTCTCGGCCGCCGGTTCGGCGGTGTTCGACAATCTCGGCCTGCTGTTCGCTCTCGGCATCGCCATCGGCCTGGCAAGAGACAATAACGGCGCGGCCGGGTTGGCCGGCGCGGTCTGCTTCCTCGTGGCGACGCGCGGGGCCGAGACATTGCTTACGGTTCCTCCCGATACGGTCGCGGGAATGACGAAGGATGCCGCAGCGCTCGCGTCGGACGCATTCCGGACCAAGGCGATCGCCAAATTGTCGGTGCCGATTGGGATCGTCTCGGGCATCGCCGCCGGAGCGCTCTACAACCGTTATGCGACGATCAAATTGCCCGATTACCTGGCCTTCTTCGGCGGCCGGCGCTTCGTGCCGATCCTCTCAGGCCTCGCCGGCCTCGTGCTCGCCGCCGCGGTCGGTAGCGCTTACGCCCCGATCAACGCCGGCATGGACGCGCTGTCGCGTGCCGTGATCGGATCGGGCGAAACGGGGCTCTTCGTCTACGGCGTCCTCAACCGCCTGCTGCTCGTCACCGGGCTTCACCACATCCTCAACAACGTCGCCTGGTTCATCGTCGGCGATTATCACGGCACGACCGGCGACCTGAACCGCTTCTTCGCCGGCGATCCGACCGCCGGTGCCTTCATGTCCGGCTTCTTCCCCGTGATGATGTTCGGTCTGCCCGCCGCCTGTTACGCGATGTACCAATCAGCGCGGCCGGAGCGGCGCAAGGCGGTCGGCGGCATGCTGCTGTCGATGGCGCTGACCTCGTTCCTGACGGGGGTCACCGAGCCGGTCGAGTTCACCTTCATTTTCCTCGCGCCGCTGCTGTTCGCGATCCATGCCGTACTCACCGGCGGCGCAATGGCGATCACGCATATGCTCGGAATGAGGCTCGGGTTCGGCTTCTCGGCCGGCGCGTTCGATTATGCGCTCAACTTCTCGAAGGCCACGCGGCCGCTGCTGCTGGCGCCGATCGGCCTCGGCTATGCGGCGCTCTATTACGGCATCTTCCGCTTCGCGATCACGCGCTTCGACCTCAAGACGCCCGGCCGCGAGGACCAGCCGGTCGGCGAGGAGATCGCCGACACGCCGGGCGAACGCGGCAAGGCCTTCGTCCTCGCGCTCGGCGGTGCGGAGAATCTGCAATCCATCGACGCCTGCACGACGCGGCTGCGGCTGGTCGTCGGCGACCAGTCGCTCGTGAACGAGGCCCGCTTGCGCGCGCTCGGCGCAGTCGGGGTCGTGAGGCCGTCGCCGCAAGGGCTTCAGGTCGTGCTCGGGCCGATTGCAGATGCGGTCGCGATGGAGATGCGCGCCGCGGCCGGTCCGCTCGTTGAGAGCGCTCCGCAAGCCGAAACGCAGCCCTCATCAACGCCTGCGGCCGATGCCGGGCCGTGGCTGAAGGCGCTCGGCGGACGTGACAATGTGCGCGAGAGCGGCGCGGCCTCGTCGCGGCTGTGGGTGAAGGTCGGCGACGCAACCCGTCTCGACGAAATAGCGCTTACAAAACTTGGCGTCCGCATGATCGCGCGACCGAACAGCCAAACTGTGCAGCTCCTCGTCGCCGACGCGGAGCCAATCGCGGCCGCTCTTCAGCCGGCGTAATTCCCGCGCGTCATCGCTTCGGCGACGATCGACCGCACCGCTTCGAGCTGATCGGCGAAATTGCGCCACCTGCCGATCGAGCGGTCGTTCAGCGGCTCGCGGACCTGGGCGTAGCTGGGCGTCGCCGGCACTGAAGCGCGCTCGTGGAACCGAAGCTGCCCCGGCTCCATCGCCAGTCCGATGGCGGTCATGAGCCGCTCGGTTTCACCGGCTTGGTCCTCCACCAGCGATTCATATCGAAGCTCGTAAGTCGGTCCGAGGCTGGCAGCGCGGTAGCGCTCGATCAGTCGATCGACGAGCGCAAGGTGCCGCGCCGCATCTTCGAGCCGGTACGCGCAATTGAACCCGTGAGTCATGTCGTGCGCCATTACCGAGGTGAGCACGTCGAGCGGGTGCCGCCGCACCAGGATCACAGGCGAGTGCGGAAAGGCGAGGCGCAGCAGCGGCAGCCAGAAGCCATTGTCCGGCATCTTGTCGGTGAAACAGGCTGCGCCGGGCGTGAGCAGGCCATGGGCGTTTGCCCGCTCGAGGTATGCATCTCGAAAGCGCGCCGCCGCGTCGTCGGCTCCCACCAGCTCGCGCAGCTCGGGACCGAACGGAAGCTCGCCGCCCGCGCGGATCGCGCCGTGGCTGGCGAGGATCTGCTCGATCAAACTCGTCCCTGAGCGCGGGAATCCGATGATGAAGATGGGCTGCGGAACGTCCGCGCGCTGCTCCGCCCGCGGAAGTGCCGCAGCGGCGGGCGAAGCGAAGTAGGCGGCAAGGCGCTCCGTTTCGGCGCCCACCTCTTGCGCCGGGTAGCGGCGGCCGCTCCGTTCAGCGAGTTCCGCCTTGCCCGTAGTCCAGTCGCTCCACGCCTCCGCATAGCGTCCCACGCGCTCGCGCAGGCGCCCGCGCTGCAGGAGCGCCGCGCCAGAGAGCTCCGCCTTGCCGTCGAGCAGCGCAAGTGCGGCCTCGTGCTCACCCATTCGCGCGAGGAGCACCGAGCGCTGCAGGTCGACGTCCGTCCCGCTGCGCCGGGCGATCGGCTCAGCGCAGTCGAGTTGCCGCATCGCCGCATCGAAGCGGCCTAGCCGTTCTTCGAGCTCGGCGAGATAAGCGATCGGCTCGAGAGCCTCGGGATCCGCCGCGGCGGCCGCTTCGAGCGCCGGCCGAGCCTGGTCCAGTCGGCCGAGCCGCAGCAGTGCCTGGCCCAAGCCGGTCAACAGCTGCGGGTGAGGTCCGGCAAGCGCGATCGCTTGTTCGAAATGCTCGGCGGCGTCGAACCATTGCTCGTTGGCCGCCAGAATGGAGCCGAGCATCGCGTGCGCATCCGCATTTTGCGCGTCGGCTGCTAGCGCGGCCCGCGCGATCTTCTCGGCATCCGCCTTGCGGTCGAGCTTCAGCAGCAACCTGGTGAGATCGGCATAATGCCACCGGCGCATGGGATCGATTGCAATCGCCGTCCGCAGCGTCTGCTCGGCTGTGGCGTCGTCGCCGCGCTCGAATTCGACCAGCGCCCTGACCTCCAGCGCGTCGATATCGTCTGGTGCGGCGGCGAGCAGCTCGGCCGCAAGGCGTGCTGCGCGTTCGAAATCCCCGGCGCCGATCGCCTCCCGCGCAGCCGCGATCTGCCGCGCCCGGTCATCAGGGCTCATGACCTGTTATCGCGTGCAGGTGGAGGCCCGAGCCGGAATCGAACCGGCGTGCAAGGATTTGCAGTCCTCTGCGTAACCACTCCGCCATCGGGCCGGAAAAGTGGGCGTGCTTTGGCGCGAGCGTCCGCTGCCGGTCAACCCCCCACAGCCCCGCGGCCAAACCGCTCGTCCGTTCGTCCTTTCGATGAATGACGGTTGGCGGGACGGGAAGCGGCCGATATGAGCGCCGGGCGACACTCCTGGAGCTTTGCTCAGGGATCTTCTTGAACTCAAGGTGTATTACTGGCATATAACAGTCATGACCGTGCAGAGCCCAATCCCCGATTTTGCCGCCGCGCGCGAAGCCATGGTCGAAAGCCAGCTCAGGACGCAGGGCGTCACCGACCCAGCCGTGCTCGCGGCGATGGGAGCCGTGGAACGCGAGCGCTTCCTTCCGAGCCACACGCGTCCGCTCGCCTATGTGGACCGGGCGGTCGACATGGGCGAGGGGCGCTTTCTTCCGGCTCCGGCGGTGCTCGGCCAGCTTCTGACGCAGATGATGCCGCGGCCCGGACAGCGCGCGCTCGTGGTCGGCGCCGGCACCGGCTACTCGGCCGCCGTGCTCGCGCGGATCGGCCTGGAGGTGACCACACTCGAAAGCTCGGCGACCCTTGCCGCCGCAGCGCGTGAGCTGGGCGTTGCGGTCGTCGAAGGCCCGCTCGAAGCGGGTCATGCCGCGCGCGCGCCTTACCAGCAGGTCCTGCTGGACGGCGCTGTCGAATATATCCCTGACGCAATCGTCGAGCAGCTAGCCGACGGCGGCCGCCTTGGCGGCGCGATCATCGACCGGGGCATCACGCGGCTGGTGATCGGCCGCAAGGCGGGCGGCGCGTTCGGCACTTTGTCGGTCGGCGACGCCGGCGTCCCGGCGCTGCCGGGCTTCAGCCGGCCGAAAGAATTCACTTTCTAAGGGGGCAACGGGTGGTTCGTAAGCTCATTTCCGGAACGCTTGTTGCTGCGCTGATGGCGAGCGCCGCCTCGGCGGACACGCTGCGCGAAGCACTGGTTTCGGCCTACAATAGCAATCCCACGTTGACGACGCAGCGCGAAACGCTGCGCGCGACCGACGCGACGGTCGCGATCGCGAAGGCGGCGGGCCGGCCGCAGGTCAGCGCGACTGTCGGGGTTAACCGCACCATCACCCAGAGCGGCGTTCTCGTCTCAACGGGGAAGGGACCCAATCTCTCCGTGGGCGTCGATGTCAGCTACCCCTTGTTCAACGGCGGCTCGGTCAGGAATTCGGTTCGCGCGGCGGAGACGCGCGTCGAGGCCGGGCGGGCGACGCTTGCCGCCGTCGAAGGCGATGTCTTCACCCAGGCGGTCGCGGCTTACATGGACGTGATCCGCGACCGATCGGTGGTTGAGCTCAACCAGAACAACGTGAGGGTGCTAGAGACGAACCTCCAGGCGACGCGCGACCGGTTCGAGATCGGCGACCTCACCCGCACCGACGTCGCTCAATCGGAGGCTCGCCTCCAGCTCGGCCGGTCGCAGCTCGCCGGGGCTCAGGGCCAGCTGATCGCGAGCGAGGCTACCTACCGCCAGGTCATCGGCCATCCGCCCGGCCAGCTTGCGCCGCCGCCGCCGCTCCCGCCGCTGCCGACCACATCCGACGAAGCGGTCAAGATCGCGCTCGCCAACAACCCCGACCTCGTGGCTACTGCCCGCCAGGCGATCGCCTCCGGCTATGACGTGAACGTGGCCCGCGCCAGTCGGCTGCCGACGCTTTCGGTCGTCGGCAGCGAGACCTACGTCAACAATCTCGCTCGCAACGGCCCGAGCGGCTTCCCGAACACCGGCGCCGAGACCAGCGTCGGCCTGAGCGCCCGCGTGCCGATCTTCCAGGGTGGGTTGCCCGCGGCGAGGATTCGCCAAGCCCAGGCGCAGCAGGGCCAGGCGCTGGAGACCGTCGTCGGCACCGAGCGAGCCGTGGTGCAGACCGCCCGCGCGGCGTTCGCCAATTACGAAGCCTCGCAACGGCAGATCCAGGCGCAGACCGTCGCCGTCCAGGCCAATCAGCTCGCGCTCGAGGGTGCGCGTGCCGAGCAGAGCGTCGGCACCCGCACCGTGCTCGACGTTCTGAACGCGGAGCAGGAGCTGCTCAACTCACAGGTCTCGCTAGTGACCGCTAAGCGCGACGCCTATGTCGCCGGGTTCCAGCTGTTGAACGCGATGGGCCAGGCCGAGGCGCAGGACCTCGGGCTCGACGGCGGACCGCTCTACGATCCGCTCGGCAACTACCGCCGCGTGGCCAACAACTGGAACGACTGGGCGAGCGATCCACGGCACCCGACAATCGCCACCCGCACCGTCGCCCCGGAAGAGATGCCGCCGAATCCCATCGTGACTCCGCAAATCGACTCTGCACGGATAGATGCGACGCCGCCGATTTCTCCGGTCGTGATTACCGACCCCAACGCTCCCGAGACCCCGCCTCCGCCGCCGGCAAGCTCGCCCGAACGCGGCTGATTGCGACTTGCGCGTGACTCCGGCGCGCCATTGAAGCTATCCTCGGCGGCTATGCAGACGCCCGGGCGCGAACCTTCGATGGAAGACATCCTTGCGTCGATCAAGAAAGTGATCGCCGAGGAGAAGGAGCTGCGCGTCGGCGCGGCGACGGTCGATGCGGTTGAGGACGAGCCGCTGCCGGAAGACGAGCCCTCATCCGACGACGTGCTCGAGCTGAATGAGCCGCTCGCTCCCTCGATGGACCTTGGACCGCCGCTGGTCGACGAGACGGTGGCCGGCCAAAGCCGCCAGAAATTGGAAGCGCTGCAGACTGTGGCGGCGACAGTGCCGCCGGTACCGACGACGAACCCGCTCGAGGAGATCATCCGCGAGATGCTCCGCCCGATGCTCAAGCAATGGCTCGACGAGCATCTGCCGCAGATGGTCGACGAGCATGTGAAGCGTGAGATTTCGCGCATCACCGGACGGCCGCTCTAGTCCTCCCCGGCACGGGGAGGTGGCAGTCCCGAGGACTGACGGAGGGGGTCTGAGCCCTGCACCACGCCCCCTCCACCATGCTGTGCACGGTCCCCCTCCCCATTCCGGGGAGGAATTGCTACGCCTGCTGCATGACCAAATTCCCCCTGCTCTTCACCGCCGCGGCCGCAGGGCTTGCAGCCTACTCCCCGCTTGCCGCTCGTCCGATGACCGCGATCGACTTGCAGTCGATGCACCGCATCGGCTCGCCCGAGGTCTCCCGCGACGGCCGCTATGCGGTGTTCACCCTGTCGACGACCGACTGGGCGAAGAACAAGCGCGTCAACACGCTCGAGCTGCTGGACCTGACCAGGCCCGGCGCCCAGCCGCGGCCGATCGCCGGCGCCGGGAAAGGGCATGACGCCGTGTTCGCCTCCGACGGCTCGCTGTGGTTCCTGATGCCGGTCGGCGACCAGGACCAGCTGTTCCGGATGACGATTGGCGGGAAGCCGGTGCAGGTCAGCAGCTTCAAGGGCGACGTCGGCGGGTTCAAGATCGCGCCCAGCGGGTACCGCATTGTAGTCTGGGCGGACCGCGATCTGCGCTGCCGCGACCTCAACTGCGCTGGCCTGCCGCAAAAACCGGAGACTGGCTCGGGACGCACCTACGATCAACTGTTCATCCGCCACTGGGACACGTGGGCCGAGCCCGGCGTGAAATCGCGGCTGTTCACTTATCCGGTCGCGGGCGGGAAGCTCGCCGTCGCTGGCGTCCCGATCGAGGGCAATCTGGTCGGCGACACGCCGTCGAAGCCGTTCGGTGGCGGCGAGGAGATCAGCTTCTCGCCTGACGGCCGAATGGTCTATTTCGCGCTGCGCGAAGCGGGCCGGATCGAGCCGCTATCGACCAACCTCGACATCTTCGCCGCGCCGGCCGACGGAAGCGCACCGCCGATCAACCTGACGGCGCCGAACCGCGCGACCGACACGCTGCCGACCGTCTCCCCCGACGGGCGGACGCTCGCTTATGTCGCGATGAAGCGGCCCGGCTACGAGTCCGACCGCCAAGTGCTGATGTTGCGCGACCTCGCCTCAGGGCAGGTTCGTCCCCTCACTGAGCAGTGGGACCGGTCGGTCGGATCGATCGAATGGGCACAGGACGGCCGCAGCATCCTCGTGACCGCCGGCGATACGCTCGAAGAGCCGGTCTTCCGGGTTGATGTCGCGACCGGCAATGTCACGCGTCTCACTACCGACGGCACGTTCGGGAATGTTCAGGCATTGCCGGGCGGTGCGGTGCTGGCGACGATGAACAGCATCGCCGCGCCCGACGACCTCTACCGCATCGACGCGACCGGCCGTCTCGCCAAGCTTACCAACGTCAACGGTGCGCTGCTCGCGCAGCTGGATCCGATCGCCTTTTCAAAGTTCAATTTCGTTGGGGCGAACAACGACCGTGTCTGGGGCTGGGAGCTGAAGCCGGCGAACACGACCGCGCCGCTGCCGATCTCGTTCCTCGTCCACGGGGGCCCCCAGGGCAGCTTCTCGAACAGCTGGTCGTACCGCTGGAACCCACGGCTGTTCATCGCGCCGGGCTACGCTGCCGTCAGCGTCGATTTCCACGGCAGCACCGGCTACGGCCAGGCCTTCACCGATGCGATCAACCGAAACTGGGGCGGCTGGCCGCTGACCGACCTCAAGGCCGGCCTCGCCTACGCGACCGCGCACGATCCGCAGCTCCAAGCGAACAACGCCTGCGCCCTCGGCGGGTCCTACGGCGGCTACATGATGAACTGGATCGAGGGGAACTGGCCCGACCGGTTCAAGTGCATCGTCCAGCATGACGGCGTATTCGACGCCCGCGCCATGGCCTACGAAACCGAGGAGCTATGGTTCGACGAATGGGAGCATGGTGGCCATCCTTATTATGAGGCGCCCGGCGAGTTCGAAAAATGGAACCCGGTCAATTTCGTCCAGAACTGGCGGACGCCGCAGCTCGTCGTGACCAGCGAGCACGACTTCCGCATCCCCTACACGCAGGGCATTGCCGCCTTCACCGCGCTCCAGCGCCGGGGCATCCCGTCGCGCCTGCTCGTGTTCCCGGACGAGAACCATTGGGTCCTGAAGCCGAAGAACTCGGTCCAGTGGTACGACGAGGTGTTCGGCTGGATGCGCCGCTGGCTGGGGCAGGGCGCGCCCGTGTCGGATGCCGTGCCGGCTGCCGCGACGGGGAAGCCCGAGCGGGGATGACGAACCGACGATCCTCCCTGCCGCGAAGCGGTGGGGAGGGGGACCATTCACCGCAGAGTGAATGGTGGAGGGGCCGGCCCCTCCGTCAGCCACGCTGACGCGCGTCTGCCACCTCCCCACCGCTACGCGGCAGGGAGGAGCTTGCCAGTTGATGCTGCAGCGCGGCATCGCTAACCGCGCCGGAGCATGACGGACGTTCCCAAGACCTTCGACCCGAAAGCGATCGAGGAGCGCTGGTACGCGCATTGGGAGAGCCACGGGCTGTTCCGTCCCAACCGCCCCGACGCGAAGCCGTGGACCATCGTCATGCCGCCGCCGAACGTCACCGGGTCGCTGCACATCGGCCACGCGCTCGACAACACGCTGCAGGACGTGCTCGTCCGCCGCGAGCGGATGCTCGGCAAGGATGCGCTCTGGGTCGTCGGCGTCGATCATGCGGGAATCGCCACCCAGATGGTGGTCGAGCGGACCATCGCAGGGCAAGGACTGAAGCGGCAGGAACTCGGCCGCGAGGCTTTCCTCGACATCGTCTGGGACTGGAAGAACCAGTCCGGCGGCGCCATCACCAAGCAGCTCCGCCGCCTCGGCGCGTCGTGCGACTGGGCGCACGAGCGCTTCACCATGGACGAGCGCTACCAGCGCGCCGTCACCCACGTCTTCGTCGAGCTCTACAAGCGCGGGCTCATCTACCGCGACAAGCGCCTGGTGAATTGGGATCCAAGGTTCCAGACCGCGATCAGCGACCTCGAGGTCGAGACCAGGGACGTCCAGGGCAAGTTCTACACGCTGAGCTATCCGCTCGCGGACAACACGGGTGCGATCCAGGTCGCGACGACGCGGCCCGAGACGATGCTCGCCGACATGGCGGTCGCGGTTCACCCGGAGGACGAGCGCTACCGCGCGCTCATCGGGAAGCAGATCAAGCATCCGATCACCGGCCGGCTGATCCCGATCATCGCCGACGAGCATGCGGACCCGGAGCTCGGCTCCGGTGCGGTCAAGATCACGCCCGGCCACGACTTCAACGATTATGAGGTCGGCAAGCGCGCGGGGATCAAGCCCGCCGACATGCTCAACATGTTCGACGCACAGGCATACGTCGTGCAGACGCAGGACGGTCTCATCCCCCAAGACCTGCTCGGGCTGACACGCGAGGAGGCCCGCAGGGCGGTCGTCGCGAAGCTCGAGGGCGAAGGCGCCTTGATCCGCGTCGAGGACCGCGTGATCCCGACCCCGTTCGGCGACAGGTCGGGCGTCACCATCGAGCCGTGGCTGACCGACCAATGGTATGTCGACGCCGCCAAGCTCGCGCTTCCCGCGCTCCAGGCGGTGAAGAAGGGTCACATCCGCGTCGTTCCCGAGAGCTGGAAGAAGACCTGGTACAATTGGCTCGAGAATATCCAGCCGTGGTGCGTCTCGCGGCAGCTGTGGTGGGGGCATCGGATTCCCGTACTCTACGGACCACCCAAAAATGAGAACGACGATCCGCGCGTGAGGACGATCGGATTCGGAACGCAGCAGTTCGTTGCTGAAACCGAGCAGGAGCGGCTTGAACTTGCTCGTCAGTACTACGGCACTGAGGCGAAGCTAACTATCTTCGACACTGCCTCGGAGGCCTTCTTGGCTCACGGCGGAATAGGTGAACAAGAGGAACAGATTGCCCTCCATCGCGAGGAGGACGTCCTCGACACCTGGTTCTCATCCGCCCTTTGGCCTTTCGCCACGCTCGGCTGGCCCGAAGAGACGGACGACCTCCGCCGCCACTACCCCAACGACGTCCTCATCTCCGGCTTCGACATCCTCTTCTTCTGGGATGCGCGCATGGCGATGCAGGGGATCGAGTTCATGGGCGAGGTGCCGTGGCGCACGCTCTACCTGCACGGCCTCGTCCGCGATGCCCAAGGGCAGAAAATGTCCAAGTCGAAGGGCAACACCGTCGACCCGCTCGGCCTGATCGACAAATACGGCGCGGACGCGCTGCGCTTCACGCTCGCGGCGATGGAAAGCCAGGGCCGCGACATCAAGCTCGATGAGAAACGGGTCGAAGGCTACCGCAACTTCGCGACCAAGCTGTGGAACGCCGCGCGCTTCCTGCAAATGAACGGCGTCGGAGCGAGCGACAGCATCGCCGCGCCGGCCGCCGAGCTGCCGGTCAACCGCTGGATCATCGGCGAGGTGGTGGTGGAGACGCTCAGCAAGCTGAACGCCGCGTTCGACGAGCTGCGCTACGACGAGATGGCCGACGCCATCTATCACTTCGTCTGGGGCACCTTCTGCGACTGGTACGTCGAGCTGGTGAAGGGCGCGTTCGACGAGGAGACCAAGCGCGTCGCCGCCTGGGCGTTCGACCAGATTTTGGTGATGCTTCACCCCCTCATGCCCTTCATCACCGAAGAGCTGTGGCACGCGATGGGCGAGCGGCCGTACGATCTCATCGTTGCGAAATGGCCGGAGCCCGAGGCACAGGTCGATCCGCATGCCAAACGCGAGCTCGACTGGCTAATCGGATTCATTGAGGACCTTCGTGCGACCAAAGCAGCACTTGGGGCGGGTGAGAAGCA
>Ga0207674_10007867_pt1 | contig 12389 bp, 10 predicted proteins | sample KBSCornC72_FD_184303 | JGI IMG/M metagenome (GOLD analysis project Ga0207674, IMG submission 184303) | Corn rhizosphere microbial communities from Kellogg Biological Station, Michigan, USA - KBS Corn C7-2 (SPAdes) (version 2) | ecosystem: Host-associated > Plants > Roots > Rhizosphere > Soil ... | reverse complement strand
ACGTAAGCATCATCCAACGTCCGCTCTTGCTCTTGATCTTTCCGCCGGATTCAAATGTGGAATCTTCAAACATAGCCAGCCTCGAATCGGGGTATCGTTACCTCTATTTAGACACCGCGGAATCTTCAAATGTTCCCGCTGCGTCTAACGCTCGCAGAAAGCGTGCTCCACCTATATCAGAACTACCCTGCACCTGCAAAGGTTGCTGCAAAAACAATGATTTGTCCTAAACCTGAGAACTAAACCTTGGCTCGCTTCGCCGCAGGCAGAGCCGCAGCCTTCCCGCTTCCCGCTCTCCACTCCTGATACGCCACCAGCATCGGCGCCGCAATCGCAATCGACGAATACGTTCCGATCAGAATCCCAACTACCAGTGCGAACGAGAAGCCCCTGAGAACCGGCCCGCCGTAAATGAACAGCGAAAGCACCGTCAAAAACGTCAGGCCCGAGGTCAGCACCGTCCGGCTCAGCGTCTGGTTAATGCTCCGGTTCACCACGTCCGGCAACGACTCCCGCCGGCTCAGCCTCAGGTTCTCCCGGATGCGGTCGAACACCACGATCGTATCGTTCATGGAATAGCCGACCAGTGTCAGAATCGCCGCGATTACCGTCAGGCTGATCTCCATCCCTTTGATGCCAAATGAGTCCAGAAGGGCAAAGGCGCCGACTGTGATCAGCGTGTCATGGAAGCACGCAATTACCGCCGCCACGCCGTAGATCAGCTGGAACCGGAACCACAGGTACACCAGCATGCCCAGCAGGGAATACAGCGTCGCCAGGGTCGCCTGCTTCTCCAGCTGCTTACCAACCGTCGGCCCTACAACCTGCACGTTTCTGATGTCAAACGCACTCTCGCCGAACTTGTTTGTCAGCGCGTTCTTGATCTGCTCTCGTCCTGTATCCAGCGTCGATTCCTGATGCTGCTCCGGAAGGCTGATCAGCACCTCATTGTGGCTGGGAATGTCGTAATTCACGATGCTCGCATCCTGAATCCCCGCCGCCGCTGTAGCCTGCCGGATCTGTTCGATATTCGGAGTCTGTTTGAATTGCACCTCAACCTGAGTGCCACCCCTGAAGTCCACTCCCAGCGGTACCGGGCTCCGGCGTCCACCCACCGGGTGAGACCAATGCGCCGCCATCGAAATGATGCCCGAAACACTGAAAATCAATGAAAAAGCCAGGAAATACCACTTTTTGCCCAGCCAGTCGACGTTTGGTTGATGAAAGAATTCCACTTGTTTCTCTGCCTTCCTTCTGATCCCTAGTCCCTAATGCCTGTCGTTAGATCGAAACCGCCTCGCCCGCCTTCAGGTTATTCACGTGCGTGTCAAAGATCACACGGGACACGTAAACCGCCGTAAACAGGTTTGCCGCCAGACCAAACGTCAGCGTCACCGCAAATCCCTTGACCGGGCCGCTGCCAAACAAGAATAGAATCGCCGCCGAAACTATCGTGGTAACGTGCGTGTCTAGAATTGTCGTCCACGCATGCGCGAATCCCTGATCCACAGCCGCTGAAGGCGCCTTCCCGGCTCGCATCTCTTCACGAATGCGCTCGAAAATCAGCACGTTCGAGTCCACGCCCATACCGATCGTCAGGATCACACCGGCAATACCCGGCAACGTCAGCGTCGCCCCCGAGAATCCCATAAATCCAAGCAGGATGATGAGGTTCAAGAAGAGCGCCAGGTCCGCATTGACGCCCGATCCCCTGTAGTACACCAGCATGAAGATCATCACCAGCAGAACCCCGACCACAGCCGCCGTGATCCCTTGCCTGATCGAATCCGCACCCAGCGAGGCTCCCACTGTCCGGTCTTCCAGATAGTTGATCGACGCAGGCAGAGCGCCTGTCCGCAGCATCTTCGACAGGATTGTCACCTCATCCTGCGAGAAGCTCCCACGAATCTCGCCAGAATCGCGAATCGCGCTCTCGATGTTCGCCACTTCTTTCACGCGTCCGCCCAGCACCACAGCCATGCTGTGTCCCACGTTCGCGCTCGTATACTCCCAGAACTTGTCGCCTGCTTCGTTTGTCAGCGTAAAGTGAACCGTCCGCTGGCCGGTATTCTGGTCCGTTCCCGGATCGGCTGACCGGAAGTCGGTGCCCGCAACGATCGCCACCCTCTTCAGGATGTACACGCTGTCCGCATCCGATCCGTTGCCCATCGACGCCGACCCATGGACCAGTTCCTCATCCGGCGGCAAGTTGCCGCTCACGCTCGCCAGCGCCGCCTGCTCATCTGGATACGGTCCGCCTTCGACCGCGTGAATCTCCAGCCGCGCCGTCGAAGTGATGATCGTTCTCACCCGGTCAATGTCCGAGATGCCCGGCAGCTCCACCAGAATCTGGTTGTCGCCCAGGCCGTACTGCTGAATCACCGGCTCCGCCACGCCCAGCGTGTCCACACGATCGCGGATCACCTCGATCGTGTTCTGCACAGTGCGGTCATTCATCGATCTCTCGATATTCGGCTTCATCGTGACGGTGAAGCTGCCGTCCGCGCCGCCCCCGGCAATGTCGTACTCGTTCGAGTACTTGTTGTCCAGCACCGACCGTGCCGCACTCGACTGCGTCGCGCTCACGCCCTCAATTCGAATCAGCTGAGGCTGCGCCGGATCCGGCTTAACTACCTGCGAATACGTGACCTTCGCCGCCTTCAGATCCTGCTCGATCCGAGCTGCCGTATTGTCAGTCTCCGTGTTGACCGCTTCTTTCACCTGCACCTGCAGAATCAGGTGTACCCCGCCCTGCAGATCGAGTCCCAGGTGGATGTGCCGCGTAAGCTTCTTCAACATCGAATCGTTTCCGCTCAGGTTCGGCGCGTCAAATCCAAAAAATGCGCCGTACAGGAAAACGATCAGCACCCCGAAGATGATGACAACTTTTTGCTTCAGATTCTTCTTCATTGGTCCAATTCTCTACTTGACTTCAATTGCTGCCCGAATCACTAAACTGCGGGTGCCCCACATCTCGCTTTTGAGAACTCATGCCCCCGGCGCATCCTGCGTCGTCACCGAAGCAATCGCGCTCTTCGCAACCTCGATCTTGATGTTGTCCGGCGCCACGCGAATGATAATCGCATCGTCCTTGATCGACAGAATCACCCCGCGAATTCCCCCTGCGGTCGTAACCCTGTCGCCCGTCTTGATACCGCCCAGCATCGCCTGCCACTGCTTCTGGCGCTTCTGTTGAGGCCGGATCATCACGAAGTACATCAGCGGAATCAACAACAGGAGCGGAAGCATGCCAATCAGGCCGCCACCCCCAGAGGCCGGTGCCGCCAACAATGCCAAACTTGTCGTCACGCTCATCCTTTACTCGCGCCCCAAACCCAGGATCATTCGGAGCACAGGCAATCCGCTTAGGGCGGGCGCCCGTTCAGTAGATTTGTCTCCGGGAATCGGCCTGGCCTCCAGTCCTTCCGGCTCAGCCTGCGGAGCGTGAAATCACCGATTTGACCGGCAAAATCAATCTATCCTTCTGCCGCCGTCAACACCAGTGATCCAGCTCACCTTTTGCTTCCTGTTCGACATGGTCCGCTCTCCGAAATCCGGCAGAATCTGCGCATTCCAAAATCGCGCGCACCCCACCCCACCTCAAAGAGAAGGCCTACTTGAGATAAGAAATGCGCAGGTACAACCATGTCAAGAACCGCCCGCCTCGCATCCGTCATGGCAGCTTCCAGGGGGCTCAATCCCCAGCCAGCAGGACCAATGCCCATCTCCACGCCGTTCCCGGTCACAATCCCCGGTTGAGGCTTCCTGCAGACGTATAATTCGGCATTCTGGAGGACACCTATGAACTCCGTCCGGGCGACTGTGGTGTTAGCAACCACTCTCCTGGCTGGCTTCGCACTATGGGGCCAAAGCCTGCCACCGGAGATGGCCGCAAAAGTCGACAAAGTTTTTGAGAGGTGGAACAGGTCAGATTCTCCGGGGTGCGCGCTCGGAATCTACAAAGACGGCCGGATCGCCTACACACACGGCTATGGCATGGCGAACCTCAACGACGACGTGCCCATCACGCCACAGACCGTCTTTCACGTAGCGTCCATGTCGAAGCAATTCACAGCTGCCTCAATCCTTCTTCTGGCGCAACAGGGCAAGCTCTCGCTCGACGACGACGTGCATAAGTACATTCCAGAACTGCCTGATTTCGGAGAGCGCATCACCCTGCAGCACCTCATGCATCACACCAGCGGATTGCGTGACCAGTGGTCGCTCCTCGGTCTGGCTGGCTGGCGCTATTCGCAGGACCTCATCACCGATGACGACGTCATGTCAGTGCTCGTCCACCAGAAAGCTCTCAACTTCAAGCCCGGCGAGAAGTACATGTACAGCAATACCGGGTTCACTCTGCTGGCGCTCGTGGTCAAGAGGGTCAGCGGAATGTCGCTGCGAGAATTCACCACCAAGAACATCTTCGAGCCGTTGGGCATGACCCACACCCATTTCCGCGACGACCATGAAGAGGTCATCAAGCACGACGCTCTCGGATATGAGCAGAATGGGGAGGGCAAGCCGTTCCGAATGAGCCTCACTAACTTTGACACCACCGGCGCCACAAGCCTTCACACGACAGTCGGGGATCTGCAGCTCTGGGATGAGAACTTCTATCACCCGCGTGTCGGCGGCCCTGACTTCATTCAGCGGATGTTGCAGAGAGGCAAACTCAATAGCGGTAAGGATCAGGACTATGCCTCTGGCCTCTCGATCGGGACCTATAGAGGGCTTCCGACCGTTGGGCACGGCGGAGCCGATGCGGGTTACCGCTCGGGCATCGACCGGTTCCCCGAGCAGCATTTCGGAGCGGCTGTATTGTGCAACGCTGCCGAAGCCGAGCCCGGATCGCTCCTGCACCAGGTGGCAGACATCGTCTTGTCCGGTCAGTTCAAGGAATCTGCAGCCCCGACTTCGACCGCGAATCCTGGTGGCAAGAGCGTGGTGGCCATGAGTGCGGAGCAGATGAAAGCCGTCGCGGGCACCTACTGGAAAAGCGATGACGATGACTATCAAAGAATCTCTCTGAAGAACGGCGCGCTTATGCTGGATTTTGGCAGCGATGAGTATCACCCTTTGAAGCCTTTCGCCGAATCGCACTTTCACGTCAGCGAAGTGCCATGGGGCAATAACTTGGACCTGCACTTCATCCCAGCCTCATCGGGCAAGCCTGCGCACCTCGAACGATCTTGGGATGGCGGGCCGCCCGATGTGTATGAGTGGGTCACCACCGTTGACCCCAGCGCGGAGCAGCTGGCCGAGTATGCCGGAGCCTACGTGAGCGAAGAGATCGATCCCGTCTTCCGTTTCAAAGTGGAAGGAGACAAACTTACGCTGCTGCGGCTCAAGAACAAGCCCGATCAGTTACGCCCAACATCGCAGGACATCTTCACCGGGCGCACTGGCACACTCCGCTTCATCCGCGACGCCAATCACCAGGTTTCTGGCTTTGTGCTGAACGCCGGCAGGATTCAGGGCTTCCAATTCAGCCGCCGCAAAGAGTTCTAAACGGGTCGCATGCAAAAAAAGACCGCCCCGACATCCATCGGGACGGCCTCTGAGGAACTCCACCCCTATTGCACGTTCAACGTCAGCGTCGTCGTATGTGAAACCGACCCCGAGGTCGCCGTCACACTGAACGACTGCGCTGTCGGCCCCGGATTCATCTTCGCTCCGCCTCCGCCACAACCGCTCAATCCCACTGCCGCAACTCCCAGTGCCCCGAGCGCCAGCACCATCAGTCGCGACATCAAGCGCCGCCGTCTCCGCCACCCCATCCCCGCGAGCAGAAATCCTGGCAGCAGCACCGCCAGCGCGACATTTGCTCCGGCGGAACTCGACGTCTTGGCCGTAACCGCCACCACGCCCGCTCCCGTCGCCGGATCAACCGATACCCCGCTCACGTTGCACGTCAGCGCCGCCGGGGCAGTGCATGAAAACGAAAATGTCCCCCGATAGTTCCCCACCGGCTGCGCCCTGACAGAAAAATCCGCAATCTGCCCCGGCATCACCGTCACGCTCTGCCTATCCGAACTCAGAGCAAAATCCGGCCCGGCGCCCGAAGTATTCACCGACACCGCAGCGAAGATCCCGCTCGTTCCGCCCGCTGGAGCCGCGGTCAAATACAGCGTGTCCGCACTGCCCACCGTACCATCTGCAAAAAACAGACTGTGCAGTTGCGGATTCACAATCGGATTCCCGTTCCCATCCTTCAACGTCCCCAAAAACTGCCCCGTATTTGGATCGAACGCATTGATCACTCCGTCGCCATAATTGCCGATCAGAATGTCATTCGAAAACGCGCCGAAATTCGCGCTCGCCTGCACAATCGCCGTCGGAACATTCAGCACCCCGGTCGAAGCAAACCTCTTCACAAAGGTTCCTTCCAGGTCATACATATCCACGAAACCGCCGCCCGGGCCCAGGAGTGGATCATGCTGTGCTACATCCTGCAGCGCATAAGCAACAAACACGTGGTTCCCCACCACCTGTAGATTCCACGGCGAGAACCCAGCCGGCAGATTCGGATCGGTGAAATTCCCCAGTGTGGCTAACGGATCAAAGAAGCCGGTGAACGTCTCAATCAATCCGCGATGAAAATCCGCGACTGCGAGGTACGGCGCGCAGCAACTCGGAGCAAGCACCGCCAAACCTGTGTACTCCGCTCCCTGCGAGCCATGATCGACCAGCAGAATCGTTGTCGTCTTGATATCTCCCTGACTGTCCGCATACTCGCCTGAAATCGTCCCCTGTCGCGTCGCAAACATAAACGGCAGCGGCAGCGGACTCTGCGGCGACGTAAACTCCGCAAACGTATTCGCCACCACTCCCGTCGGATTTGCGGGAACCGTCACCCCATCCGGCACTGCGATTACGCCGCGCGGATCCTGCAGAATCCCGCTTCCATCGTAGCTCTCAAATTTCCCTTTCGCGTTCAGCGCGATCCGAAATGGCTGTCCCGCTAACCCCGCCAGGCCCCACGGATTCACCAGCGAATCGTCCAGCTTCAGCGCCAGCCCCGGCACATTAGAAACAAGATTTGTCTGCGTGTAGTTGTTGGCCTGCGCACCTGCGGCCAAAGAGATCGGAACCAAGGCAATTAAGAAAAGCAATGCGGGGAAGTTCGTTTTCACAGTCGTTCCTTATCTGCAAAGTTCAAGCACCCAAGAAACCAGCATCCGGGTTTATGCAGGCAGGCACGACACAACCAATACCGGCAACCGTCTTCTCGGCGTCACCGGCGAGAGACCTCCAAAGCGCTTGCAACACCGATGCTAGGTTCCACGCAAATCCAGCTTGTCATTCCAAAGTCATCACGATGTCACTTCTTTGGATTACGCCCGTTGTATAAATATTCAGTTTTTCTGGTATTCAAGACGATTTCTCGTGAACCGGTCGTTTTTCTGCTCGAGCCGGTCTGTGCTCAGAGCCTCTGGCCACCCCTAAATCCCCAATCCCTAATCCGTGAGTTTTGTTACCATCCTCCCGACACAAAAACACACAGGAGCGCCATGACATACACGCCCGATCGCCGCACCTTCCTTATCGCAGGTGGACTCACCGCCCTCGCCTCTACAAGAGTCTTCGGTGCAAACGACCGACTTCGCCTTGGCGTCATCGGCGCCGGCGGCCGCATGCGAGGCCTCCTCGGTTCAGCCGAAGCCACCGGCGTCCCCTTCGAGATTGTCTCCGTAAGCGACGTCTACGCCCCGCACTGCGACGAAGTAAAAGCCCGCGCCAGCGCCACCACTGCAACCACCACCTGCATGGACTTCAACCAGGTCCTCAACGATAAAAGCATCGACGCTGTCATCATTGCCACCCCTGACCACTGGCACGTGCGCATCGCCGTCGCCGCCATCGCCGCCGGCAAAGACGTCTACCTCGAAAAACCTGTCACGCACACCATCGAAGAAGGCGAGAAGCTCCGCACAAGTGTCCGTTCAAGCAAGCAGATCCTCCAGTGCGGCATGCAGCAGCGCAGCTGGACTCACTTCCGCAATGCTGTCGACCTCATCCAGGGCGGCGCCCTCGGCCAGATCACGCAAGTCCGCACCTACTGGTGGCAGAACTACGGAACCAATTGGGCCCCGAGGCCCATCGACGAAACGAAGCTCGACTGGAAGCAGTGGCTCGGCAGCGCGCCCGACCAACCCTACACTCCCGAGAAGTACCATCGATGGCGCTGGTTCTGGAACTTCGGCGGCGGCGCCATGACCGATCTCTTCACACATTGGATCGACGTCGTGCAATGGGCCATGAAGTCCGACGAGCCCAGCACAGCCTTCATGCTCGGCGACAAACGCGTCTTCAAACAATGGGACTGCCCCGACACCATCCAGGCCGCCTTCCGTTATCCCGACTTCGACGTCGTCTACGAAGGCATGATGAGTTCATCCATCGACGATGGCGGCCTCGAGTTCCGCGGAACCGAAGCGACGCTCAAGCTCAATCGCTCCGGCATGAGCATTTATCGCGAAGGCGTCAAAGGCGACCGCAATCCCACGCTCAAAGAAGAAAGTTTCGAGGACGGGACCAATACCCACATGCGAAACTTCTTCAACTGCATTAAGACCCGCAAGGAGCCCAACGCCCCCGTCGAAACCGGAATCGCCGCAGCCCGCGCTGGCCACATTGGCAACCTCGCCTACCACCACGGCGGCCAAACCACCTGGCCGACATCACCCGCTAGATGAAGGGAAAAAGGAGAGGACAGATCGGAGGAGATGCGGATTCCTTGAGAGTCGCGCCCAGGCTCAGTCGTGCGCGTAATATCCTCTGATCGAGCGAACCTCCACGTTCGGCCGCTCCACTCGCACCGCAACCCGGTGATATTCGTTTGCGCGCTCGCTACGCGCAGCCCTCACCGTGAGCACGTACCTGCCCGCCACCCCAGCCGGCGCAGCCCGGAACCCAAGTAGTTCCTGCGGAGCATTCTCGTCATAGACAGTGAAGTCGCTGACCCGGAGATCGCGAATCGGCTCGCCATCCGCATCCCTCACTACCACGCTGATCGATATGCGATCGCTGCTCGTAGCAGTCCGCTCGGTTGCGCTATCCTGCGCCCCCCCTTGCGCGTTGAAGCCTGCCAAAACCATCCATACAAGACCAGCAGCTAGAGAACCAGAAACCCAAACTCTCATCTTTCCTCCACTGATTGGCAGCGTCCAACAACCCCGCATCTGCCCATCATCTTAGACACGCAACCTCGATCTTCGTAAGTGGATTGATGTGCCCCGTCCGTCGCCGCGTCATCGCGATAAGTAGCAACCACACCGCTGCTCCCTGACGATACAATCCCCCTAGCTCGCTCGAGGTCCCCAATGCATCCCCTCCCCGCAAAATCACTCGCCGCTCTCGCCCTGCTTCTTTCTCTCCTCCCTCCTGCTCCTCCGCATCGCGCACACGCGCAGACAACTCAGCAATCGCAGCGCCCCACCAGCACTCCCTACCGGGGCGATCTCTCCATCTTCGAATACCCCGACCGCGACCAGAAACTTCATATCGATCGCGTCATGGACCTGCTCGGTATCGCGCCCGGTAAATCGGTTGCCGACATCGGTGCAGGCTCCGGCTGGTTCACCGTGCGTGCCGCCGCGCGCGTCACCCAATCCGGCCAGGTCTACGCCGAAGACATCAACCCCGATGCCATCGACCACATCAAGACCCGCGCCGCCAAAGAGAACCTCGCCAACATTCACACCATCCTCGGCGAAGTCAACGACACCAAACTACCGCCCTCGAGTGTCGACGCCGTGCTGATCCTCAAGACCTACCACGAGTTCGCGCACCCTATCCCGCTAATGAAGCACCTCCGCGCATCTCTCAAGCCCGGCGCAAAAGTAGGCATCATCGATCGCAACGGCGACGGGGCCGATCACGGCATCATGCCCGATCTCGTCGAGCACGAAATGGCCCAGGCCGGCTACCATCGCATCGGGCAATTCGACTTCACCAAAGATGACGGCCAGGACTATTTCCTGATCTTTACCGCCAACAGCCACTAATGACCGTTCAAGACCAGTTCGGCCAAATCGACATCTACCTCTTCGATCAGCTCCTGCGCGGCAACATCACGCCCGCCATGACCGTCCTCGATGCCGGTTGCGGCCCCGGCCGCAATCTCGCCTACCTCCTGCGAGAAGGCTGCCGCGTTTACGCCTGCGACGCCAATCCGCATGCAGTCGAACAGACACGCCAACTCGCCGCCTCACTCAACAATCCATTCCCCGCCGAAAACTTCCGCGTCGCTCCCGTTGAACAAATGCCATTCCCCGACTCCATCGCTGATGTGGTCATCTGCAGCGCCGTCCTCCACTTCGCCCGGTCTCGCGAACACTTCCTCTCCATGCTCAACGAACTCTGGCGCGTCTTGAAGCCCGGCGGCCTGCTCTTTTGCCGCCTGGCCTCTCGCATCGGCATGGACTTCGAACCTCTCCCCGACGGCCTCTACCGTGTAGGCTCATCTCACTGGTTCCTCGTCGACGAACCAATGCTCCTCGCCCTCACCCGCGACCGCCACGCCGAACTCGTCGACCCTCTCAAGACCACCATCGTGCAGAACAGCCGCTGCATGACCACATGGGTGTTGCGAAAACCGCAAGCCTCCTGAGCACCTCCGCCGAACCAAAGCCGTCTCAACCTCCGCCTGCTACCGCCCTCGCATTCCGCAGAAACACCACATACCCACGGAACCATTCACTCGTTGCCAGAAAGTCGGGCGCATTCCAATCGCCACCCTGAATCAGCCCGATCTTGAACGGAATTTTCAACCTGGAGATCCCAGGCAGATAAGCAGAATAGTTCTCGATCGTATGTCGTCCCTGATACGTCTGCACCACAACCTCGTCCACAATCTCGCGAAGTTGGTTCATCTCGTCCGCATCGACGCGGCTGCTCCAATCCATCAGACCTGTGATACTAAGCCGGTAATTGGACGGCAGACGCTGCCGCAAATCTCGCAGAAACTCCACGTAGTCCTGCAAGTGAAGCGTGCGCGCATCAAAATCAATTTGCACGCCAACAACCCGATTGCCCGCATCACACCAGCGCTCAACTTGCGCAAGCAGGATCCTGTATTCATGCGGCTCCCAACGCAAGGTGTGCGCGCGATAAGCAAGCCACACCTCAGCCGTTTGCAGGTGCGGGATTGCCCCGCCCTGCGCGATGAATCGCACTCGAGACTCATCTCCCCGCTGCGCTTCGATCTGTCCCTGCAGCACGTAGATTGTTCGCGCTTGAGCCAATACCGCTTGCGGAACGACGCCGCTCCACAACCAGAATGCGTCGTACTTTGAAGCGTCCACCGTGCCCGCGCAAAGCACTTGCGCAAAGAACAGCGCGCCGCAGCAGCCCAGGACGAATCTTCGCATCGCGCTCACCAGTAGTACTTCAGCGCCTTCGCCCACGCGCTGTCCGGATACTCCTGATGCAGCATCTGGAACCAGCGCTTGCGCGTACCGGGCGAGATTTCCTGCTTGCCACAATCATTAAAACCAGACGGCGCATAACAACGGATGGCTCGGAACAACGCGTATGCCCTGGCGTCCCTGTCTGCCTGATGGTTATTGATCACCTCCAGGTACCCGTCCATCCGCGAGTAGTTTGTCACCGGAAAAAGCGACAGGCCACCGCCAAGATCCGCCTCCGGCGGCGCAGCATCCTGGCCATAGTGGACACCCTGCATCCTCACAAACTCGCCCACGCAATTCAAGCTTCGTGCGTCGTTCTTGTTTTTCTCCAGAGTCGAAGCGACCTCCTTCAACGACGGGCAGCGGTATCCAGCATTCTTCGCTGGCACTGCGTCAGCGAAGGGCTCCAGCAGCGCCGGAGCGTGCGCTGGCGCGATCGCCAGATCGTTCTGAAACTCGCCATATTTGCCGCCAGTGAGCTCTTTATAAAGCAGCGTATAAGCCGCCGCATTTCGAACTTCCTGATCCTCCTTTGGATCCTTGATCAACTGGCGTAGCATTGCGGCGCTCGCCGAATACTCTACAAGCAGAGTGCGAACTGCCCTGTCCTTTACCGGCGAACCAGCCGCGAACACCCGGTCGACATGCCCCGTGTGCTGATCGAGACTTGCAAGCGCCAGTTGTAGCTGCTCAGCTTGCAAAGGCAGCCTGCAAATGGGCAATAGGTTCAGCAGCAGCTTCCGCTCCTCGTCGAACTGCTTCGTCGCCTCCATCGCAAGAAGCCGCAAACTCTGCTGACTGAACGCGAAATAATTCAAATCGCGCTTCGGAAGCTCAGGCAAAAGCGCGAGAGCCTCTTTCGGCTTGTCATCCACGTAGACGTGAAAGACCGCGAGCAGATAACTGTAGAGCGCCGGGTTTTTCGTGAACCGATCCTTCTGCGCCTCAAGTTCTTTCAGCGTCATCGCGGCGGGT
>Ga0207674_10007865_pt1 | contig 12390 bp, 9 predicted proteins | sample KBSCornC72_FD_184303 | JGI IMG/M metagenome (GOLD analysis project Ga0207674, IMG submission 184303) | Corn rhizosphere microbial communities from Kellogg Biological Station, Michigan, USA - KBS Corn C7-2 (SPAdes) (version 2) | ecosystem: Host-associated > Plants > Roots > Rhizosphere > Soil ... | reverse complement strand
AGCAACCCTTGATCGCTGTCTCGGGGCGCTGAACGAGCAGGTCGGAGGACCCGACCTGGAAGTCATCGTCCCTTGGGATGACCGCGTGGAAGGCATTGCGGAATTGGAGCGGCGGTTCCCGCGCTTTCGCTTCCTCGCCTTGGGACGCCTCGAGACTGTCCGGCCCAAGCCGAGTCCCGCGGGCCAGCATGAGCTGTTTGACCGGCGGAGAGCCGCGGGGCTGGCAATCGCCGGAGGAGAACTGATCGCCATTCTCGAGGATCGGGGGGTGCCACGCTCGGATTGGGCTGCCCGGGTCTCCGAATTGCATGCCGGACTCTCGCATGCCGTGATTGGTGGGGCGATTCAGAACGGGCGGGACCGGCTGCTCAATTGGGCGGTCTATTTCTGCGACTTCGGTCGCTACCAGCTTCCCTTTGAGGCGGGGCCGCGGCCCTACGTCTCCGACGTGAATATCTGCTACAAGCGCCGCGCGCTGGAGAAGACTCGGGAGCTTTGGGAAGCGCGTTATCACGAGACCACCGTGCATTGGGCGCTGCAACGAGCCGGAGAGGTACTGTGGCTCGATCCGTCTTTCGCCGTGGACCAGATGCGGGACGGAGTGACGCTCGGTGGGGTCTTGTCCGAGCGAATCGGATGGGGACGGCTGTTCGCCTACACGCGAGCGAGGGAGACCAGCTCGCTACGCCGCGTGCTTCTTGCAGCTCTTTGCCCGGTGCTGCCCTTCGTCCTGCTGCTTCGCCACCTGCGGATGCAATTCCAGAAGCGAGTGAACGCCTCGCGCTTCGTGGCGATCAGTCCGGTGGTTTTTCTCTTGCTGGCTGCCTGGAGTTTCGGGGAGCTGATCGGTTACATCACCCGCCGACCGTAATCAATTCGGCAAGCTTCCTCCGGTCGGTTTTCCCGTTGGCATTCATCGGGAAACCATCAAGAATACGGAATTTCCGGGGGAGCATGTATTCCGGGATACGTTTCGACAGTTGGCTCCGGAGCTGACGCCCGATCTCCCGCTCGCTCTCTGCGGGCCGCTCCCCCAGAACCACGAAGGCGGTCAGGGAATCGATTCGGCCGTCTCGCTGAACCGGCAGAACCACGGCGGACCGGACTCCCGGCAGCGCCGCAATGTGGGCTTCGACATCGCCCAACTCGAGGCGATAGCCGTGCAGTTTGATCTGGCCATCCATCCGTCCCAGGAAGAAGACCAGCCCATTCTCGACATAACCCCAGTCGCCGGTGCGATAGGCCGGTTGTCCCTCGTAGGTAAAGAATGCCGCCGACGTGAGGTCTGGTCGGTTGAGATAACCCGGGCTCACGTTCGGTCCCACGATCACCAACTCGCCTCGCCCTCCTTCCTTCGCGAGCTGACCCTCCGAATTCAGAGGCAGTAACTGGCTCCCGGGCATCGAATACCCGATCGGCAAGGGTGAATACCGGGTCAGGAGATCGCGGGTGACTCGTACCGAGCTGGTAGCGACCGTGGCCTCCGTTGGTCCGTAGGTGTTCCACACCTCCGCATCGGGGAAGCGATCGAGCAGAGCTCCAGCTACTTCCGGCGGCAAGGTTTCTCCACAGAACATGAAGCGACGGACTCGCGGCAGCATGGCCGGGCCGAAGCTGCGGTCTGCAAGACACACCTGAGCAAACGTGGGGGTGGAGACCCAGACAGTAACGTCGGATTCGCCGAGGGCGGTGTAGAGCTGGCGGGGGTTGTTGATCTGATCCCGGGTGAGGCTTACGATGGTGCCACCGGTGAGAAGGCTGGTCCAGGTGTCCATTACCGATACATCGAAGGAATAGACCACCTGATTAAGGAACGTTTCCCGGCCCGGCTCGAAATGATGTTCGGTCTCCATCCAGCTCAGGAAATTCTCGACGCATCCCCGCGTGATGACGACACCCTTGGGATCTCCGGTACTGCCCGAGGTGAACATGATGTAGTGCGGATCGCTGGGTGCGGCTGGCCGGACTGGATCTTCACCAGGGACCTCGCTCAACCGGGCTATGTCTGCAGGGGTGAGCGTGACCGGAGCCCCGGCGCTCCGGACGATGCTGGCCACCCGAGCGGGAGGAATGGAACTATCGATCGGCACATAGGGATGCCGGGCCTTGGCCACGCCGAGAAATCCGACCAGCATCTCGGGCTCCTTGTGACCGACGAGCGCTATGGGGGCGCGATCATCGGGGAGCACCCGCGCCAGGTGTGCCGCGAGAGCGTTGGCCCGGGGGATCAATTCGCCCCAAGTCATGGAGCGGCCTTCGCTGCGAAAGGCGACTTTGTCGGGCAGCGCCCATCCCCATCGACTGATCCGGGTCAGCAAGTCCATTAGAACGCCTGGTAGACGAAAGGAGGCGGATTGAATTCGCCCCGACCGTAAAGCGCGAACATCCCGAGGACGATCGCGACGTAGTAGATCGTCAGCAGCGTCGCGCGCAGCAACGGGCTACTGGAGAGAATCGTGGTAAAACGCATCAACCAGTTGGTCATAACTCAGCCAACCTTTCGGACTCAGGTGGCTGTCCGGGTCGTTCAGAAAGTACTTCACGGTGTCGTACTGTTGGAACGTCTCGACCGGAAAGCCATAGGGCGCGACGGCAGCGCGGAACCGGTCGTAGTATCGGCTCCGCACCGGTGCGCTCAGCCCGCTAACTTCGTCGAACAAGCCATGCTTGGGCATCGTGACGACGAGCGGCTTGGCACCCCGCTCCTTCAACAGACGCAGCAGGAGATCAAGCTCCGGCCAGCCGTACCCCTCCTGCAAATTTGCCAACCATTGCACCGAGTCCTTCGCACCCTTCCGCTTCAGGAAATAGCGCCCGTTTTGCGCGAGGAACTCGTCCTCGATACCCCACGCATTCCCACTGGAGTGGGCCCGCGTGAAACGGTCGGCCGAGTCCGCGAGCACCGTCCAGTTCAGTGGCTCCGCAGCGGTCCGTTCTGAGCGGTCTATTTCTTTCCGATCCGAAAGCGAGTGCCAGACCAGACCATCGTCGGCGACGCGGTAGAAGGCTTCCTGAAGCCAGGCGAGCGGGTAGAGCGCGAGATACCCGAGTCTGCCAAGGTTGGTGCCGCTGGCGCGCGTCCGCAGCACAGCGCCGAGCAGAAGTTCATGCCGCAGGGTTGCGCCGTGCTTGAGCAGCCGGGTGGCAAGGTCACGGGTCAGTGCGGGACTCAGATCATTGCTGAGGACGAGGACCGTGGCCTGCAGCGGTGAGAAGTTCCCGCGGTAGGCCTGGTCGAAACGATCGTGCCCCTTGCTGGTGAATACCTGCGGAGTAAACGAAATGATGAGCCGCTTGTCCCTGACCGCCGGTCCTGCCGCCGCAACGCGGAGCAGCTCGGCAAGGGGAGTGGCACCCAGATCGGCGACCGGGAACAGCACGAAGCCGCTGGGAGCGCTCGCGAAGAAGGCGGGCCCGTAGAACGGACGTCCGCGCCCGCGAATCATTTCGGAGCTGCCGAAATTGGGAAGCACGTCGGGGTGCCGGAAGGCTTCCCGAATGATCGTTACTCCCAGGATCTTCGAATCGGTCTGAACGGTCGCGAAGTGATGGATCGAGTGACGGACCAGCCCGCGGACGTAAAACGTCGCGATGGCGAGGCCCATGGACGTGAGTCCGAGCGCGGCGACCAGCGCGGCTACGTGAGGTCCCCTCTTGACCAGGTTCACACCCCTACCTTCGCCTCCATGAAGGCCACGATGTGTTTCGGCGTGGCCCAGAGTGAGCGGTCCAGTTCGGCCGGGCTTATGTCCACCCCGAATTCCTTGGTCAGTGCCAGAATCAGGTCGACTGTCCGGAGCGAGTCGAGCACATCCTGCTCGAACAGCGGGATGTCAGGATCGGTCCGGACCACGTTATCCTCGGCCACCTCCGCCAGGACCTCGATGACCCGCTCGGCAATTGACAAACGTCGCTCCGAATTCACCGGCATCAGCCGAGTCTCCCCGAAAAGATCAGCAATCCAAAGCAGACCAGTTGAAACGTTAGTGCGGTGCTCGCCACCTCCCAGCCGAGGCCCGCCTCTCCCTTACCGTGCTTCCGGCGCCAGCGTCCGAAGACATTGTGAACGGAAAGCAGCGTGGCGTGATACAGCCCGTACACGACGTAGCGCAGCGCGACGCCATGCCACAGTCCCATGAGCAGGAAAGTCACATAGAACGCAGCCACCGAAGCGACCTCGCGGCTTCGAAACCACTTGCCACGGGTAGCCGCAAGCATGAACCGCATGAAGACGTGATCGCGGAACCAGGTGGAGAGACTGATATGCCACCGGTTCCAGAAGTCGTTGATGTTTCGCGCCAGGAAGGGGAGACGAAAATTTTCCGGAGTGCGAATACCGAGCATGGATCCGATTCCGATCGCGAAGGCGCTGTACCCCGCAAAATCGAAGAAGAGATAGAGCGTATAGGCATACATGTACGAGATCGTGGACCACATGCCGTGTGCGCTCTCAGCCGGTTCGAGCCAGTGAGACTTGATGAGGGCCGCCACGAGGAACTTGTAGGCGAAGCCCCGCATGATGTGCTGTACTCCGGAATCGACGTCGGCGAGCAGGATTTGACGGGTCCTGGGTTGAGCCAGGTCACCGGCGAAGCGGCGGAATCTGTCGATCGGACCAGAAGAAACTGCCGGGAAGAAGAGGAGAAACAGGACATACTGCCGGGATGACAGCGCCGTAATCAGGCGGTCCTCGATCCCAATGATGACGTCCAGACTCCGGAAGGTGACGTAGGATACGCCGACAAATTCGATCAGGGTCACGCCCGCATTGGTCGGGACAACCTTGACGAGGGCAAGCGGTAAGAGACTCAGGATGATGGCGAACCAGAATGCCGGCTTGCTTTGCAGCCGTTGACGCACCTGAAGAAATGCGCTGGCAATGGCAAGCTGGTACAGCGCGAATCCCGCTACGGCCCAGACCTTGTCGAAGGCGTTCGGCCCCTCGGCCTGGATCCGGGAGTACTGCACCACAACCATCGCCACCGTCAGGCCCAACAGAATCCCTGGCGTCAGCTTGCCGAACCAGGCGAGCACCAGCCCGATCACCAACGGGTACAAAAGCAACCCGAAGTAAAAAAAGCTGGCGTATGGGATCATGGCACGCCGGCACCTGCGGCGCGCAACCTGCACGTCGGCTGGGACTTACATCCAAGCAGCATACTAGAAGGTAGAGCCGGATGATTACGGCTGAGTGACGCCCTCCTTCTTATTTTCTTCACGAACTAGCAACGCGACCTTGTCTAGAATTTGGTCCAACTCGTGCCGGTCCATGAGCGAGCCCCTCATGATTACAGCATCGATACGATTGGTATTTTCGATGGCCGTGAGGGGATCGGCGCCCAGCACGACAAGGTCGGCCACTTTGCCTTGTTCCACCGTGCCAAGGGAATCGGTGAGGCCAAAGAATTTCGCCGGATTGAGTGTCGCAGTCTGAAGGGCGGCCAACGGGGACAGGCCGCTTTCGACCATTAGCGACAGTTCCTCGTGCAGGCCGTAGCCCGGAATTGCGTGGCCGACCGGGAGATCGGTCCCAGCCAGGATGCCGACTCCGGCGCGGTACATCGCTCCGACGATCTGCAGCTCCCGGCGAAAATATGCCTCGCTCCGCACGCTGTTTTCCGGCGTGAATGGGCGGCTCGGCCGGCGGATCTTGCTGGCAAGCCCGTAACGCGACTCGAGCTCCAGCCCATTGCCCGGAATATGAAGCGCGCGGTCCCGCTCCAGGAACAGCGTCGGGGTCTGCCACGTGCCGCTTTCCACGAATCGTTTGAACAGCGCCGCGGCCTTGACACCGTCATAGGTCGTAGCGATCCGCTCCGACACCGCGTACTCATGCGGCAGGTCACGATTCCAGAGGCTCCACCCCGCCAGTTTTTCCAGGAAGGTGGCCTTGCCCCGAAGCGCACGCAGCCGGCGGCGCAGGCGATCCTCCTCGCTCGAGCACGCGAGCGGAACCTGCATCAGGTGCTCGATGCTGCGTTGCCCCATGGCCGCAGCATCGCCGGGGTTGACGGTGAGCGGCACGTGGCCCACGAAGGTCAGGTTCTGACGCTTCGATTCCTCGGCCACCACTGGATAGAGGTCCGCGCTTTCGATGCCGAGATCCAGCTTTACGAAGTCGGCGCCGTGCTGGCGCAGCATCTCCACGGCGGTACGGACCTGTGCGGGCGTCCGGACCGGCGCCGGCGCTCCCGGCACTACTGGATTGGCCGACCCGAGCTTGAAGCCCGTGACCATGAGACGAGGCCCGAGGGTCTTCCCTGAGGCAATCTCCCCTCGCCAGCTGATCAGGGTATCGAGCACTCCGCCCATGTCGCGAGCGCCAAGGATTCCGTTGGCGACCAGAAGCGGGAAGTAGTAGGCCCGGGCATCCACTTTTACCTGCGGTGCACCCTCTTCACCCTCTCCAGGGGCCTCCGTAAGATGCACATGCATGTCCCAAAGGCCGGGGATGAGGTATTTGCCTTCCGAATTGACCACCTTCGCCCCGCGAGGCACCGAGGCGCCGGCGGAGGGCATGATGGACGCGATCCGCCCGCCGGCGATGACGACTGTCATGTCAGGCCTGGATGGCCCGCCATTGACGTCGACGACGGTGATGTGGGTGAGTGCTAGAGGTTGCTGCTCGAGAGGGACTGCTGTCTGGCCCCCAAGCGGCGCCGCCACGAGGACGAGCGCCAACCCGAGGGTCAGGTTAGCTATTTCGCTCACATGTACCCGTCGCGACGCAGAGTCTCGAGCCCGCCGCCATCGTCCTTGTCCTGGGCGCGGCCCGACCGCTCGGCGATGTTCGCGAACTTGCCGGTCTTCAGCTCGACTATAATCTCCTGGACATTTCTGGCGACGGACTCGACGTGCTTGGTGCAGGGCCCGCAACCCAGCGAGCGGTATCTGATCCCGTCGCCATGGTTGTAGTAGAGCGATACCGTCGGAATGTTCTCCCGCTCGATGTATTCCCAGATGTTCAGCTCGGTCCAGTCCAGCAGCGGGTGGATCCGCAGGTGGGTGCCCGGCGCGAAGTCGGTCTTGTACTGGTTCCAGAACTCAGGCGGCTGGTCGCCCACATCCCAGGAGCTTTCCCGGTTCCGGGGCGAGAAATACCGCTCCTTCGAACGGCTGCCCTCCTCGTCCGCCCGCGCACCCACGATAACCCCTGTGAAAGGCTCGGTGTTCTTGTCGAGCTCGTACGCCTTCTTCGCGTGGTTGAACCGGTAACGGGGCCATTCGCCGGAAAGCGTCTTCTTCAGCGCCTCGGTCTTGAGCAGGCCGCAGCAGGTGATGCGATCCACGGCCCCGTCGGGAAAGGTGCGCTTGTCGCGCAGGGCCCCTTCGTTCTGCCCGTAGATCAGGTTCAGGTTCCACTCGGCCGCGAGGCGATCCCGATAGCGGATCATCTCCGGGATCTTGAACGAGGTATCGATGTGCACGAGAGGAAACGGCACGTGCCCGAAGAACGCCTTGCGCGCGAGCCAGAGCAGGACCGTGCTGTCCTTGCCGATCGACCAGAGCATGCAGAGGCTCTTGAAGTTGGCATAGGCTTCACGGAAGATGTGCACGCTCTTGTGTTCCAGCTGTTCAATGTGATCCATGACGAAGTCCTCAAGGGTTCTCGGAAAGCTGCGGCACCTGGCCGGCTTCCGCGACCACGGGTCGCAGGCGATCCAACCATCCAATGACCTCCCCTGCACACTCATGGGGAGTTCTGCCCGTTGTCTGAATAGTCAACTCCGGCGCCGCCGGCGCCTCGTACGGGTCATCAAGTCCGGTGAAGTTCTTGATCTCGCCATGCCTGGCCCGGGCGTACAGTCCCTTCACGTCCCGACGCTCACACTCCTCAAACGGCGTCGCGACCCAGATCTCAGCAAACTCCCGACACAGTCCGCGAACGAAATCCCTTGAAGCGCGGTAGGGGGAGACCAGCGACGCGATCACGATCACTCCGTGCCGCTCGAGCCGGCTGGCCAGGTACCCCACCCGCCGGATGTGCTGGTCGCGGTCCTCGCGAGTAAACCCCGTCGCCGGGAAAATATCGCGGATCGTGTCTCCATCGAGATATTCGACCGGACAACCCCGGCGCTCCAGTTCTTCCACCACCAGCCGCGCGATGGTGCTCTTGCCCGAACCGGAGAGGCCGGTAAACCAGAGCACGCGGCCGCGACTGCTGGAGGTATCCAGCTCGCTGTCGTCGAGCCCAACGATGAATCCCTGGTTGCGGAGCTCGGGCTGGTTGTAGACAAGCGACGAGCGCCGGGGCCCCTGCGTACCGGAGTTACGGAAAATGCAATCCCCGGCCGCAACATCCCACTCCATCGTCGGGCCCAAGCGGGGATAGATATCCGCTTTTCCTTCAGCGACCCAGCAGAACTTGAGCGAGCTCCCGGCCGGCACCCGCTCCGCAACCTTGATCGTCTTGAGATACTGCTCCAGTTCCTCTGAAGGATGGGACCGGCTCTCCGCCACCCGGAGGGCATGCCCCGGCAGCGGCGGGCGGGAAAGAATGCGCTTCGGCTGACCACCAGCCTCTCGCTTCCACGCGCCGAGTCCCTGACCGGCGTAATAAAGGAGACTCAAAGCCGGCGCATAGATCACGCCGAGGACAGGAACTCCGTTTTCGATCAGAGCGATGTTCACCGTGAACTCGCCGTTCCTCTGGATGAATTCCTTGGTGCCGTCAAGCGGATCCACCAACCAGAACCGGTGCCAAGCTCGGCGGGCCTCGTAGCCCACAACGTCCCCTTCCTCTGAAATGATGGGGATCGAGGAGTCCCAGGCCGCTAACTCCTCAACGATCACGGCGTGCGAAGCATGATCCGCAGCGGTAACCGGTCCCTTGTCGCCCTTCTGGCGGACCACGACCCCGTCATGGTAGTGGACCATGGCCGCCTGGCCCGCTCTCACCGCAATCGCGGCGAGCTGGGTGAGAGCGTCGGGAGAAACCGCGGACGCGGAGCCGTTCACCATGTTCACCAGGGGCGGAACAGGACGCCCTTGTCCTGCAACAGGCGTTTGATCCGCTCGACCCCCTCCTCCTCGGCTTCCTGTTCGGCCAGGATCAGGTCGCAGGTGATGTCGGTCGTCACGCTGTCTCCCACCCAGACGGTTTCGATCCGGTCAGGATCAACCGACGTCTTGATGACCTCCAGGTCTTCCTGAGACAAATCGGCTGCGGTCACGATAAGAATCGCCCCGGAATCGAGCATGAGGTTGGCGACCTCACCCAGCCGGCGGAGGTGCTCCTGCCGGTTCTCGGACTTACGCCCGATGTCGGCATCAACGCCGTAGAGCACATTCCCGATCCCGAGGAAGTAGACCACGCGTCCGTCCTCGAACAGCCGGGCTTCGAGATCCTTGCCGAGCGACTTGCGGTCGCTTTCGCGGGCACCGGTGATGAGGAGCAGAGAGGCTTTCTGGCTGTACTTCTCCGCGCGCCGCTCGGGCTGAATGATGCTAGGCTCCCACTTGTAGTTCCGGAGCATCACCTTTTCCCGAATTTCGGTCTGCCGGTCGGGCAGCGCCTCGCGGACGATGCCTCCGCCGCGGATCTCGTAGTCGTCCACCAGCACGAAGCGGCTAGTCGCGTCGAGCTCCTCAGCAAGATCGAAGGCAAGGGCTCGGTTGAGCTTGAGGACGCACTCCGCTACATCGTGACGGTCCACCCGGTCCTTGGTGTCGCTCGCGTTCAGATTGGAAGCGTCGATAACCCGGGTGACCTCCTCGAGGCGAGCCGGTACGCGGGCCGAACCCAGCTTGAGGAGATAATCCTTCTTTTTGATGAAGGCTTGCTTGCCGAGCCAGAAGAGGCTCACCCGGAGCCGGGTAGTGACCTTGGGTTTGGGTTCTGTCGCGACGGTGGCCAGCTCACCCCGCGCGACGTAGATCTGTTCTGACAGTGTGAAGCCCGCAGCCTGTCCTGCCTCCGCCTGCTGCCGGACCGGTGTGTTGAAGGACTCGATCGACTTTACCCGGCTGCGCTTGCCGGAAGGATAGAAGACGACTTCATCTCCGACCCGCACCGTTCCGGTTTCCACGGTTCCGGCGATAATACGGCGGTCGTCTCCCTGCTTTGTGAACTTGTAGACGTCCTGCACCGGCATCCGGAACGGCTGGCCTACGGCGGGGCCTTCGCTCTTGAATTGGTCCAGCGCCTGGAGCACCGTCGGACCTGTATGCCACTTCATGTTGGGAGACGGGCTCGCGATGTTGTCGCCTTCCCGTCCCGCGGCGGGAATAAAGCAGGCGGGATGAACCCCTATCCGGCTCAGGAAATCGGTGTACTCCCGGACGATCTCCCCGTAGTGGCGCTGGTTGTAATCGACCAGATCCATCTTGTTGACCACCACGGCGATCTGTTTGATGCCGAGCATGGACATCATGTAGCCGTGCCGGCGGGAATTCTCCTGTACTCCCTCCTTGGCATCGATGACCAGGAGGGCAGCCTCGGCGCGGGAAGCGCCGGTGACCATGTTCTTCAGGAACTCGATGTGTCCTGGCGCATCGATGATGATGTAGTGGCGCTTGGCCGTCTTGAAGAAGACCCGCGCTGCGTCGATCGTGATGCCCTGCGACTGCTCGTCCTTGAGCGCGTCGAGGAGGAAGGCGTATTCGAAGGGCTTGGCAGTGCGCTCGCAGAGCGCCTTGACCGCCTCGAGCTTGCCCTCAGGCAGCGAATGAGTGTCGGCTAGCAGCCGGCCCACGATCGTGCTCTTCCCGTGGTCGACGTGGCCTCCAATCACGATGTTCATCCGCTCTTCGGCCGCCGCTTGCGCCTGGGCTGGCCGAGGAGTGGCGCCGTGGCCTGGGGCCATCACGTCAGAATGTGTCACTCGCCTCACCTTTCTTAGCTTCGATGCCGTGGTTTGCATTCACCGCGCACCAGTCGTCGGCGGTGGTCATCGTCGATTTCAGCACTACCCAGCGAAATGGTGGTGCACGAGCCCCGACGCATCGAGCTCGAGCGAGTCATCATTGGTCGCAAATGTAATGACGGCAGACCGTCGAATGACTCCGCCGCTCGGACCTCAGAGGGTGTCATTCGCCTCCCCCTTCTTGAGCCCCGGGTGCTCCTTGGCTAGCCCGGCTGCCATGTCCCGGAACCGAGTGAGCAGCGAATCTCCACCTGGAGTGCCGACCAGATTGGTTTGCTCAGTCGGGTCGGCGCGAAGATCGTAGACCCCTTCCGCCCGCTTCCACCAGCGGACGTAGTGATACCCGTCCGCGATGAGCGAGACGGCATTGGCGGCGCTGGCGCCCGGCATTTCGGAAACTATGACCTCGTCGGCGTCGCCCGAGTCCATTGGGCGTTCCCAGAACCTAGTCAGGGAGCGGCCCTGAAGACCGCGATCGTTGGGCAGATCCGCCAAGTCGAGCACCGTGGTCGGGATATCGCGAAGCCCGACCGGCGGTGCCACCACCGAACCGGCCGGCACCTTGGGGGGATACATGATCACCAGCGGAACGTGGAGCACCTGCGCATAAAGGCTGTTGCCATGCCCCAGGAGCTCGTGCTCGCCGAACTGCTCGCCGTGGTCGGAGGTGATGACCACGATCGTGTTCTTCAAGACGCCGCGCCGATCAAGCTCGGCCAGCATATGCCCGATGGAACGGTCGATGTACCCGATAGCCCCTTCGTACTGGTCCCTGGTGAACTCGATCTCATCGGCCGTGAGATCGGGGAAGTCCGGCATCTTGAAGCGCGGAGCGTAGTGTCGTCCTGGACGGCTCGCGAACATCGTATCGAAGGGCGCCGGTGGGACGAACGGATTGTGGGCGTCGAAGAAATTGATGAACGCAAAGAAGGGACGTCCATCCCGAGGCTCCGCTTCCCACTGCAGAAATTCGTCCACCGCCAGTCCGGCGTTCTTGCGCCAGAGCATCTCGTACCAGCCAACAAACTTGCGGACGGCGGCCTGTTCGAACAGCCAGCGACCGAGTGCCGACCCGTCGACCACCCTCCATGCGGTACGGGGGTAGTCGCGATACTGCAGGAACCCCCGCTCCAGACCGTGGCCAGCCGCGCAATACCAGATGTTGGCGACGAACCCACCGGTCACGTAACCGTGACCGGCGAGTGCCTCCGCCAGCACGGGAAACTGTTCGTCGAAACCAGTGCGGAACGTTGTGCTGAATTCCCGGGGCAGACGTCCGGAGAAGATCGACCCATGAGAAGGAAGGGTCCATGGCGCCGGCGCCACGGCGTAGTCGAACCGGGCGCCTCGATCAGCCAGCTTCTTCAACTCGGGAGTGGTGGCTCGGAGGTACCCGTACAGGTTCAGGCTCATTCCGCGAACCGTATCCAGTACCAGGAGCAAGACGTTCGGTCGATCGGTTTCAGCGGGTGGGAGCCTTCGTATGGCAGCGCGCTCGCGCAGGGACCTGACCGCTTCCAATCCC
>Ga0207674_10007856_pt1 | contig 12401 bp, 12 predicted proteins | sample KBSCornC72_FD_184303 | JGI IMG/M metagenome (GOLD analysis project Ga0207674, IMG submission 184303) | Corn rhizosphere microbial communities from Kellogg Biological Station, Michigan, USA - KBS Corn C7-2 (SPAdes) (version 2) | ecosystem: Host-associated > Plants > Roots > Rhizosphere > Soil ... | reverse complement strand
GCAGGATCGCAGATACCGGCAGGCGATTACGGCCGCCGGAACGGGATGCATGGCGGCGCTTGAGGCGGAGAAGTATCTCGAAGAACACGGGCGCTGAGCCTTGCATGCAGCGGAGTTATTGGCGGATTTCCGAAGATTCGCATGCCCTCTGCACACGTGCATTTGGCTCACTTGAATCGCAGGGCTTTGATCGCATTCCGAACATCAAATGACGGCGCTATTGGAAAACATCGAGAGGCTTGAGCTGGCCATCGCAGACGCGTGCCGTGCCGCTGGTCGGCGGCGCGAAGACGTCGAGCTGATGGCGGTCTCGAAGACCTATCCGGCAGACACAATTGTCGAGGCGGCGGGGCTGGGGCTGACGCTGTTTGGCGAGAACCGGGTGCAGGAGTTTGCGTCGAAGGCCGGAAGCGCAGATTTGTTTCGGGAAAAGACTCAGCGCTCGGCGGTGCGCGTTCATCTCATCGGTCATCTGCAATCGAACAAGGCGGCGAAAGCGGCGGAGGTTTTTGACGGCGTGGACTCGCTGGATTCGCTCCGGCTTGCGCGGCGGCTAGATGAGGCGGCGGGGAAGTTGGGAAAGCGGCTCTCGGTGCTAATTGAGGTGAAACTGAGCCCGGAGGAAACCAAGGAGGGGCTGGAGCCGGAATCGCGCGGGGCGGAGGAGTTGTTTGAGGCTTTGCCAGATCTCAGAAACGTCGCAATTCAGGGGCTGATGACGATTGCACCGTGGGGTGCGGAGGAGGCGGTGACGCGCGCATGCTTCCGCAGTTTGCGCGAATTGCGAGACCGGTGGGGGTCGGAGTATTCGAGGCTGGAGTTTGATGTGCTCTCTATGGGGATGAGCGGGGATTTTCCACTGGCGATTGCGGAAGGTGCTACGCGCATTCGCGTGGGGACTGCGATCTTCGGGAAGCGTCAACCTTACGCGGGTCCACAGTGATGTTGCGCGAAGTTGCTGTCGGAGTAATGCTGGCCGTGCGGGCGCAACCGGAGGCGAAGAAGACTGCGATCGTTGGTGTGTACGGCGAGGGAGATGCGGCGCAGCTGAAGATTGCGGTGCAGGCTCCGCCCGTGGAGGGCCGTGCGAATGAGGCGCTGAGTGCGTTTCTGGCGGAGACGTTCGGTGTGTCAAAGAGGTCTGTCGAGCTTGTTAGTGGCGAGTTGTCGCGGACCAAGGTGTTTTTGCTGCGGGGTGTCAGCTTAGAAGATGCTCGACAAAGGCTGCCTAGATTAACTTCCTCATAGGGCGGAGTTCATGATCTCCCACCCATTCGACACAGACGTCGAATGGATGGGTACCCACCGCGCCTGCAAAGGCGACAAGAAGAACGCAAAATGCAACCGGGAAGTTGCCGGATTTTTCGGCCGGATCAACGGAGAAGAATTTTGCAGGCGGAGAGAGCCTCTGCTGGTTCGGGGCGGACGCGGAAGTCGGCGTGGGCTTCGGCGTGGAGGACCTTGCTGTCTTTGCCGATGACGTAGGTGGCGGGAAGGGGAAGGCGCCAACTCTTATCGCCGTTAATGAACGGTAGATTGACGAGGATGGAGAGGTAGTAGTCGCGGTGGTATTCGGGGATGGTGTAGACGAGCCCGAATTTCTCGGCAACAGTGTTGCCTGGATCGGAGAGGATCGGGAAAGGCAGGCCGTGCTGGCCGACCATGAAGTCGCTCTGGCGCTCGGTTTGTGGTGTGATGGCGACTAGCAGAGCACCGGCTTCGCGAAGTTTGCCGTAGAGGTCGCGCCAAGTTTCGAGCTCGGTTACGCAGTAGGGACACCAGCGGCCGCGGAAGAATTTGATGACCAGGGGCCCAAGAGCGAGCAGATCGCGGGAGCGGACGAGTTTGCCGTTCGAGTCTTTTAGGGCGAACTCGGGCGCTTGGGCGCCGATGGGGAGGATGCGGTCTTCTATTCCTGTCGCGAATAGCTCTTCGACGGCGCGCTCGCTGATGGCGAGGCGCTCGGGCTGGACGAGGTTTCGCGTGTTGGCTGTGATCTCGTCGAGTTGGTCTTGGAGAGGGGTCATTGCTGGCCGAGTTGGTTGTGGTGCACGAACTGCGGGTCCTTCGACTTCGCCGGCCCTTACGGCCCGGCTCCGCTCAGGATGACAGTCCGTGTTCATTGCTTAGGATGACAGTCCGTATTCATTGCTTCGGATGACGGTCTGTATTCGTTTGCTCAGGATGACACTCATTATCAGGAGGCAGTTATCGGCCGAATCTTTGTTTGCCCATCAGTCCGCTCATGCCGCCGCGAAGCATTTGTTTGGCCAAGCCGCCTTTGCCCATCTGCTTGAACATCTTACTCATCTGGGCGTACTGGCGGAGGAGCTGGTTTACTTCCTGCACGGATGTGCCGGAGCCGGCCGCGATGCGTTTGCGGCGCGAGCCGGAGATGACTTCGTGGTTGCGGCGCTCGTAGGGTGTCATCGAACTGATCATCGCTTCGAGACGCACGAACTGCTTTTCATCGACCTGGCCGGCAGCCTGCTGAAGTCCGGCGAAGGGGCCGACCGAAGGCATCATCTTTAGGATCGACTCGATGGAGCCGAGCTTCTTGATCTGCTTGAGCTGATCGCGGAAGTCTTCGAGAGTGAAGCCGTCGCCGAGGAGAGCTTTCTTGGCAAAATCCTCTGACTTCTTTCTGTCGAGGGCGGACTCGGCCTTTTCGATGAGCGAGAGCATGTCGCCCATGCCGAGGATGCGGCCGACGATGCGGTCGGGATGAAACGGCTCGAAGGCGTCCGCTTTTTCGCCGGTCCCGATGAACTTGATGGGCTGGCCGGTGACGTGACGGATGGAAAGCGCAGCGCCGCCCCTGGAGTCGCCGTCCATCTTGGTGAGGACGACGCCGGTGAGGCCGAGGCGCTTGTGGAAGTCCTGCGCGGAATTGACCGCGTCCTGCCCGGTCATGGCGTCGGCAACAAAGAGAATCTCTGAGGGGGATAGAAGCTTCTTGAGCTGCTCCATCTCGGACATGAGCTCTTCGTCGACGTGGAGGCGGCCGGCGGTGTCGACGATGAGGGTGTCGCAGGCGAGAATGCGTGCTTCGCGGCGAGCTTCCGTTGCAAGACGCTCTACAAGTTTGGAGTCCGCTTTCTGGCCGTCGATTTTGCCTTCGTAGAGGCGGGCGTCGATGGATTTGGCAACGACCTTGAGCTGCTCGCGCGCGGCGGGGCGGTAGACGTCCACGGAGACGAGCATTGGGCGATGGCCGCCCTTTTTGAGCCAGTGGGCGAGCTTGCCGGAGGTGGTGGTTTTACCGGAGCCCTGCAGGCCCGCCATGAGGATCACCGTGGGGGGCTGGGAGGCGAACTTGAAACGCGCAGTGTCGCGGCCGAGGAGTTCGATGAGTTCGTCGCGCACGATCTTGATGACTTGCTCGGAGGGGGAGAGGGCGGTGAGGACCTCAGTGCCGATGGCCTTGGCGCGGATGTGCTCGATTAGCTCTTTGACGACGTTCAGGTTGACGTCGGCCTCGAGCATGGCGACGCGGATCTCTTTGAGAGCCTCGTCCATGTTTTCTTCCGAGAGGGTTCCCTGGCCTCGAAGGGTTTTGAAGGCCCGCTGCAGCTTCTCTGTAAGGTTCTCAAACATAGTCAGCTTCAAGTGTACCGAAGTGGAGGCAAAAGCGGCGCTACGCGCCGTTAGCGGTGTCAACGGGAGTAGGGACGGTAAGTGGAACTATTGAGAATGGGCTTGAAGGAGCCAATCGATGATGGGATTCCAGTATTCAGGCTTGGGATAGTAGAACGGGGAGTTGTGGGAGCGGGCAGGGAGAATTACCAGGTCAGCGCGTCCCCTAGTGCAGTCGTGGAGTTCGCGGGCCATGTGCGTCTGGAATAGACGGTCGCGGTCGCCCTGGACGATGAGGATGGGGAGAGTGCAATCGCAGAGAGATTCCTGGGCAGACCAGATCGGCGGTACTAGCGGAGTCATGAAGGGCGGGATCCAAGAGGCACGGGCGGCGTTGCGGAAGGATGCGTAGCCGGCACAGAGGATGAGGCGGTCGGGGCTGATTCGGTTGAGAATGGCGGCCGCGATTCCGGTGCCAAGCGAGAAACCGAGAAGGCTGGTGGGCGTGCCAGGTGCGACGTGCTGGAGAAGTTGAAAAGCAGAGATGGCATCCTGCTCAAACTGGAGGAAGTCGGGATGGCCGGTGCTGCGGCCGTATCCAGAGTAGTCGAAGACCAGAGTGGCGATGCCTCGTTCTGCGAAGATTCGTTGAATGGGGAACCATTGCGGAACGATCTCGCCGATGCCGTGGCAGATGAGGAGTGCAGAGCGAGGAGCTTCGGCCGCCGATTCGACGTAGACGGCATCGAGTGTGTTTTTGCCGCTGGCGATTACCTGTTGGATTGCGCGAATGCCAGGACAGTGGGGACGGGATGGGGGAACTCGGCCCAGGAGGCGGTCTCGCAGCTGTACAGCACGGCTGGCGATGGTGAGCGCGGTTGTGAAGGCGATTCGCTGAGCCAGACTCATCGAACAGTTGTCAGTTGCCACTTTGTAGGTGTCAGTTCAACCCACCCTGGCGGCGAAAGAAGCCGCAAGGATGGGGCACCCGCGTTCTTGAGAGGACTCCAGTTCATGAACTTAGTCGGCGGCACCGACGAGGTATTGCTCGAGTTTGCCGTCGGGGTAGGTGTAGGTGCTGATGCTCAGTCGACGGGTGGGGTAGACCACACGATAGCCGCAGAAGGTCATGCCGCCGCGAAGCATCTCGCCAGTCTGGCGGAAGGTGAGCGGCTCCCCGAGCGGGCCGAGGCTGTCTTTGAAATCGGCGAGGGCCTGCGCGGAGAAATAGTCGCTCAGATTTGGCGCGAGCAGGTTTCGATCGATCCGTCCATTCTGCAGTCCGCGATAGATGCTGAGGGCCTGTTCCTCTGACTGAGAGCGCGTTTCGCCGAGCGCGGTCTCGGCGGAGAGGTCGGCAATCTGGCTGGCGCCGCTTTCCATGTGATTGGTCAGAACGGCGACCGCTACTCCGTCATCAACGTAGACGATGTTGTCAGACACGAAGCCGGTGACTTCGCCGCTGTGTTCGATTTCGCGATGGCCATTGCGGTCGATGACCTCCACGCCGAGTCCGTAGTGGGTGCCCTGGCCGTTCTTAAGCTTCACCTCCGTGAACATCTGCTTGTAGCTTTCGGGCTTGAGCACGGATTGTGACATGATGCTGATGTCCCAGAGTGCGAGGTCGTGCGCGGTCATAGCAAGCTCGCCGGCGGCGAACATCCAGCCTTCGCCTTCTTTGGGCGCGAGGCGTAGGGGGCCGAGGGCGTAACGGATGTACGGAGTGGCATCGGTCTCGGTGAGTTTCTTCTCGTCGGAGTCCCATACGCTCTTCATGCCTAGCGGGTGGAAGATGTGCTCGGAGAGGAAGTCCATGACTTTCTGTCCGCTGACTTTTTCAACGATGAGGCCGGCAATGACATAGTTGGTGTTGGAGTATTGCCACTGCGTGCCGGGCTCGAAGTCGAGGGGCTTTTTGGCCCAGGTGTCGATGATGTACTGCGGAGTGGAGGGCTTCATCATCGGTGTCATCAGGTAGTCCTCGGGCCAGTAGTCCTGATAGCCGGAGGTGTGGGAGAGGATCTGGCGAATAGTGACTTCATCGCCGCGCGTGAGGCCCGGAACGTATTTGCCGACTGGATCGTCGACGGTGAGCTTGCCCTGCTCCTGCAGCAGCAGGATAGCGGCCGCGGTGAACTGCTTCGAGACGGAGCCGATGGAGTAGCGCATGTCGGGCATAGCTGGCTTGTCGGGGCTGATGTGCGCTAGGCCGTAGGCGTGCGTGTAGACGAGCTTGCCGCCTTTGACGACGGCGACGGACGCGGAGGGAACTCCGCGCTGCTTCATGACGCCAGTTGCGATCTGATCGATGCGGGATTTGAGGGCGGGATCGATAGTGTCGACGGTCTGAGCGTGGATAGAAAAAGAGAAAGCAAGAATAGAGGCGCAGAGAGCGGCTGATTTGATCACTGGCGGATGGGCTCCTGTTGATCTGACAAAAAGCGTAACAGAGCAGTGCGATAGGCTGATTCTGGAGAATAAAAATTTGCGCGAGGTCAGAAATGCAGCGGTTGATTGAGGGGCACGAGAAGTTTCTGGCAGAGGTTTTTCCGCGGAAGCGGGATCAGTATCACTTGCTGGCGGAGTCGCAGGCACCGGAGTGGCTGTTCATTACATGTTCGGATTCGAGGATTGTGCCGGATCTGATTCTGGGGACGGGGCCGGGAGATTTGTTCATCAGCCGGAGCATTGGGAACGTGGTGCCGGTGTCGATGAATGATGTGGATGGTGTGACGGCGACAATTGAATACGCAGTGGATGTGTTGAAGGTGCCGTACGTTATTTTGTGTGGGCATTCGGATTGCGGAGCGATCAAAGCAGCGATCAACAGGACAGGGCTGGACAAGCTGCCCAAGGCGAACCGGTGGCTGCAGCATGTGGAAGCAGCCTTCTCGCATCGTCAGCCGCTGAAGAGCGACGATGGCGAGCACGCGGAGCTTTGTTCGGTGATTCGCGGGAATGTGGTGGCACAGCTGGTCAATTTGAAGGCGCAGCCAGCGGTATCGCGCGCAATGCGCGAGGGGCGGATGCAGGTGTTCGGATGGTATTACGACATTCTCTCGGGTCGGATTGAGCAGTTCGATGAAGAAGAGCGAAGATTTGTGGCGCTGGTGAAGTGAAGAGAGTCGCTGGGTGAGGAGTTCTGCGGCACTCCCCTTTCCCCGAATGCGAGGCACCGGGGGCACCCGATCATGGAAATTATTTCTTTGTATCTCGGGCAGCTTTGATGAATTCGTGCGACTTCTCAATATGCGTCGATTGCGTGGTGAGGACCTGGCGCACGGGAAGCGGCATGTAGGCGTCGATGGCCTTGCTGTAGGTTTCAATGGTTTGATCTTCAGCTTCTTCAGCGGTAGAGAGCAGGCTTGAGTCGCCTCCGCCGAGGCTAGCTTTGATGTCGCCCCATGTGCGAAGGACGGTACCGACAGCGGTTCCACTTTCCTTTACATCGTGAACGCCCTCCTGGTGGAGGATTGACTCGAGAACGCCGCGAAATTGTGCGCGTGTCAGCGACTCGGCGAGGAAGTATTCCTTGAGTGCTTCATCTTTGAGCTGCTCGCCGATCTTCTTGAAGCCTTCCTGCCCATCGATCAGAGTCTGGATGACGGAACGCAGCGCGGATTCAACTTCTTTCAGGTCTTTTGAGGGGGAGGACATGAGGGGATCTCCAAGTAGGGGATAGAAAAGGGCAGAGTCTGGCGGCTGACATGCGATTCTCCTTCGCCGCCAGTTGGGTGGGAGAAATCGCGAAAACCCCACCTGCCCTGCCCCTATAGCGGATCACACCCGCACCCGCAGAGGCTGGGTAGATCCAGTTACTAGGATGCTGATATTCGAGGTTACGTCGGAGATTGTCTGTGCGAATGTGCAATCAAAAGTTTGCATTTATTCGCAATCCGCAAGGTGGGTGCGTTTTGAACGGGGCGGGATTAATGTGCGCCGGGCGGAGGAGCCGCGTTTTTTGATGGTTTCCTGAAGAGCCAGACGGCGGCGGCGCAGAAGAAAGCCAGCAGTGCGGTCCAGCGGAAGACATCAACGTATGCCAGCAGAGCTGATTGTTTCAGCAAGCTTCCATAGATGAGGCCCATGGATCCAGTACGCGCGCTTGCGGGGCCGAGATGGTGGCCAAGGTACGTTGCGATCTGACGCGAGTTTTGCTGGAAGACAGGGTTGGAAGAGGAGATGTTTGCGCCGATTTCATTTTGGTGGAGCGCCGCGCGGCGGATGATCGCGGTGGTGGCCATCGCAATGCCAATCGACCCACCGATATTGCGCAACATGTTGAAGAGACCAGTTGCGTTACCCATTTCTTCGCGGGGAATCGTTGAAGTTGTGATCGTGGCAAGTGGGACGAAGACGAATGCCAAGGCGAAGCCGGTGAGAGTGATGGGAAGAAGCAGGGTGTATGGGCCGATATTGAGGTTCACCTTGCCGAAGAAGAGGGCACAGACGCCAAAGCCGACAAAACCGGCGGAGAGGAGTTTCCGGTTGTCGACTCGCGACCCGAGGATGCCAATGACAGGCGAGCCGATGAACGAGCCCACACCGCGGGGGCCGACAACAAGGCCGGCAGTGAAGGCGGTGTAGCCTAGGATCTCCTGATAGTAAAGGGGCAAGATGGTGATGGTGATGTAGATGCAGGCGCCGAGAAGTGTTATGAGATAGCAACCAGTTCGGAAGTTGCGGTTCTTGAGAATGTGCAGATCGACAAGGCCTTTGGGGTTGGTCCACGAACGCCAGATCCAGCCGGTGAGGGACAAGACAAGAGCCGCGACAGCCCAGCGAACCCAGGTGGCACCGAACCAGTCGTCTTCCTGCCCCTTGTCGAGTACGACCTGGAGGCAGCCGGTCCAGACACAAAGAAGGCCGAACCCGATGTTGTCGAATGGGCTGACTTTTGCGTGCTTGATGTAGGGCGGATCGTGCACGAAGCGCGAAACCATGAGGACAGCGAGGATGCCGACCGGAATGTTGATGTAGAAGGCGTAGCGCCAGCTCCAGGTGTCGGTGAGCCAGCCGCCGAGAGTGGGGCCGAGTACGGGCGCGACGACAATACCTAGGCCATAAGCGGCCATGGATTTGGAACGCTCGGCGGGCGGGAAGCTCTCGAGCAGGATGGACTGAGCCAGCGGCTGCAAGGCTCCGCCCCCGGCGCCCTGAAGGACACGTGCGAGAAGGATGACGGCGAGCGAAGGTGCAGCTCCGCAAAAGAAGGAGGCAATGGTGAAGATGACGATGCAGATGAGGAGGAAGCGCTTGCGCCCGAAGCGACGGGCGAACCAGTTAGAGGCAGGGAGGATGACAGCGTTGGCGACGAGGTAACTGGTAAGTACCCAGGTGGCTTCAGAATTTGTGGCGGAGAGGCTGCCCGCGATGTAGGGGAGAGCTACCGACGCAATGGCGGTGTCGAGCACCTCCATGAAGGTGGGCAGCATGACGGAGCAGGTGACCAGCCATGGATTCACGCCCTGGGTCAGTGGATATCTGGCTTGAGCCTCTGCTGTGGTCATCGGAACCGGAACAGTCGAGGTTACATGATCGGGCAGTGTGCAGGTTGTGACGAGCGTCAGAGCGAGACGATAGTGGTTGATTGACAGTCGTGTATATCGAATGCTACATAGGCGAGGAGTAAACATCTATCATTTGGAGGGTTCGCTCTTTCCATGTTTGCAGTGGCCCAATCCGATCACGGACGAGAGAAGATCAGTGATTGGGTATTGCGTTTTGGCGTGGCTCTTCCATTTTTGTTATTCGGCTTCGAGAAATTTCCCTCTGGACCGACTGCGCAATGGGTTCGGTTTTTCGACCAGGTAGGTCTAGGCCAGTGGTTTCGCTACTTCACTGGAGTTGTTGAAATCGCGGGCGGGGCACTGGTGCTTTTTCCGGCCACCTCTCGAATCGGGCTGGGAATCCTGGGGCTGACCATGGCGGTAGCATCCGTGATCCACATCTTCATCATGCACGAGCCCGCCAATGTCATCGTGACGGGCGGGCTCTGCGTTGGATTGATGGCTCTATGGCGGAGACTGCGGGAGAGCTGACCGTTCGGGAACGGGATTTGCCGCTGCGATCATTGGATGGATCGTAAATACGCAACAAGCTGCCAGCGTTGCGCTTCGGGGAGTCTGGACCACGAAGGCATTCCGTGACCGAGGTCGCCCTGGCGGATGAACCACTCGAGGTCACCATCGCTGGCCGACTTTATCCGTTCACTGCGCAGAGAGGGCTTCTTGTGCCCGTCGCCCATCGCATCGGCTCTGTGGCATTGTTCGCAGTTTTCTTTGTAGACCAAGGTGCCGGCAGGGATGGAGTCCGGCCGCGAGGCGAGTGGATTGGTGCGCGCGTGGTCCTTGGCGGGAATCTTGGACCAAGGGGACGACGAAGCGGCGCTGAGAAGAAGGGTGGCGCTTATAAAGATGCACACGAGTCCGAGAGTGCGACGGAGACTGCTTCGCGATGTCATCGAGTGCCTCCGTTGCGTCGGAACCAGGTGCCAACCTGGGGCAGCTCGCTGGCCCAGCCAATGCGGTAGACCCGGTCGAGACTATTGCTATTCAGGCCGAAGCCGGTTGAGAAGCTGAGGCGGCCTTTGGGAAGCTGCCAGCCGACGATGGGGGCGATGTAGTGAGAGGTGTCTCCGAGAGTGAGGGAGGCGACGTCGCCGAGGCCACCGTACATTTCGGCTCCTCCTGTGAATTTTTCGAGGCAGAAGATGCAGGGCTTGCCGCTGCCGAGCGTGCGCAAGGGGCGAGCCGCGCCGAAAGCGTAGCCGAATTCCCAAGGTTCATGGCCAAGGTTCTTTTCGGCGATAAAGTTTTCGGAGATGTTCCAGGCCTTGAGGTTCGAGGAGAGGATGAGTTTCAGTTCGGCTTCGTGCTCGTGTTGCAGGCGGGTGTCTGCATTGGGTTCAGCCAGATCACCCTGGCCGTCGTGCCCGACAACCTCGAGCATGTTTTTGTCGGCGCCGGAGATGCTTTCGAACTCGACGTAGAGAACAGGATTGATCCAGTGCTCACGCATCAGAGGGCGGAAGCGATTTTCAAGGCGGAATCCCGTGTAGAGGGTGGATTCCTGTCCGGTGGTCTGGCCGTCGAGATAGAGCTCGGAGGTCCACCAGCCGGTTACGCCGTATTCGAGTTCGCTGGCAAGGGCTCCGTAGCGGTGGCTGCCGTCCGGCTGGCCAATGGCGGTTTTCGATTCGAGCTCGAGATTTCCGGGCTCTTCGAGGTCATGGGAATAGGTGATGAAATACGGTTTTTCCTGGGCGTGCAAGGTGGGGAATGGTAAAGAGGAGATTAAGGCGACCAAGAAGAAGACGGGCAAAAGACGGCCTGATGTCAGGTTGGTATTGCGGGAGGATCGGACCACGTGCAACCTCGCTTGTTAACTACGACCGATTTGGTCGCATATCAAATATAAATTCAGACTAATTTGGTCCGCAATGGGTTTCTGTGTTTTGCGTCACACATAGCGAGACTGAAAAGTGCGCGTCGAAAACCCGGAATTTATATGAATGATGTCAAAGAAAGTTGACACTAATTCACTCATGATGCATCTTATCTAGTGACTATTCGAAATTCTTTGTATCTGAGGCAGGAAAACACACATGGCAAAAATCATTGGCATCGACCTGGGCACGACTAACTCTTGCGTGGCCGTACTAGAGGGGGGTGAGCCCAAAGTCATCCCGAATGAAGAAGGTGCGAGGACTACCCCTTCCGTTGTGGGCTTCTCGAAGAGCGGGGAGCGGCTGGTGGGCCAGGTGGCAAAGCGCCAGGCCATAACGAACCCGGAAAACACAATCTATTCGATTAAGCGATTCATGGGACGGCGTTACAACGAAGTCTCTGACGAGATGAAGATGGTCCCCTATAAGGTTTTGCAGCAGGGTGACCATCTGGCCGTGATGGCGCAGGGCAAGGAATACACTCCGCCGGAAATCTCGGCGATGATTCTGCAGAAGCTGAAGAAGAGTGCTGAGGCCTACCTCGGCGAGTCCGTCACGCAGGCCGTGATTACCGTTCCGGCTTACTTCAACGATGCCCAGCGGCAGGCGACGAAAGACGCGGGCAAGATCGCCGGTCTGGATGTGAAGCGCATCGTGAACGAGCCGACGGCGGCCGCTCTTGCCTACGGACTAGATAAAAAGAAGGACGAGACGATCGCCGTGTATGACTTCGGCGGCGGCACGTTCGATATCTCGATTCTGGAGGTTGGTGAAGGTGTTATCGAGGTGAAGTCGACGAACGGTGACACTCACCTTGGCGGCGACAACCTGGACCAGCGGATCGTGGACTGGCTGATTGCGGAGTTCAAGCAGGAAGAAGGGCTCGACCTGAGCTCGAAAGGCAACGAGATGGCTCTGCAGCGCCTTAAGGACGCGGCGGAGAAGGCTAAGATCGAGTTGTCGACGACGGTAGAGACCGAGATCAACCTACCCTTCATCACGGCGGATGCGACGGGGCCGAAGCACATCCAAAAATCGTTGAGCCGCGCCAAGATGGAGCAGCTTTGCGATGATTTGTTCGAGCGCACCATCGGGCCGGTGAAGAATTGCTTGAAGGACGCGGGCATAGAGGCCGCCAAAATTGACGAGCTCGTGCTCGTCGGCGGCATGACGCGTATGCCGCGCGTGGTGGACACCGCAAAAACGCTCGTCGGCAAACAGCCGCACCAGGGCGTGAACCCGGACGAAGTCGTCGCCATCGGCGCCGGCATCCAGGGCGGCGTGCTCAAGGGCGAAGTGAAGGACGTGCTGTTGCTGGACGTGACGCCGTTGTCGCTCGGTATCGAAACGCTCGGCGGTGTGTTCACGAAGCTCATCG
>Ga0207674_10007853_pt1 | contig 12402 bp, 11 predicted proteins | sample KBSCornC72_FD_184303 | JGI IMG/M metagenome (GOLD analysis project Ga0207674, IMG submission 184303) | Corn rhizosphere microbial communities from Kellogg Biological Station, Michigan, USA - KBS Corn C7-2 (SPAdes) (version 2) | ecosystem: Host-associated > Plants > Roots > Rhizosphere > Soil ... | reverse complement strand
ACGAGACGTACACGCTCAACCTGTCGAACGCGGTCAACGCGTCGATCCTAGACCCGACCGGGGTCGGGACGATCACGGACAACGATCCGGCGCCGGCGCTCTCGATCAACGACATGACCGTGACCGAGACGGACACGGGCTCCTCGGTCAACGCGACGTTCACGGTCAGCCTGACCGCCGCGAGCTCGCGCTCGATCGCGGTCGACTACGCGACCGCGAACGGCACGGCGACCGCTCCGGCCGACTACACGGCGACCTCGGGCACGCTGACGTTCACTCCGGGTCAGACCTCGAAGACCGTGACCGTGACCGTCAACGGGGACCTGCTCGACGAGGCTAACGAGACGTTCTTCGTCAACCTCGCGAACCCGTCGAACGCGACCATCGGCGACGGTCAGGGGCTCGGCACCATCAACGACAACGACCCGCTGCCGTCGCTGAGCGTCAACGACGTCACCGTCACCGAAGGCAACGTCGGGCAGGTGTTCGCCAACTTCACGCTGACGCTGAACGCGGTGAGCGGCCGCTCGGTGTCGGTCGACTTCGCGACGGCGGACGTCACGGCCACGGCCGGGTCGGACTACCAGGGGACGAGCAACACCGTCACCTTCGCCGCGGGCGAGACGTCGAAGCAGGTGACGGTGATCGTCAACGGCGACACGCTCGACGAGAACAACGAGACCTTCGCCCTCAACCTCTCGAACGCGGTCAATGCAAACCTCGTCGACGCGCAGGGCATCGGCACGATCACCGACGACGACGCTCCGCCGGTGCTGAGCGTCAACGACGTGACCGTCACCGAGGGCAACTCGGGGACGACGAACGCGACGTTCACCGTCACGCTCACCCCGGTCAGCGGCCGCTCGGTGACCGTCGACTACGCGACCGCCGACGGAACGGCCCAGGCGGGGAGCGACTACCAGGCGACGAACGGCACGCTGACCTTCGCCGCCGGCCAGACGACGAAGACCGTGACCGTGCTCGTCAACGGTGACGTGCTCGACGAGAACAACGAGACCTTCCTCCTCAACCTGACCAATGCGGCCAACGCGACGATCTCGGACAACCAGGGCGTGGGCACGATCGCCGACGACGACGGCGCGCCGACGCTGTCGATCAACGACGTCACGGTGACCGAGGGCAACTCGGGGACGACGAACGCGACCTTCACCGTCACGCTCTCCTCGGCCAGCGGCAACACGGTCACCGTCAACTACGCGACTGCGGACGGCACCGCGACGGCGCCGGCCGACTACACGGCGACGTCGGGGCCGCTCACCTTCACGCCGGGCCAGACGACGAAGACGGTCACCGTCCAGGTGCGCGGTGACGTTCTCGACGAGGCGAACGAGACGTACACCGTCAACCTCTCGAACGCGGTCAACGCGGGGATCGCCGACGGCACGGGCCTGGGCACGATCACCGACGACGACGCGACGCCGACGCTCTCGATCAACGACGTCACGGTGACCGAGGGCGACACCAACACGCACAACGCGAACTTCACGGTCACGCTCAGCGCTGCCAGCGGCCAGAACGTGTCCGTCGACTACACGACCGCCGACGGCACCGCGCACGCGCCGGACGACTACACGGCGAGGACCGGCACGCTCACCTTCACGCCGGGCCAGACGACGAAGCAGGTGAGCGTCGCGATCCGGGGCGACACCCTCGACGAGGCGAACGAGACCTACTTCGTCAACCTCACGAACCCGACGAATGCGACGTTCTCCGACGCGCAGGGTCTCGGCACGATCACCGACGACGACCTGCCGCCGTCGCTCTCGATCGACGACGTCACCGTCACCGAGGGCAACTCCGGGACGGTCAACGCGACGTTCACCGTCACTCTGAACGCTGCGAGCGGCCAAACCGTCGACGTGCTCTTCGCGACGGCGGACGGCACGGCGCATTCGCCCGCCGACTACACGCAGAGGAACGCTTCGCTCACGTTCGCGCCGGGTCAGACGACGAAGCAGGTGACCGTCAACGTCCAGGGCGACCTCCTCGACGAGGACAACGAGACCTTCAGCCTCAACCTCACCGACCCGGTCAACGCGACGATCGCAGACGGGCAGGGCATCGGCACGATCACCGACGACGACGCGACCCCGTCGCTCGCGGTCGACGACGTGACCGTCACCGAGCACAACGTCGGGACGACGAACGCCAACTTCACCGTCAGCCTCGACGCCCCGAGTGGCCGGCCCGTGACGGTCGACTACTCGACTGCCGACGGTACGGCGCATGCGCCCGACGACTACCGGTCCAGCGCCAACACGGTCACCTTCGCACCGGGCCAGACGACCCAGGTGGTCACCGTCCTCGTCAACGGCGACCTGCTGAACGAGACCAACGAGACGTACTTCGTCAACCTCTCGGGCCCGACGAACGCCAGGATCGCGGACGGCCAGGGCATCGGCACGATCGTCGACGACGACGGCGTCCCGGCGCTCTCGATCGACGACGTCACGGTCACGGAGGGCGATCAGGGCTCGGTGAACGCCACGTTCACGGTCACGCTCGGTGCGCCGAGCGCCCAGGTGATCAGCGTCGGCTGGGCGACCCAGGACGACACCGCCCACGCGCCGGACGACTACACCGCCGCCGGGAACAACCTCGTCTTCAGCCCGGGCGAGACGACGAAGACGGTCACCGTCCAGGTACGCGGCGACGGTCTTGACGAGCCCGACGAGGACTTCTTCGTCAACCTCTCCGGGCCCGTCAACGCGACGATCGACGACGGTCAGGGCGTGGGCACCATCACCGACAACGACTCGCCACCGGCGCTGTCCGTGAACGACGTGACCGTCACCGAGGGCGACTCCAATACCGTCGACGCGAGCTTCACGGTCAGTCTCGACGCCCCGAGCGGGAAGCCGGTCTCGATCGAGGCCGTCACCGACGACCGCACCGCGCACGCTCCCGGGGACTACCAGGCCGCGGACGAGCACATCACGCTCGCACCGGGCGAGACCACGAAGACGGTCACCGTGCTGGTCAACGGCGACCTTCTGAACGAGACGGACGAGACGTTCGTCCTCGACCTCTCGGGCCCGATCAACGCGACGATCGCGGACGGTGAGGGGGTCGGAACCATTCTCAACGACGACGCGATCCCGGCTCTCTCGGTGGACGACGTCACGGTCATCGAGGGGAATCTCTCCACGACCGACGCCAACTTCACGATCTCGCTCGACGCTCCGAGCGGGCTTCCGGTCGATGTCCACTACGCGACCGCGGACGGAACGGCACATGCGCCGGCCGACTACGGATCCCGCAGCGGCGCGCCGACGTTCCAGCCCGGCGAGACCACGAAGGTCATCACCGTGCCCGTGAACGGCGATCTGGTCGACGAGGCGAACGAGACGTTCTTCTTCAACCTGTCGAACGCGACCAACGCCACGATCGCGGACGACCAGGGGATCGGGACGATCATCGACGACGACGGCGAGCCGTCGCTCTCGATCGGCGACGTGGCCGTGGACGAAGGGAACTCGGGCTCGCACAACGCCACGTTCACGGTCACGCTCGCGCCGATCAGCGGTCAGGCGGTCACCGTCGACTTTGCGACCGCGAACGGCACAGCGCAGGCAGGCAGCGACTACCAGGCGGCGACCGGGACCTTGACCTTCCAGTCCGGCCAGCAGACGCGCACGCTTGCCGTCCCGATCCTAGGCGACTCGCTCTTCGAGGCCAACGAGACCTACAGCGTCAACCTGTCGAACTCGGCCAACGCGCTGATCGGCGACGGGATCGGCCTCGGGACAATCCGAAACGACGACGCGCCGCCGCCGCCGCCGCCCCCGCCACCGCCCCCACCGCCGCCGGCTCCTCCGCCGCCACCGCCACCGCCGCCACCACCGCCGCCCGCCCGCCAGGCCCTGCTGTACCAACCTCCGTCAGGGGCGCGCCTGACGGTGCCGCCAATGCTCAGGTGGCGCAGCGTCAAGCGAGCGCGCTTCTACAACGTCCAGCTCTACCGCAAGGGCCGCAAGCTCCTCAGCCTCTGGCCGACGAGGACGAGCCTGAAGCTGCACAAGCGCTGGCAGTACCAGGGCAGGAGCTTCCGCATGGTGCGCGGCAGCTACACGTGGATCGTCTGGCCGGCGTACGGCAGCCGGAGCAAGCCTCGCTACGGCTCGATGGTAGGCGAGAGCACGTTCAAGATCGCGCCGAAGGGCTAGAGGGCAGCGCGCTCGGCGCTGCGCAACCCGCGCCAGGCCCAGACCGAGAGCACGATCGCGAGCGCGATCGCGACCGGGAAAGCGACCGAGACGTGGTCCGTCGAGCCCGAGATCAGGCTTCGCCCGGCCTCGAGGAACGAGGTCGTCGGGTTGACGCTCGCGACCGAGTGGAGCCAGCCTTTGAGCAGGGCCAGCGGCACGTAGACGGGCGCGAAGAAGAGCAGCAGGAACACCGGCAGCTGCATGATCGGCCCGGCCTGCACCGTTCGCAGTCGCATGGCGATCCCGCTCGCCCAGAGAGTTCCGGCGAGATTCACGATCAGCGCGAGCGCATACAGAGCAATCAGGTTGACACCGCTGCCTCCGACCTGCATGCCAACGGCGAGCGCGACGATGGTCAGGATTGTGGCCGTCACCGCCCAGCGTCCAGCAGCTGCCAGCGCGTAGCCGGCGACCAGCCCGCTCCGCCTGGGGGCCGCGAGCAGCAGCCGCCGTGCGAACCCGTACTCGAAGTCACGCGCGATCCCGAACCCGGTGAACACGCCGCCGAACGCCGCCGACTGGAGCAGGACGAAGACGAACTGGAACGCCGTGTACCCGTTCGGGAAGTCGAAGCCCGGGATGTTGTCGATGCGCGAGAGCCCGCCCGCGAAGGCCGTGAAGAAGAAGAGCGGGAAGATCATCCCGGGCAGGAACAGCGACGGCGTCGTGAACACGTTGTGCAGGACGCGCCAGGCGACGGCGAACGCGACCGACCAGAAGTCCCGGCTGATCATGTCCGCGTCAACCTCAGCTGCAACGCCCAGTTCGCGAGCACCATGGCCGCGCCGGCGAGCAGGCCCGCGAAGCCGAACGCGAGGCCCAGCGCCTCCCAGTCCCAACCCGTGATGATCAGGCTGCGCAGCCCCTCGATCAGGTACGAGATCGGGTTGAACGTCGCCACCGTCCGGAACCAATCGGCCTCGATCAGGTTCCGGGGCAGGTTCATCGACGACAGGAAGAGCCCGACGAAGAGGAGCGGAAAGAGCCCCTGCACAGCCTCGCCCGAGCCCGTGCGCAGCGCGAAGAACGCGCCGAGCGCGCCGAACGCGATCGCAACCCCGGTCGCAAGGATGATCAGGACGATGCCGCCGACGATGCCCGATTCGAGCCGGACCCCGACGACGAGCCCGACCGTGAGGTAGTAGCAGTTCTGGATGAAGGCGAGCACGGCGATCCCCCCGAGCTGCCCGACGATGAGCGCGCCGCCCCGCAAGGGTGTCAGCGCCAAACGGTTCAGGAATCCCGACTGGATGTCGCGTGCGAGGTCCGTGCCGGCGTTCATGGTCGCGAAGAGCGCGCCCTGGATGAACGGAAAGGCGAGGAAGAACGCGAGGAACGAGTCCGAGGGGAAGCCCGGGATCTTCGTCGCCGGACTGAGCCCCGCGGAGGTGACCGCGAGCAGAGCCGTCGGGAAGACGAACGGGAAGATGATGTTCGCCGGCTGGCGGGCCGTCCGCAGCACCGAGCGGCGCGCGACGTAGCCGACCTGCGCGAGCGCGCTCATGCCTCGACCTCGGCTTCCTCCTCCTCGGCTCCCTCGAGCGAGCGGCCGGTCTTCGCGAGGAAGACGTCGTCGAGGCTCGGGGCGTGCAGCGCGAGGTTCTCGAGCGTGATCCCCTCGGCGTCGAGTGCGCGGACGATCCCCGCCAGGTCCGAGACGCCGTGCTCCAGCCGGACCGCGACGCCCTTCGCGGAACCGCCGGTCGGCTCGCCGAACTGCTCGAGGATGCGCGCGATCGCCTCCGGCGTGGCGCCGTCGGCGGGAATCGCCTCGATCGTCGGCCGGCCGATCTGCGCCTTCAGCTGCGCGGGGGTGCCCTCGGCGACGATGTGGCCGTGGTCGATGATCCCGACCCGATCTGCGAGAGCGTCGGCTTCTTCCAGGTATTGCGTGGTCAGGAAGACGGTGACGCCGTCCTCGCGCGCGAGCCGGGCGACCTCGGCCCAGAGCGCGCTTCGGCTCTGCACGTCGAGGCCGGTCGTCGGCTCGTCGAGGAAGAGGATCGTCGGCCTGTGCGCGAGCGCGAGCGCGAGGTCGAGCCTGCGCTTCATGCCGCCCGAGTAGCCGCCCACCTTGCGGTCGGCCGCGCGGGTCAGGCCGACCCGCTCGAGCAGCTCCTCCGAGCGGACGCGGCGCTCGGAGCGGGGGATCCCATGGAGCGCACACTGGAGATTGAGGTGCTCGCGGCCCGTGAGCAGGTTGTCGAGTGCTGCCTCCTGGAGCGCGGCGCCGATCGCGGTGCGCACCTTGGGCCCCTCCTTGACGATGTCGAAGCCGGCCACGCGCGCGGTGCCGGAGGTGGGGGGCAGGAGCGTCGTCAGCATGTGCACCGTCGTCGACTTGCCGGCCCCGTTCGGACCGAGGAAGCCGTAGATCTCTCCGGGCTCGACGCGGAGGTCGATTCCGTCGACCGCGCGGATGTCGCCCTTGAATGTGCGAACGAGGCCCTCGGCCTCGATGCCGTGCGTCTTCACCACGGACTCGACTCTACAGGATGTTGCTTGAACTAGTCAAATATCGATAGTTGCACAGATCGATGAATTCAAGTATCATCGGAGGCAATGGCTGTGATGGCGCCACCGAAGTCCCCGGCGCACGAGGCCCAGCAGCTCTTTTTCGAGATTGGCATGGAGACGCGGAAGCTCGTCATCGTGCAGCTGGCCGAGCACGGGTTGACGTTCCCGCTCGCCCACGCGCTGCGCGTCCTCGACCCGGACCGGCCGCGGCCGATGCGGGAGCTGGCCGACGAGCTCTTCTGCGACGCCTCCAACGTGACGTCGCTCGCCGACCGGCTCGAGGGCAAAGGCCTGGCCGCGCGTCAGCCCGACCCGGGCGACCGCCGCGTGAAGGCTCTGGCGCTGACGGCCGAGGGCGAGCGCATGCGCGAGCGCGTTCTCGAGATCATGTCCGAGCCGCCGCCGCCGATCGCCGCGCTGCCGGTCGCGGATCAGCGAGCGCTGCGCGACGTCCTACGCCGCGCCGTTCAGATTCAGCGCGGTGGCTAGGCCGCGACGAGCTGGTTCTGATGGGCCAGCTCGACGAGGCCGGCCAGCAGCTCGGTGACGGCGGCGCCGACGTTCTCGTCGGTCAGCCGCAAGTCCGGGTCGAACCGCTCCCAGGCGATAGGAACCGCGACCTCGGGCTGCTCGAGCACGACCGCGCCCGGGAAGAGCAGCGCGTCTCGCACCTGCTGCTGCGCGCGCCGCGTCCCGCCGCGGCCGCTCGAGGCGCCCATGATCGCCACCGGCTTCCAGCGCAGCACGGACGCGAGCGCCGGCCGCGAGAGCCAGTCGAGCGCGTTCTTCAGGACGCCGGACGTCCCGCGGTTGTACTCGGGGGTCGCGAGCAGGAGCGCGTCGGCCTCCGCGACCGCGGCTCGCAGCGCCGCCACGGGCTCGGGGTCGCCGACGGTCTCGACGTCGTCGTTGTAGAGCGGGATCGCCGACAGGTCGAAGATCTCGATCTCCGAGTCGGGCGGAGCGAGCTCGGCCGCAGCCCGCAGGAGCGCCGTGTTGTAGGAGCGCTCCCGCAGGCTGCCGGAGATGCCGAGGATCTTCGTCACGAGCGCACCGCGGTGATGTCGGCGGTGATCTCGACGCGCGTCGGCCCCCACTCGATCTCGCCCTGGACGCGGAAGAGCGTCTTCTCGAGGCCGTCCGCGTCCGTGCCCGTCGCCTGGAACTTCGCGTCCAGCTCGACCGGTATCGCAGCCTCCTTGACGGTCAGGTCGCCGAAGATCTTGTGCCGGTCGCCGTCGACGTGCTCGATGCGGCTCGACTCGAACGTGATCTCCGGATACCGCTCGGTGCCGAGCAGGTCGTTCGAGCGCAGGTGCTCGTCGCGCATCTCGTTGTCGGTGAGGACGCTCGGCGTGCGGACGACGCCCCTGGCGGACTGCTCCTCGCCGCCCTCGACGGTACCCTCGAAGTCCGTGAACCGGCCGCTGATCGACTTCATCATCGAGTCCGTGTCGACGACGTCGAAGCGGATGCTCGAGTGCACAGGGTCGACCGTCCACGTCCCGGCGGGGATGAGGGTTGAGGTCTCTGTCTGAATTGCCGACACTTCGGCTCCCTTCTGGAGAAGTGCTAATATTTGAGCGCTCAATAGTTGAGCAAGCAAGAGAATAGCAGAAAAGATTGACCAGTCAAGTAACTCAACAGCAGCAGGACGTCGTCGTCGAGGCGTGGATCAACCTCCTGCGCGCGCATGCCGTCACGACGCGTCAGTTCAGCGCGGAGCTGCTCGCCGTGCACGGGCTGACGCTCAACGACTTCGACGTTCTCGCGCAGCTGGCGCGGGCGCCCGAGAAGGCGCTGAAGCGCGTCGATCTGTCGGAGCGCGTGCTCCTCACGCCGTCCGGTATCACGCGGCTGTTGAAGGGCCTCGAGGAGGCCGGCTACGTCTCGAACAGGCCGTGCGCCGAGGATGCGCGTGTGACCTATGCGGTGCTGACACCGGAGGGAGAGAAGAAGCTGGCCGAAGCACGCGCGACGCACATCGCCGACGTCCGCGAGGTCTTCTCGGAGTTGTTCTCCGAGGACGAGCTGGAGGGGCTCGCCGAGCTGCTCGGGCGGATCCCGCAACGCGAGCTGCCCTGTGATTGAGCTGCGGCCGATGACGCCGGAGTTCCTCGAGGCGCTGCTCGACGGAGACCGGGAGCGGGCCTCCCAGGCGCTCGACGTCCGGCTTCCGGACGGCCTCCCACTCGACGGCGCAATGCGCTTCTTCGCGCTCCGTCTGAGCCAGATGCGCCGCGACGAGCGTTTCCGCGAGTGGTGCCCGCACGCGGTCGTCCTCGACGGCGAGATGATCGGGCACGCCGGCTACCACGGGCCGCCGGGGGTGAACGCGGGCCAGATCCCGGACGCGGTCGAGATCGGGTACACGATCGAGGAGCCGTGGCGTGGCAACGGCTACGCGACGGCGGCCGCCACCGAGCTTCTGCGGCAGGCCGAAGAGCGCGGCATCCGCCACTACGTCGCCTCGGCGACGCCCGACAACGAGCCGTCGCTCGCCATCATCCGCAAGCTCGGCTTTCGCCAGACCGGCGAAGCGATCGACGAAGAAGACGGCCTGGAGCTGGTCTTCGAGCTCGAGCGCTAGGCCAGGAAGTAGACGAGGAACGTGATCGTCAGCAGGATCGCGACGGCCAGCGTGACCACGAGCATCACGCCGCCGAGGACGATCGGCATGCTCTCCTCGTCCTTGCCCCGCGCAGCCTTGCGGTAGAGCCGTTTCGGCGCCTGAACAGGATCGGCCATGTCTCGGTTGTTCCCGATCGAGCCGCGGCTAATCAGGCGTGTTGCATGGCCGGTGCGTCCGGCTCGGAGGCCGGTGCTGCGGCGAGTGGAAGCTCGACGACGAAGGTCGAGCCCTCGCCCTCCTTCGAGCTGACGGTCAGTCGTCCGTCCATCCGCCGCACGAGCTCGCGGCAGATGTAGAGGCCGAGCCCGGTCCCGCCGACGCCGCGCGAGAGCTGCGGGTCGACCCGGTAGAACTTCCCGAAGATCCGCTGCTGCTCGCCGTGCGGGATCCCGAGCCCCTCGTCCGAGACCGACACGAGCAGACGGGTCCCGGCCGCTTCGACCCGAACCTCGACGGTGCCCCCGTCAGGCGAGTATTTGACCGCGTTGTCGGCGAGGTTGATCAAGACCTGGCGCAGCTTGTCCTCGTCTCCGGCGACGAACGAGCCCGGCTCGGCTGCGGCGAGCTCGAGCGTGACGTCCTCCCGCTCGGCGATACACGACTGCATCTGCTCGACGACGTCCTCTGCGAGGCGAGCGACGTCGAGCGGCCTCGTGTCGAGCTGGAGGCGGCCGGAGTCGATCCGGTTCGCGAGCAGGATGTCCGCCGCCACCCGTGAGAGTCGCTCCGATTCCTGCGCGATCACCTGCAACAGGCGCTGGCGCTTGTCCTCGTCGAGGACGATGTCGTCGCGGAGGAGCGTCTGCGCCGAGCCGTAGATCGCCGCGAGCGGGGTCCGGAGCTCGTGGGAGACGGTCGCCACGAACTCGCCCTTGAGCTCGTCGAGCGCACGCTCCTCGGTCAGGTTCCGGAACGCGTACACGATCCCGTCCTCGAACGCGACGCCCGAGATCGAGAGCCAGACCTCGCGGCCGTCGATCACGAACGGGAGCGTCCGCGCGTCGGTGCTGCCCGGCCCGGGCGCCGAGGCGACCGGGACGGTCGGGCCGACTGCATGCCAGTCCGGGAGGACGTCGTCTGCTTTTCGTCCGAGGACCGCGCTCGGCGGAAGTCCGGTGATCGCGGCTGCGGCGGGGTTCCAGTGCTGGATCGCGCCGGCTTCGTCGACGAGGAAGACGCCGTCGTCAACGTGCTCGAGCACGCTCGCGTGGCGCTGGAGCGCGAGGCGCTGGCGCTCGACCTCGCGATCGAGCCGGCGCATCCCGATCGCGCGCTGGAGCGACGCGATGAAGTAGTCACGGTCGATCGGCTTGGCGACGAAGTCGTACGCGCCGCCGCGCAGGGCCTGAACGGCGAGGTCGTGCTCGCCGTGGCCGGTGATCAGAAGCGTCGGCGTCCCCGGCCGCACCTTGCCGATCTCCGCGAGCAGCGCGAGCCCGTCCATGACCGGCATCTTGATGTCGCTCACGATCGCGTCGTAGTCGACTTCCCGGATCCGCTCGAGTGCGTCCGTCGCGGTCTCCGACGTGTCGATCTCGACGTCGTTCATGCGCAGCAAGATCGCCTGGGGCAGCGCCTCGAGGAGCCCGACGTCGTCGTCGACGAGCAAGATCCGCGCGTCGTTCACGGAGCCGGCTCCTGGGGCGCGTCGCCGCCGAAGGCCGGCAGCTCGAGGGTGAAGGCCGCGCCGCCGCCGGGTGTCTCGGAGAGCGAGATCTCACCGCCGTGCTCCTTGACGATGCTGTACGTGATCGAGAGCCCGAGGCCGGTTCCGGTGCCGACCTCCTTCGTCGTGAAGAAGGGATCGAAGACGCGCTGGGCGATGTCCGCCGGGATTCCGGGCCCCGCATCCTCGAAGACGATCCGGATCCGCTCGCGCTCGAGCGACGAGACGATGTGGATCCGCTTTCGCTCCTCCGGGACTGCCTCGAGCGCGTCGCGAGCGTTCGTGAGCAGGTTGATGAAGACCTGCTCGAGCTGGATCGGGTTGCCCTCCACGACGAGCTCGTCCGGGCAGAGGTCGAGGTCGACGTCGATCGCCCGCAGCCGGAGCTGCTCGTGCATCAACGAGAGCGCTCGTGCGATCACCTCGTCGACGTCGACGGGCTCGAACGTGACCGCCGCCGCGCGGCCGAACGTGCGGAGGTGGGAGATGATCGCCGTCGCCTTCCGCACCTGCTCCATCGCCTTCTCGAGATCCTCGAGCGCGCTCTCCGCGAGCGGTTCGCCCAGATCGATGCGGTCGATCACGTTTCCGACGTAGAGCCCGATGTTGTTCAGCGGATTGTTCAGCTCGTGCGCGACGCCGGTCGTGAGCTCGCCGAGCGTGGCGAGCTTGCCGGCCTGCACGAGCTGCTCCTGCTTGTCCCGCAACTCCTGCTCGCGACGCTCCATCTCCTGCGTCGTCGAACGCAGGTCGCCCATGATGTGGATCATCGCCTTGCGGCTGTCCTCGAGCTTCAGGTTCGACCGGTGCGAGTCCTTGAGGATGTGGAGCATCGCCGTCCGCTGGTCGCCGAGCCGACGGTTCGACTCGTTCAGGTCGCCCATGATGTGGATCAGCGCACGGCGCCGCTCTTCGGCCTGGCGCACGCGGAGCTGCAACTCTTCGATCCGTTCCTCGAGGGCCGCAGCCTCGCCGCTGTGGCGTCGTTCGGTCGGCTGCGCGGACATCGTCGTCTAGGCGCCGTCTGCCCTGAGCGTCTTGATTTCGTGCTGGAGGCCCTCGAGCTCCTTCTCGAGCGCGATCATCTTCAGCTCGCGCCCGACGACGACCTCCTCGAACTTCTCGAGGTCGAGGATCTTCTCCTGGAGCTCCGTCTTCGACTGCTCCAGGTCGCGCACGACGGCCTCGTACTCGCGCATGTCGCGGAGGACGCCGATCGCGCCGATGACGTTCCCGTCGGCGTCGCGCAGCGCGGACGCGTTGAGCGAGGTCGGGATGACTTCGCCGGTCGCGGCGCGTGGGTTGAGGCGTGCGTTGCGGGTGACGCCGCGCTCGACGACCTCACGGAGCGCGGCGGT
>Ga0207674_10007846_pt1 | contig 12407 bp, 9 predicted proteins | sample KBSCornC72_FD_184303 | JGI IMG/M metagenome (GOLD analysis project Ga0207674, IMG submission 184303) | Corn rhizosphere microbial communities from Kellogg Biological Station, Michigan, USA - KBS Corn C7-2 (SPAdes) (version 2) | ecosystem: Host-associated > Plants > Roots > Rhizosphere > Soil ... | reverse complement strand
TCCCTGTCGCCGTAGCCTCGTAGCTTTGCGTCGCCGGCTTTCGCCGGGTTTGCCTTTGTCGCGATTCCCTCGCACGGAGGGAAAGCGATCCTGCCGGTGAACTACTGCTCTAGAAGTGTGGTGTTACCGACGAAGAACAAGATGCCCTGCCACTGCCAAACGAAGCACTCGTACCACTGACATACGATCTACTCCGCCAGCCGGTCTTGCAGTTCGTGGCGACATCGTCGTCACCGACGTGTGTACGACGAGAAGCGAACCGCGTCCGTCACGCACGTCGCTCGCATGTTTCCCGAACGAGAAACGAAGCGCGGTCCTCATCGATTGTCGGCTGGTTACTGCTGGTGGGAATACCGATCCGCATCGCAATCACCGGATCGACATTTGGCGACCATACTGCACGGGCGTCGAGCGCGCGTCTGTATCTCCGATCACATCGGGGGTCGTGCACTTTGCAAGACGCGGCCTTTCGTCGCACGATGCGACGTTCAATACTGCGACAGGGTGCCCTCGGCTCGGGCGCGTCGGAGCGCGAATGTCATCGCGAGCGAGCCCGCCGCGAGGAAGACGAGACAGAACGCCCCGAGCGCGCCGACGTCCCCGAGCACCGCGCGCAGCGGCGCGCCATCGATCACGAGCCGCCGCACGGCGCGCAATCCATAGGTGAGCGGCACGATCTCGACCAGGCGGCCGATCCAGTCCGGCGCGTTGCTGTAGCGCGACACCGCCGTCGTGACGAGTGACGGCGGATATGTCACGCCGCCGAACATCGCGGAACCCACGATCACCACGGTCTGCAGCGCCGCGGTGCGGCGGAAGGCGACGATCATCGCCCCGGCGATCATCCCGATGCCGAAATACGTCGCGACGACGAGCGCGAGGATCGCGACGGCTTCGGGGAAGCGTGCCCAGTGCGCGTGAAAGCCGAACGTCGCGGCGGCGCCAAGGACGACGACACAACGCGCCGCCGTCCAGAGCAGCTCGTAACCGGTGAGGCCGACGAGCAGCGATCCCGTGGACGAGGGCGTGCTGAAGATCAGCTCGAGCGTGCCCGTCGAGATGCCGCGCTCCAGCGCGCGGGGCAGCGCGTCGACCGACGCCGCGAGCAGCAGATAGGCGATGGTGCCGACGACGAGGAAGCCGAAGTAGTCGCTGCCCTGCCCCTTGATCGCCGGCGCCATGAACGGATCCAGGGTCCGTCCGATGAAGTACGTCGGCACGATCTGCAGTGCGAGGCTCGCGACGGAGACGAACATCGCGAAGCGATAGCTGGCGGCGGTCAGGAAGCTGACCCGGATCAGCGCAAGGGCGCTACGCACCGGCGGTCACGAGCGCACGGGACGCGACGATCCGCTCGATCAGATCGGCGAGCGACAGCTCGATGCGTTCGAAGTCCGCGACGCCGACTCCGGCACCCACGAGCGACGCGAGGACGCGCGCGGCGGCCTCGCGCCCGCCGGGCACCTGGCACTCGACCGGCGTCCAGCCATCGGCCTCCATCTCGCCGACGGTGCGGCGCTCGATCACCCCCTCCAGCTCGAGGGCGCGCCAGCCGCGATGCTCCGGATCGCGCGTGCGGATGCGATAGCGATCGTCGCTGTACTCACGCTCCAGCGCGCGCGCCGCGCCGACGGCGAGCAGCCGCCCCCGGTGCAGCACGGCGACGCGATCACAGAGCTCGAGCGCCTCCTCCGCGCTGTGCGTCGCCATGACGACGGTGCACTTGCCGGGTCCCACGACCTCCTCGCGGAGGAAGGCCCGGAAGTCGCGCGCCGAGACGGGATCGAGGCTGCGCGTCGGCTCGTCGAGCAGCAGGACGCGCGGACGGATGAGGAGCGCGCGTGCGATGAGCAGCCGCTGCCGCATCCCCGAGGAATACGTGCCGACGACGCGCTGCTCCGCCCCGGCGAGTCCGACCACACGCAACACCTCGTGCACACGCTCGGTCATCACCGCGCCGCGGAGATCGTACAGGGTGGCGAAGAGCCGAAGGTTCTCGAGCGCCGAGAGTCGCCAGTGCAGTCCCCGTTCGTCCGCCGCCACGGGCGCGACCATGCGTCGCACCTCGCGTGGCTGTCGCATCACGTCGGCGCCATACACCGTGGCGGTCCCTTCGTCGGGCGACGTGAGCGTCGCCAGCATCTTGAAGAGGGTCGTCTTCCCCGCGCCATTGGGGCCGAGCAGGCCGAAGAACTCGCCCGGTCGCACGTCGCACGAGACGTCCTGCACGGCGTGCACCCAGCTCGCGGCGCGTGGCTGGCGCAGCGAGGCGATCAGACCGCGCCGCACCCGGAACCGCTTGGACAGATGGCGCAGGCGGAGCGCCGGTTCGGCGGTCGTCGCCGCGCCGTCGCGCGCCGCGACGGTCACGCGGTGGTGCGCTCGAGGGACAGCGCTCGTGCGCCGACACCCCCGTGCCACCCGACGATAAGGTCGACGACCCGATTCAGCTGCTCGTAGTCGCGCGTGACACGCAGCCGATACACGGGCGCCCCTTCGGAGATGCCGACGACGGCGCCGAACACGGTGGGCGCCTCGCTCCCGCCGAGCAACGTACCGATCTTCGTCTGCGTGATCAGCTGGAAGACGGCGCCCGGTCCCTCGAGGCGCTCGCGCTCGACCGGTTCGTCGATCGTCCCCGCGGGAACGGACTCCAGCAGGTAGAGCGCGGCGAGCGGGGCGCGCGTGAGCCGGCGCGCGTCCGGCGCGAGCTGACCGAAGGTGGCCTTGATGTCCGAGGTGCCGGCGATCGGCGCGGGCGCGGACAACCAGTCGGCGGAGTCGCGAAAGAGGCGGACGCTCTGCACGCCGGGCCGCACGATGGACGGGCGACCGGGCTCGATCACCACCGTATCGTCCGTCATCAGCAAGGCGCCGGCGCGCATGAGGGCGAAGGCCAGCGTCGACTTGCCATTCCCCTTCGGCGCGAGGAACGCGACCGCACCCTCACCGAGAGCGACGGCACTCCCATGCAGCGACAGCCAGCCGGACGCATGGAGCGCGAGCGCCAGCACGCGACCGAGCACGTCCAGGCGGCCCGCCTCGGCGTCGGCGGCAGGAGGGCGATACCAGCGGATCTCGCGCCCGCCTTCGCTCACGTCGAACACACCCGTGTCGTCGTACACGAGTCGGAACCCGAACGCAGTCGCATACGAGCGGACCATCACGTCGACGTCGACGCGATCCTCGCCGAGCGGATCGCCGAGCGGAAGCTCGGGCGCGGGCGTGAAGCTCACGTGCAGCGTCCAGTCGGGGTCACCGCGATCCGCGACGTCGAGCTCGGGGAACGCGAGCTCGGAGCGAAGCACTCCCCCGAAGACGTGATAGCTGTTCATGATCCGGTCCCGACTCATGAGACGACGCTGCCTGCGGCCTCGGCGCGCAACTCGTGCCCGCTTCCCGCTCCGAGGTGTGCGCGAAGCCAGGTCTCCGTCTGATACACGTCGTAGAAGCTGAGCGCCAGGCCCTGACCGGTCTCGAGATACTTCCGCCAGTCGGCGTGGAGGCGATCGGCGTCGAGGATTCCCAACTCGGCGAGCACCGGCCGCTCGAACGCCGCGTCGATGAGCGGGCGCGCCGGGCCACGCAGCTGCTCGCGCATGTACTGCGTGGTGATGCCGGTGCGCGCCGGACGCGGCGCGAGGAACTCGTCGGGGAGCAGACCCTTCATCGCCCGTCGCAGAAGCCGCTTCGTCTCGCGTGCCGTCACACGCTCCTGGCGCGGCCGGCCCAGGGCGAAGCGCAGCACACGAAGGTCGAGGAAGGGCGACCGGTTCACGATACCGGCGCGCATCTGGGCCGCGGCGAGGGTGGAGCGAATGCGCGAGAACATCGGCGCGGTGAGCCCCCAGATCTGCTCGGTATCCGAGAGCGTCGGACGACGGCCGTACGGCGCCCTGGCGCGCTCGCGCTCGCGCAGGCGATGGCGGGCGACGAAGTCGTCGCGCAGCCACGGCATGAGCCGCTGCTCGAACGCGCCCGGCTTCGTGAGATCGGTGCCACCGTCACGCGCCGTGAGCGCGGGGTGCAGCACGCGCTCGCGGAAGCCGTTCAGGGTGCGCCCGCGAATGTGATACCAATCGAGGGCGAGCGAGGCCCACGCGCCACGGCGCAGCAGATCGGCGAGATAGATGTTCGAGCCGGCGAACAGCTCGTCGCCGCCGGTGCCCGTCAACACGACGCGCGCGCCGAGGGAACGCGAACGTGCACCCATCGTGCGGCTCCACATCTCGAACGCGTGCGCGAACGGGAGGTCGCGCTGCGCGGCCTCGAGCGCGACGTCGGGCGGGAAGAGCGGCACGTCGTCGCTCTGACACCAATTCACCGTCGCGCCGTAGCGCTCGGCCACGGTGAGGATCGCCTCGTCCTCGCGACCGAGGTTGCCGACCGGATAGCTCATCGAGACGAGCGCGATCTCGCGCGGCGTGGCGCGGCGGCCGAGGGCGCGCTGGCTGCAGGCGAAGAGCGCGCTCGAGTCCCACCCGCCACTCAGCCAGAGCGCCGTGGGCCCGCGCTCCGCCATGCGCTCGTCCACGGCGTCGGTGAGCAGTGCGCGCAGCTCCTCCGCTCCCTCCTCGAAGGAGCTGGCGGCCCGGCCGGCGGGTGCGTCCCAGTGCGGCTGGATCGTGACCTTGCCCTCGCGCGTGACGACGAGGGTGTGGCCCACGGGAACGACGGCGACGCCGCGATAGGCGGTGTCCTCGCCGAGATTGAACGCGCCGGAGAGCGACTCACCGATCGCGCCGAGATCGAGCGCGCCGCCATGCTCGCTGCGCCGCGCGACCGTCGTGGCCATGGATGCCACGATGACGCGGTCCCGATTCCGTCCGTAGAAGAGCGGTCGCGTGCCGAAGATGTCGCGCGCGCAGACGAGCCGCTGCGCCTCGCGATCCCAGAGTGCGAAGGCGAAGTCGCCTTCCAGATGCCGGGCGCAGTCGACGCCCCAGGTTCGATAGGCGCCGAGGAGCAGATGTCCGGCCGAGTCGCCGGCGAGATCGGCGGTGTGGCCGGCGCTGGCGCCGGCAATGGCACGGCGCAGGGCGTCCCGATAGTAGAGGCTCCCGTCCAGCACGACGACGCGGTCACCGTCGTCGACGACGAGGGGACCGGAGGAGGTCTCCATCTCCCACTCGAAGCGGCCAGCGGCCACGCCAGCGGCCTCGCCTCCGCGGCAATCGATGCGCTCCGCACCGCGGGTCGCCATCTCGAGGAGGGCGCGCTGGAGGTCGGCGGCGGACATCGGCTCGCCACCGACCACAGCGAAGATGGCGCTCATCGGACTACGGGGTTCAGGACGACTGCCTCGCCGACGCGTCTGCCGGCACGACGAGCCCGAGCTTCTCCAGCTCCTCGAGGAGCTCGGCGACGTCGGCCCGGATCATCTCGGCTGGCGCGTCGGGATACTCGCGCTGGAGGGTGCGGCACACCTCGTCCAGCTGCTGGCTGGCGGGCGGGAGAAGCTCCCAGACGCGCACGCCGACCGGATTGAGGCCGAAGTAGACCTCGTCCTGCGGCGAGTAGAGCACGGCGCCGGTCGCGAGCGCCTTGAAGATGATCTTCGGGTTGCGCGTTGGAAGCACGTCGAGCATCTCCGTTCTTGTGCGCGCCGCGTGGCGGCGTAAGTGATCTCCACTACGATATCATCCCCCGCTCGCGGCGCGTGCGGGCCCATCGGCTGGGGCGCCCGAGGGGGAAGCACGGCTCATGCCCCAGCGGCATGGGGGTGGCCGCCGGCCGGGCAGCGGTAACGCATTCCTCGCCAACAAGTTACAGCAGAGCGTACGACGTCGGACGAAGGCCGCGCCGAAGCGCGCCGCGCGGTATCGCCACAGGACTGATGCGGCCGTGCCGCATTAGTTCGCCGCGAATGCGCCTGCAATGATCTGGCGCGCTTCGTCCTGGATCTGACGGAGGTGGTCGACTCCCTTGAAGCTCTCGGCGTAGAGCTTGTACACGTGTTCGGTGCCCGAAGGTCGCGCGGCAAACCAGCCGTTCTCGGCCACCACCTTCAGGCCACCGATCGGCGCGCCGTTGCCGGGGGCCGTGGTGAGGCGCGCGACGATGGGCTCCCCGGCGAGGTCGGACTCGCGGACGCGGGTTGGATCGAGCTTGGCGAGGATGGCCTTCTGCTCCGGCGTCGCCGGCGCATCGATGCGCTCGTACGCGGGGGAGCCGAAGCGCTCGGTCAGCGCCTCGTACAGCTCTCCGGGATCGCGCCCCGTGACCGCCGTGATCTCGGCGGCGAGCAATCCCATGATCAGCCCGTCCTTGTCGGTGCTCCACGCGCGGCCGTCGCGACACAGGAAGGACGCGCCCGCGCTCTCCTCACCACCGAAGCCGAGCGAGCCGTCGATCAGACCGTCGACGAACCACTTGAAGCCGACCGGGACCTCGACGAGCCGACGCTTCAGCGATGCCGCCACGCGATCGATCATGCTGCTGCTGACGACCGTCTTCCCCACGCCGGCGTTGGGCGACCAGCCGTCCCGTCGATTGAAGAGGTACTCGATCGCGACGGCGAGGTAGTGATTCGGGTTCATCAGCCCCGCGCTGCGCGCCACGATACCGTGGCGATCGGAATCCGGGTCGCACGCCCACGCGACGTCGAAGCGCTCCTGCATCGCGATCAGCCGGCGCATCGCATAGGGCGACGAGCAGTCCATGCGGATGCGACCATCCCAGTCGACGCTCATGAAGCGGAAGGTGGGATCGACCTCGGTGCTCACGACGGTGAGGGGGATGCCATAGCGCTCGGCAATCATCTCCCAGTAGCTGACGCTGGCGCCACCGAGTGGGTCGACGCCGAGCCGGAGTTGCGAGCCGCGAAGGACGTCGAGGTCGAGCACGGCCGGCAGATCTCCGACGTACGCGTCGGCGTAGTCGAAGAGGTGCGTCGTGCTCGCGACACGCGCGCGCGTGAGCGGAATACGCTTCACGTCGCGCAGGCCGCCAGCGAGAATCTCGTTCGCGCGCTTCTCGATCCAGCCGGTGGCTTTGGTGTCCGCCGGCCCCCCGTTGGTCCCGTTGTACTTGAAGCCCCCATCCTCCGGTGGATTGTGCGACGGCGTGACGACGATGCCGTCGGCGAGCCCAGTGGTGCGATCGCGGTTGTACGTGAGGACGGCGTGTGAGAGCGCAGGGGTCGGCGTGTAGCCGTCACCCGAATCGATCATGACGTGAACGTCGTTGGCCGCGAGCACCTCGAGCGCACTGGCGTTCGCCGATATCGAGAGCGCGTGGGTGTCGATGCCGAGGAAGACGGGACCGTCGATCCCCTGCTCTCGGCGGTATTGGCAGATCGCCTGCGTGATGGCGAGGATGTGCGCCTCGTTGAAGGCGTTGTCGAACGACGAGCCGCGGTGGCCGGAAGTGCCGAAGGTGACGCGTTCCTCGCGACGGCCCGGGTCGGGCTCGTGCGTGTAGTAGGCCGTGATGAGGCGTGGGATATCGGCGAGCATCGAGGGCTCGGGAAGCTTACCGGCACGTGGGTCGACGGTCATCGGCTCTCCTGGTGATCCGCGGGGATCGCGCACTCGCGCGCGCCGGCCGCGTGGCATAGCGTTCGGGCAGCCCCGGTCCTCTGGAGACGGCGTGCGAGTGAAATCTGGTGTGAGAGTACAGGGGTTGGCGACCATCCGCCGAACGGCTGCCGCCGTGCTGCTGCTGGCCGGTTGCGCGCGGGAACCGTCGCCGTACCGCACCGAGCCTCCCGCCGTCGGCGCCCCTGCCCCGCCGGCACCGGTGCTGTCGCACTTCAGCGTGCCACTCGAGTACGACGTCACTGCCGTGCTGCGCCTGGTGGACCAGACGGTGCCGCGCACCTTCGGCTCGATGGACAGCGTGCACGCCGTGAACGGCGACGAGCGCAAGCACTACGCCTTCGAGGCAACGCGCGGGCCATTCACAGCGTTCGCGACCGGTCGTGAGATGCATCTGCGCGCCACCTTCGCGTACCAGGCGCGCGGCTACTTCAAGCCGAAGCTCCTGCCGACGATCACCGCCGGTTGCGGGAATGCCACGAGCCGTCCACGGCTCGTCGTCGAGCTGGCGACGCCGCTCTCGCTGACCCCCAACTGGCATCTCGTGTCGCACGCACGGCTGGTGACGATCGCGCCCGCGTCGACGGAAAGTCGGGACCGCTGCAGCGCGGGCATCCTTCCAGTCGACATCACCGACCGCGTGGTCGGAGCGGCGCGCTCCGCCCTCGTCTCGAAGATGGACGACATCGATCGCAAAGTCGGGACGGTGAGCCTGAGCGGTCACGTCGCGGAGTGGTGGGATCTGCTCAACCGGCCGATACGATTGACCGACAGCGTGTGGTTGATGCTGCATCCCGAGCGGCTGCGCATGGGGAGCGTGACCGGGCAGGCCCACGTGCTGACCGTCCCGGTGAGTCTCGACGCGCGACCGCGCGTCGTCACGGGCGCACTCCCGGACACCACGCACGGTCCCCCACCACCGCTGGCGAAGGACACCGTCGGCGACGGGTTCAACATCACGATGGACGGGCTCGTGGACTACGGCACGGCGACGCGCGCCGTCACGGCGGCGCTCGAAGGCCGCACGTTCACGCGCGCCAATCGCACGGTGACGGTGCACGACGTGACGGTGCTGCCGGCGTCGCGCGGGCGGCTGGTGCTCTCGCTCTCGTTCGTGGGCGACGCGAACGGGCGGCTGCGGCTCATCGGCACGCCGCGCTACGACGCGCGACGCGGCGAGGTGAGCGTCCCCGACCTGGACTTCGACCTGGACACCGACAACAAGATCGTGAGCGGGTATGCGTGGCTCCGCTCCGACGATCTACGGGCGACGATCCGCGAAAAGGCGCACGTGCCGGTGCAGCCGGCGCTGCGCAAGGGACGCGAACTGCTCACGAGCGGGCTCAATCGCAAGCTCGGCGACGCGGTCACGCTCGGCGCCGACGTCGATTCCGTCGCCGTGAAGGGGTTGTACGTCACGCGTGACGGCCTGGTGGTGCGCGCCGCGGCGCTGGGGCGGGCTCGGGTCTCCGTGAAGCAGCGCTGAGGCTAGCCGTTCGAACCGCCGCGCGGCTCGGGGACGGCCGACTCGAGGGCGGGACGCTTTCCCTGCTCCGAGAGGACGCGCGTGATGAAGCGCTGTCCCTCGCCGATGCGCTCCACCTCGACGGCGATCGACTCGACCGCCTGATCGATCTGCGTGAAGCGATCGATGATGTCCTTCGGGAGCGCGGTGACCGCCGCGGCGCTGCGGCGCCAGATCCGCCGCGCGTAGGCGATCGAGATGGGGAAGATGGCGACGAACATGAAGATGCCGCCCAGCACGAACACCGCCTCCGGGGGGCCGTTGCGCACCTCGGGGGGACGCTCGACGACGGCGCCGGGGATCCCCGCCGCGGCGGCAACCTGCGCGTCGGCTCCCGCGATCTGCTTGTCCATCACGTCGATGCGGCCGTCGAGCGTGGCCAGGCGCTTCTCGAGCCCGGCCTTGTCGGCGGACGAGAGCTGCTGCTCCGGATCCGTCGCGTTCAGCCGGTTCGTGATGTCGCGCCGCTCGTCCTGCAGGCGCTCCATCTGGTCGCCGAGCACCTCGCGCTGCTTGACGGCGGCCTGATAGATGGCGCTCGGGCTGGACGTCAACGGCTTGCCATCGACCAGCACCTGCGGCGTGACGGGCGCGCCTGGGGTGGCGGGGGGCTGAGGCACCGAGACTACTACCTGCTGGAGGACCATCGGATCGCGTGGCGAAGGGAGCGGAGGACGGCGTCGGGTGCGCTGGCGAGACCGCACTCGCCTCTACGGTACCGTACGGCGCACCGTTTCACGAGAGGTGCCACCGCTCGGCTTGCCCGCCGAACGCCCCCTGACCAGTTTCGCTCGCTGGCACTCGGACCAGCTCGACTTCCACCCGACCGCTCATTCGCATGCATCGATTCGCCGTCGCGCTCGCCACGCTCATCCTCGCCGCCAGCTCCGCCGCCAGCGGCCAGCAGGGGCGCCAGTACCAGGTCCAGTCGCCGGACGGCGCGACCCAGCTCACGGTCGAGGTCGGGCCGCAGCTCTCCTACTCCGTCACGCATCGCGGGCGGCCGCTGCTCTCTTCGTCGCCCATCTCGCTGACGCTGCAGGGCGGCCGCGTGCTCGGCGCGGGGGACCGCGTGCGCTCGGAGGCGCGGCGGCAGGTGCGCGACAGCGTGCTCCCGCTCGCGCCGACGAAGAGCGGGGTCGTTCGCGACCGGTACAACGAGCTCCGGCTTCGCTTCACCGGCTACGACCTCGAGCTGCGCGCGTACGACGAGGGGGTCGCCTACCGCTGGGTGCTCGCGCTCGGCGACAGCGCGGTGATCGGCAGCGAGCAGGCGACGTTCGCGCTGGCCGGACCGGCGACGGCGATCATCGGTATCGACTCGACGTTCCAGACGCACCAGGAACCGGTGTACCAGCGCGTGCGGCTCGACACCCTGCGCAACGGGCGCCGGTCGCTCCTCCCCGCGCTGGTGGCGCTGGACAACGGGCCGAAGGTCGCGATCACCGAATCGCAGCTGGAGGACTATCCGGGGATGTATCTCGTCGCCGGCGCGGCCCCGCACAGCGCGATCGGGCTCTTTCCGCAGGCGGCGCTGGAGGAACAGGCGAAAAACGACCGCGACGTCGTCGTGACGAAGCGTGCCGACTATCTGGCGCGGACGTCGGGGCGGCGTGGCCTGCCCTGGCGCATCGTCATGATCGCCGACGAGGACCGCCAGCTGCTGCTCAACCAGATGGTGTATCTGCTCGCGGCGCCGTCGCGACTCACCGACGTAGCGTGGATCAAGCCCGGGAAGGTGAGCTGGGACTGGTGGAACAACCTGAACCTGCGCGGCGTGAGCTTCCACGCGGGCGTCAACAACGATTCGTACAAGTACTTCATCGACTTCGCGTCGAAGAACGGGATCCCATACATCATCCTCGACGAAGGGTGGTACAAGCTCGGCGACCTCCTGACGCAGGCGCCGAACATCGACGTGCCGGAGCTCGTGCGGTACGGCGCCGGGAAGAACGTCGGCATCATCCTCTGGACGACGTGGAGCACGCTCGAGAACCAGCTGCAGCCCGCGATGGACCAGTTCCAGAAGTGGGGGGTGCGCGGCATCAAGGTCGACTTCATGCAGCGCGACGACCAGCGCGTCGTCAACTACTACTTCCGCGTCGCCCGCGAGGCGGCGGCGCGGCATCTCCTCGTGGATTACCACGGCGCGCACAAGCCGGCGGGGCTCAACCGCACCTGGCCGAACGTGCTCACCTTCGAGGGCGTGCACGGCCTCGAGAACAACAAGTGGACGGACAACGTCACGCCGACGCACAACGTGACGCTGCCGTTCACCCGGATGCTCGCCGGCCCGATGGACTACACGCCGGGCGCGATGATCAACGCACAGCCGAGAGACTTCCGCGCCATCTTCGACCGGCCGATGAGCATCGGCACGCGGACGCACCAGCTGGCGATGTACGTGGTGTACGAGAGCCCGCTGCAGATGCTCGCCGACAGTCCGACGGAGTACGAGCACGAGGCCGACGCGATGGAGTGGCTGCGCGCCGTGCCCGTGACGTGGGACGAGACGCGCGCGCTGGCCGGTGAGGCGGGAAGCCACGTGCTCGTCGCGCGCCGCCACGGCAACGAGTGGTTCGTGGGCGGGATGACGAATCTCTCCGCGCGCACGCTCACGCTCGACCTCTCCTTCCTCGGCGCGGGGCGCTGGACGATGGACACGTGGTCCGACGGCCCGAATGCCGATCGGAACGGGATGGACTACGTGAAGGCGCGCCGCACGGTCACGTCGGCGGACAAGGTGGAGCTGAAGCTGGCGCCGGGGGGAGGGTTCGCCGCGCGGCTGACGCCGCAGTGAAGCGCGCGCGCAAGGCGCCCGCAGTGATCAGTGAACGGTGAACGGCCGACTTCGGGACGTAGAACCTTCCCGGGGCCGGCCGTAAACCATTCACCGTTCACCAAAAACAGCGTTTAGCCGCGCAGCACCGTCGCCAGATATTGATGGCTCGCCTTGATGCTCGCGATCGGATCGGGTGAGACGTCGCGCTCGACGAAGGCGTAGCGCAGGCCGTTGGCGCTCGCGGAGGCGATGAACTTCCGGAAGTCGATCACGCCGCTGCCGACGTCGGCGAACTCCTTCGCGGGGGCGGGGGTGCTGTCCTTGAGGTGGACCATGACGAAGCGGCCCGGATACTTCGCGACGAGCGCCGCCGGATCGCGATCCGCCTTGTACGCCCAGTAGCCATCGAGCTCGAAGTTCACGAGGGCGGGATCGGTACCAGCGAGGAGACGCTCCATCGCCGTGGTCGAGGCGCCGTACGTCTGGAACTCGAAGTCGTGGTTGTGATACGCCGTCTTGAGTCCCGCGGCCTTCGCCTGCTCGCCGATCTTGTTCAACCGCG
>Ga0207674_10007843_pt1 | contig 12410 bp, 11 predicted proteins | sample KBSCornC72_FD_184303 | JGI IMG/M metagenome (GOLD analysis project Ga0207674, IMG submission 184303) | Corn rhizosphere microbial communities from Kellogg Biological Station, Michigan, USA - KBS Corn C7-2 (SPAdes) (version 2) | ecosystem: Host-associated > Plants > Roots > Rhizosphere > Soil ... | reverse complement strand
CCGCCACAAAGGAGGGCTAATGCGGCCACGAAGAGTAGCCGGCGGAAGACACTGGGAGGGACGACGCCGGGCGAAATGCTGTCCGTATCAAGCGGTTGCCCGACTCGACGGGGCGTCGGGCCGCGATAGTCCAGGACGCGCGAAGGCTCGGCGGGTTTGGTGGCGGCCTCACGGAGAAGGTCGTCAAGATCGCGGAAGTTGTCCGGCTCCTTGATCATTATCGTTGAGGCGATCAATAGTGAACGTGCTCTTGCTACGCGGGCGTTCAGATCTCCTTCTGCATCGCCCCCTGCTTCCGCCGCACGGTCTTCTCCGCCTCCTCCAGCGCCTCGTCTTCCTTCAGGTGCCCCTTGTCCATCTGGTCCCACAGGTGCATCAGCTCGTTGCCGGCGCTGGTGAGGCCGGCCTGGGCCAGCGCGTCCTTGTCGGCCTGCGCGCCGATGTCGAGGATCTGGTCCAGGCGCTCCTGGTACATGTCCTGCGTCACCGCGTCGTCCTCGATCCAGCCCGTGATCCTGGCCATGTCCTTGTCGGTGACGTTCAGGCGGCCCAAGGCTTTGCCGGACGAGCGATTCTCCTGAACCAGGCGCAAGCGGCTGACGGTCATCAGTTCCTTCGACCGCAGGTTCAGCTCGCGCGCGACCATCACCTGTTCCTGGCTCTTCAGCTCGAACTGCTGGGCGAGCGCCTTGCGCAATTCCGGCGACTTCTGGGCGGCCCCCTGCTGGAAAATCTTCTGCTTTGACCCGGCGATCTCCTCGATCCGCTTGAACAGCCGGTCGCGCTGCTTGCCGATCAGGATTTCTTCCTTGCGCAGTTCCTGCTTGGACAGCTCGGACAGCGTCTTTTTTCGGCCGAAGATTTTGTCGATTAAGGCCATGAAGAGGGTTCAGGGTTTAGGGTCCGGAGTTCAGGGAAGAGGGTTAGCCCGGTTCGGGGTCGGTGCGGCGCTTGGTGGTGGCGGGGGCGGGTTGATCCGGTTCGGCGGGCTCGTCGCGGGCGGGTTGCTCGGCGCGCTCTTCGGGGGTTTCAACGGTATCGAGGTTGATCCTGGTGGTGGTGGGCGTGGCCGGAGCCGCCGTCGTGGCGGCGGCGCCCTTTTCGGTTTCGGCTTCGCGCTCCAGTTCTTCGAACAGCGCTTGCTCCTCGTCCGACAGCCCCGTGCTGCCCAGGCCGCCCACCGACGTCGCGATCTCGCTATCCGCCTGCAGTTCGGCCAGGAATTCCTCCGCCTTCACCGCGTCCGCCGCCAGCTCGTCCGAATCCGGCAGCTTCGCGCCCTGACCCTGCCGCACCAATTCCAGACTGTGCAGGTGCGTGTTCACCACGTTCACCTGCTGCCCGATGACGCTCAGCATCTGCTGGCGGCGCTCGATGTCCTTGCGGAACTGCAGGAGCTGGCTGGTCAGCCGCCGCTTCGTCAGCGCGCTCGTCGAATCCTTAAACTGCTGGCGGAGCTCGGACTCTTTCGTCTCCAGCTTGTTGAGATCTTCGTAAATCCGGTCCTGCTGCTGCGAGAGCGCCGTGCGACGCTCGGACAGGAAGGCGATCTTCTTGTCGTCGTTCCCCTTCTTGGAGAAGAGCGATTTCACGCGTTCGATGAACGGCATATCCGAACCTCCCGACCCCTCCACGGCGGACGATTGCGTGCCGGACACGCCTTCGCGGAAGAGGACGATGCGGCCGTCCAGGCGCTTGGCCGACAGCCCCGGTTTTTCCTTCGCGTACGATTTTAGCTCCGCTTCGACCAGTTGCAGCGGTAATTGCGTTTTGGCCGCGACCTTGTCGACCGGGATGCCGCTCGAGAGAAGGTCGAGGTCGTTTTCGGCGATGTAGGCGCGCACGCGGTTGCGCTTCAATTGCTCGGCCTCGGGGTCGAAGAGGTCGACCAGGGCCTTGGTCTCGACCGGCCCGGTGGTAGTCCACCCACCGGCGTCGTTGGGCTGGGCGAGGATGAGGCTTCGGTCGGCGCGACGCTCGGCGAGCTCGCTGGCGTTGGGCTCGAAGCCGCTCGTGCTGGCGATGACGACCGTGGCGGGAATGTGGCTTCCCCGGGACGCCATGGCGAGCTCGGTGAGGAGCTTCTGGATCTCGGCGTTGGTCATCGGTGCGGGCGCTTCGCCGGCCAGCAACGCCCGAACGGGGGAAACGCAGATGACCTGCAGCTTGCCGACGACCTCCTTCAGGACGAACCACTTCTTCTGGGCGAGCGTGACCTCAAGCCAAGCGCCGGCGGGCATCTTCGCCTGCAATTCGCGGTCGGGCTTGCCCATCTCGGCCATGACCCGCTTGAGGTCCACGCCGCGGTCGCCGGTCTCGACGCTGCGGAAGAGGGTCGTGACCGGCCGGCGTCCGCGGGTGGTGTCGACGCGGAGGCGCTCGTCGGCGAGCAGGCGCTCGACGTGCTCCATCATCTGGCGCTCGAGCCGCTGGTGGTGTGCGGGGTCGGGACTGTTTCTCATTGTTCGCGGTCACCTCGTTGATCGGCCGGGGCGGAACTCCTCATTCCGGAAACGACGTCCAAACCGTCCTGGCGTCGTCGCCGCCGCTTTCCCAGCCACGCCTGCGCCCAGAGGGCGACCGGCAACAGGATCATAACGATCCCAAGCCAAATCCACCCGACCCATCCCAGGATGATGTAGATTTCTCTCATCGCCGCGAACCGTCCTGCACTACCCCGCCGCCGCCGCCGCCGCCCGCTCAGGCCACCCGGTTGACCCGCGCCTTCTGCCGGGTGCCGCACCGCGGGCAGAAGTTGACGCCACGCGGGATCTCGGCGCGGCATTTAGGCTCGACGCACCGGTCGCGGAGGTAGACGGGCACGGCCGCCGCGCCCGCCGCCACGGGTCGTCTCCGCATCATCATCGCGCGTAGTCGCTGCGCGAGGTCGGCGCGCGTGTCCCGACTGGTGCCGGTGATATATCGTCTGTGCGCCGCCCCCGCCAGCATCGCCACAATGCCCCACGGTGCCCCCATCATGTAAAAAACCGCGCCACCGACCAGCCAGAGCGGGCGGAGCGTAGTTCCAAGCGAGGCGGCCTTCACGCGGTTGACGCCTTCGGCCTCGGCGATCTGGCTAAAGCAGGCGACGAACCGCTTGACGTCTTCGGCATGAAGTCGGACCTGGAGCCAATGAAAGGCATACGCGACCCCCAGGCCGGAAGCCCAAAAACCGAAGATCACCCGAGAGTCGCCGAAAAACCGCTGGTGGTGCTCCGCGAAGCGATGCGGCTTGCCGAAGGCGTACGTGCCGGCATATAGGTGATCCCACGGGAAGTACGTCCGATTGAGGTTCACGAAAATGCCGGCGGCGGTCGCGACCGTCACGAAGATCGCCAGCCACGACAGGACGGCGCGCGGCCGCATGTCGGCGGCGGTGGATTCGAGCTGCCGGGCCAGCGGGTGGACGCTGTTATGCCGCACCCACTCCGCCAGGTGCGTGAACTGTTCGCGCTCCGCGTTCACGAACGCGCGGAACGTGCGCGTCCACGAGAGGATCGGCAAAAATCCGAACGAGATCGCGCCCAGGAAGACGGATTTAACCACGCCCCAGTTCAGACGCCCGCCGATCGGACGCGACAGACCCTGCAATACCGCGACGGCGAAATAATCCGGCGCGGGCGGCGGATCGACGGCAACTTGTGTCGGTTGAAACTGGCTCAACGGTCATCGGCTCCGGTCGCTTCATCATCGTGCTTTCAGCGACCCTCTATTCTGTCGTTCACTTTCACCATGTGGCGACGCGACGCACGGCGGTGGGGGTGACCGCCGTCAACTGCCGGCCACACCGGCGGCAGAAGCGGGCCGAGTTATCGTTGGGCGCTTTGCAAAGCTCGTAAGAACACGTTCGCTGGTTCGGGATCGGTCCGATCTGCACCGCGCCACTCGGGCGCCGGGGACCGACGGCGCCCATCCGTCGGTGCTGCGGTGGCGGTGTCAGCCCGAGAAAACCGGCGACCCCGCGGACGATCATGACCAGAAACCAGCCCCCGAAGATCAGGGCGCTGATCGTCATGATCCCGACGAAGATCGCGATGAACAAAATGAACTCGGCCATTGGTTTTACCTTGTCAAACTTCAAAAACCTCGGACGCCATAGACATCAAAGTCATGCCATTGCCGGGACCCGGGCCAGTTCGTCCCCGCAGAGAATGCAATAACGATCGTGCGGGTCGGGGTACGCGCCGCACTTGCCGCAGCGGCGAACCTGTTGGACGAGTTGTACGCCGCAGTGCATGCAAAAGTTGTCTTCGCGCGTGATCGCCTGGTGACAATGCGGACAGGTGGTCCGGCCGGGCATCTGCGGAGTCGGCAGGGGTGGCGGAAAGGTCGATGGCTGGGTCGCGCCGGCGAACTGATTCGTAAATGTCGGAATCGCGGGCGGCGTGAGCGCACTGATGAATTCGGCGGCGGTAGTGAAACGCTTATCCAGTCGCGCGTAGGAGCGACGGAAGACGTCGTCCAGCCATTTCGGAACTTTGGGATTCAGATCGCTGGGAAGATCGGTGCCCGCCGGACGCTCGCCGGTAAGGAGCTCGTACAGGATCACACCGCCGGCGTAAAGGTCGGCGCGGCGATCCACGTTCCCGCCCCCACGCTGTTCGGGGGCCATGTAATCGAGTGTCCCGGCGATCTCCTTGCCGGCCGAATCGCTCAGGGACGCCGAGTAAAGGATCGAACCCACCGCAGTCGATTGGGCCGCCCGGCCCAGGCCGAAATCCGTGACCTTCACCAAGCCATCGACGCCATACCCTTCGCGGGCGGCGCGTTCGTGGATCAGGATGTTCTCCGGCTTCACGTCCTGGTGCATCAGCCCCTGGTTGTGGGCGTAGTCGAGGCCCGCGAGCATCTGCCGCATCACGGCAATCGACTGCTCGATCGTCAGCTTCCGCTCCTTGATCAGCGGCCGCAGGCTCGTCCCCGGCACGTACTCCATCGTGAGATACGCCGGGTCGGCGTACGGGTCGAACCCCATCGCGCGAACGATGTTGGGGTGGACCAGACCGTGGATAGCCGCCCCCTCGCGCTGGAGGTTGCGGACGTACTGTCCGTCGGTCGGGATCTTGATCGCCACGAGCTGGTCGGTCCAGACGTGGTGGTGGGCCTTCCACACTTCCCCGAACGAGCCGCCGCCGATCTTTTCGACCAGAACGTATTCGCTGATTCTCTGGTTGGGTGTGGGCATCGCGCGCTTCTCCGTTCAGGCCAACTTCTCTGCGATCCAATCGCAGACCAATAGATTATACACACCGGCCACCAGCGCCCCTACGGCGAAGAACGACCAGGCGGTGGGCCCGGGAAGTCGCCAGTCGAACAACCAGGCGAGGAACAACCCTTCCAAAACCGTATAACCGAGCACCAACGCCGCGCCGGCGGCGTTCTTGTCCATCCGGGCGACCCAACTGATTACGAAAAAGGTGGCCCAGGGGATCAGCAGGACCACGAACAACCAGGAGGTAATCTTCCCGGTTCCCGACAAGAGCATGTGCTTGGTGGCGTCGTCCATCCGCCACCACGAGATCCCGGCAATAACGATCACCAGGCCCGCAATGCCGCTGATCACCTTCCCGGAGACCGTTTTCAGGAAGTCCATACGATCCCCTATTGTACCCGCACGCCCCCCTACCGACGTTATAAACGTCACCGATTTCTCTCCCGGCCCCCACCGCTTGTCATTACTCGCCAACGATCGTTGACGTGGGGTCGGCAGGCGTTTATTCACGGTCCGGGCCAAAGACGACGCGAAGTTATACGGTTGCGGTGACGCAAGTTTTCAGAAATGTATCGACCCAGTAAAAAGCCCAAACGATTCGACTTCCCCCCCGGCAAATCCGTCGCGGGCAAGTACACCGTCGAGCGCCCCCTGGGCAGCGGCTGGGAGGGTGAAGTTTACGTCGTCATGGAGCGGCTGACGGGAATCCGCCGGGCGGCGAAATTCTATTACCCGCACCGCGACCCCCTCGGGAAGGCCGCCATCGCCTACGCCCGCAAGCTCGACGCCCTGCGGCATTGCCCGATCCTGATGCAGTACCACCACCAGGAGACAACCTACGTCCAGCGACGAAAAGTCGTCGTCGTCGTGTCCGAACTCGTCGAGGGAAAAAAGCTCAGCGAATTCCTCGCCAGCCAACCCGACCGCCGCCTGACGACATTTGAAGCCCTGCACGTGCTCTACACCCTCGCCCGCGGCATCTCCCCCATCCACGCCCGTGGCGAATACCACGGCGACATCCACGAGCACAACATCATGATCCGCCGTCAGGGGATCGGCTTCGACGTGAAACTGCTCGACTTCTTCGACCTGGGCCGGCCGACCCGGGCGAAGATACACAAGGACGTCCTCAACCTGATCCAGGTCTTCCACGTCATCGTCGGCGGCCGCGAGGCCTACGCCCAACAACCCAAGGTCGTCAAGGACATCATCCGCGGCCTCAAGGATTCGCTGATCCTGGCGCGCTTCGGATCGGCGGGCGACATCCAACGCCACCTCGAAACCGTCGAATGGTGAGAAACCTTAGCGCGACGAACTCCACGGCAACCGCTGGCCGCGCGAGCGCTTGATCGCCGTCAGCACGTCCCCGTGCCATTTGGCGTAGAGTGAGGCGTCGCGGTTGGCGCGGTTCATGGCGAGTTCCTGCGCGTCGAACAGGTTGGGGGGATTCGGGCTCGCGTACTTCATCTCCTCGCGAATGATCTTTTCCGCGCCGTCCGCCTTCTCCTTGAACGCGGCGATCTCGGTCTCGAGCCCCTTCTTGAATTCCGCGTCCTGCGACTGCTTGAGCTGCACCCGCCGGTCGGCGATTTCCTTCTTCGCCGCGTCCCGCTCCTGGAAAAGCTCCGTCAGCCGCTTCCACCAGATGCGGTCCACGGCTTCGTCGATGTACTGGCCGACCTCCTTCTTAAACGGGTGATCCGGAAATCGGTCGACGAAGTCATTGAACTTCACGATCGCCAGCGCCGGCTCTTCGTACCGCGCCTGCTCGATCGCGACCCATTCGGGGTCCAGGCGGCGCGGGTCCACCGGCTCCGGCTCCGGCGCGGTGGCGGGCGCGGGCGGGTTCAGGCGGATAACGGTAACGACGGGAGCGGTCGTGGTCGTCGCGGGAACCGTCGCCGGCCGGGGCCGCTGGATGACGATCACCTTCGCATTGGGCCCTAACCGGTCCTGGTAAACCCGGTAAATCCAGAACCCGCCGCCAGCCGTCATCGCGACCGCGAGCACGGCAAAGAAGGCACTCGCGCCGGCGGAGACGCGCTTGCGCTTGGGCACGTAGTATTGCGACGCCCGTGACACGCCTTCCCAGCCGGTGCGCTCCTCCGCGGTCGGTCGAGCGCCGGCGGTGTGGGAGGGCGGGCGATACTGAGGGACCCCGGGCGGGACGCGCGCCACCGGGGGTGGGAGCGGTGACGGATTGCCACCGGCCCCGGCCGCCGTCGTCCACGACCCCACGCCGGCTTTTGGCATGTCCGCGGGCGCGAGCATCGGGAGCGGCGTGTCGAGTTCCGCGACTTCACAAACGCCCTGCCCGTGCGGATCGACGGTCACTGTCGGCGCGCTGCCGCCGCCGCCCAGTGCGATCACGTCGCCCGTGGACAGGGTCGCGTCCCCTTCAAGGGGATGGCCATTGAGATACGTGCCCGCCGTGCTGCCCGCGTCGCGAATCGTCCACCGCCCGTCCCGCACGAAGAGGACGCAGTGCCGCTTCGAGACGCTCGACGACGGCACCTCGACGTCGGCGCTGGCGGCACGGCCGATGACGATCGGGCGCTCCATGGGCCGCGCTTCAAGTTCGACCAGCCGCTCGCCCAGCGAATGTACTAAATGCAGGTGCAATGCCATCCGAGTTCCTCGTGCCGTGGACCAGAGCGTGCGATACTACCCCGGCGGCGAATCAGTTTCTCGCGATCGTCGCGCCGGCCAATCACAGCAGCGGCCGAACGCGCCCGTCGCCGTGACCGCCCGCCCCGCCCCAGATGCCCGGCAGCGGCCGGTGGCAATCGGGGCAAAGCCCGTCCGCCTTCACGCGATTCTCGATCACGCGGAATCCTTCCCGGCGAATGACCGTCGAGCGGCAGTGATGGCAGCGCGTGTCCTCCCCGTCGCCGACCCGCCCCGGCAGGTTCCCCGGGTAAATATACTTCAGCCCCGCCCGCTCGCCGTGCTCGACCACGCGCAGCAAATCTTCAGCAGTCGTATTACGAAACCCGTGTTGCCGATCGAACTTGTAATCCGGATGAAACGCCGTCACGTGCCAGGGCATAAGGGGATCCACCGAAGCGAGGAAGTCGGCCATCCGCTTCAGGTCCTCGGAATCGTCCGAAAAGTCTGGCACCACCAGCGTGACGATCTCCACCCAGAACCCGCGCTCCTTGAGATTCCGAATCGTCGTAGTCACGTTCTCTAAGACGCCCCCAAGCTGGCGATAGTTGCGATCGCTGAACGTTTTCAGATCGACCTTGTACGCCTCCACGTAAGGCCGGATAAAGTCCAGCACCTCCGGCGTGCCATTCCCGTTCGAGATGTACGCACACTTGAGCCCCCGCCCCCGCGCCACCCTGAACACGTCCACCGCCCACTCACTCGTGATCAGCGGCTCGTTGTAACTCGACGCAACCACCGGCGCGCCGTTCTCGATCGCAAGATCAACAAGCTGCGCCGCCGTACACTCCCGCGGCGGCGCCACCGCCTTGGCGTCGCGCAGCATTTGACTGGTAACCCAATTCTGACAATTGGCGACGAGGACGCCGTTGGCGAGATAGTTGTGCTCCTCTTCCACCTGCATGTTGTAGACAGGTCCGTCGTATTCGACGTCGGACAACGCGCGGATGGGGATGAGGTGGAAATGAGAAGTCTCAATGACGGTCGCTTCCACTATCGCGATGCCACCGCGATCCCGAGAATCATTCTCGAGTGAGCAAGACGAAGCGCACTTTAGCAGTTTCCCCTCGATCAGTTTGGGACCGCGCGGAATCACCAAAAAATGGTTTAGCGTCAGGTCGCGCGCCTTCACCTTTTCCGGCGGTCGTGAAGGATCGGTCGTCGCATAAATACTGTGGTCCGGCGTGCAGCGGATTTCGGGGAGGTAGTACGGGCGAACGACCGTCAACTTCCCCTTGTAGGAATGGCGAAATACCCCTTCAATTCGCCGCCATCGCCCCGAGCCCGCAACCGTCCTCAGTACCTCGGCGGGCGTGGCGATGTCACCGTCGGATTGGCGGACCACGCGGTGCGATTCTGCCGCGGCAAAAAGTTCGGCAAACGTCATCGGCCCTCGGTCGGTCGTGACGGTCGTGTCCGGCGTAAAGCAATACCCGCAGTGATAATCACATCCCAGCATCCCAAACGTCAGCGCGTCCGACCCCGGCAGCACGTGAAAAAACGGCTTCTTCTCAATCGGATCGCACGCCAACGCCCCCACGTAACCGTGCGGCACCAGCAACGTCCCGTTGTCGTTAAACCGAACCCGGCAAACCCCGTCCCGCCCCGGCTTCACCAAACAACGGTGCCCGCAGGCAAAGCACCGCACGTCCCCATTCTCGTGCCGTTCGATCAGCGCCGCCGCCGCCGGCACCGAATGCCGGTGCAGCATCACCTTCAGTGATTGCAGGCGGCGCTTGTCTTCAAGGACGTCGAGGGACGGCATAGGGAACCCGCATTTTAATACGAATCCCGCCGCCCCGGGTGCGGAAATCCGCCGCCCATTTACCGCAATTCGTCGAGCGCCACCGGCGTCTTCCGCCTCGCCGACCGCACCAGCGCCTCACACACCGCCATCGTCTGCAAATTCTTCTTCCCGCTGATCCCCGGCTCGACGTCTTCCACGACGTACTTGAAAAAGTCCTCGACGATGCAGTGCTCGGGCGACGGGCAGTCCATGATGTCGCACTCCACCGACTGTTCCTCCGCCGTGGCGAGCTGCGCCGCCGGCTTGGGGTAAAACCGCAGCGTCGATTGATCCGTCAGCACCAGCGCCCCGCGGTCGCCCTGAAACGTGATCCGCCACTGCGTCATCGTCGCGTCGTGCGTCAACACGTAATTGCAGACCGCGCCGCTCTGGTACTCGACGAACGCCGAGATGTTCGCGTCGTGCACGTACTGCGTCCACGGGGCCGCGTACGTCCGCGCCGTGACCTGCTTCACGTTCCCCAGCCAACACGACAGCGAATCCACGTGGTGACACGACATGTCCCACACCATCGCGAACGGGTAATCCAGGTTCCGCGGCTCCGGCCGGTACCGGTGGTGCACGTAGTCGACCACCCGCACGTTCCCCGGGTAAAACGGGTGGTCGGGATTCTTGAGGATGTACGAGATCGTCTGCTCGCAGGCGGTGTAGCGGAAATTCTGCGCGACGCAAAACTTCACCCAGGCCGTGTCCGCGTCGGCGACCAGCGACTTGGCCTCGTCCCAGTCCATCGTCATCCCCTTCTCGACCAGCACGTGCATGTTGACGGCGAAACCCATGCGCGCGAATTCCGCGTGGGTCTTGGTCGGAGTCGCGATGATCAGCGCGTCCGCCTCGATCTGCGAAAGCGCACCCGTCAGCCCCGAAAACCCCGGAACGCCCCGGTGGCCCGACTGTTCCAGGCGGTACTGCGCCGTCCGCCACGCCGTCGAATTCGAATCGACCAGCGCCACCGGCTTGAACTTCGGATTCTTACCGACCACGTCCACGGTCCACTGCCCGTGGCCACCGACGCCGACATGAATTGTGCGGAGAATCATGCACTAAAACCCGGTCGAAACACCCTCGAGCCGCGCAAGAATCAACTGCCGATGGGTCTGATAGTTCGTATCGTCCAGTACCGGCCGCGCGCCTTGAGTCGAAACCGCCTCCGTCAGCGGCACCCAGCTCTTACAGCCGGCGTACTCCGGTGTGTTCTGCACCGTCACCGGCGCCGCCAGCCGATACCCGCGCACCAATAACAGGTAGAGCGGGTTCTCCGGCCGATAGCTAAACCGCATGTCGATCAGCGGGCTGGTCCAAATGTGCTGATCGTCCAGCGCCTCCATCTGCTCGCGCGACCGCACGCGCAGGATATCGGTCACCTGCCCGGCGGTCGCGAGCGTGACCCGCTCCGGCTCGGCCGCGCGCGCCTCAAAGCCCCCCTGCGCCTCCGGCTTGAGCATCTTCAGATTCTGATGGACGTACGTCGGGAAAAAAACGAAACTCCGGTGCTCCAGCTCGAATTCCCCGCCCGACTCGTAAATCCCCCCCTTGCGCAGCAGCAAGATCTGCCGCCCGCCCTCGATCGCCCGGCAGACCGTGGCCCATTCCTTCAGGCCGACCCCGATCGTATCCGGCAGTGGTGCAGTCATACGACCGATACTATGGTAGCTTCCCACGCGATGGAAGTGCGCAAACCGCGGAGATTGCCGATGCGAACATGGACGTCGATTGTTGTCGTTCTATGGACCCTCTCCGCCTGTCGCGCCGGCGGCGACGAACCGAGGAGATCAGACGCCTATTTCCCCCTGACGCCAGGTTCAACGTGGAAATACGCCGTCTCCATCAAGGCCGGCGACGCCGAGCCCAAACTCAGCCAACAAAGCGTCACGGTCGAATCGAAAGAGTTCGGCGGCAAGGTGTACGCCATCGCCAGTGAAAACGCCTACGCCACCAAAGACGACGGCGTCTACATCGTCGCCGTCGTCCGCAACGGCAAACTCGAAACGCTCGAAGAACCGCAAAAAGTCGTCCCCGCCATTCCGCGCGTCGGCGAGCAGTGGACCTATCGCGAGGCCGCCGGTGTAACCACCGTCACCTGTCTCGGCAACGAAAAAGTCCACGTCGGCGCCGGCGAATACGACGCCGCCAAGCTCTACCTCGTCACCGTCGGCGGCACCGATCAGGCCGACCGCAAGGAAGTCTACCGCTGGTTCGCGCCGGGCGTCGGACCCGTCAAGGGCTCCGTCACTCAGCAGCGCCGCAACCCGGACGGAACATTCGCCCCCATCGACATGACGATGGAACTGGCAGCCTACATCCCCCCCGCCGAGACGAAATCCGACCGCCCTGCCGCCGCCACCACCTCGAAAGGAACCGACACGCCCGATTCGCTCTTCGCCCAAGCGCAAACGGCGGCGCGCGCCGGCGACCACAAGACGGCCCTCGCCAGGTACGACGCCGCCCTCGCTCTCGACCCCAAGGCCGCCAAGCTCCACGCCTACAAAACCCTCAGCCTGATCGCCACCCGCCAGTTCGACGCCGCCGAGTCCGAAATCAACCGCGCCCTCGCCATCGACGCCAAGGACTACACCTTCCAGGAAATCGCCGGCCAGCTCAAAATCGCACAAGGAAAACTCGCCGAGGGCAAGTCCCTCTACGACAAAGCCGCCGCCCTCTCCCCCACCAGCGCCGGCGCCATCTACACCGACCTCGCCGCCGCCCTCGCCGCCCGCAACGATG
>Ga0207674_10007840_pt1 | contig 12411 bp, 12 predicted proteins | sample KBSCornC72_FD_184303 | JGI IMG/M metagenome (GOLD analysis project Ga0207674, IMG submission 184303) | Corn rhizosphere microbial communities from Kellogg Biological Station, Michigan, USA - KBS Corn C7-2 (SPAdes) (version 2) | ecosystem: Host-associated > Plants > Roots > Rhizosphere > Soil ... | reverse complement strand
CAGATCCGGAAGTCCGAAATACGGGTTGTAGACGGTGGTGTTGGAAGTGCGGTTCACCATGATGCGGAAACTGTTCACCGCGCTCGGACTGATCACGTGAGTATCGCCGATCAGGGCATTAAACACGCTGTTGGATTGGCCCCCGATGGAGGACACCAGCACGTTGGCCGTGGGGTCTCCCGCCGGTTGTTCCCAGTGCTCCACGAAGTAGCGCCCGTAGAGGGTGTTCTTCTCCGTCACCTGGTAATCGATCTTGGTGATGCCTTGGTTTTCCGTAAAACTGGCCGGCGGCGCATAGGTGGCACGGCCGCATGGATCGCCGGTGGTGGGGAGCAAGGCGGCCATCTTGAGCGCGATGGGATCGAACAGTTGCGGATTAATCGTGTTGCCGCTGAATCCCAGCGAAGCCGGCAGCGTCACCGGCGCCGCGCGGCAGGCGGTGGAATTCACCGCAGAAAAATCACCCTTCAGCATCTGCGCAGTAGGAACAAACACCACGTTCGCCACCGGAGAGGACTTCACGATGTTGTCCTGGTAGCCGACGAAGAAGAACAATTTGTTCTTCACGATCGGCCCACCGATGGTGCCGCCGAACTGGTTGCGCTTCAGCGAGTCGCGTACCGGCTGAAAGCTGTTACGCGCGTTGAACAGATAGTTGCGTACAAACTCGAAAGCGTCGCCACGAACCATATTGCTTCCGGATTTGGTCACGGCATTCACGGCGCCGGCCGAGTGGTAGCCGTATTGCGCCGGCAGAGCGCTGGTCTCCACCTTGAACTCCTGCAAAGCGTCGGGGAACGGGAGCGGCAGGTTCTGGTTGCTTAAAGGGTCGTTATGCGTGCCGCCGTCCAGCACGTAGGAAACGGTGCCGTTGCCTCCGCCCGCTACCGATACCGAAACCGAAGAGGCCGCCGAGGCGCGGAAGGTGCGGCCCGCGTTGACACCGCCGGTGAGATACAAGAGATCGGTGACGTTGCGTCCGTTCAGCGGCAGGTCCACCACGCGCTGCTGATCGATCACTTGGCCGATGCCGGTGCTTTGCGTCTCCACCATCCCCGCGGCGGCCTGCACTTCCACCTGCTCGGTGACGGCGCCCACCTTCAGAGTGGCGTCAATGGTGGGATTGCTGTTCACCTGCAGCACAATCCCGGTTTGCACATACTTGGTGAACCCCATCTTGATCACCTGAAGCTCGTAGGGGCCGATAGGAAGCTGGGGAAACAGATAACCGCCGTCAGTCGCGCTGGTGACGGTACGAGACGCCCCAGTACCGGTTTGGGTAACTTTAACTTCGGCGCCGGGCACGGCCGCGCCGGTTTCGTCCTGCACGGTCCCCTTAATCTGCGCGGTGGTGACCACCTGTGCCCGCAGGGCCCCGCAAGCCAATGAACCAATGAGTGCCAGACGGAAAAGAATACCTACACTACGCTGCATATGCCCCCTCTGTTTTCATTGACTGCGGGCAAAGACCAAGTCTTACCCCTAAAAATCAGTCAACATCGGGTAGGATTGTACCGTTCCGGAGCGCCCGCTGACCAACAAAAAATACTCAAATTTCGCCGTCGCGGGGCGAAGTTCCGTCTAGGGATTCGTCGGCGGGCCGCTGGTGGGGCAGGCTTTTCGGTCAACGTCCGTCCGTTGGGCAAGGGTTGCGGCCCGGAGAGATTTTCGGCTTGCAGTGGGGACACTTCGCAGAGTCCCGCACGAATATCCGGCAACGGGTTTATTGTGGTCACATTGACTCGCTCGCCGAAGAGCTCTCACTCAATCCGCGCCGCCGCCCTATCGCGGGAAATTCTCGAAGCGATTCGAGCTTGGAAATCTATTTCGGTTACAAACGATGACGCTTGGGTGTTTCCATCGAAACCGGCAAGGCTCCTGTTGGGAGAGATAACATCTGGCGTCGGAGGATCGGCCCGCCTACATCACGAGTGGCGTCTGGAGAGTTTAACGAAGTTCGTGAAGAAGCTGGGGCGCACCGACACCCGGCAAAGTGCGATAACTTCCGCGTGCGACATGATAGAGGACCTAACTGCATGGCGCCCAATCATTTCGCAGCCACGCTCCTCAATTTTTTGGACGCAGAAATCTCCTCGTTTTCAGGTTCAAGCCGCCAGGGATTGGGTTTCAAAAAAATATTGTATCTGTCCCCGCCCGGGCCTCATCGTCCGATGCAAGAATGGCTTACTCGATGAGGCCTGTATGCTGACGATGACAAAGAATTGGTGGGTCCTGGTGCTACGCGGCGTGCTCGCAATCGTATTTGCACTGCTGACGTTCGCCGCTCCCGCCATCACGCTCATATACCTTATAACTCTGTTCGCAGTTTATGCCATCTTCGATGGCGTATTGCTCATGATTGCCGCCTTCGCGTCGGGTATTGGGAACTGGTGGACTCTTCTGCTCGCCGGCATCTTCGGCATCGCCGCGGGCGGGATTGCATTCGCATATCCTGGCCTGACGGCAGTGACCCTGATCTATTGCATCGCGTTCTGGTCGATCGCAGCGGGCATCGCCCAGATCCTCGCAGCCATCCGCCTGCGCAAGGAGATCGAAGGCGAGTGGATGCTGGGTCTCGCAGGCGCGATGTCGGTGCTTTTCGGAATACTGCTTGTCGCGAGCCCCGGCGCCGGCGCCCTTGGACTGATTCTGGTGATCGCCAGCTATGCCTTCGTGGTCGGCGTTGTTCTCATCTGCCTGGGAATAAAGCTGCGTTCGTTCCGTAAGGGCGTCAGGGCCGCGATGGCCTAACGCGTGTGATGGCACGGAACCACTGAACCGGCTCCGGGAGATGTCCCGTTCCACTTGAGGCATATACCGGGAAGAAGGCTTAGACCCTGGGGATGACGCCGGCGTTACCGGCATCCTTGAATTTTGAAACCCACGCCAAATGGGCAGTTCTTCGAATTCCTGTTCAGAGTCAAAAAAATACATCCAAGCATGAGAAGGAGCATTAATTAGTGTTGTTAGCGGAACTTGGGCTAGGGGTAATCCCCGCCGAGGACCAACAGCGAAACAATCCAAATCGAAGGAGTAAATTCAATGGCAATTTCTACACCGAAGGAACTATTCGTCAACCTGCTTAGCCAACTGCGGCAGGGCGCAGATCACAGTGCAAAGGCTTATGAGATATTGGGCCAGGCGGCCGAAAATCCCGAAATCAAAGAGGCTTTGGACGCACGCCAGTTAATCGCCGGTCAAGTTCTGAACAGGCTGGACGAGTGCTTTAAACTTATAGGCGAGAAGCCGGTGAAGGTGAGTGGACGCCTGTACGATGTTTTCATCGAAGACTTCAAGACAGAGGTTATGGAAATCAAGTCACCGGTGGCGCGCCGGCTCTTTGTCCTTGCCAAGGCCAATCGGTTAATGCACCTCCGGACCGGAGAATACGTTGCTCTCATTGCAGTGGCCGATACCCTGGGACACCCCGCCGTTGGTGTCCTGCTTGAAAGTTGCCTCGCGGACAAGCTGGCTTTTATGGAACGAACCCGACGCCTGATCCGGGAGCAGCTCCAACAAAGAGTTGCCGCGGCCTAATCGTTTTCTCGGCCAAAAAAGACACTGAACCCGCGCCTTGGAAGCCCGGAACCAAGGGCGGGTTTCAGTTTGTTAGGCACGCCCGCTGACTAACAAAAAATACTCAAATTTCGCCATCGCGGAGCCGAATTCCGGCTAGGGATTCGTTGGCGCGGCCGCTGGCGCGGCCGGCTTGTCGGTCAGCGTCTGTCCGTTGGCGAGGGTTACCGAGACGAAGATCGCCCCAGGTTCACCGGTCATCAAGGGGTGCGCGGCGATGCTGACTTTGTCCCCTGGCTTGAGCGTGGTGGATTTCCATCCCGCGCGCACCAGCACGGCCGGCGACGTCATCTCCACGTTCCAGATGTCTACTGCGCCTTTGTCGTTGGGGACTTCCAATTCGATCCAGGAGTGGGGGTTGGCCCACTTAAATTGTTTGACTGTACCGTTCAGCGTTACCGTTTTATTCCGCTCGAAGCCGGCCATCGAGTGATGAGCGTAGGCGGAACCGCTCAGCCCGCTTCCTAGCGCAAAAACGCATACAACCAATAGTGTTCTCACGGTCTCTCCTTCCCTAGCGCACGTTGGTTCCGGCCTTGGTGCTCGGCATATGCTCGTTCAAGTCCGGCAAGCACGAAGCTTCGGTGATATCGGTGTCGTCCAACCGCTTAAAGCGCTTGGTCATTTTCCATTCGCCGGTCCAGTTTTTCGGATCGGTCAGCGTATATTCGATCTCGAGCGTATTGCCCTTGTCGATCATGCGCATCCGTTCCAGAATGCGCAGTTGGTCGCTGGCCGGGATGCCGGTGTCGATCCAGTGATGGTCGTCGACAAAATTGCGCGTGTCGACTACCAGCGTGTCGCCTTCCCAGCGGCCGATGGATTCGCCGTTGAAACTGCGCACCACCACGTCGACGTCGGTATGCTTGCGGCCGTCCAGGTAGATGATGCGGGTGCTGTTCATGAAGCCGCTGATCATAAAGATCGACGTAGGAGTCTGCAGCATGGCGATCGGCCACACCCGCGTCATGATGATCGGCATGCCGGCCGGCCAGCACGCGCCAATATCGTCGTGGTAGGCCTTGCCCTGTGCGGCCGCTTTCCGGGAAGCGTCGTAATGCGCTTGCGCCGGGGGTGTCAGCCGGAGATCCCCTTGCGGGAGGAAGCGGAAGGGATTGCCGGGACCCAGGTCGTGCTGCCAGGTTCCCGTCAAATCGAAGGGCGGTTTGGGGCGAGGCTTGGCAATGTTGGACGGCGCGAGCGCACCCAATTGCGCAGGGGGCGCCGTTTGCGCCAGCACGCTCACTGCCGCCAACAGCCCGCCGATCGCCAGGTTTACCTTCGGAAATAGGTTTACCTTCGTGAATGCCATAAACTCTCCTCGAAGGCGCGGCATGCCCTCAATGATCCTTCAACCGCATGCGAACCACGCCCTTCTCGTCAACAAATTCGCGGTTATTATCGCAGACGAATTCGACCATTTCATAGCCCGGCGTGCGCTTGTATGCCAGCGTGTACACCACTGGTTTGTCCAGCACCACTGGATCCACGATGGTCACCTGATCGTGCAAATAATCCGGCGCCACCAGCCGGAGGTGCTCGGTAATGCGCATCTGCTCACTATGCGGCATGCCCCGGTAGCCGGACACAGAAGTCTTGATGCCGATGGTGTCCACCACCAGTGTGTCGCCTTCCCAATGCCCCACCGAGCGGCCGTAATAGCCTGGAGGCACGTCTTCGAGTTTTTCTTGCGGCCGGTCCAGGTATACGCGGCGCACTTCGCTGAAAGCCTCGGAGATGATGGTCACTTGGCGTGGGGTCTGGATAATTTCGACTGGATAGATCGCCACCGACATCATGGTCGGCACTCCATACGGAATGCAGAGTGCGCTGCTATTGGCCAGTTGTTCGCCGCGCTTGTTGGCTTCCGCCTCGACGGCGCGGCGCGCTTCATACGGTTTCGCGTATTCAGGCTTCAATGCCAGCGGTCCCGCCTCCGTGGGCGCGAGTTTTGGATCACCTCCGCGTGCTCCCCGGTAGACGGCCCACACGCCGGTTAAATCGGGCGGTTTGACCTGCGATTGAGCCAGCGCCGCCACGGAAAATGCGCCACCGAGCGCGATCGTTACTGACAAGACGATGTTTGACATGGCATCCCCGGCAATCTACGGTTGCCGCATGGGCCCGTTGGATAGAATCCGCCCGTCGGGCAGGGTTGCCGTGTATAGAAACCCGCCCGCTTGTCCACTCTTCAGCGGGTTGATGACCAGCGTAGTCTTGTCGCCCTTCTTCAGGCTGCTGAACTTCCAGCCGCTGCTCATTAAAATGCTGGGGCTTCCTAATTCGATGCTCCAGTGTTTCAGCTCGCCGGCTTCGCCCACTTCATCAATCTCGATGTAGGCGTGCGGATTGCTCCATTCAAAAGCTGTCACGGTGCCGACCAGCGTTATTCGCTTGGTCATATCGAACATGGTGAAAGAGTGATGGGCCAGCGCCGGAGCGATCGCGACCAACGCCGCCGCGGTCACCATCGCCGCGCGTCGCCAGGCGACAAGGAATGCCCGCAATACGTTGATTCGCAAAATCGGGACTCCTTTCTCTGGCAAATAATAACAGAATTCCGGCATCCAGACTGCCAGCGCCGACCAGGCGCGCAAAGCATTTCCGCAGCCACTCTTTAATTGCGCGACGAGTCCAGTATTTGCGCGAGATCCCATTTCGGAAGGCGGCATGGGCCCGATTCGCCAAGGCTCGAACTTGGCGTCTGGCCTCCGGGGTAGCTGGCGCTCATGTCCACGCTTCCTCCACCACGGATAATGCCACGGAATGCCAGGAAACTCATCCTCGAAAACACGCTGTCCCTGTCCCGCAGTGACCTCGAATTGCGTGTTCCACGCCGTCGCTCAAGCAATTTTGTAGTTGCTCGGAGTTGTCTGCTCCAGTGATGTGGGCCGTTGGACCGTCGCAACCGCACGACGACTCCAGCGGTGTCGAGCGTGCCGAAGACGTAAGCAAGCTCCGACGTGTGAGTCGCCCCTACCGGCTCTCTCCCCTCGCCGACTGTGTGGCAAGTGCGATGAATACGACGAGAAAGGTTCTCATCCGTTTATCCTCCAGGCGAATGAGCTTATGCTTGATTCAGCTAAGTTTACCCGATTAGGAAGCAGGTAGCGCCTGCATCGCGGCGCCAAATAAAGCATAGAAACCCACTTCCTATTTCTTACTTGGAATGACCGAGGAGATCCCATCAAAGGAAGACGATCCCATAGGGAGCAATCAGCTTATTCCTGCCGCTTTTGTACTCCGGTGATGGCCCTTCCCGGGACGGTGACCATGGTGTAGTATTCCTTGCCATGATCGACGATTACCAGGTCCCGAGGCTTGCCGCTGGCAATCGCATATCCGGTGCAGTCTGCATTGACTTGATACGTTCCTGAGCCGAAGACGATTGCTCCTGGAGTGATCATTCCGTTCCTGCTCGTGAACTCGATAGTGGAGAGTCCGCCTGCGCCATCGAACCGAGTGAATCCGAGCGAGGCAAATGGTCCCTCGCCCACGACGGACCCGTTTTGTACGTAGCTGTAGTCGCCTTGTAGCGTGGCATTGCTACACTGCCTGGACTTGACGGTTTTCAGAACGGCCGTTGTTACATTGCCAGGATTGCTGACGATGATGTGCATCTCTGCCCCTTCACTTAGAACGATCATGCTCATGTTGCGCGGAGCCGTGCCGTCATTAAAACGGAGAACCATGGTGCCGGTGCAGTTTCCGTTGACAATGTAGTCGCCGCTTCCCAGGCTGTGGCCGAGGACCCCGTTTACGCTGAGACTCTCCGCGAGAGTCCAGTGTCCGCTGCCGTCGAACTCGGCAATCCCCACCGAAGAGAAGGGGCCAACGGAGATGATGTTGCCGGATTGAAGCAACCCGTATGCACCCGATAGATCGGCGGCACTGCAAGGTTCGGCGTGATCGGGAGCGGCCTTCAACGTGGGCGTGATGGTGCAAAACAGCAAACCGGCAAGAACGGCGGTTCGGGTCATATTCGCGACCAGCAAGTTGCTGATCGAAGCTTTCATCCATACTGCGGGTCTTAAATTCATAATTCCTCCTGGGTTGGCCGAGTCAGCTCGGCGCTACGAGTTGGAGTTTAGGGCACTCCATTCGTTTGGAACAATGCCGGGCGAGTCAATTCTGCATACGAAAGCGCCTCGCGCCGGAAACCACTGACGCCACAGGCGTTTGTGAGCCGATCTCATCTGTGTTAGCCTTGAGTCCGATTCCCGCCGTGAGCAGCCAGTCCACCTCGAGCGTTCCGCGGCATCTCGTTTTTGGCCCGTTCACCTTTGACGAGGCGTCGGGCGAGTTGCGCAAGCATGGAGTTCGTGTGCGGCTGGAGGGACAACCGCTGCGAATTCTTGCGGCTCTCATCAGATAGCCTGGTCAGGTCGTCACCCGGGAAGAGTTTCAGCAGCAGCTTTGGACCGGTGATACGTTCGTCGATTTCGATCACGGATTGAACGCCGCCATGAACCGGCTTCGGCAGGTACTGGGGGACTCCGCCGACCAGCCCCGTTACATTGAAACACTGCCCGGACGGGGTTACCGATTCGTTGCTCCGGTTCAGGCCACAGTTTCAAAACCAGTTCTGGTGGTGGCGCCGGCCCCGCCGGCTGTCGCCGAGACTGAACTGGCAGATCCTGCAGCAGCAGGAATCGCACTGGCGGGTCACAGATACCGCTCCAAGTGGACGTGGGGCGTACTTGCCACTACGGTTGTTGCCGCAATCGGCATTTACGCCTCTAACAGAATCCGCGACGTGGGACAGACCGGCCATGGTGTGGACTCACTGGTTGTATTGCCATTCGTCAACCTCACCGCCAACCCGGAGAATGAGTATTTCAGCGATGGTCTCACTGAAGAAGTGACCAACGCTCTTGCCCACCTCAACGGCGTGCGTGTCGTGGCGCGCACCACCGCATTCCAGTTCAAGGGGAAGGCGGAGGATGTTCGCTCCATTGCACAGCAACTGCACGTTAGTACGGTTCTGGAAGGCAGCGTGCGACGGCAGGACCGCAGATTGCGGGTGACCGTGCAATTGAATGACGCCAGGAGCGGATATCACATTTGGTCGCAAACCTATGATCGCGACGAGGGAGACATTCTCCACATTCAGGAGGACATCTCTAACCAGGTCGCCCGCACCATACGTCCGGACGGCCCCTCGGCTCGTGCTGCAAGCGGGAGCAGAGATCTCGAAGCCTACAATCTTTATCTGCTAGGCCAGTTCCAGCGAAGGAAGCCAGACCAGATGTCAGAGAGAAAGGCGCTCAGGTTTTTCCAGCAAGCCATCCAGAAGGATCCCCAGTATGCCGCGGCGTATGCCGGTTTGGCCGAGTGCTATATGGCCCTGGCCCAGGAAAACTCGTTGCCGCCATTGGAGGCTTGGCCTTTAGCCCAGAAAGCGGCGGATAAGGCGCTCGCGCTGGACGACAACCTTGCTGAGGCACATACCACCCAGGCGATCGTAAATTTGCTTCTGGATCGGAACTGGGAGGCCGCGGAGCGGCAGTTCCGGCGTGCCATCGCTCTCAACGAAAATGACGCGGCAGCTCATCACTGGTTCTCGCACTACTTCCTTGCCATGGGCCGGTTCAGCGAGTCTCTTGCTGAAAGCCGGAGGGCGCTCGAACTGGATCCTCTGGATGTACAGATCAGCGGCCATCAGAGTTTTCATTACCTGCGGGCGCGGGATTACCCCAACGCGATCAAGGCCGGGTTGCAGACGTTAGAGCTTGATCCTCATGCCGAACTGGCTTTCATTTTTTTGACCTGGGCCTATGAAGATACGGCACAGTGGGACAAGGCGATCGATGCATCGCAATTCGCCAATGTGTTCCATCCGGAGGCGTCGGCCCTTCGAGCGGTCTTGCAAGCAGACGGAGCTCGCGGCTATTGGCGGGCCCGCCTGGCGTTCCTGTCGCAGCAAAAGACCCCGGAGAATTATCTGCTAGCTGTATTTCATGCCAGGCTTGGCGAATCGGACCAGGCCCTTGAGCGCCTGGAGCTTGCATTTGAGAGGCACGAGCCAGATCTGATCTACATAAAGCGTGAACCGGCGTTTGATTGGATGGCGGGGAATCCGCGATTTAGGGCATTGACGGACGCACTGAAGCTTCCTTAAGGGATAGTTCCGTACTCCGCCAGGAACGCGGTCTCGGTCACATCGATTGGGATGGTGCTTTGGCCTCGTCGGCACAGTAAAGTAAGCCGTCCAGTGTATGACCTCGAGCGGAAGACCGGGAAAACCTCAATAGAAGAATGAAATGCCGATGGCCAAGTGAGTCGTCGAAATGCCCCAGCATGTCTTGCAATGGTGCGTGCGCACACCGTTCTTGCGTTTGAGTTCGTAGACTTCCGCGCTTAGTCGCCGGGCCTGCCGTGCCGATATCATCCAAGAATCACAATCCTGCAACTACCCTAAATGCCGATCCCGCGATGTCCGCCGCTCGCTCAGCGATAGCATGTTTGGAAGTGGTGTTTCCGCTCTTCGGAAGCTGGCCCTTCCGCTGCAAAATCACCAAACCACCCGTAGGAAATCCGTCGGCTGTGGGCCAAGCGCTGGCAGCTTGTTTCTTTGGAGATGAAATAACGGAAGTACCATCTCATTTCCGGCCAGAAGTTCCATTGTCTCGCTTCGCTGATATCTTCATTCATGAAGAATATGATTTTGAAACTAAGGTCTTTGAAAGATACTCATTGAATACGCTTTGATGGCCGGCTTCGTTGCCGTTGCCGCTGGCGCCGTTATGCCGGGCGTGGCCAGTAGCATCAGCGCGATCTTCTCGCGGGTCGGGTCGGTGATGGAGATCGCGTCTACACAGCGGATTCAACTCCCGCCCGATGTCGAATTGGACCCCCCCTCGCCGAGTCAAACCATCGAAATGCCCGGAACTCCTAGAGGAGCAGGCATCCGCTGACCCTTCGTCCTTCAAGGATATGGGTCCATATCACACGCGCTTGATAGACAGCACCGTCGCGTCGTAGGCGCACATCGAGGCCGGGCAGGAGTCGCTGGCTGTCGTGCGAGACCCGGAAACCGCTCTCGCTGGTTTCATTCAACTCGACTTCGACAGTGGTCGGCATGGGATCATCGAAAAGGATTTCGACGCGTTCGAAAACAGGAACTCGTGGCGCTCGCCGTCGCTCGGGAGTTTCCATCGCCATTTTTCTATACCCTCACAGACACGCCACGCTCTACGCGGAGACCATAGGACTTGATTCTGCGCTGTAGAGTCCGTCTGGAGATTCCTAACGTTTGTGCCGCCCGCACTTGATGTCCATCCGTTTGCTCCAGAACATGGGCAATGGCATCCCTTTCTGCTTCGCCCAACACTGATAAATTGGCCAGGCTCGAAGCATAAGTATCCTGATGGAACTCCTCGGGAAGATCCTTAATCTTGATCTCCGCGCCTTGCGCGAAAACCGCCGCCCGGATCATCACATTTCGCAGCTCCCGGACATTACCTGGCCAAGGATGTGCCTGCAACGTGTTCATCGCCTCCTGCGAGATACGCAGTCCAGGTCTTTGCGTCTGGATGAAGTGCTCCGCCAAGGGAATGATATCCTCGGCCCTCTCGCGCAAAGGAGGAACGAAGAGCCGAACTTGCGAGAGCCGGTGATAAAGATCAAAGCGAAATCTGCCGTGTTCGGCCGCACTCTTCAGGTCTTGATTTGTGGCCGTCACCAAACGGACATCCACGTGGACTTTCTTGACCCCGCCCAGCCGATAGTAGGGGGCACCGTCAAGGACGCGCAACAATTTAACTTGCGCGCGCGGATCGAGATCGCCGATCTCGTCGAGGAAAAGCGTTCCGTCATTGGCCATCTCGAACAAGCCCGCTTTGGTCGAATCCGCTCCACTGAAGGCGCCCCGTTCGTGGCCGAACAATTCGCTCTCCACCAGGTTCTCCGGTAATGCCGTGCAGTTGATGTCGACCCAGGACTTGGAACGTCGCGCGGAATGATGATGAATTGCCCGTGCGATGACTTCTTTCCCCGTGCCGCTTTCCCCAGTGATCAGAACCGCGGCATTCGTGGCGGCAACCTGCTCCGCTTGTCGCAGGAGTCCTCGAATGCGTTCGCTCGCGAACACAACCTCGAGGCCGAGATACTCACGCTTGTCGCAACCGACATTCATGATAAGTGGGACCGCGAACCTAGCGCCGGTCTCTGTTCCTATAACAACAATTATTAAGAATGTTTCGAAGCGGAGCCATAGGAGTTTCGCATTAAGGGGCTGCGGGAAACGACCGATGAGAGTAGGAGTTTCCCCTTAATAGGTTCCGCCCGAGGTGCAGACGACGCCCTCCACCGCCGATCAATACAGAGACCTAAGTGAAAACACTCGGAACTCAGCTTGTTCGGATGGCAGTCCTAGTGCTGCTGGCAGCCGTCGGCTCCGCTATCCTCGTGCGTTTTTCGCCTGGCGCATTGGTAGATGAACGTGAGTTGGACCAGCGTATGAGCACGGAATCCGTGGCCGCAATGCGGAATCAACGCGCTATCGACAATAGTCTAGGCAAAGGGTTGTTCCGCTATCTTCAGAATGCGGTTCACGGCGATTTGGGGAAATCGCAATCCTACAATGTTCCGATCACCAAGTTACTAATCGAGAACGCCCCTGCAACCCTGCGAAGGATAGGCATCGGTCTGGGAGGTGCGTGGTTGTTCGGATTGTCGCTAGCGATCCCGGTGGCTTACTTTCGGAGTGCGTGGATGTTGGATGCCGGCACCGCTCTATTTACTAGCACGCTGCTGAGTCTGCCGGCCGGAGTACTCGCCTTTCTTTGTCTAACGATCGGCGCTCCGGTGGAAATAGTTCTGCTTCTGGTGCTA
>Ga0207674_10007839_pt1 | contig 12411 bp, 6 predicted proteins | sample KBSCornC72_FD_184303 | JGI IMG/M metagenome (GOLD analysis project Ga0207674, IMG submission 184303) | Corn rhizosphere microbial communities from Kellogg Biological Station, Michigan, USA - KBS Corn C7-2 (SPAdes) (version 2) | ecosystem: Host-associated > Plants > Roots > Rhizosphere > Soil ... | reverse complement strand
ACACGGAGCGAGGCTTTGAAGGATCTGGCCAAAGTCACAGACAAACTCAAAGACGAACTCAAGGAGTTAAGCAAAGACCCCGCGTTGCAAAAACTGGAGCAAACCGCTCGAGCCTCGCAGGGGAGTGATTCTCAAACGGCCGCCGGTTTGCAAAAGCAGATGGAATCGCTGCAAAAGCAAATGGGTACGCCGACCGGAAATCCCGAAGCCATGGATAAGTTGCAGAAGGATCTGCAGAAGCTGCAGGAAGCCGCGAAGGGCATGGCGGACAAGAATTCGCCCGGCACGGAAGCTGAAAAGCAAAAGATGTCGGAATCGCTTTCGGCGCTCTCGAAGCAGATGCAAGAGATGGGGCTGCAACTGCCGCAAATCGACGACGCAATTAACGCGTTGGCTGCCAATCAAACCGATCTCGTCTTGAAAGATCTTCAGTCTGCCACCACCGATCTCGAGAAGATGCGCGATATGGCCAAGCAGCTTCAACAACTCCAGCAGCAGATGGAGAAGTTGGGCAAAGATTTAGCCGAGCAACTCAAGAATGGCCAACCCGAAGCCGCGCAGATGACGTTGCAGAAAATGGCTGAGCAGTTGAAATCCGCCAATCTGTCGAAGGAGCAAATACAGAAGATGACCGATGAAGTTTCCAAGGCGGTTGATCCGGCCGGCAATTATGGAAAGGTCGCCGAACACCTGAAGAAAGCCTCCGGACAAATGAAGGGAGACGACAAATCCGGGGCTTCGGAATCACTTGCGGCTGCTGCAAAGGAGCTCGGAAAATTAATGGAGCAGATGGGCGATGCGCAGGAAATGGCCGCTGCTCTCGAAAACCTGAACAAGGCAGCGATGTGCGTCGGCACCTGCCAGGGTTGGAAGCCAGGCAATAAACCGGGCATAGGAAAGGGCGGCAGGCCGGGCGGCGGAGTCGGCACGTGGGCAGATGAAAACAATTCATGGATGTATGACGGCCAGTGGAGCGATCATTGGGACAACACTGGCGCAGCACGGCCCGATCAGGACGCGCGCGGACATACTGACCGCGGGGACGGCGAGTTGAGCGACGCCTTGAAGCCGACAAAGGTGAAAGGCCAATTTTCTCCTGGCGGACAGATGCCGAGCATCACGTTGAAAGGCGTCAGCATCAAGGGCCAAAGCAAAGTCGAATATAGTGAAGCTGCCGCTGCTGCGCAGAGCGATGCTCAGGCCGCGTTAAGCCAGGAAAAAGTGCCGCGCGCTTATCAGGGCGCGGTGAAGGATTATTTCGACGATATCAAGAAGTAGGTTTTGTTGGTGGAAGGTTGCAGGTTGCAAGTTCGGCTTCGGCACTTATCATGCCAAGGATTGTCAGAGCTATTAACTGATTAAGGTCATCCATGGAAACAGAACAAGCGATAGAGTCATTCCGAAATGCGTACGCTGCCTTGCGGGCAGAAATAGGTAAGGCCGTAGTTGGACAGGAAGAAATTGTCGAAAGCACCGTAATCGCATTGTTCGCGGGCGGACACGTTTTGCTCGAAGGCGTGCCTGGGCTGGGTAAGACATTGCTGGTTCGCACGTTAAGCGAAGTGCTGGATCTCTCATTCAATCGCATTCAATTCACTCCGGATTTGATGCCGGCCGACATCCTCGGCACAAACATCGTCATGGAGACGCAGGGCGGCAGGCGCGAATTTCAGTTTCAACGCGGGCCCATTTTTGCCCACCTGATCCTCGCGGACGAAATCAACCGGGCGACGCCAAAAACTCAATCAGCTTTGCTGGAGGCGATGCAGGAGCACCAGGTCACGGCAGGCGGAGAGATTCGTAAACTGGTCGAGCCGTTTTTCGTCATGGCGACGCAGAATCCAATCGACCAGGAGGGGACTTACCCGCTGCCGGAAGCGCAATTGGATCGGTTCTTTTTCAAAGTCCTCGTTGGCTATCCAACCGCGACGGAATTGACGGAAGTTCTGACTCGCACAACAACCGGCGTTCGCGCTGAAGTTTCAAAAGTACTCGACCGAGACTCGTTGATTGAATTGATGAAAGTCGTTAGGGATGTGCCAGTGGCATCGCACGTTAAAGATTACGCCGTTCGACTGGTGCTCGCGACCCATCCGAAAACGGAAACGGCCGCGCCAATTTCCAATCAATATCTGCGTTTTGGTAGCAGCCCGCGTGGGGGACAGACATTAATTCTGGCCGGCAAAGTTCGCGCGCTGACCCAGGGTCGGTTTAATGTGAGCTTCGATGACATAGAGGCGGTCGCAGCGCCGGCATTGAGGCACCGACTGATTCTGAATTTCGAAGCCGAAGCGGAAGGGATTACGACGGACCATATCATCGCCCAGGTCTTGCGCGATGTGCCGCGAGATGCCCAGGCCGTGACTGCATAGGGGACATGCCCAACGCCTTCCTCACCCCGGAACTTCTCCGACGGCTTGAGCAATTTCAGCTTCTGGCGGCAAGACGGGCCAAAAGTTCTTCCAAAGGCGAGCGGCGCAGTCGGGCACGCGGGCAGTCGGTCGAGTTTGCGGATTATCGCAACTATGTTCACGGCGATGATTTTCGTTATCTGGATTGGAATCTTTATGGGCGGCTGGAACGGCTCTTTCTGAAACTTTACGAGGAAGAGCGCGAATTGCCGGTGCGCATTTTTCTCGATGCGAGCGAATCGATGACGTTCGGTGAGCCGCGGAAATTCGATTTCGCAAGGCAAATCGCCGCCGCCGTTGGTTATGTCGCCCTCTCCGGATTTGATCGAGTGACTGTAGTTCCTTTTCCCAACCAGCCGCCATTCTCGGAACTCAAGGACAAAGGTGTCACACCGCAGGCTTACAATATGGAACTGGCTGCGCGTGGCGCGCTGCGCTCGGTGCGTGGTAAAAAATCTGCCATACAGTTTTTTCAGAATCTCGGCGTCCTGACGGCGGGAGGCACTGCGAATCTAAATGAAGCGCTTCGGCGTGGGGCACTCGAAGCGCGACAAGCCGGTGTAGCTATCGTGCTTAGCGATTTTCTGGATCCAGCCGGTTATGAACCAGGATTGACTGCCCTCGTCGGCCGGGGCTTTCAGGTAAATGTTGTTCAAATTCTCGCACCGGAAGAATTATCGCCAACGTCATTTGGCGATCTGCGGCTTGTGGACTCCGAGACCGGCGGCATTCAGGAAGTAACTTTTGGCCGTTATCGAATGAAATCATATCAAGTGACGGTCCAAAATTTCCTTCAGCGGCTGCGCGAATATTGCCAGGGCCGTGGAATTAACTTTTTCACGGCGAGTTCCGCCACGGCGCTTGAGGAACTCCTTTTAAGGCAGTTGAGGCAAGCGGAAGTTTGGGGATGACGAATGAATTTTTTGGCGCCATTCGCATTTTTATTCGCCGCTTCAATCCCTGTCGTCGTCGTTTTTTATCTCCTCAAGCGCAAGCGTGTGGTGAAATTGGTTTCAAGCACGTTGTTGTGGCAAAAGTTCCTTTCGGAAACACAGGCCAGCGCTCCGTTTCAAAAGCTGCGCAAGAATTGGCTGCTGATTCTCCAAATCATTTTGCTCATTTTCGCTGTGCTGGCATTATCTCGTCCCTATTTCGCCGCGAAGGCGAAGCCCGCAGAGCTGCGCGTCGTGATACTGGACACGTCAGCATCCATGGAGGCCACCGATGAAAGCCCTTCGCGATTTGAAAAAGCACGAGCAGAAGCGCTGAAATGGGTGGATGGACTCGCGGGTAGCGACCAGATGGTCGTCCTTCAAGCAGGAGCCAACACCGAAGTCAAACAATCAGCCACCAGCGAAAAGGCCGCGCTTCGTCGAGCGCTCCAGGCGTGTGTCTGCTCTGATGGGCCAACGCGACTGGTCCCGGCATTGCGAATGGCCGAATCGTTGGTCCGCGATCAACGAAACGCTGAAATTCATCTCTTCAGCGATGGCGCGGTTCCGGAATTGAGTGAATTCGAGAACAAGGCATTGCCTCTGGTCTATCATCGCGTGGGCAAAAGCTCTGAGAACCTCGGCATCATCGCGCTCGACGTTCGCTCCAACCCCGAGAACGCCAAAGAAAGAGCCGTTTATGTGGGCGTCGCGAACTATTCCACTAATGACCAGCAGAGTGAGTTGGAGTTGTTATTGGATGAGAAGTTGATCGAGACGCGGCCAATCACCGTCGCCTCAAACGAAACTTCGCCACAGGTATTCAAGGCTCAGCAGGACCATGACGGCGTATTTACCGTTCGATTGACAGCGAAGGATGATCTAGCCCCGGATAATCAAGCGTCCATCGTCAGTTTATTGCCAAAGCCCGTGAAGGTGCTGCTGGTCACCAAAGGCAATCGGTTCCTTGAGCGAGCGCTACGAGCTGCTCCAAACGTCGAACTCGCAACCGCGAATGATTTAACGGATACCGCGGCAGGTTTCGATTTCGTTGTGCTCGACGATGTTCCGCCAACGGTTTGGCCGCAGGGGAATGTTCTGGCGATTCATGTTGTTAATACCAATTGGTTTGAGAGCGTAACCCGCATTGAAGGTCCAGGCATCGTGGACTGGAAAACGGCGCATCCAGTGTTGCGCTACGTCAGTTTTGACAACGTACCGGTGGCTGAGAGTCTTGCCGTGAAGACTCCGAACTGGGGCGTATCATTGCTGGACGCGCCCCAGGCCTCATTAATGGTCGCGGGCGAGTTAGGCCGGCAACGAATCATCTGGATTGGTTTTGATACGTTGCAGAGCCTGTGGCCATATCGGGTTTCCTTTCCCATGTTCGTTGCGAATGCCGTTGATTGGCTGAATCCAGCAAATGCGAAAAACGAGCAGTTGATCATCAAACCCGGAGATCCATTCCGTCTCGCGCTGACGCATCCGGAGAAGGGGGCTGTTGTCATCAGGCCGGGAGGAGCGACAACAACTATCGAACTGGATCCCAATGCAAACGAGTTCGTTTATGGAGACACATTAAAACAAGGAACTTATCGAGTCCGCTTGAGCACAAATGAAGTGACCTTTTGCGCTGATTTGCTCGATTCCGCCGAAAGCAACATCAAACCACGCGATGAACTGCAACTTGGCAAATATACAAAAGTCACCGCGACGACGATGCAACGCACGAATATGGAGCTTTGGCGAACGATTGCTTCGATTGGGTTGGTTGTGTTGATGATTGAATGGTGGTACTACCATCGGAGGACGGTGTGAGGGATTTCCGAATTTTGATTTTTGATTTTCGATTTTGCGGGCCAAGGCCATGAACGAATCCGAGCAACAATCGAAAGATCGGAACTGGCCGAAAGACGAGTTCGGCCAAAACGAGATTACTGCCCAGTTTTGGTGGCTTCTATTGCCGGCAATCGCAATCTGCTCGGTGGCATTGCTTTGGCTAGTCAACTTAGTCAAACCACATCCGCGAGTCGTCGCCTACTGCGCCCAGGACCAGATCTACGCCGAATCAATTTTTCGTGATTTCGAAAAACAAACCGGCATCAAAGTTCGCGCTGTGTATGACAGTGAAGCCGTAAAAACTGTCGGGCTTGCGAATCGTTTATTGGCTGAACGTAGTCATCCGCAATGCGACGTTTTTTGGGGAAATGAAGAGATGCGAACCCGTCAAATGGCCGCACAAGACGTGTTTCGCGACACGAATGGCTGGGCTGCGTTCGGTTATCGGAGTCGCAGAGTTGTTATTAATACCAACCTGGTGCAATTCGCCTCTGCGCCGCACTCCCTGCTCGAACTCACCAACGAACAGTGGCGAGGCAAAGTTGCGCTGGCGTATCCGCAATTTGGCACGACTGGAACCCATTTTCACGCTTTGCGGCAACATTGGGGCGCCGAGCGATGGGAAACCTGGTGCGACGCATTGGCCGCCAACAAGCCATTGGTAGTGGATGGCAATTCAGTGGTAGTGAAGATCGTTGGCAAAGGAGAAGCTTCAATAGGACTCACCGACTCAGACGACATCACCGAAGGACAGAACAACGGTCTCCCAATCGCGCCATTGCCGATGAGCGAAGAGACCCTCCTGATTCCAAACACAGTTGCGATTATCCGCAACGCTCCACATTCAGAACCAGCCGAGAAATTGTTCGAGTATCTTCAAAGACCAGAAATAGCGGACCGCCTGATTACTGCAAAAGCTCTCGAAGGCCGTTCAGCCTCCACTGCCTCAACGCCAACGTTGAAACCGGACTGGACTTCGCTGCTGCGCGACCTGGAGCCGGTTACCACGAAACTCAACCAGATTTTTTTGCGATGAACTCGTCAGCTTCCCGTTTTGATGCCGCGGTGGCGGGACTTCAACGTTTTAACGTCTGCGAAGCATGAATTGGCTCCTAATCAAGAACAGCTTTTTCGTCGCAGGTCTGACTACACTGCTGGCAGGAAGCTTTGGTTTCGCTGCCGCATTGTGGTTGGCGGGATTAGAGGGACGTGGGCGAAATTCATTTCTTGCCGTTGCGCTGATGTCTTTGGCACTTCCGCCGTTTCTGGTGACGAATTGCTGGCTGCATTTTCTCGGCCACACCGGAGTTTGGCGCAGTTGGCTTCCTTTCGATATTTTCTCGCTGGGAGGTTCGGTCTGGATTTTGACCTTGCTGACCTGGCCAATCACGATGCTGATCGTCTGGAGCGCATGGACTCAACTTGAATCATCGCAATTGGAAAGTGATTCAGCAGTCGGCGGTTGGATACTCATCCGCGCAATTCTCTGGCCGATTGCGCGCCCAGCAGTAACGCAAGCAGCGTTGCTGACATTCATCCTTGCGTTGAACAATTTCGCGGTCCCAGCGATACTTCAGACCAAGGTGTTCCCCGACGAAGTCTGGATTCGTTTTAATACGACGTTCGACACGATGGGCGCCATCCAGCTTAGCTGGCCGCTGATACTCGGGCCGTTGCTGATTCTGTTGCTTTTTGTCCAGCGAAGCTTTGAATGGCCGCGAACAGAGGGTACCGCAACCGCGAAGGCGTTTCGTCGTCAACTAGGCTCTGGCTGGTTTTGGATGTCGGGAGCCTTTGGCATATCTCTCGGCGTTCTTTCGCTTGGATTGCCTATGTATCAGTTAGGCTCGGCCAAGCGCACGTGGCTCGAGTTGCCTGGCGCGCTGGCTGCGGGACAGTCCGCAATCTGGAATTCAGTTTTGCTCGCGGCGCTTTCCGCCACAGGTATCGTAGCAACAAGTCTTCTAATCGCTACACTCACTCCTTCCAAACGGAAACGGCATTCTGAGCGTTATGACTCACTTAACGTTTTTAACCTGCTTAACGCGGCTTTGTGGCTCCCCTTCCTCATCCCCGGCGTTCTCATTGGCATCATTTTGATCGCAGCATTCAATCGACCGTTCCTTGCTGCCTTTTATCAAAGCATCGGGATCGTCATCCTCGCTTATTTCATCCGTTATTTCGCCCTCGGCTGGAACACAGTTGCGCATTCAATCGGAGGCGTGGATACGGATTTGACAGACGCAGCTCGGTTAGCCGGAGCAAACCGCTGGCAAATTTTGCGGCACATTCATTGGCCGCAAATCACTCCGCAGATTGCAGCCGCGTGGTACATCGTTTATCTGCTTTGTATATGGGACGTCGAGTCGATGATTCTCGTTTTGCCACCTGGCGGCGAAACTCTGGCTCTACGGATATTCAATCTCCTTCACTACGGTCACAACGCACAGGTGAACGCACTATGCGTGGCGCTGGTTGGCGTTGCCATTGCGCCGCTACTTTTGTGGAAGGGATTTTCCCTGGTGCGTGTTGCGAGCCAGCGGCCACTGCTCTTAACTTTGAATGGAGTTCGAAAGATGCAACACGCAGTGTGGACCGGACTGATCGTCAGTTCCATTCTCTTCCTTTCGGGTTGTAAGGTTCGAACCGCTTCAGACACCGCCATCGAGAGCGAAATTTTCGATCGCGTCCAGATCGTCGGAACCCGTGGCGTTGGCGTCGGACAACTCAATAAGCCGCGCTCCGTTGCCATTGATGGGCAGGATAATCTTTTCGTCGTCGATATGACCGGCCGAGTGCAAAAATTTTCACCGAATGGCGCTTTTCTGCTCTCATGGCAAATGCCGCAAACTGATCTTGGAAAACCAAAAGGCATGGGCCGGGACCGAAATGGAAATATTGTTGTGGTTGAACCGCATTATCAGCGCGTCAATCATTTCACACCGCAAGGCAAACTGGTTGCACAATGGGGCCAGAAAGGAACAAACGTCGGCCAGTTCACTTTGCCGCGCGCGTTCGCAATGAATTCGCACAGGGAAATTTTCATCAGCGAATACGGCCCGATGGAACGTGTCCAATGTTTCACGCTGGTTCAAAATCCGAACGGGCCGGCTTCCGCGCGTGTCTCGTTTTCCCTTGGCCAACCCGGCAACGGCACCGGCGATTTCAATCGGCCCGAGGGATTGTGCGTCGATTCGCAGGACAAGCTTTACGTTGCCGATTCGTGCAACCATCGAATCCAGATCTTTTCACGAGAGGGAAAATTCATTCGTGCCTACGGAAAAGCCGGCTCCGGTTTAGGAGAGTTGAGTTACCCATACGACATTTGCGTGGACAAAGATGGACGCCAATACATTTGCGAGTTTGGCAACAGTCGGATCCAAATCTTTGATGCCAATGATCGCCCGATTGAAATTATTGGCGGACCGGGCGGCGAACCCGGGCAATTTAGCAATCCGTGGGGAGTGGCCTTGGATTCGGCGGGGAACCTTTACGTTGCGGATTCTCAAAATCACCGCGTCCAGAAACTAATTCGAAAACAATCCATAGCTGGAAATCACTCGACCATGGCGAAATTTGAATTGGCAGGTCACGCATCACGGATTACGCATCACTGAACATGCAAGTCCAATTCACCCACCCCTATTATTTGCTGCTGCTGGCGCCAGCGCTGGCGTGGGTGCTCTGGTTTGCGCTCAAGTCTGATGTGCAAGTTGGCGCCTGGCGCAAATGGATGGCGCTGGCCATGCGCACGCTCGTCATTATCACAATCGTTTTTGCCATTGCCGGATTGCAATGGCTTTTGCCGGTCGAAGGGATGAACGTTTTCTTTGTTTTGGACCGTTCGGATAGCGTTCCCGCGGAGCAGCAAGAAACTGCAAAAAACTATATCAACGCCACTTCGAAGCTGAAAAAGAACTCCGACAAGGCCGGAGTCATAGTCTTTGGCACCGATGCCAGCATTGAAACCACGCCCAATGCGGCTGTGGATCTGCAGAAAATTCAGGCCGTCGTCGGAACCGAGCGCAGCGACCTTGCGGCTGCAATTCGGCTCGGCACCGCCGCTTTTGCCCATTTTCAGGAAAAGCGCCTGGTGCTATTGACGGATGGCAACGAAAACATCGGCGATGCCATGGGCGCGGTGCTGGCAGCGACGCACCTCAAGGTCAGCGTGGATGTTGTCCCACTGGGTGTCAGCCGCGCCAACGATATATCCGTCGAACGATTGCAAGTGCCTTCGAAGCTGAAAAAGGGACAGGCGTTCGAAGTCAAAATCTTTGTGCAGGCTGACCGCGCCGGTCCCGCGACGATTCGGCTTTATCGAAAGGAACAATTTCTCGGCGAACAAAAGGTCGAACTCTCGGCAGGAAAGAATCTGTTCACGTTTCCACAAACCCTTTCCGATCCTGACTTTTATAGCTACGACGTGCAGGTTGATGCGCCCGGCGATCCGCTCCCGCAAAACAATCGAGCGACAGGTTTCGCAACCGTCCGCGGCGATCCACGCATTTTGATAGTCTCGGCTGATCCCGAACAAGACCGCCAACTGGCAGCGGCGCTAACGTCAGCGAAACTGGAAATTCATCTCGTTGGAATCGATCGCTTTCCTGCAACACTTGCCGAAATGCAGAGCTACGACGCAATTTTCATCAGTAATCTGGCGGCCGGAGATCTCGGCAACGATCGACAAAAGTTACTCGAAAGCGCCGTCCGTGATTTTGGTGTTGGCCTGGTCTGCGTCGGAGGCGACCAGACCTACGCTGCCGGTGGTTACCGCGGCACACCCCTCGAATCGACGCTGCCAGTGAACATGGAATTGGACAGCAAGAAGGTCCTGCCCAGCGGCGCCGTGGTGTTAATTATGCACGGCATGGAGTTCGCCAATGGTAATCAGGTTGCGCGTGATTGCGCGCAGGGCGTTCTGGCAGCCCTCAGCAAAATGGATGAAATGGGCGTGCTCCTCTGGGACGGAAATGAGCGATGGTTGTTTCCATTGCAAAAAGTAGCCGACAAGAAAGACCTGGCCCGACAGATAGCAGGCATGAATCAGGGCGACCTCGGCAGCTTCCAGCACATCATGGAAATGGCGCACGATTCCTTAAAGAAATCCACTTCCAACTTGAAGCACATCATCGTCTTCAGCGATGGCGATCCGGGAGCGCCGTCGCCTGCATTGATGCAGGCGATCGCAGGCGATCGCATCACTGTGAGCACCGTTCTCATATCCGGTCACTCGCCTGATGATACCATGCGCTGGATGGCTGATGCGGGTAAGGGCCGATTTTACGGTGTCCAGTCCCCGAACGAACTGCCGCAGATTTTTCTCAAAGAGACCGCTGTCATTTTGAAATCCGCGATTTACGAAGAGCCCTTCAAGCCTCAATTGCGTTCCTCCAGCGAAGTTGTTCGAGGGATTGGCGCGGACGAATATCCGTCTCTGCTCGGCTATGTCGCAACCACTCCCAAGCCTCGCGCGGAAACTCCGCTCTGGACCGACAAAGGCGATCCCCTCCTGGCTCATTGGCAATATGGTCTTGGACGCGCCGTGGCATTCACTTCAGACGCCAAATCGCGCTGGGCAAAAATTTGGTTAAACTGGGAGAAGTACCGCCAGTTCTGGTCGCAGATTGCGCAGTGGAGCCTTCGACGATTGGAGAATGCCGATTTCACAACCGAAGTCGCGGTTGATAAAGGGCAGGGATTGATCAACGTCGAGGCGCTTGATGAACAAGGCAACTATCGCAATTTCCTTAATTTGCAGACGGTTGTCGTGAGTCCCAAAGGCGAGAAGCAGACTGTTCACCTCGAGCAGACCGGGCCGGGCCATTATGAAGCCAAATTTCCGACCAAAGAGGTTGGCGCTTATCTGCTGAACCTGATGGACATGAAAGAAGGGCAGGTACGTGGTTCCCAGGTCGTAGGAGCCAGCGTGAACTATTCACCTGAGTTTACATCCTCAGAGCCGAACTACAATTTGCTACGCAGGATCACTGAAACCGGCGGCGGCAAGTTTCTGGAATTATCAACTCCTGCATTGAATACTTTCGAACACGATCGGCGGAGAACTTATCAACCGCGTGACTTGTGGGAATATCTGCTGGAACTGGCCATTATCCTGTTCATCTTCGATGTCGGTGTGCGCCGAATACAGATCGATCGAGACGAAATGTTGCGAGCGATGCGCGCGATACAGAGACGCGTCCTCTTCTGGCAGGGAATTCCGCGCGCGCCCGAATCCGAAGAATCCCTTGACGTGCACCTCCGGCTCGAAATAGCGCGCGCCGAGCGACAGCTCGAGCGCATCCGTGATGTCGAAGGCGACCTGGCCGAATACGGCCTGGTCGCGGTCGGTGCGGTCCATGCTGTTGAGGTACACAACGCCAAGGTACGGCGGTGCGCCCGGGTCCTGCCCGTTCGGGGTCATGCTGCGGGCGAGGCCGTCGAGGCGGCCGAACTCCTGGTAAAAGTCGTGGTACTGCTTCTGGTAGAAGAAGCCGAGCAATCCGCGCACGCGCTTATCCTGCGGCGTGCTGACGCGCACCTCATGGCTCACTTTCGTGTAGTTGTCGTCGTTGTTGAACGCAGCATCCGGGTTACTGACCAGGTCTGCCGCCGTTCGCTCCAAGAAAGGCGTTGACGTCCCGGCGTTGTTGGCGAACAGCTGCAGGAAGAAGCCGCTCGTATACGTCTGGTCGTACCAGTAGGAGTAGTCGGAGTAATCGAACGCACCGTCAACGGCGCGGTCGAGGTAGTTGCCAGCGTAGACGACCTCGAAGTTGGCGACGTTGCCCTCGATCGTCAGGCCGCCTTGCCACCACTCGTCGTCCGTGTACTCCTGCCGGAAGTGCGCGACCGCATAGTCGCCGGTCGCCAGCACGTCGTTGAGGTCGTCGCCCCAGGAACCCTGCTGGTCCTGGCGCTGGTACATCAGCTGCGGCGTGACCGTCCAGTTCTCGTTGAGGTTGATGCGCAGCGCCGCACGCGCGCCGGCTGTTTCGACGGTGTTGTAGTTCTTCTCGACAAATTGGTCGTTGTTGACGGTGATATCATCGGCCGGCGTACTGACGTCACCCGTATAAGTCCGCGTCGCAGGCTTGTTGTCGACCCAGCCCGCGTCGCTGACGCCCCAACCCACGAATCGCAGCGCCGCGTTCTCGCCGATCGGGAGATTCACGAAGCCTTCGCCGACGTAGCCGCTTTCATCGCCGTCGACCATGTTCGCCTCGGCC
>Ga0207674_10007838_pt1 | contig 12414 bp, 9 predicted proteins | sample KBSCornC72_FD_184303 | JGI IMG/M metagenome (GOLD analysis project Ga0207674, IMG submission 184303) | Corn rhizosphere microbial communities from Kellogg Biological Station, Michigan, USA - KBS Corn C7-2 (SPAdes) (version 2) | ecosystem: Host-associated > Plants > Roots > Rhizosphere > Soil ... | reverse complement strand
GCCTAACGGGACGATCGCGGCGCACGAGGAGCATCACGGGCATCACCACCCGGCGCTCCAGCACCACTTCCAGGATCTCGATCAGCAGCACGAAGCGGCAACGCTTGGCATGTGGCTGTTCCTGGTCACGGAAGTGATGTTCTTCGGCGGGTTGATTCTGGCCTACACGCTGTACCGCATCTGGTACCCGGCGGCCTGGGCCATCGGTAGCGAAGAACTGAACATCTATCTTGGCGGTTTCAACACGATCGTGCTGATCGGCAGCAGCTTGACCATGGCGCTCGCGGTACGTTCGGCACAGACGGGAGCGCAGCGCGCGACGGTCGGATGGCTGATCTTCACGATCGTGCTCGGCCTGACGTTCCTGGTCGTCAAGTTCTTCGAGTACAAAGAGAAATTCGAGCTCCATCACGTGCCGGGTCCCAACTTTCAGTTTGAGGGTCCCCAGTCACCGCATGTGCAGATCTTTTTCTCCCTGTATTTCGCGCTGACCGGCGTCCACGCACTTCACATGATCATCGGCGTCGGCCTGATGAGCACGATTACCTTCATGGCATACCGCAAGCGCTTCACGCCGGAGTGGTACACCCCGGTGGAGCTCGGCGGCCTCTACTGGCACTTTGTCGATATCGTCTGGATCTTCCTGTTCCCGTTGCTGTATCTCGTGGACCGGTCGCACCACATCGTGTAGCGAAATGTCAGGACATATTTCTCCCAAGTCGACGTACATCACCATCTTCGGGGCGCTGATGGTGTGCACGATCCTCACCGTGCTCGCCGCATTCATCAACCTGGGCAACCTGAACTTCCCAGTGGCGATCACGATCGCGGTCTTCAAGGCGACCCTCGTCGTGCTGTTCTTCATGCACGTCAAGTACGGCAGCAAACTGACCAAGCTGATTGTCGGCGTGGCGTTTTTCTTTCTGGGAATCATGCTCTCGCTGACGATGGCGGATTATCTGAGCCGCGGATGGTATACGGCAGCGCGTGGATCGACGGCGGCCGGGGCCATCGTGAACATCTCAGGCCCGCTGACGACGGGAAATCCGCCGCTCGAACCGGGGGCTCAGAACACCTCGCCGAAATAGCTCCAGAGCCAATCGCGCCCGCGCTCAAACGGTGAGCGCTGGCGCCAACTCTCCAGGTCCAGCGTCTTCGATTGGGTCAAATCGCGCTCGAAATCCTGCAGGAGCCGCGCGGCAAGCGCGCGGTCGAAGACCGCCACGTTCAGCTCGTCGTTCAGTTCAAGCGATCGATTGTCGAAGTTCGCTGACCCGACAATGCTCAGAAGCCCGTCGACGACCATCGCCTTCGTGTGGAGCATCGTCGGCTGGTACTCCGCAATCTCGACGCCCTGTTCGAGCAGCTGTTCGTAATCGCCCCGTCCAGCGTATTTGACCGCCTTCGCGTCGGTCATGTCGCCCTCGACAAGCAATCGAACGCGGACGCCGCGGCGCCGCGCTTCCTGGATGCTCCACTTCGATGACTCGTCGGTGATGAGATACGGAGATTCGATGTCAATCGAGTGCCGCGCAGCGCCGATCGCAAGCAGGTAAAGCAACTTCAGCTCGTTGGCGCCGGTTTGCGGCGCGCTCCAGACGACGATCGATTTCGCGGTCCCCGTCGCCGGCGAGATGTTCGGCTCGATCTCGGGTTCGACAATGCCGGCGACCACAATCCAGTTCTGGTTGAACGCCGCTTCGACGTCAGCGACGACGGGTCCGTGCATCTCGACCATCGTGTCGCGCCATGTGGGGAAATCCTTCTGATCGTGCAGCCATTGATCGGCGATTCCCATTCCGCCAATGAACGCGACCTCGCCGTCCACGACGAGCGCCTTACGGTGCGTGCGATAGTTCGCCTCCTCGATCTGGAAACTGGCGATGGGGTTCACCCACTTGAGTTCGGCTCCCGCCGTCTCGAGCCGCTTCTCGTCGTCGTCGGACATCTTCTTGGAACCCAGGGAATCGAGGACGATCCGCACGCGTACCCCTCGTTTGGCGGCCGCCTCCAGCGCGTCGGCGAACTGCCTGCCGACGTCACCTGCTTCGTAGATGTAGGTCTCCAGCGCGATTCGCCCTTTCGCGTGGTCGATTGCCGCCAGCATGGCCGGAAAGGCCTGTTCCCCATTCGTGCGGACGACGTAGGAGTCGTTCGAGGTGAGGCGGTGACCCAGGAGGTTGGCCAGGTATGGCGGGAAGCGCGGGTCCTCAACGGAAAGTGAACTTCTGATCCTGAGGGTTTCCTGGTCCTGCGCGATCAACAGTCCCACGGCGAGAACGATGACCGCAATGAGCAGCGCCGCGAGGACCCGATGGTGCCGCGCCCAGTGCTGCCGTTGAGATTTGGTTCTCGCCGTCATCGCGGCTCGCCGTTGCAAGCTGAACGCCGGGTGGGCAAATCCGCTGAAGCTGAGTCGCTTGCCCGTCGAGGTCGTCGCGCGGTGGGCTACAGGCACGACACGCCGCCCAGTGAGGCGGATTGGCGTCGCACCAATCCACGCGACCCCGCACATTTCCTCAAAATCAAACGCCATCTCACGTGCCGGTCTGATGATCGCGCCGGTAAGTGGTATGCACACGCAGCGCTTATGACCGTGCCGTCGGTCTTCTGCGAGGTGCCGAATGCGGCCGCTTATCGTCGTCGTCTCACTGAGTCTCATCACGGGTTGCTCGCATCCCAGCGATTCACAATCGACGCGCGCCCATCAACGCGACGCGCGTCAGAACACAGAAGCCGTCCCCGTATCTACAGCTGTAGTGGTGGAAAAGCCGGTTCCGCTCGATGTCGCCGCTGTCGGGACCGGGGAAGCCGTCTCATCGGTGCAAGTCCGTTCACAGGTCACCGGGCAGCTCAGCGCACTTCACTTCGCCGAAGGCCAGGACGTCACCAAGGGTCAATTGCTCTTTGAGCTCGATCCCCGTCCATTCCAGCTCGCCCTGGCACAGGCGGAAGCCGTCCTCGCGAAAGATGCGGCGCAGAACGCCAACGCGCAGACCGAGGTCGCGCGCTACAAGGCGCTGTTCGATCAGGGTCTCATCGCGCGCGAGCAGTACGACTCGTACATCTCCAATGCGGCCGCGACACAGGCGACAACTGGCGCCGATCAGGCGGCAGTCGACACCGCCAGACTGAATCTGCAGTTCACGCGGATCGCTGCGCCGATCTCCGGTCGCGCAGGTGCGCTCGACGTGCACGTCGGGGATCTCATGCGCGCGAACGATACGGCGCCGATGGTCGTCATCAATCAGATGTCTCCGATCGACGTGGCCTTTGCGGTGCCTGGCCGATTGCTCGACGACATCCGCAGATACCAGGCGGCGGCGCCATTGAGAGTTGATGCGGTGATCAGTGAGCCGAGTGGCAGGCAGCCGTCCGGCCACATCACGTTCATCGACAACGCCGTTGATCAGACAACGGGCACGATCAAGCTCAAGGCGCTCTTCGACAACGCGAGTCGCGAGCTCTGGCCCGGTGAGTTCGTCAACGTCAGCCTTCAGCTTACGACGGAGCCGCACGCCATCGTTGCGCCCGCCACGGCCGTACAGACCAGTCAGAACGGCCCGTACGCCTACGTCGTCCGATCCAACAGCACCGTCGACGTGCGCTCGGTGCGCGTCGCGCGAACCGCCGGTGCAGAATCGGTGATCGCAAGCGGCCTGCAGCCGGGTGAAATAGTCGTCACCGACGGCCAGTTGCGGCTGACCCCCGGCGCCCGCGTCACCATTCGCGATTCGGCGGTCGCGACGACGGGAGCAACGCGATGAACCTTTCGGCGCCGTTCATTCGGCGTCCGGTCGCGACGACGCTCATCATCCTCGCCGTTCTGATTTTCGGCGTTCTTGGCTATCGGGTCCTGCCGGTCAGCGATCTGCCGCCGATCGACTTTCCCACCATTCAGGTACAGGCCAGTCTGCCGGGCGCAAGCCCCGAAACAATGGCCGCGGCGGTCGCGACGCCGCTCGAAAAACAGTTCTCCACCATCGCGGGCATCGATTCCATCAGCTCGGTGAACTCGCAGGGGAGCACGAACATTACGCTGCAGTTCTCGCTTGATCGCGATATCGATGCGGCCGCACAGGACGTGCAGTCGATGATCGCGAAGACGGTGCGGCAGTTGCCGCCGGACATGCCCGCTCCGCCGTCATACCAGAAGGTCAATCCTGCCGATTCGCCGGTGCTCTTCCTCGCGCTCAGTTCCGAGACCCTTCCGCTCTCTCAAGTGGACGAATACGCCGAGACACTCATTGCCCAGCGCCTGTCCAGCGTGAGCGGTGTCGCGCAAGTATCCGTGTTCGGTGCGCAGAAATATGCCGTGCGGATCGATCTCGATCCGAGGGAGCTGGCATCACGGGCAATCGGGATCGATCAGGTGGCGCAAGCCGTTCAGCAAGCTAATGCCAACCGTCCCACGGGAGTGCTGTACGGACCCGATCGTGCGTTCGTCATCCAGGCCAATGGCCAATTGAGCAGCGCCAGTGCGTACGCCCCGGTCGCGGTGGCGTACAAGAACGGGAGTCCCGTGCATCTCGACGAGGTCGCTCGCGTCTACGACGGCGTCGAGAACGATAAGACCGCGAGCTGGTTCAACGGTCGCCGGACGGTTTACCTCTCAATTCAGCGTCAGCCCGGCACCAACACCGTGGCGGTCGTCGATGCTATTCGCGCGCTTCTGCCGCAACTCGATCAGCAACTGCCTGCTTCCGTCTCTTTGTCGGTCCGCCTCGATCGGTCGATTCCGATCCGTCAGTCGGTTGAGGACGTCAAGTTCACGCTGTTGCTGACGGTGTTTCTCGTCGTGCTCGTGATCTTCCTGTTCCTCCGGAATGTGTCCGCGACGGTGATCCCGAGCCTTGCGCTTCCCGCGTCGATCCTCGGCACCTTCGCGGTCATGTCCCTCTGCGGCTACAGCCTGGACAACCTGTCGCTGATGGCGCTGACGCTGTCGGTCGGCTTCGTCGTTGACGACGCCATCGTCATGCTCGAGAACATCGTCCGGCACATGGAACACGGCGAGTCGGCGGCGGATGCGGCGTTAAATGGCTCGAAGGAGATCTCATTCACCATTTTGTCGATGACGCTGTCGTTGACCGCGGTGTTCATCCCGATCCTGTTCATGGGCGGCATTGTCGGGCGCCTGATGCATGAATTTGCGGTGACGATCGCGGCCGCGATTCTCGTATCAGGTGTCGTATCACTGACGTTGACGCCAATGCTCTCCAGCCGGTTCCTGCGGCCGCCGCATACGGAACGGCATGGGCGTCTCTACCAGTACACGGAGCGCGTGTTCGACGCGTGGCTGCGATGGTATGCGTGGTCGCTGCAGCGGGCGCTTTATTTCCGCGGCTCGGTGATGGTCGTTTCGGCACTGCTTCTCGCCGGCACGGTGTACCTCTTCATTGCGATTCCCAAGGGATTCATCCCCAGTCAGGACACCGGTCAGCTGACCGGTCAGACGGAAGCCGCGCAGGGGATCGGATTCGATTCGATGGTCACGCACGAGCTCGCCGTGGCGGATGTCATTCAGAAGGATCCGAACGTGGCGACGCTGACGCACAACGTCACGAATGGCAACACCGGCCGGCTCAATATCGAGTTGAAGCCTCGTTCGGCACGGCGGCTTTCTGCGGACGAAGTGATTGAGGAGTTGCGTCCAAAGCTCTCCGCTATCCCAGGGGTTCGTGTGTATCTGCAGAATCCGCCGTCGATCCGCATCGGAGGCATCCAGTCGCGCAGTCTCTACCAGTACACGCTTCAGGGCCCCGACACCTCCGAGCTCTATCGTGTCGCGCCCGATTTCGAGAAGCAGATGCGAAGGCTACCCGGCTTGACGGATGTGACCAGCGACCTGCAGATCACGAATCCGCAGTTGAACATCACCCTCGATCGCGACCGGATTGCGGCGCTCGGGTTGACCGTCGATCAGGTCGAAAGCGCCTTGAGCACGGCGTATGGTCCACGGCAGGTCTCGACGATTTACGCGCCAAATAACGAATATCAAGTCATCATGCAGGTCGCGCCGCAGTTTCAGAACGATCCGAATGCGGTGTCGATGCTGTACCTCGGCAGACCTGACGGAGGCGTCGTGCCGCTCGCCGAAGTCGGCTCGATCGAGCAGGGCGTCGGTCCGCTTCAAGTCAACCACACCGGCCAGCTGCCGTCGGTGACGTTGTCATTCAACCTGAAGCCCGGTGTGGCGCTGGGCGATGCCGTTTCGGAGGTGCAGGAGGCGGCACGCTCGCTGCCGGCTACCGTCAGCGGCAGCTTCCAGGGAGCGGCGCAGGCATTTCAGGATTCGATACGCGGTCTCGGATGGATTCTTCTGCTCGCAATCTTCGTGATCTACGTCGTCCTCGGCATCCTGTACGAGAGTTTCATTCACCCGTTGACGATTCTCTCGGGCCTGCCATCGGCGGGTTTCGGTGCACTGCTCACGCTGATGCTGTTCAGAAGCGACCTGAATATCTATGCGTTCGTCGGTGTGATCATGCTCGTCGGACTGGTCAAGAAGAACGGCATCATGATGGTCGACGTGGCGATCGAGGAACGCCGTCGCGAAGGAAAGTCCGCCGCCGCCGCGATCTTCAATGCGTGCCTCGTTCGCTTCAGACCGATCATGATGACGACGCTGGCTGCGCTCGTCGGGACGCTGCCGATTGCACTTGGCTGGGGCACCGGAGCTGAGGCTCGCCGGCCGCTCGGCCTCGCGGTCGTGGGTGGATTGCTCGTTTCGCAGACGCTGACGCTCTACGTGACGCCGGTGTTCTATATCTACATGGAGGCGCTCAGCGAGCGTCTCCGGTCAGGTACGTTCGTTCCAGATCGCAGCCAGGTTCACGATCACTTCCACCGCCTTCTCCATGTCCTGCACCGACACCCACTCGAGCCGTGAATGGAAGTTATGTTCGCCCGCAAAGATGTTCGGCGTTGGCAAGCCCATGAACGACAGCTTCGATCCATCCGTACCGCCTCGAATGGGCCGTTCCCGGACGGCCATTCCGGCGCGTCGGATCGCCTCACGCGCGTATTCGACGACGTGCGGATGGCGATCGAGAACCTCGCGCATGTTCCGGTACTGTTCTTCGATCAAGACCTCGACTCTGGCGCCGTACCGCGACGTTGCTTCCAGCGCCAGCCGCTCGAGCAGCTCCTCCTTCTCTTTGAGCGCCGCCGTCTTGAAGTCACGGACGATCAGCCGGACACTCGCTCGTTCGCAGCCGCCCTGCAGCACGTACGGGTGGACGAACCCGTCGTAGCCATCCGTGCCCTCGGGTGACATTTCACGGGGCAGACGAGTGATGAAATCCGACGCGACTTTGATGGCGTTGATGAGTCGATCTTTCGCGTATCCCGGATGGGTGTTGAAGCCCACGAACGTCAACGTCATGGCATCGGCGGAAAAGCTCTCCGACTCGAGCTCGCCGCGCGCGCTCCCGTCCATGGTGTAGGCGAAGGTCGCGCCGAATGCCTCGACGTCGAAATGCTGCGTGCCGCGCCCGATCTCCTCGTCAGGCGTGAAGGCGATCCTGATTGGGCCGTGTGGAATTTCAGGGTGCGCCATCAGGTGTTCGGCCGCCGTGACGATTTCGGCGACACCCGCCTTGTTGTCGGCGCCGAGCAGCGTGGCACCCGAAGCGGTCACGATGTCGTCGCCAAGACGTTCGGCCAGCGGCGGACAGTCCGCCGTGCGCAGCACGGCGGTCGGATCGTCGGGAAGCACCAGGTCGCGGCCGTCGTACCCCCGATGAACGATCGGCCGCACGTTGGCGCCCGTCAGTTCGGGCGATGTATCGACGTGCGCGATGAAACCAATCGCGGGGACGACCTTCCGCGACGTAGGTGGCACCGTCGCCGTGACATAGCCGTACTGATCGATAACGGCATCGGTCAGGCCGATCGATCGGAGCTCGTCGGCGAGAAGCTCGAGGAGCGCGAGCTGCTTACTGGTGCTTGGGTAAGTGTCCGAGTGTTCGTCAGATTGTGTGTCGTACTGGACGTAGCGAAGAAATCGATCGAGGACTGCGCTCATGTGACGTTGGCGGGCAAAGGACTCAAGGCTTGGGACTTCGGGTAAGGTACAGCCCTAAGCCATAAGTCTTAAGCCTACAGGAGGAATCATGAAAAAGGTGTTCGCGATCGCGCTGGTCGCGGGAATCACGCAGGCCGTGGTGATGCACGGTCAGACCGCGCAGAGCGATGTGGTGAAGGCTGACGAGGCCATCACCAAAGCGCTGGTGAGCGGCGACCGCGCGGCGGCCGAGAAGATACTCGATGCTGATTTCAGCTGGATCGATCCCGACGGTGTGTACTACGCCACCAAAGGCGAAGCGTTCGCGCACGGCGTGAAGCCGCTCGTTGGCGCCGGCGCCGATGTCAAGGTGCTCGAACATCGGTACGGCAAAGTCGTGTACGTGGAACGGGCTGAAGGCGACAAGAAATTCTCCGGTCACTTCTGGGTTCAGCGTCCCGCCGGCTGGCGGCTGCTGCACGTCAATGACCTGGAGGTACGACAGCGGGATTATGCGACGGTGCCGACGACGTTCGCGGTTCCCTGCATGAACCCGTGTCACACGCTCCCGTACAAACCGCTTGGGGCCGGTGAAAAATCGGCGCTCGCCGCGTGGCAGGAGCAGGAAAGCGGACCGGCGGGCTGGGGGAAGCGTGTCGCCGACAACTACGACCAGCGCGCGATTAACACCTACGGCGGACGGTCGGCCTCGAAGAAGGATCGCCTTGCAGGGATGGAACGCGCCCGTCAGCAGAATCCCAACCGTCCCGAGATCGGTGCGGCGCCTGTCGCCTATGGACGCGCATGGGATTTCGGTGACTCCGTGGTGTGGGTCCAGCTGCAGCCGACGTATGGCGACAAGCCGTACTGGTCAAGCCGCGTCTACGCGAACATCAACGGACTGTGGCAGATGGCGGAGAGCTACCACACCTACATCAAGGATGCGCCGGTGATGGCTCCGGTGCCCGAGTCCTCGACGAAGAAGAGCGCGACCAACTAATCATGGGGAATCACGTCGTCTGGTTCGTTGTTGCGTCGGTGGCCGCTGCCTCGGTTGTCATCGAGGCGCAGGGGCGCGGCGGGGCGGCGGGACCAGGCGACTGCCCTCGTGATCCGGTTTCATTCCATCCGTGCGCGCTCGCCAAGGCGAAAGCGTTCACGCCGCCGCGCACCCCGGACGGTCAGCCGGACATGCAGGGGTTCTGGCGCGGCCAGGGCGGTGGTGTCGAGAACGTCGAGGAGCACGCCGGCAACGGGGACGTCAATGCCGGACCCACCTGGGTCGTCGATACGCCTGACGGCAAGGTGCCCTATCAGCGCTGGGCGCTCGAACAGCGGAAGGAAAACTGGGAGAAGTACATCGATCCGAATGTGTCGTGCCTGTCGTCCGGCGTCCCGCGAATGCTGTACACACCGGGCGACATCACGATCGCGCAGACACAGGATGCGTTCGTCCTGACGCACTCGCGCAGCCACACGTTCCGCGTGATTCCGATCGGCTCGCCGCCGCGGGTTGATGCGTCGGTGCGCCTCTGGCTGGGCGCCTCGCGCGGTCGCTGGGAGGGCAACACGCTGGTCGTCGATGTCATCAACCAGAACGGCAAGAACTGGCTGGACCAGGCGGGCAACTTCTTCAGCGAAGCGGTTCACGTCGTCGAGCGCTTCACGATGGTCGATGCGAACACGATCCACTACGAGGCGCGCATCGACGATCCGACCGTCTACACGAGGCCGTGGACGATGGTATTTGCGATCCGCCGGAACGCCGACCCGAAGTACGAGGTGTTCGAGGAAGCGTGCCACGAGGGGGAGAGAGACACCCAGCATCTGCTCGGCGCCGGGTATACGCGCTATCCCGGTATCACGCGTAGATGAGACGTTCGGATCGTTCGACAGTCGGGTTGTTCCCGTTGTCTCGCTGCAACCAGGACGATCCGAACGGTCCGAACGATCAGAGTTGGCGCAACGCCGTCGCAATCGGCAGCCGCGCCGCTTTGATCGCCGGCATCAGGCCGCCGACCAGTCCCATCAGCAGCGCGTAGCTCAATCCCTGAATCATCAGCGCTTGCGTCACCCTGAACGCAAACGCCACCTGGCTGAACGTCTGGAAGTTCATCGTCGACGTCTGGTAGCCATTGAACGCGAAGTACGCCGCCAGTCCCCCTAACAAGCCGCCGACCGCCGCCAGCGCGAGTGATTCGGCGAGCACCGAGATCAGCACTGATCCCGTGTTGAAGCCGAGTGCCCGCAGGGTGGCAATCTCCCGCGTCCGCGTCGAGACCGCGGTATACATCGTGAGGATGGCGCCAAACACCGCGCCCACGCCCATCAGCACCGCAATCGTGTAGCCGATGCCTCGAATCAGGCTGCTCATCACCTGCGACTGTTGCGCGTAATAGTCGCTCTCGCGCTGAACCTGGACGTTCAGCTGCGGGTTGGTCGTGAGCCAGTTCTTGAAGGTGTCGAATGCCGCGGGAGAGTCGAGCCTTGCGAGCACGGACTGATACGAGTTGCCGCGCTCGTACACGCCCTGTATGAGATGGCTGTCGCACCAGATCTCGGTCTCGCCGACGGATCCGTTCGACTCAAAAATCCCGACGACGCGCAATCGAAGGTTCCCCGACATGAACTCGGATCCGAGATCGACGCCGGAGAACTGCCGGTTTGCACCCCGTCCCACGATCGCTTCATTGGTGCCGAACTGGAACATGCGGCCATCGACGATGTGCGCCTCGTTGCGGACCTCCAGCGCTTCGGCACCGATGCCTCGCAGCGGCACGTTGGCCGCCGTTCCGGTGCTGCGCTTGTTCAAATCGACAAGCACGTAAAGCTCGGCGGACGCGATTGGCCGGTTGTTGACGCGCAGCAGGCCCGGCGCCTGTTCAATCACCTGCACCTCGGCCCCGGGAAGACCGCTGGTCATCTCCGAATCGGCGCCCGTGCGCATCACGATCGCGCGATCGGGTGCGCTGGCGTCCGCCATCGCCGCCCGGAATCCTTCGCCGATCGACAGCACCGCGACGAACACGATGACGACGCCCGCGATGCCGATCATGGCGACGGCCGAGGAGCTGGCGCGCTGCGGGATGGTTCGGACGCTCAGCGCGGAGACCGCCAGCGTTTGTGACAGCCAGCGCCGAATCATGTTCGCCGGAGCGCATCGGTGATGCGCAATCGCATCGCGGTCATGGCGGGAAAAGCGCCCGCGACAACACCAAGCGCGCAGCACAACGCGATGCCGATGGCGATGTCACGGCTGCGCATGATGAATACAGGCAGGAGGGCGTTGTTGAAACTCCCGCCCTCCACGGCGACGTACGTAATCGCCAGGCCGAGGCCGCCACCGAGCAGTGCCATCAGAATCGACTCGACCAGCACCAGGCCAAGCACCAGGCCATTGGAAAAGCCGAGTGTCTTGAGCACCGCGAGCTCGCTGGTCCGTTCGCGAACCGACTGCGCCATCGTGTTCGCCAACACGAGCAGGAAGAGCGTGAAGAGGACGGCGGCGAGGATCGAGATGATGATGGCTTTGATGTTGCCCACCTGATTGACGAATCCCTGGAGGAAAGCTTTTTCGGTGGACGTCTTGGTCTCGGCAGACGAATTCGCGAACTGGGCGTCGAGACGGGCGGCGACATCTGCCGCGTGGGACGGGTCGTCAATCCGCAGCACGTACCACCCGACGAGGCCGTAGGCGCCGCGGCGGTTCTCGTCCAGATATTCGTAATGAAAGAAAAAGTTGCTCGTGTCGAAGCCTCTATCCGCGTCGTAGATGCCGTCGATGTTGAAGAACCACGTGTTGCCCTGCTTCGGTTGCCAGATGGTCGCCTGAATCGGGACCTTGTCGCCAATTTTCCAGCCGTACCTCGCCGCCGTTGTTCTGCCGACGATGACGCCTTGTCGATCGGCCAGCCACGCTTGGAGCTGATCCTGCTGGAGACGCGCTTCGGGGTAGAGCTGGAAGTACGCCGGATCGACGGCCATCACCGCGAACTGTGTCGCCTTGTCCTGGTACATGCCGCCGAACCATGTCGAGTGGCCGACGTGCGTCACCCCTTCAGTGCCGCGGATGCGGTCCGCGTAGGAGACCGGCAACAGCTGGATGAGGCTCACCTTGTGCATCAGCACGAGACGATCGACGCCCGCCACCTCGACGCCCATCGAAAACGCGTTCTGCACGACCATCAGAAAGCTGTAGAGCACGAAGGCGATGAACACCGACGCGAGTGTGAAGATCGTTCGCACCTTGCGGCGGAGCAGATTGCGCCAGATGAGCGGGAAGTACTTCATGCGACCGCCTCCATCAGCAGCCCCTTTTCGAGGTGCAGCACCTGAGTCGCGCGTTCGGCCGCGTGCGGATCGTGCGTGACCATGATGATGGTCTTGCCGTGTTCGCGATTGAGCGC
>Ga0207674_10007835_pt1 | contig 12417 bp, 8 predicted proteins | sample KBSCornC72_FD_184303 | JGI IMG/M metagenome (GOLD analysis project Ga0207674, IMG submission 184303) | Corn rhizosphere microbial communities from Kellogg Biological Station, Michigan, USA - KBS Corn C7-2 (SPAdes) (version 2) | ecosystem: Host-associated > Plants > Roots > Rhizosphere > Soil ... | reverse complement strand
ACACTCGCGGGTGTGCGGCCGGTGAAGAGCACGTTCCAGTACGCGTGACGAAACTCGGCCGCGTCCAGATCGCTTGTGGACTTGTCGAAGGTGATGGCGCCCTGTTCGAGAATGAGCGCGCGCGTCGCCACATCGAAGGCGCGCTCGACATCATGCGTGCTCATCAGCACGGTGCCGCCGTCGCGAACGAAATCCTTGAGCAGGGCCATCAGAGCGCGGCTGGAAAGCTCGTCGAGGCCGGTGAAGGGTTCATCGAGCAACAGGAAGCGCGGACGGTGCACAAGCGCCCGCGCAATCGAGAGGCGCTGCTTCATGCCTCGTGAAAGGTCACGCGCGCTGGTGTGCGCACGATCCGCGAGATCGAACTGTGTCAAGAGCTCGCGCGCACGCGCATCGGGGTTCTCGACTCCATACAGCTTCGCAAAGAAGCGCAGGTTGTCGAGCACGGAAAGATCGAGATAGAGACAGGTGTCGTGAAGCACGAGGCCGAGCGCGCGCCGGTGTTCGGCGTCGGCGCGTTTCACGCGCTGGCCGAAGAGCTCGGCTTCGCCTTCATAATGAGCGAGGAGCGAGCCGATGATCTGGAGGAGCGTGGTCTTGCCGGCGCCGTTACGGCCGAAGAGCGCGACACACTCGCCGGTGGCGATGGAGAGATCGACGGAACGAAGCGCCGTCACGCGCCCGTAGCGCTTGGTGAGTCCGCGGCAGGCGAGCGCAGTCGGGGCTTCCGTCATTGCACCTTGGTGGTGGCGGTGGGTTTGGGGCTGCGGTCCGGCGCGTGAACGCCGCCCTGGGCACGCAGGTGCATGGCGAGTGCTCCCAGACGAGTCATGAGCTCTTCACGCGAAGCGCGATAGGCATCGTCGGGAATGGTCTGCGCGGCGTGCAGGTCGTCGAGCCGCGCCAGACGCGCCAGCAGCAGATCGTAGTGCCCGCGCAACACCTGGGGATCGGACAAGGGATCGTTGCGATCGCGCAGCGACATCACCGCCACACAGGCGAGCACGAGCAGAACGGTCACCATGAAGAAATACGAAATCTTCTCATCGATGCCGGGCTGGGCCGTGACGGGGCCGTCCGGCGCGGCGGCGCCGGCGGCATTGCCCTTCTCGTCCACATCAAGGCCCGCGAAATCGGGATCGCCGCCGGTGAAGGTCAGCGCCACCGTGCTGTTGGCATTTATGTCGTGTACTGCATACGCCGTCATGCCGTGCACGGACTCGGTGCTTGCAAACTGGTGCGACGTGCTCGTCACGGTCAGCGTTGAATCCACGGCGAACACGCTCATGTGCGACACGGCCTGCGCAAACTTGTGCTTGAGCGTGTAGGTGCCTGTGTAAGGCACGTGGTACGAAATCGACAGGCGTGTGATGCCGGGCCGGATGGGATAGTCGATGCCGTACAGATCGGCGACGTCGGTTGGAATCGGCGTGCGCTTGAGCGGCATCTCGCCGGCCGTGACGAAGCAGTCCGTGAGGCTGTCCATGTCGGCGGGGAGAAACACTTTGAAGGCGCCGTCTTTGCCGGTGATGGTCTTGGCCGGCTCCGTCGCGTTGGTGATCTCGTACATCTGCTCGATCACAAGCTCGTTGCCGGTGCGCGCCGCGGCCAGATGGGGCACCACCACGGTCACCTGATTCCACGACGTCGTGGTCTCGAACACCGAAATGTCGACGGTCTGATCCTCACCGGTCACGCGCACGGGCTCGTTGTATGTCGTGCCCGCGAACTCCACGCGCAGCACATACACCGGCGCGTCATTGGAGAGATTGGTGACTTCGAACGCGCCGTTTTTGGCTTCGGTCGAGCCGACTTCGAGCATGCCCGCGGAGGGCTGGATGATGATTACGTGGGCCGCGTCCACCGGCTTGCCGGTGGTGCCGTTGGTCACGGTGCCGTGCACATTGAACGCGTGTGCATTCACCGCCGCGAGGCAGACGGCCAGCGCCGTCATGGTCACTAAGCGCTTCACTGCAGCCTCCGCCGCGAACGAACATCGGCCTCGATGGCGTCTTCCACTTCGCGGCGAATGTGGGCCTCGTCGATCTCCTTCACGATCTCGGCCGCTTCGGCCATGAGGCCGTCGCGCAGGCGGCCGTGATCGGTTTCGGACAGCTTGCCCATCTGGAATTCGTTGTCGAGATCGCGCAGGTTGTCGTACACGACATTGCGGCGCGCGTAGAGGTAGTTGAGCTTCTTCTGTTCGCCGGCGCCCAGCATGTCGTCGAGGTAGTAGAGGTGACGGCGCGGACTCACCAGGGGATAGATCACGAACGCGAACGCTCCGGCCGCCAGAATTCCGACAAGAAAGAGCTCCATGCTACTTCGACCTCAGTTCGCGCTCGATGCGCTCGCGGATTTCAGGATCCACCGGCGCGGACGATGCAGTAGAAAGGCGTCGTTTGTTCGACCACCGGCTTGCAAACGTCGCCACAATAAACAGTCCGATGAGCACCACAAACCCCGGCATCACATAAGCCGCCAGGTTGAATCCCGTTGCGGGCGGTTCGGCGAGCACCTTGTCGCCGAATTCTTTGACGAAACCCGCGGCGATGGAGTCGTCGCTGGCGCCGGCCTGAAGCTTTTCTTCGATCTCGTGACGCATCGGAACCGCCGACGGGCAGTTCTCATGGTTGCACACGCGCAGCCCCATGTTGCAGCCGCACTGACAAATGAGATCGTCGGAGACCTTGTTGAAGCGCTCGGCCAGCGCCGGATCTTTGATGTGTGTCTTCGCTGATTGGGAATTCGCGCCGACAGGCGCGATCATCGACAAGGCGGCGACAAAAAGCAGCACGAGGCCAGGCCCCGCGAGTGTGCGAAGAGTTTTCATCACCGCACCGCCACCTTGTCGGTTTCGCGCAGCAGGTTCTCGACGGCTTTCTTGCGCCGGATCAAACGGCGCTCCACGCGGTTGGGAAGCAGCGTGATGATGGTTCCCAACGCGAGCACCACTCCGCCCAGCCACACATAGCTCACCAGCGGATTGACCCACACCTGCATGACGGCCTTGTTGGTGTCTTCCTTCACGTTGGCGAACACGACGTACACGTCCTCGAGCGGCGTGTGAAACATGCGCACTTCTGACGTGGTCTGTTCGCTGGCGGCGTAAAAGCGCTTCTCGGGCGAAAGATTCGCGAGGTGCTTGCCGTTCTTGGAGAGCGCCAGCGTGGCGCTCATGCCTTCGTAGTTGGGATCCTTCACGTCGGCGATGTCGACGCACGTGAAGTCGTATTTCCCGATCGAGAACTTCTCGCCCACGTTCACTTCACCCCAACCTTCCGTGGTGAAGGCCTGTCCGGTGAAGCCCACCAGCAGGAGCAGGAATCCCAGGTGCGCGATGTAGCCGCCATAGCGACGCTTGTTGGTGGCGGTGATCCCGTACAGCGCGGCGAACGGGTTCTCCTTGGTGTTGCGCATACGCGCGCGGGTGGCGCGACCGAATTCAGTGATCAATGTCATCAGCACGAAGGCGGCAATGGCGAACGACATGATGGGGTAAATGGAACGCTCGCCCGCCACAATGGTAATGATGCCGGCCACGATGCCGGCGAGGGTCGGCCACATGAAGATGCGCGCCATGCTCTCCCACGACGTCTTGCGCCAGGCGAGCAGCGGCCCCACGCCGGTAAGGAACAACAGGAACAACCCGATGGGCACGTTGATCTTGTTGAAGAACGGCGCGCCCACGGAGACTTTGTCCTTCTGCACCAGCTCGGAGAGAACCGGGAAGAGCGTCCCCCACAGCACGGCGAAGCACGCTGCCAGCAGGATCAAATTGTTGAAGAGGAAGCTCGCTTCACGCGACGCGTACGAATCGAGCTGGTTGTCGCTCTTCAGGAACGCGAGGCGCGTCACCACGAGGTAGATGGACGCGAGCGCGGCGATCACCAGGAACGTCACGAAGTAATTGCCGATCGACGACTGCGCAAAGGCGTGCACCGACGACACGATGCCGCTGCGCGTCAAGAAGGTGCCGAAGATGGCGAGGAGATACGTGGCGAGAATCAGCACCACGTTCCACACCTTGAGCATGTTCTTGCGCTCCTGCACGATCACGCTGTGCAGAAACGCGGTGCCGGTGAGCCACGGCATGAGCGACGCATTCTCCACCGGATCCCAGGCCCAGTAGCCGCCCCAGCCCAGCTCCACGTACGCCCAGCGCCCGCCCAGGAGAATGCCGGTGCCGAGGAAGAGCCACGCAAAGAGCGTCCAACGCCGCGTGAGCTTGATCCAGCCCGCGCCCAGCTCGCGCGTCAGAAGCGCCGCCATGCAGAACGCGAACGGCACCACCATGCCGACGTAGCCGAGGTAGAGCATGGGCGGATGAATCACCATCGCGGGATGTTGCAACAGCGGATTCAAACCGCGACCGTCGGGAGCGGTGAACGCCTGCAGGCCCGCGCCACCATGATCGACCATCAACCGCTCGAAGGGGTTGGCGGCGAACTTGTTCATGATGAGGAAGAACATCGACGTGACCGACAAAACACCGAGCGTGTACGGAATCAGTTTGCCGGCGTAATTGCGGTTACGCAGCGCGACGAGTGCTGTGTAGCCGGTGAGGATCAGCGTCCAGAAAAGCAGCGAGCCTTTTTGTCCGCCCCACAGCGATGCGAGTTTGTAGAAGAAGGGAAGGTCGCGGTTGGAGTACTCGGCGACGTACTCGACCGAGAAATCGCTGCGCATGAGAAGCACTTCGAGCGCAACCACCGCCAGCACCACGAAGCCGAACATCGCGTACACGGAGCGCTCGCCGCTCTTGGCGAGCTCGCGACGGCCCGTCCTGGCGCCGTAGAAGAGCGCGAACAACGCATACGCGCAGAACGTCAGCGCGAGCGCGACGGCATAATTTCCAATTTGGATCACGGGTGGCTCCCGGGGAAGGTTGCGTGCGCGTCGCGCGGCATGCGCGCGTCACACGTCATCAGTAGGTGTTGCTCGTCTTCAGAGTTTCCGCCGGCGCGGCGTCCGCACCGGTAACACCCCCGGGGTGTTGGGCGTTGGTGCCGTACTTGGCCTCGTACTTGGATGCGCACTTGGCCTGGAGGTGATCCGCTTCGAAAGTACCGTCGGCGAGAACCTTGCCCTCCACCACGGCATCCGCGCGATCCTTGAACGTGTCGGGCACGGGCTGGCTGCCGACGTAGTTCACGCGCATCGAATGGTGCATGGTCTCCACATCCTGGGCCAGCACAAAGCTCACGTGCGTTCCGTCGCGCTCGATGGTGCCTTCTTTGACGAGCCCCGCCACACGCAGACGCTTCGACTGCGCGGCCGGCCCCATCGCGGACACCTCTTCGATGGTCTTGTAGTAGGCCTTGCTCTCGTTGTAACCGGCAAAGGCGAAATAGGCGATCGCGATCAGGACGACGGCGATGCCGATGCCAAAGCGGACTTGTCTTTTCATGATGGAACCCTTGCTGTGGAGAGACCCGGAGAATATAAACCTAAACAGTCTTTTTTTCAACGAAACAGCCGTCGTTTCAGGAGACTACCACAACCCGGCCCCCGCCACCGGTCGATCCCGGAGCATGTATACAAATAGACAATAATGGGCAATATTCTACATTTTGACTGCCGTGTGACCTCGTCTCGGCGACGGCATCCATTCAGCTAACAGACGGATCGAGAACAGGTTCGCGCGCTCGTGCCGGCCTGCCAACGTCATGGCACCGTCATTGCGGTTCTACACCGGACCGCTATATCAATGACGCACACACTTGTCAGAATTTTTCTCCCCGTCGTCGGACTTTGCCTCTCCGCGGCCGCATTTGGCGCCAGCGCACCGGCCGACACCACGTCACCGCGCACGCTCGATGACTACCTTCGGCTTGCCCGGTCCACGAACGCCTCACTGCATGCGGCCCAGTATCGCGCGGCCGGTGCGAAGGAACGCGTGGGCGCTGCCGGAGCGCTACCGGATCCCACGCTTCAATACGGCTATTACGTGAGTCCCGATCCCCTCAAGGGCCGCCAGGAGTTCATCCTCGCGCAGGAGTTTCCATTTTTCGGAAAGCGCGGTCTTCGTCGCGACGTGAGTGCCAGCGACGCGCACATCGAAGCCCACCGCGCGCGCGCCACCGCGCTCGATATCGATTTCGAAGTAAAAAGTACGTTCTACCAGTATGTCGGTCTGACCGAAACGGCACGGGTGCTGGTGTCGGAGTCGGACCTGCTGCGTCGCATGCGCGACGTGGCGCAGGTCCGTTACGCTTCGGGCACGTCGGAGCAACAGGAAGTCTTGAAGATCGAGTTGTCGCTCTCGCGGCTGGCCGACGAGGCCACCATCAACGCGCGCGACATCGCCTCCACACGCGCGTTTCTCAACGAGCTGATTGGACGCACCGCATCCTCACCGCTCGGCGATCCCGAGTGGAGTGTTCCCGACGTGACCGGCATTGACGTGCTCGCGATGCCGGACTCGGCGCGCGCGCGGCGTCCTGAAATGGCGGCAGCGCGTGAAGAGCTCCAGCGCGCGCACGCGTCGCAACGCCTCGCAAAGAAGGAGTACATCCCCGACTTCATGCTCGGCGTGGATTACGAATTTGGTGCGGACGCGGACGGCTGGTGGGAGCTCATGGCGGGCGTGAATCTCCCGATCTGGATCGGCAAGCGTCGCGCCATGGTGCGCGAAGCCGAGGCAATGCAGCAGAGCGCCGAGTACGAGTTGCAGGCCGTCACGCTGCGTACCGATCGCGAAGTGGAGGACGCCGCCGCACGGGCGCGCGCGGCGCGCGAGCGCTTCGATCGTTTCAAGACCGCCATTCTTCCGCAAGCCGAGGCGGCGTTCTCATCGTCGGAGGCGGGTTACCGCAGCGGACGCGTGGGATTCCTGGACTATCTCGACAGTGAGCGTGCGCTGCTCGAGACGCGGCGGGACTACGCCATGGTGATTGCGGAGCTCGGCGTGCAGGTGGCGGCGTTGGAGCGCGCGGTGGGAACCGCGAACGCAGTGAGCGGAAAAGAGAGCCGGTAGGAAGATGAAATCAAGAATGAACCCGATGCTGCTCGCGGTGTGCCTGCTGTCTGCAGCCATCCCGCTTGTATCCACGAGCTGTAATCACAAGAACGCCAAACAAGAGAAGCCGGGCGCGCACGCCGTCGTGTATCACTGTCCCATGCACCCGGCTGTTGTGTCCGACAAACCCGGCGATTGCCCCATCTGCGGCATGAAACTCGTCCCCATGGGAAAGGGAGAAGAAGCCGCCACGCCGCACAAGAAGACGATGTATCGCTCCACGATGAATCCCAAAGAAGTCAGCGACAAGCCGGGCAAGGACTCCATGGGCATGGACATGGTTCCCTTCGAAGTGACCGAAGGCGCATCCGAGTCCACCGTACCGGGTCAGGCCGTCGTCTCCATCACGCCGCAGTCGCGCCAAACCATGGGACTCGAACTGGGCACCGTGGAAAAGCGCGTGCTGACGCGCGAAATCCATACCTCCGCGCGCATCATCGCCGACGAGACGCGACTGCACCACGTCACCGTGAAAGTCGACGGCTGGGTCAACGAACTGTTCGCGTCCGTCACCGGCCAGGCGGTGAAACGGGGCGACCCACTCCTCACGATCTACAGCCCGAGCCTGCTCTCGGCGCAGCAGGAGTACGTGACCGCGCTCGAAAACAGGCAGAAGCTCGCCGCGAGCAGCGACGCCGACGCGCGCAAGGGGGCGGAGGATCTTGCCACCGCGGCGCGGCAACGGCTCCAGCTCTGGGATGTGTCCGAAGCGCAAATCGACCGGGTCGCGCGCACGGGCCAGGTGGAGAAGTACCTGACAATCTATGCGCCCATGAGCGGTGTCGTCATCGAACGCAACATCACGGCGGGCCACAATCTGCTGGCGGGCGAAGTGCTCATGACCATCGCCGACTTGACGCACGTGTGGGGCGACGCCGACATCTATCAATCGGATCTTCCGTACGTGAGTGTGGGCATGCCGTTGGAAGTGTCGCTCCCGTTCCTGCCCGACAAGCCGTTCAAGGGCAAGGTCATCTTCGTTTCGCCCACACTCGACCCCGCGACGCGCACGCTCCAGGCCCGGCTGGAGATTCCCAATCCCGATTTGTTGCTGCGACCCGGCATGTACGGCGACGCCGCGCTGTACTTCTCGCTCGGAGAGAAGATCGGTATTCCGATCGAGGCTGTCATGTTCAGTGGCAAGCACACCTATGCGTTCAAAGACGGCGGCGATGGCCGCTTGATACCGACGCAGATCCAGGTGGGAGCACGCGGGAACGGCTGGTACGAGGTCGTCGCCGGACTACAGGAAGGCGACCGCATCGTGGTGTCTGCCAACTTTCTCGTCGACAGCGAATCGAGCCTCAAGGCCGCGCTGAATGCGATGTCAGGCGGCGCGTCCGCCGACAGCGTGCGACAGGAGCGCCCGGCGAAATGAACGTGCCCGCACCGCCCCGCGAGTCACTCATCACGAAGTGGATCGCCTTCGCCGCGACCAACCGTGTGCTGGTGATTCTGCTCACGGCCGCGGCGCTGGTGTATGCCGTCTACACGATGCGGCACATCCGCGTCGATGCCATCCCCGATCTCTCCGACACGCAGGTCATCGTCTACACGAAGTGGGACCGCAGCCCCGACATCATCGAGGACCAGGTCACGTATCCCGTCATTACAGCATTGCTGGGTGCCCCGAAGGTGAAGACCATCCGCGGCTTCAGCGACTTCGGGTTCAGCTACGTGTACGTTATTTTCCAGGACGGCACCGATATCTACTGGGCGCGCAGCCGCGTGCTCGAGTACCTGCAGAAAATTTCCGGCAACCTGCCGGCCGGAGTCACGCCGTCGCTTGGGCCCGATGCGACCGGTGTGGGCTGGGTGTACCAGTACGCGCTGGTCGACAAATCCGGCAAACACAGCCTCGCCGACCTGCGCAGCTTCCAGGATTGGAATCTGCGTTACGCGCTGCAGTCGGTGCCCGGTGTTGCGGAAGTGGCGGGCATCGGCGGCTTCCAGAAACAGTACCAGGTCACCATCGATCCCAACCGTCTGCAGAGCTACGGGCTCAGCATCATGGAGGTCGGGGAAGCGATCCGTCGCTCGAACAATGAAGTCGGCGGCCGCCTGATCGAGTGGAGCGGGCGCGAGTACATGGTGCGTGCGCGCGGCTACATCCAGAGCACCGAGGCGCTCGAGGACGTGGTGGTCAAGGCGAGCACGCAGGGCACCCCCGTGCTCCTGCGCGACGTGGCCACCATCGCGCTCGGGCCGCAGATTCGTCGCGGCGTGCCGGATCTGGATGGCGACGGCGACGCGGTGGGCGCCATTGTCATCATGCGCCACGGGGAAAACGCGCGTGATGTCATCGCGCGCGTAAAACAGCGCCTCGACGAGCTCAAACCATCGCTTCCCGACGGCGTTTCCATCGTGACGACGTACGACCGCTCCGAGCTCATCAATGCGTCCATCCTGAATCTCAAGCACGAGCTGATCGCCGAGATGATCATCGTGAGCATTGTGATCATGTTCTTCCTGTTTCACGGGCCGTCGGCATTCGTGCCCATCATTACCATTCCCATCACGGTGGCGCTGTCGTTCATCCCGATGTATCACCTGGGCATCACCTCCAACATCATGTCGCTCGCGGGCGTGGCCATCTCCATCGGCGTGCTGGTGGACGGGGCCATCGTGGAGGTGGAGAACGCCTACAAGAAGCTCGAGATATGGCACGAAGGCGGGCGCGTCGGCGATTATCACCAGATCCTGCTCAAGGCCATCCAGGAGATCGCTCCCTCGGTGTTTTTCTCGCTTCTCGTGATCGCCGTGTCGTTTCTCCCCGTGTTCACGCTGATCGATCAGGAAGGCCGGCTGTTCAAGCCGCTCGCGTACACGAAAACGCTCGCCATCGCGCTGGCGGCGTTGCTCGCGGTGACACTGAATCCGGCCGTGCGGATGTTGTTCACTCGAATGACCCCGATACACGCACGGCCGGCGTGGTTCGGTCGGGCGCTGACCAAGCTGCTAGTCGGCACGTACTACCCGGAAGAGAAACATCCAATCAGCCGCGTTCTCTTCCGCATATACGAAGGGCCGTGCCGCTTCGTGCTGCGTCATCCGAAAAAGGTGATTGTTGCATCCGCGCTGATCGTGGCCACCACCGTGCCCGTGTACATGAAGCTCGGCCACGAGTTCATGCCGCCGCTCAACGAAGGTGTCATTCTATATATGCCGACGACGCTGCCGGGCCTTTCGGTTACCGAAGCGCAGCGGCTCATGCAGATCGAGGACCGTATCTTGAAAGGGTTCCCCGAAGTCGAGCGCGTGTGGGGCAAAGCGGGACGCGCCGATACCTCCACCGATCCCGCACCCTTCTCAATGATGGAAACGACGGTCGTGCTCAAGCCCGTCGATCAGTGGCGGCCCAGGCATCGCTTCTTCAGCAGTTGGCCGAAACCGGTGCGCGGCGTACTCGGACACCTGTGGCCGGAGCATATCTCGGAGGAAGAGCTCGTCGAGGAAATGGACCGCGCGCTCCAGATTCCCGGCAACGTGAATGCGTGGACGATGCCCATCAAGGGCCGCATCGACATGCTCTCGACCGGCGTGCGCACGCCGGTCGGAATCAAGATTTTCGGGTCGAACGTCGACGCGCTGCAGAAAATCGGCGAGGACATCGAGGGCATCGTGCGCGAGGTGCCGGGCACGCGCAGCGTCTACGCCGAGCGCGCGGGCGGCGGCTACTTCGTGGACTTCGTGCCCAAGCGACGCGAGCTGGCGCGCTATGGCCTCACCATCGACGACCTGCAGTCCGTCATCATGAGTGCCGTGGGCGGCGAGAACATCACGACCACCATCGAGGGCCGCGAGCGCTACTCGGTGAACCTGCGCTACCCGCGCGATCTGCGTACCGACATCGACCAGTTACGGCGCATTCTCGTGACTGCGCGCGTGGGGGGGATGAATCGTGCGGGCGATGATATGACGGGGAAGACGCCCGGCACGGAGCAACCTACAGGCGCGGCCAACACGGCGCCGATTCAGGTGCCGATGAGCGAGCTCGCCGACATCGAGATCGTCAACGGGCCCTCCATGCTCCGCGACGAAAACGGAATGCTCTCGGCGTACGTGTACGTTGACATCGCCGGCCGCGACGTCGGCGGATATGTCGAGGACGCCAAGAAACTCGTCGCCCAACAACTCGAGCTTCCCACCGGTTATTCCCTCGCGTGGAGCGGTCAGTACGAAAACATGCTGCGCGTTCGCGAACGGTTGAAGCTCGTGATCCCGGTCACGCTGCTGTTGATCTTCCTCCTTCTGTACGCCAACACGCGTTCGGCGTTCAAGGCGACGATCGTCATGCTCGCGGTTCCGTTCAGCCTGGTGGGCGCGGTGTGGATTCTGTATCTACTGCACTACAACGTGTCGATCGCCGTGTGGGTGGGGATGATCGCGCTCGCGGGGCTCGACGCGGAGACGGGCGTGTTCATGCTGCTTTTCCTCGATCTCTCACACGACGAGTACAAAGCGGCGGGCAAACTCAACACCGTCGATGATCTGCACGAAGCCATCGTGCACGGCGCGGTGAAACGCATCCGCCCCAAGATGATGACGGTGATGGCGGCCGCCATGGGCCTGATGCCGATCATGTGGAGCATGGGCACCGGCGCCGACATGATGAAGCGCGTCGCCGCTCCGATGGTGGGCGGACTTTTCACCAGTTTCTTGATGGAATTGATGGTGTATCCCGCCATCTATCTGCTCTGGCGTCGTCGAGCGATGCGGCCGGCCCATCGCGATAGCCTTGTGCTCGAAGGGAGCGTTTGATGGACGCGAGGGACCGCATCTACACATGCCCCATGCACCCGGAGATCCGTCAATCCGGTCCGGGGTCCTGTCCGAAGTGCGGGATGGCGCTCGAGCCGGTGGCTGCGCCCGTCGTGCAAACGAGGCAATGGGTGTGCCCCATGCATCCCCAGATCGTAAAAGATGCGCCCGGTAACTGCCCTGTCTGCGGGATGGCGCTCGAACCGAAATCCATCGCCGCAGCCGGCTCCGCAGACGAGGAAAACCACGAGCTGCGCGACATGTCCCGCCGCTTCGTTGTTGCGGTGGTCGTCACAGTCCCTGTGGTCATTCTCGCCATGGGTCACCTTCTTCCCGGCGCACCGCTCTCAAAACTTTTCTCGATGCGCACGCGCACGCTGCTCGAGCTCGCTTTCGCTTCTCCCGTTTGTGTGTGGGCGGCGTGGCCGTTCTATGTGCGGGCGGTCCAGTCGGTGAAGAACCGGAGCCTCAACATGTTCACGCTGATCGGGCTCGGCGTGGGGGTGGCATTTGTCTACAGCGTGGTCGGCGCGCTGTTGCCGCAAGTTTTCCCTTCCTCCTTTCGGGATGAACACGGAGAAGTGGCCGTCTATTTCGAGGCCGCCGTCGTCATCGTGACGTTGATCCTGCTCGGA
>Ga0207674_10007833_pt1 | contig 12420 bp, 12 predicted proteins | sample KBSCornC72_FD_184303 | JGI IMG/M metagenome (GOLD analysis project Ga0207674, IMG submission 184303) | Corn rhizosphere microbial communities from Kellogg Biological Station, Michigan, USA - KBS Corn C7-2 (SPAdes) (version 2) | ecosystem: Host-associated > Plants > Roots > Rhizosphere > Soil ... | reverse complement strand
GGCGTGGAGGAAGCCGTCGAATTCCTGAAACAAGCGGGCTTTCGCAACACGGATATCTCCGTGCTGCTCCCCAGTAACACGGGGACAAAAGATTTCGCGCTGGAAAACAGCACCAAGGCGCCCGAGGGCGCAATCGCCGGTGCCGGCTCCGGCGCTGTTCTGGGCGGCGCATTGGGATGGGTTGCGGGAGTCGGCATGGTGGCCATTCCTGGCCTGGGTCCTTTTATCGCCGCCGGACCCATCATGAGTTTGCTGGCCGGTGTCGGAGTCGGCGGCGCCGTTGGCTCCGTCATCGGCGCTCTGATCGGCATGGGCCTTCCCGAGTATGAAGCCAGGCGTTTCGAGGGCCGCATCAAGCAAGGCGGGATTTTACTCTCGGTCCATTGCGATGACGCGGACTGGGTCAAGACCGCCAGACACCTGTTGACGAACACCGGCGCCAGTGACGTCGCAGCCGCTAGCGAGGCGCACGCGGATTTTATGGTGACGGACAAACCGTTGCCTAGACCAACTAATCAAGGAGCGTAAACCAATGCTTTGGACCATTGCTGTAATTCTGTTCGTATTATGGGCTCTAGGACTGGTCACGTCCTACACGCTCTCCGGGTTTATCCACATATTACTGGTGCTGGCCATTGTGGCTCTGCTCATCGGCGTAATACAGGGCCGTCGACCGATTGTTTGACGGTCCGGTATGCGGCATGATGCTCTCGTATACAGTTTGGGGCCCACCGCTTCTGTTCCTGGCGACAGCGGCGTGGGCCGCCCAACCGGCGGCCACCCTTCCCAGCACCGAGAGTATCCTGGCCCGCATGCACGAAGCACGGACCAAGTATCGCGCTCAGCTTCGCGCCTATCAGGTAGTGCGCGACTATCAACTGTTCGGCAAAGAACAACAGAGCAAGTCTGAGGTGACGGCTTATATCCACTACGTTCCGCCCGACATGCAAAATTTCACGATCCACAAGAACAAGGGCGCGAATATCGGCGAAGTCATTGTGCGCAAAATTCTCGAAGGCGAGAGTGAAATCCTCACCAACCAAAGCGCGACGGATGTTTCGCCTTCCAACTATTCTTTCCGTTTCCTGCGCACCGATGTACTCAATCACCAGCCCTGTTACCTACTGGAACTGCGGCCGCTGCGCAAAGACGCCAAGCTTCTGGACGGTCGGATTTGGATCGACGCATCCACCTATCTGATCTTGCGGATGGAAGGCGAGCCGGCACGCGCCCCATCCTGGTGGGTTCGCAATATTCATGTCGCCTTGGATTTCCACGTGGTTCACGGCATGTGGCTGCAAACCGCCCTGCGTTCTAGCGCGAACGTTCGTTTACTGGGCGAACACACGCTGATTGCGCACGACGTCGAATACAAACTGGGCGAACTCGCAGCCGCCGCCGCCCCGGTGACCCGGCCATGATCGCGCGTCTTCTAGCCGGACTCGCGTTGTGCTCATCGTTATACGGTTATTCTGTTTTGACGCACGAAGCCATCGTCGATTCCGTGTGGGACTCGTCCATTCAAAAGTTGCTATTGAAACGCTTTCCCAACGCCACGCCTGACGATCTGGAGAAAGCCCACGCTTTCACCTACGGCGGCTGCATCATTCAGGACATGGGGTATTACCCCTTCGGCAGCCATCTCTTTAGCGATCTCACGCACTACGTGCGCAGCGGCGATTTTATCCAAGCGCTCATTCGCGAATCGCAGGACCTCAATGAGTATGCCTTCGCGCTGGGAGCGCTGGCGCATTATGCGGCTGACAATAACGGCCATCGGATCGCAATTAATCCAGGCGTGCCGCTGCTGTATCCGAAATTGGAACAGAAGTTTGGCCCCAGCGTGACCTATTGGGACGATCACAACTCGCACATGCGAACCGAGTTTGGCTTGGATGTTTTACAGGTGGCGAGCGGGCATTATGCGTCCGATCAGTATCGCAAGTTCATCGGCTTTGAAGTCTCAAAGCCGGCCCTCGAACGCGCTTTCTTAGATACCTACGGCATCGAACTCAAGGATGTGTTCAAGAGCCTGGACTTGGCCTTGGGCACTTACCGTTACGCAGTCAGCTCGGTGATTCCAAGCATGGTGCGCGTGGCCTGGGACATCAAGAAGGACCAGTTGGTGAAAGACACTCCCGGACTCACCCGCAAGAAGTTTCTCTATAATCTTTCGCGATCGAGTTATGAAAAGGACTGGGGCACGCAATACCAGCGTCCCGGCGTGGGAACTCGCATTCTGGCCTGGTTCATCCGCGTTCTGCCGAAAGTGGGGCCGCTGAAGTCCCTGAAGTTCCGCGCGCCCACGCCCGAAGTGGAAAGAATGTTCATGGCCAGTTTCAACGCCACCGTGGACACCTACAAAAACCTTCTCGCCGCCGTCGACGCGGGCCAATTGGAATTGCCGAATCGCAATTTCGATGTAGGCGATCTCACGCGCCTGGGCGCGTATCAGGGCGCCGATGAGGCGTACCAAAAACTGGTGGATAAACTCGCGGACCAAAAATTCCAGGGGCTGCCGGCTGCTCTTCGCTCCAATATTCTCGCGTTTTACGCGGGCGCGAAAAAACCTGTCCGCGCCAAGACTCCCAAAGAAGCGGAGAAAGAAAATACCGCGTGGGCCAAATTACTGGATGAGCTGATGCAGATGCAAGCCACCGCCTCCGCTGAGCCCAACACGGCGCAATAGGAAACCACAATGAAGACATTCAAGAACGACCCGAAGCTACCGCCGCCCGATCCGGATCCCCGAGAGCCGGGTCCGTCGCCGGTGCCCATACGCGAACCTGAGTATACCGATCCGGATGTGATCGATCCACCGCCGCAGCCGCTTCCCGCGTGAATTGCCGTTAATCTGTCCGCTGTTCCTGCGCGAAGCTAAGGTGTTTTTGCGCCCGCGCCTGCGACTAAACCGTAAAGCATCTCGCAATTTTTGACGATGTTAGTACGGACATGATAGCCCGTACTCACAATGCTTTCCGCGACTCTGCGATTCGGGCCGCGGATCGCCTGCCCCTTTTGTCGTCCGTCCTCCACCGCTCGATTCGTTTGTTAGGGCAGGGCGACGACGTTTCCATCAGCGATCTAGGAACGGTCATTGAAGAAGACGCCGTCATCACCGGCAGCTTGCTGGCGATTGCCAACTCGGTGCTGTATTCGAGGAACAGCAGCGTGGCGTCCGTGCGCCTGGCCATTGCACGCCTGGGAGTGAATAAGACCAGGAACGTGCTGCTGGGATTAACCGTCAGCAAATGTTTTAATTCGGTACGGATTCCGGGCACCTGGTCATTGGCGCGCTTCAACGCACATTCACTGGCCGTGGCGACTTTGAGTGATCTGCTGGTGCAGACCGTCGAGTCCGGCGACCCGGAATGGGCGTTTATGGCTGGATTGCTGCATGACATTGGCCTTCCACTGCTAGCGGTGGGCCTGCCAGAGGAGTTTCGAGCCATCACGGCGAACGCCGCGAACGATGCTGAAATCATCGAGCGCGAGCGGGACCTGCTGGGCTTCACGCACTTCGATCTGGGCGCGGAGTTGTTGGCTCGCTGGAACTGCCCGCGGACGGTTCAGGAAGCGGTCTGGTCCTGCGAAAGCGTGGAATCCGCCAATGAACAGCCGCCGAAACTTGGCGCCATTGTCAAAACGGCCAGCTTGCTGGCGGATGCGAACGACATCTCCACCTTCGATAACGGCGAGGACCCCGAGCGGACGATTGAACTGCTGGACGAGCTCAAAATACCGTCTCCCGCGGAGTTCATCGAAAAGTTCAAACGGGAATTCAGCGCGCTACAAGCTGCCACCTAAGGCACCTTCCGCCACGTCAGGCGGTGCGTCAGATGAAGCAGCCCAGATTTCCCTCGAAGCCTTGTTCCACACGCCCGTCGGGCCAGACCACGATGGGAACCATCATGCCGTAGCGGCGCGCTTCATCGAGCGTCGCTTGATTGAGTTCCACACGGCGTTCTTCGTAAGCTACGCCTTCCGCGTCCCATTTGTGAAGCAGCTTGACGCAGGCATCGCAGCCTCGAATCGTGTAGACGATCGGGAGCATTATGGCAATGCCGCGGACAGAAGCTGGCGCATTTCCTGAATCGCGTCTTTACGCCACTGATCGGAGCGCGGCTGGAGGCGGGGAATTAATTCCTTGAGGAACGCCTGGCGATCGGCTTCGGGAAGCGTTCCGAACGGGGCGTCCGGCGGAAGACTCAGGTGTGCCTTGACCTGATCGGCAATCGCCGCCAGCTCGGCGTGAGCGCTCGCCGAGCGCTCGGTGAAATGCGTGATGTAACGCAGGTCTTCGGTGTAGAAAACGAATACGGGGATGGCGCGCGATTTACCGTTTAGCAGAAACTCATCCATGATGTCAGCATTTTGATCGCGCAGAAACACGCGCAGCGTCATGCTGGCGGCTTCGGCGATACGCGCCATGGTGGGAAGTTCGCGATAGACATCGCCGCACCAAGCTTCGGCGATCGCCAGAACCTTCACGGGCCCGTTTGGCTTGGCGGCGGCGTTTTGGAAGAATGCGATATCTTCGGCAGTGAGCGGAGCGTCCTGATAATGTGAGAATTTTGTGTACAAACCGGAGGGCCAGAACCTGGGAGTCGTGCGACCCGGCTCGCAGGCGGCGACTCCGGACACGGCCACGGCGGCCATCGCTCCGAAGAACACGACGAAGTTGCCATCGCCGCCTTCGATTGGACCGGAGCCTCCGCCGCGCCGCGCCGCGATCGGAATGAACGCCGTGCACAGCGCCGCGATGAAGGGGTGGACGGCGACTATTCGTGTGCTCGCCGAGCACGGGGCGGAAGTGGACATCAAGGATCGCGACGGTAAGACGTCGCTCGATTACGCTAGCGGGAATTACAAGCCCGCGCCGCAAGGTGGCGGACTGGTGGTGCCGCCGACGGTGAATCCGGAGACGGTGAAATTGCTGCAGCAGTTAACCAAGGTTCACTAGAGCGTCCGGAAACATTCTTCGGCGGACGGCGCTTTCTGGATGTCGCCGAGCTCTTTCAACTGCGCGATCAGCACGTCCCAGCGTTCCTTGGTCATGCTGCCGAGCGGCGTCCTGGCAGTTTCAATCAGCGGCTTCTGGGCTTCGGCAACTTCGGCAAAAACCTCGGGTGCCATGGAGGGATTCAGTTGGTTCATGTGCTGGTTGGTGGGCTTGGGATCGTCGAGGTAAGCGCGCCAGCCTTCTCGCACGGCTGCCACCATGGCTTTCACGCGATCCGGATTTTGGCGAAGGAAATCGCCCGACGTTACGAGTACCGTGGTGTAGGGATTGTAGCCGGTGTCCGACACGGGGAACACTTGCACGTCGGCGCCTTGGTGTTTCGCGGTTAAGGGTTCGGACACGATGAAGCATTGCTGCGCGAAATTCTTGTCAGCTAGAAACGCGCTGATGTCGCCGCCGGGCGAGGGCACGACTTTCACTTTGCCGAAGCCGTATCGTTTTTCCAGCAAACGTGCGTAGGGGAGGCCGCGCTGCAGGGCTAGCGTTCCTCCACTCTTGAGTAAATCGGCCAAGCTGCTCAACTTGCGTGAAGCGTGCACCATGATTCCTTGCGGATTGTTTTGGAACACGGCGAAGAGCGCCACCACATCGTTGCCTTGCGAGCGCGCCACCACCAGCTCATCCGCGGAGACCACGCCGAACTCGGCTGAGCCCGCGCCTACCATCTGGATGGTGGGCGTGCCCGCGCCTCCCGGCAGAATGTCGACGTCCAAACCATGCGCCTGATAAGGCGCGGCGTAGAATCCGCCGAACTGGGGGTCGGGCTTCCAGTTCAGTGCGAGCCGGATCTTGCCGGGCGCCTTGCCGCACGCGGCCAGCAGCGCTAGGGCTGGCGTCATCTTTAAGAAGACTCTTCTATGCACCTATTGATTCTCCCAAATCGCGTTAGACTTATCGCAGATGCACTTGCGATCCATCATCGCGGCCGCACTAACGCTGGTCTCGGTTGTATTCGCGCAGGCTGCTCCCTCGATTCCTGCCACCATGGTGATGCCGGTTCCCGGCACGCCGTTGTCGGTCGAGTCGATGGAGGAGTACGTCATCAAGAACCCCGATGGAACCTCCACTAGCGGGAGCAGGACGACTAAGTTCTTTCGCGACGCCGAGGGAAGGATGCGCATCGAAATGGAAATACCGCAGGCGTTCGGCGATCCCATCCTAATGGTTCAACTCGCTGATCCCGTCGACGGATTCCTCACGGTTTTAGAGACGAGGGCAAAGGTTGCTCACCGCCTGAGAACTGCGAAGGACGGCGCACGCGGTGGGATCGCGCTGAGCCTGGGCCGCAATGGATTGATTGGCTTTACCGGCAAGACGACGAGGAAGACTGAGGATCTCGGCAAGCAAATGATCGACGGGATCGAATTCCAGGGGGTCCGCACGACTATGACATCCGACGAGCAACCTTCCCTGATGGCGATTGACGACCGTTGGGCGTCGAAAGAACTCGGATTGATTGGGTTGCTGAAACACACGGGGCCGGATGGAGAGAGCACTGCACGAATTCAGCACGCGGATCGTACGGCTCCCGATCCGGCGCTCTTTGCGATCCCGGACGACTATCGCATCCGCGACTTGGCCCCATAGCTGTTACTGTTCGCTGGCGTGCCAGCGGCGCAGCGTCAGGTAGCTCACTAAATTGATCAAGCCGAAGAGTGCTAAGCCCAGGACTGACGCGAGTAACACCGCCGCGAATACTTTATCGACGCGCTGCTGGGTGCGGGCGACGTCGACTACCGATCCGAGGCCTTGGCCGCCGATGAACTCACCTACGATCGCGCCGATGACGGCCAGGCCGGAGGCTACGCGCAATCCTGTGAGTATTTGCGGCAGGGCGGCTGGGAAACGCAATTTCCATAGTGTGACTAAGGTGGACGCGCCGTATAGACGGAAGAGATCGCGCAGTGCGGGCTCGGTGGAGAGAATGCCGCTTAGGGTGTTGGCGATTACCGGGAAGATCGACACTACGAATGCTGACGCGATAACTGTGCGCGTGCCATAGCCGAACCAGATCACTAGCAGCGGGGCGATGGCGATGATGGGCACAGTTTGGAAGAACACTGCGTAGGGATAGAACGCTCGCTGAATCGCGCGTGAAGAAGACAGGAACACGGCGATGGCGATTCCTATTGCGGTGCTTAAGAGAAAGCCAATGAGGGCGCTTGTGGACGTGGTCAGCAGTGCGCTCAACAGCTCGGCGCGGCTTTCGATCATGGCGCGGAGAATCGAACTCGGCGCGGGGAGCAGGTATGACTTTATTAGGCCGTAGCGGACGGCTAGCTCGGCGGCGGCGGTCACCACTACTAGTGGGATTAGCGCTGGGATCGTGCGGCGGATCACGATTCTTCCTCCATTGCTGCGAGAAGAGTTCGCATTTCGCGGCCTAGGCGCGGGTCCGTGCGCAATTCGTCGTTGCGTTCGGTGGGGAGGTCGAGACGGCGATCGAGTTTGATTCCACCGCCGCGTTTCGTGAGAACTACGGCGCGGTTGGCTAGGAAGGCGGCTTCGGAGATCGAATGCGTGACGAAGATTACGGTGATTCCGCGTGTTCGCCAGAGCTCGCGGAGTTGGGTATCTAAACGGAAGCGCGTGATTTCATCGAGTGCGGCGAAGGGTTCGTCGAGCAGCAACAGGCGCGGCTGCGTCACTAACGCGCGCGCTAACGATACGCGCATGCGCATGCCGCCGGAGAGTTGCGCGGGGTAGCGGTCCCCGTCTTCGAACAAGCTTACTTGCTGGAGGGCAGCGCGCGCGGTCGCGTAGCGCTCGGCTTGTGGGACGCCCATTAGTTCTAGCGGCAGTGCGGCGTTATCTAACACTGTTCGCCAGGGGAGCAGGTGCGCGTCCTGAAATACGAACGCGGTTTGGAAACGTTCTTCGGGTTGGATGGCGATGTGTCCGCCGGTGGGCTCGATGAGTCGGGCGATCATGCGCAGAAGCGTGGACTTGCCGCATCCGGAGGGGCCTAGAATCGCTATGAACTCGCCGGCGGCGATTTCAAGATCCATGGCGGCGATCACGACTAGATTGTCAAAAGACTTGCGTACGCCTTGGAGGTGCAGAGCGACGCCGCCGGGTGGTTGCAGGGCGCGCCCCTATTTCACTACCGTCTTCGCGACGGCTTCGTTCTCGTAGGCGTCGGAGACGCGCACGGCAATGGTGGCTTCGCCGGCGCCGCGGTCGGCTTCAAAGCGGTAATCGTGCTCTTCGGAATCGGTGAGGCGAGTGGTGGGCTCCACTACTTTCCACTCCCCGCCGTTCACGGAGTATTCGGCTTTCGCGAGCACGTTCAGGGCGTCTTTGGCGTGGAAGCGGACTTCGATTTTCGTACCTTGGGCGGCCGCTGTCAGCGCGGTGATTGCGGGGGCGGTGTTGTCGATCAGGAAGCGGTCGCTTTCGCGTGACGTGGTGAGTGCTTGCTCAGGCGTGTTCGACGGGGCGTCACTGGCGGTAACGCGGACGCGGTATTTTCCGTCGGGGTAGGCAGTTGAATCCCAACTGTAAAAGCGCTCGCGCAAGTTTTCACGCAGCGGCTTCCAGGTGGTTTCGTTTTCGCCGCGGATTTCGATTTTGAAAAGCAGCGTGTCGGCGTTGTCGTCGTTGGCTAGCCAGCGGGCTCCGATAGAACCTTTAGCGAAGGTGAGCGCGGGCGACGATCCGGTGTCGGGGGTCGCGCGGGCGGGTGTGGGAGTTGGGGTCGTGCGGCCCAGGGCTGGTAGCGTCAAGGTTCCGGGATTCGGCGCGGCTGCGGCTACTACGGGGGCTGGGAATTTGTAATTGGGCGGCGTGGTTTCGATCGTCTCGATTACCGGAGCCACGTTCTTCATCTCGTAGGCGGCGGTTACGTCGTAGAGTTCGGCGGCTCCTGCGACGATCGCGCGATATTGCAGGAAGCGAGCGGCGGGTGAGGTGACGCGATCGCCTGTGAGCTTGGCCCAGGGGCTCCAGTCCTTCTGGGCGCGGCTGACGTTGCCGCTGCGGGTTTCGAAGGTCACGGCTCCCGTTCCGGCGTAGAGGGAGGTCATGCGGCCCCAATAAGAAAAGGCGCCGGCGTCGAGGACGTCGCTTTCCAGAGTGCCGGATGGTTCACGCTCGGGTCCGATGGAAAAGATTTCGCCGATGTTGCCGGTGACTGCGTACAGGCGTCCGTTGGCGCCGGCGGCGAAGCCGGTTACTTGGGCGGCTGCCAGGTTTAGCAGGCGTGTGTAGGTGTGATCGGAATCCAGGCGGTAGACGTTGCCGCGATTGCCGGTGCCGGCGATCACGCTGCCTTGCGCGTCGAAGGCTAGCGCGTAGACCACGTCTTGCGGATGCGTCCAGACACGGCGCGTGTAGCCGTCGGGCTGGATGCGAAAAATTTCGGAGCCGCCTTGCACGCCGATGGGGGCCCCGGTGCCGGTGGGCGGAGCTGGCGCGCCGCCGCGCGCGGGACCACCGGTCGGGACGGCGAGCGTTATGGTTCCTTGACTGGTTTGCACCTGGCGCTGCGGCGGCGTGGGGGCCGGGGCGGTGGCGGGGGCTTTGGTTCCGGTGCCTGCGGCATACACGTTGCCATTGGGTGCTACTGCCACGGCGGTGATTTCGCGCTTGTCGGCTTCGTACAAAACAAAACCGTCGCCTGAGGGGGAGATGCGCAGGATGAGACCGCTGGGGTCGGTGCCGGCGATCAGGTTGTCGCGCGCGTCGATGGCTAGCGAACGGACGTGGGCTTCTTCAGTGCGATAGAAGACGGAGCCGGCGCCGTTGGGCGTTACGCGATGGATCTCACCTTGGTCGCCGGTAGCGACGAACAAATCGTCTTTGCTTGAAAACGCTAAGGCCCAAATATATTTCGCGTGCGGATCGTAGAAGACTTCAGCAGTTCCGGCGGCGTCGACGCGGAAGACTTTGCCATCGGGCGAGGTGGCGGCGTATATGCGGTCCTGTTTATCGATGGCGATGGCTTGGATGGCCATGCCGTCGAGTTCGGCTAGCGTCTTCGCTTGACCTGCAGCGTTCACTACGATGAGTTTGGATTTGGAGCTGCCTACGCCTCCGCCACCCGCGTAGACGTTGCCTTTGGAATCGCGCGCGACGGTCCATAAAAATGAAACGGAGGGGTCGTAGATATCGCGCACGACTGGGGCGGGCATCAGGCGGCCTTCGCTCGAGAGCGAAAGTTTATGCAGCGTGCCTTTTTCAAAGTCCGCGGATTCGGAGTGTTCCCAGACTTGCGTCTCGACGGCTGAGAGCGGCAACAAAACGCACAGCACCGGCGCTAGAGCGCGCAAAAATCGCATGAAGGTGACCTTCTTTAACCTTTAATCTTATTTGACTTTGATCCGCAGCGAGTAATTGCCGCTCACCACTTGATCGAACGGAATCGACTGCTGCACTTGGGTGCTGTCGGGCGTGCCGACCAATGTCCGGCTAGCGTTGCGTTCGGTCTGCATCACGTTCACGACCGACGACGGCAGATTTGGCAGCGTCTTGTCGGCGGCGTAGAACGTGGCCCGGCTTTGCACCAAGGAAACGTATAAGCGGTTGTTGTCGCGCTCCTGATTCAGCAGGGAAACGGTGGAGGCGATGTCCATATTCTTGTTGTTCTGGGTGGCGCCATCCTGCGAGCGGTCGAGCGTATCGGCGTCGCTGAACTGCAGGCGGTGTTCGCCTTTCGGCATGCCGGCGGGGATCTTGACGGTAAGCGAGCGCTCGATTCTTTCGCCGCGATAGGGGCGCAGGTAAACTTTCACGGGGATCTCGGTGCCGGCTTCCACTTCCGTCGTCGGCGTCCACACGGTTTCGATGACGGCGACGCGGCGGGCGGGCAGCAGGTCGATGGTCGCGTTCACGCTTTTGAGTTTCGGCGTCGCTACGTTGTTCAGGAACAGGCGGTTGAATTTATCGCCCCACCAGCCGGCTAGAACCGTGGGCATGGGGACGGGGAATTCGCCGGGGGCTAACATCGTCGAGACGTGGATGTTATCGGAGCCGTCCATCATGACGTCGGCGGTCATACGGTAGGTCATTTCATCGGCGTAGAGATTCATTTGCTGGAGCGAATTGCTGAGCGTGGCGGACATCAGGAAGGGCGTCCACTTTTGATGCACGAAGACGTTGAAGTTGAGATCTTTTTCTTTGACGACGGCGTCGTTGTCACCGTGGGCGCGGACGCGGACGTGCACGGGGATCACGGGGGCTTCGGCGCCTAGCTCGCCCATGATGCCGGTGAAGCGGTCCTGGCGGAGGGCTCCGACGACTTCGGTGGCGTTGCCTACTTTGTTGGGCTGATAGGCGGAGCTGAGCACGGTCAGGATTTCGCTTTTGGCGATGGGCATATCGACGGGGCCGAGGTCGAAGAACTGGTGGCCGAAGGCTAGGATGCGTTTGCCATCGTTATAGGTTACGGTTCCCATGCCGGTGGTGGACATGTCTCCGGAAACCAAGATGCCGCTGACGGCTTCGCCGGGGTTGAGAGCGTGCTCCCATCCGGCGGCTGGTTTCGCGGTGAGGGCTCCGGCGGCGGCTCCGCCTTGCACGGGCGCGATGCCCATTTGGCGGAACAGGGGTTCGTAAGTGTTCAAGGTTTCGGCGGTGAAGCCGGAAAACACCAGCGGGGTTTCGATGGGCGTCATCAGCGGGGTGCGTGAAGGGAGGGGAGCGGTGCCGCCGGCGGCTACTAATTGCGACACCAGTTCGCTGGGCATCTCGTAGGCGGCGGCAGGTTGTACGGAGGGAAGTTTATCGGGGGTGCGCGCGTCGCTAGGGCGCGACATGTCGAGCTCCTGAATTTCGAGCATTGACTCGATGGGGGTGATGCCGCAGATGGCGTCGGGGGAGAACTGGCTCAGGCGGAGGGCTACGGCGCCGATTAATTTTCCGTCGACGTAAACCGGGCTGCCGCTCATGCCGCCGGCTACGCCGGTGCGCTCGGCTTTGCCGCCCATTTTCGCCATGATGACGTGCTGGCGCGGGCCCATGGCGTTCTGCCACACGCCGATGATTTCTACGGGCACGGGCTCGGGGGTCATGCCGCTGAAGACGGTCCACGCGATGGCGTGCATGCCGGGCTTCACGTCTTTGAGCGGGAGGATTTCGGGTTTGCCGGCTTTGGGAGGGGTGAGTTCGGCGCCTTGTAGGGCGACAACGGCGGCAGCTACCATCAGCCAGGTTCTCATGGGGGGAAATTCCTCTACCTTATTATGATGGAACGCGGGGGAAACGGGGGTACTGGGTTTTCGGGGCACACTTCGGCTGAGGGAACTGGCTCACGGATGGACACAGATGGACACGGATAGCTGCAAAGATCGTCTCGCGGCGGGCTGCATTCGAATGCAGCCCACCGGGGTGGTTTAGAAACAGGCGGCGAACGGTCTTTGAAAAGTGTTGAGTCAACCGCTCATTGCGCTCTCCTATCT
>Ga0207674_10007832_pt1 | contig 12420 bp, 22 predicted proteins | sample KBSCornC72_FD_184303 | JGI IMG/M metagenome (GOLD analysis project Ga0207674, IMG submission 184303) | Corn rhizosphere microbial communities from Kellogg Biological Station, Michigan, USA - KBS Corn C7-2 (SPAdes) (version 2) | ecosystem: Host-associated > Plants > Roots > Rhizosphere > Soil ... | reverse complement strand
GCCGCGCTCGGTGATCTGCTCGCCCAGCCACATCAAGAACATGGTCCCGGTGACCAGCGTGAACACGGTGGTGAACCGGAACAGCAGCCCGGGATCGATCACCAGGCCCCTCTGTCCTTCCAGCGCAATCGCGATACCGAGCGCCTGCACCGTCGCCAACACCAGCGTTCCGTAGCGGGTGTACTGCGTGATCTTGCGGCGTCCCGACTCGCCTTCCTTCTTCAGCGCCTCGAGCTTCGGCGACACCACCGACATCAGCTGCATGATGATCGAGGCCGAAATGTACGGCATGATCCCGAGCGCAAAAATCGTGAAGCGCGACAAGGCCCCGCCCGAGAACATGTTGAACATGTCCAGGATGCCGCCGCGCTGCGACTTGAACAGCTCCGCCAGCTGCGCCGGATCGATCCCCGGCACCGGAATATGCGCACCGATGCGGTAGACGATCAACGCCCCGAGCAGGAACAGCAACCGGCGCTTCAAATCCGCGAAGCGCCCGGCACCGCCACTCAAGAGTCCTTCGTTGGCCAAGGCTAGTGTCCTGTCCCGTTGGTTCGTGGGATGCGCCGAACCTGCGTAAAGCTTTGCATCAGCCCCGCTGTCAGCTCAACACGAGCATTTGGAAAACCGGCGAAATCGGCCTCAGGCAAGGCGCGAACCGCAGCCAGGTTGGACACCTGGCGAGGATTCGCAACACCGCATGAGGTCGATTCTCGTCCGGTTTTCGGCCGCGAACTAACGGGACAGGACACTCGTCATTCCTTCTTTTTACCGGCTTTCGTGCCGTCCGCGGCGGGCTTGGCCTTGTCTTTCTTGGCCTTGCCTTCGCCCTCTTTCTTGGTCTTGCCGTCACCATCGCCGCCTGCCTTGGCTTCGGCCTTCGGGGCCTTGGCCTTCGGCGCAGCCTGCTTCTCTTCCTTCACCAGCCGCGCCGCCGCGCGCGCTTCGTTCTTGGCGATCGCAGCTTTCAGCTTCTCTGCCTTCTTGCTGCCTTCGGCCGGCGCGTCGGCAGCGATTTCCGCCACGGAGCCGCCCGCTGCGACGATGGCCGCGCGCGCACCCTTCGTTGCCAGCACGCCCTCCAGCTTCACGGCGCGCTCGATCTTGCCCGCCAGGATCACCTTGGCCCGTAGCGCATCGTGCGGGACGATCCCGGCCTGCTTCAGGCTGGCTAGATCGACCGTGCCGTCGACGCCGTTGAGCTGAGACAAACGCACCTCAGCGCTCAGCTTGCGGCTCAGCGATACGAACCCACGCTTCGGCAAGCGCCGATGCAACGGCATCTGACCGCCCTCGAAGCCGGTCTTGTGATAGCCGCCGGAGCGCGCCCTCTGTCCTTTGTGGCCCAGACCGGCAGTCTTGCCGGTGCCGCTGCCGATACCGCGGCCAACGCGCTTGCGTGCGCGATTCGCCCCGGGCGCCGGTTTCAATGTGTTGAGCCGCATCTAGTCCTCGAGCTTCAGCAGATAGCCGACCTTGTTGATCATCCCACGCACTTCCGGGGTATCGGCGACTTCGACCGTGTGATTCAAGCGGCGCAATCCGAGGCCGCGCACGGTCGCACGATGGCTCGCGCGCGTGTTGATCACGCTGCGCACCAGGGTGACCTTGACGGTCTTGTTCGTGTTCGCTTTGGCCATGTCACTGCCCCATGATCTCTTCGACGCTCTTGCCGCGCTTCGCCGCGATCTCCGACGGCGTGTTCATGCGTTTCAGCGCGTCGAGCGTAGCGCGCACCACGTTGTACGGATTGGTCGAGCCGAAGCACTTCGCCAGCACGTTCTGCACACCCATCACTTCGAACACGGCACGCATCGGTCCGCCCGCGATGATGCCGGTACCGTCCGACGCGGGCTGGATCAGCACCTTTGCCGCGCCATGCTCACCGATAACGGCGTGATGCAGCGTGCCGCTCTTCAAGCTGACCTTCACCATCTTGCGGCGCGCTTCTTCCATCGCCTTCTGGACGGCGACCGGCACTTCACGCGCCTTGCCCTTGCCCATGCCGATGCCGCCGTCGCCATCGCCGACAACGGTCAATGCCGCAAACCCGAGGATGCGACCGCCCTTCACCACTTTGGTGACACGGTTCACCGCGATCATCTTCTCGCGCAGGCCGTCGCCGCGCTCTTCGTTCTGTGGTGCTCTGGACTGAGGTGCTCTCGCCATGATTCCGTATCCCTAGAACTTGAGGCCGGCTTCGCGCGCCGCCTCGGCCAGCGCCTTCACGCGGCCATGATATCTATAGCCGGAGCGATCGAAGGCAACGCTCTCCACGCCCTTTTCGCGCGCTTTCTCGGCGATGCGCTTGCCCACGACCGCAGCCGCCTTGACGTTGCCGCCGTTGCCGAGTTGGGCGCGCAGCTCCTTGTCGAGGCTCGACGCGCTCGCAATGACTTTGGCGCCCGACGCATCGATCACCTGCGCATAGATGTGCAGATTGGAGCGGTGCACGGTCAGCCGCACAGCCCGCTGCTCGGCGATTCTGATGCGCGTCTGCCGCGCCCTGCGTACTCGAGACTTCTTTTTGTCGATCATGGCTTCACCCGAACGATTGTGCGGCCGCGTTACTTCTTCTTCGTTTCTTTGATTACGACGACCTCGTCCGCGTAACGCACGCCCTTGCCCTTGTAGGGCTCCGGTGGACGATACGCGCGGACTTCGGCGGCCACCTGGCCGACCTGCTGCTTGTCGATTCCCTTGATCAGGATCTCGGTCTGCGTCGGCGTTTCGACCTTGACGCCCTTCGGCATCGGATGCACCACCGGATGCGAGAAGCCCAAGGTCAAATTCAGCTTGTCACCCTGCGCCTGCGCGCGATAGCCGACACCGACCAGCGTGAGCTTGCGCTCGAAACCCTTACTGACTCCTTGCACCATGTTGGCCAGCAGCGCACGCATCGTTCCGCTCATCGCGTCTGCGGAGATCGACTCATCCGCCGCTTCCACCAAAACGTTGTTGGCCTCACGCTTCACGCGAATATTGGGGCTCAACGGCTGCTTCAAAGTACCGAGCGGTCCTTTCACCGAGACCTCGGCGGCGCTCACCGCCACTTCCACACCGGTCGGAACCGGCACGGGCATCTTTCCAATTCTCGACATCGTCTGACCTCGTTACCGTTAGGCTACGATGCAGAGGACTTCGCCGCCCACACCGCTTGCGCGCGCCTTGCGGTCGGTCATCACGCCATGGGACGTCGACACGATCGCAATCCCCAAACCGTTCATGACCTGCGGGATGTCCCTGCTGGCTTTGTAGATACGCAGTCCCGGCCGGCTCACGCGTTCGATCTTCTCGATCACCGGGCGTCCCGCGTAGTAGCGCAGGCCGACCTCGAGCAGGTTCTTGGGGCCATCCTGAGACACCTTGAAGTCCTCGATGTAGCCCTCGTCTTTCAGCACCTTGGCAATGGCGACCTTGAGCTTGCTGGACGGCATCACGACCGATGTCTTTTCCGAAGCCTGCGCATTGCGGATGCGCGTCAGCATGTCGGAGATGGGATCACTCATGCTCATGCATAACCTCCTGCTACCAGCTCGCCTTGATCAAGCCGGGAATCTCGCCACGCATGGCGATGTCGCGCAGCTTGTTGCGCGCCAGGCCGAATTTGCGGAACACTCCGCGCGGCCGTCCGGTGATCGCGCAACGATTGCGCAGCCGCACCGGGCTCGCGTTGCGCGGCAGCTGTTGAAGCCGAAGCCGCGCTTCGTAGCGGTCTTCTTCAGACAGCTTCAGGCTTTGGGTAAGGGCAATCAGTTCCGCGCGCTTGGCGGCATACTTCTTCACGGCAGCGCGCCGTTTCTGCTCGCGATTCACAAGGGCAAGCTTGGCCATTCCGATCCTCAGTTTCTGAACGGGAAATTGAAGGCCACGAGGAGCGCTTTGGCCTCATCGTCGGTCTTCGCGGTGGTGGCGATGCTGATGTTCAGTCCCCGCAGAGCGTCGATCTTGTCGTACTCGATCTCCGGGAAAATGATCTGTTCCTTGACGCCGAGGTTGAAGTTCCCACGTCCGTCGAAGGAGCGGCCCGAGATGCCGCGGAAGTCGCGGATACGTGGAATCGCAACCGACACCAGACGGTCGAGGAATTCGTACATGCGCGTGCCGCGCAGCGTGACCGAGCAACCGACCGGATAACCCTTGCGGATCTTGAACGTCGCGATCGAGGTGCGCGCCAGCGTCACGACCGGCTTCTGTCCGGCGATCTTGGTCAGATCGCCCACGGCGTGATCCATGATCTTCTTGTCGCCCACCGCCTCACCGACACCCATGTTGAGGACGATCTTCTGGATGCGCGGCACTTCCATCACGGACTTGTAGCCGAACTTCTTCATCAGGTCCTGTACCACGACCTTCTTGTAGTGTTCCTGTAGACGCGCCATGACTCAAGCTCTCCGGTTCATCAGGCGTCGATCATTTCGCCGTTCGAGCGGAACACGCGCACGCGGCGTCCGTCGTCCAGCACCTTTATACCGACGCGATCGCCTTTCTGCGTGGCCGGGTTGTAGATCGCAACGTTCGAGATGTGCAGCGGCATTTCCTTGTCGACGATCCCGCCCGTGCTGTTCTTCATCGGGTTGGGGCGCTGGTGCTTCTTGACCATATTGGCCCCTTCGACCAGGATGTGCTCGGCATCGACGACGCGCAGCACCGAGCCGCGTTTGCCCTTGTCCTTGCCGGCGATCACGACTACGTCGTCGCCTTTCTTGATCTTGCGCATGACTTGCCGTCCTCTACGTGACTCGTCCGTTACAGCACTTCGGGAGCCAAAGAGACAATCTTCATGAACCGCTCGGTACGCAGTTCTCTCGTCACCGGCCCGAAGATACGGGTGCCGATCGGCTCGAGCTTGTTGTTCAGCAGTACCGCGGCATTGGTGTCGAACTTGAGTAGCGAGCCGTCCTGCCGGCGCACGCCGTGGCGCGTGCGCACGACGACCGCGTTGTAGATCTCGCCCTTCTTGACGCGCCCGCGCGGGGCCGCATCCTTCACGCTCACCTTGATGACGTCGCCGATCCCGGCGTAGCGCCGCTTGGATCCGCCCAGCACCTTGATGCACATGACGGAGCGCGCGCCGGTATTGTCGGCCACGTCGAGCATCGTCTCCATCTGAATCATCTTGTTCTCTCCAACTTTTTCCGCCGGCCTCACAAGAGGCGTCTGGCGGCCAGTCTTGGACCCCGTCGGGGGTTAGGTGCCCGCTTACCGAATCGGGCCGGCCGCAGCTGCCTCGATGAACCCCGCAGCCGCCGGTACAAATTGCGAAAAGCCGCGCATTATAGGGCGCCCCGCAAACCTGCGCAAGGCATCGGCTCGCGAGGAGACTCACTCCTCGCGCGCTTTCTCCACCAGCTTGACCACGCGCCAGGCTTTGGTCTTTGCGATCGGCCGGCATTCTTCGATCAAGACCACATCACCGGTGTGGTACTCGTTCTTCTCGTCGTGAGCGTGATACTTCTTGGAACGCCCGACGAACTTGTTGTAGAGCGGATGCTGGACGCGCCGCTCGACCAGCACGGTCACGGTCTTGTCCATCTTGTCGCTCACGACCTTGCCGGTCAGCCGCCGGCGCAGGCCGGTCTGTTCGGTCGCCGCCGCCTGAGTTGCGCCTGCCTCGCTCATGCCTTCCTCGCTTTCTCGGCCAGAATCGTGCGCACGCGCGCGATGGCCCGACGTGTCTTGGTCAACTCACTGGTGTTGGTGAGCTGCTGCGTGGCCTGCTGCATGCGCAGGCCAAAATGCGCCTTCAGCAGTGCGTTGAGCTCTGTCTTCAGATCGGCCGGGCCCTTGGCCCGCAATTCTTTGGTATCCATGACTTACCCCAGCTGTCGGGCCACAAACGTCGTCGAGATCGGCAGCTTCGCGGCCGCCAGCCGGAACGCCTCGCGTGCCAGCGTTTCGTCCACCCCGTCCATTTCGTACAGCACCTTGCCGGGTTGGATCTCGGCAACGAAGTACTCCGGATTGCCCTTGCCGTTGCCCATACGGACTTCGGCGGGCTTCCGTGAGATCGGCTTGTCCGGGAAGATGCGGATCCAGATGCGGCCACCACGCTTGATATGACGTGTCATCGCGCGGCGTGCGGCCTCGATCTGACGCGCCGTCAGGCGGCCGCGGCCGGTCGCCTTAAGGCCCCACTCCCCGAAGCTGACCTTCGCGCCGCGCGTGGCGACGCCTTTGTTCCGGCCTTTCTGATATTTCCGGAACTTGGTTCTAGCTGGCTGCAACATTCTTGGCTCCTGCTCTTCTTGGCTTGCGCTCCGGCTCGGGCGCGGGCGCCGCTGCGGGCTGCTCGCCCTTGCCCAGCACTTCGCCCTTGAACACCCACACCTTGATGCCGATGACGCCGTAGGTCGTCTTGGCTTCGGCGAAGCCGTAGTCGATGTCCGCGCGCAACGTATGCAGCGGCACACGGCCCTCACGGTACCACTCGGTTCGCGCGATTTCGATTCCATTCAAACGGCCAGCGCTCATGATCTTGATGCCTTGCGCGCCGAGGCGCATTGCGTTCGTCATGGCGCGCTTCATCGCACGGCGGAACATGATGCGCTTCTCGAGCTGCGCGGCGATGTTGTCGGCAATCAGTTGCGCGTCGAGCTCGGGCTTGCGCACCTCTTCGATGTTGACGTGCACCGGCACGCCCATCAGGCGCTGCAGCTGTCCGCGCAATGATTCGATGTCTTCGCCTTTCTTGCCGATGACGACACCTGGGCGCGCGCTATGAATCGTGATGCGCGCGTTCTTCGCCGGACGCTCGATCACGACGCGACTCACCGCGGCGTGCGCCAGCTTCTTCTTGAGAAAGTCGCGGACCTTGATGTCCTCGTTCAGCATGGCGGGGAAGTTCTTGGTGTTGGCGTACCACCGCGAGCTCCAGTTGCGCAGCACCGAAAGGCGAAAGCCGACCGGGTTGATTTTTTGACCCATAAGTGCTCCTTTAGTCCCCGACCGTCACGAAGATGTGGCACGTGGGCTTCATGATCTTGGACGCCCGACCTTTCGCGCTCGCGCGGAAGCGACGCAGGAATGTGCCGCGCTCCACGAAGACTTCCTTCACCTTCAGCTCGTCCACATCGGCGCCGTCGTTGTGCTCGGCATTGGCAATCGCGGACTCGAGCACCTTGCGGATGATGCCGGCGGCCTTCTGCGGACTGAAAGCGAGAACGTTGAGCGCGCGATCCACGGGCATCCCGCGGATCTGGTCGGCCACCAGCCGGCCCTTCTGGGCCGACAGGCGCACGCCACGCAATTTGGCTGATGTCTGCATGTCCGTTTCCCTCACTTCTTGGCCGGCGCTGGCGCGGCGACCTTCTTGTCGGCCGGATGGCCCTTGAAGGTGCGCGTCATCGCGAACTCACCGAGCTTGTGACCCACCATGTTCTCGGTGATGTAGACGGGGATGTGCTGCTTGCCGTTGTGCACAGCGATGGTGAGACCGACGAAGTCCGGCATGACAGTGGAACGCCGCGACCAGGTCTTGATCGGGCGCTTGTCGCTGGTCGCCTTGGCCTTTTCCACCTTCGCAACCAGATGATGGTCGGCGAACGGGCCCTTCTTGACTGAACGTGCCATGTGCGTTGTCCTTAAGCTCTATGCCGGCTGCGCACGATCATGCTCTGCGTGCGCTTGTTCTTGCGCGTCTTGTAACCCTTGGTGTACTGCCCCCACGGGGTGACAGGATCGCGCTTGGTGCCGGTCTTGCCTTCGCCGCCACCGTGCGGGTGATCCACCGGGTTCATGACGACGCCACGCACGGTCGGGCGGATGCCACGCCAACGCTGGCGCCCGGCCTTGCCGATGGACTCGAGGTTGTGCTCTTCGTTGCCGACTTCGCCGATGGTCGCCCGGCAATCGACATGGACGCGGCGGATCTCACCCGAGCGCAACCGCAGCTGCGCATACGTTCCTTCACGAGCGAGCAACTGCACGGAGGTGCCTGCAGCACGCGCCAGTTGGGCACCTTTGCCGGGCAGCATCTCGATGCAGTGAATCGTAGTGCCAACCGGGATGTTGCGCAGAGGCAGCGTGTTGCCCGCCTTGATCGGTGCATCCGATCCGCTCACGACCTGCTGGCCAGCCGTCAGCCCCTTCGGCGCGATGATGTAACGGCGCTCGCCGTCGGCATAGCACAACAACGCGAGATGCGCGCTGCGGTTCGGATCGTATTCGAGGCGCTCGACTTTCGCGACGATGCCGTCCTTGTTGCGCACGAAATCGATGACGCGATAGTGCTGCTTGTGGCCGCCGCCCTGATGGCGCGTCGTGACGTGACCCATGTTGTTGCGCCCAGCCTTGCTCGATTTCTTTTCGAGCAGCGGTGCATAGGGTTTGCCCTTGTGCAGCTCCGGCGTCACCACCTTGACCACCGCGCGGCGGCCAGGAGATGTCGGTTTGACTTTGATCAGTGGCATGGTGCGCTCCTAGGTCACTTCGCTTCGCCGGCGGAGAGGTTGATCTCCTGGCCGGGCTTCAGGCTGACGAAGGCCTTCTTCCAATTGCGGCGGCGTCCGACGAAGCGCCCGAAGCGCTTCTCCTTGCCCTTGACGCTCGACGTCTGGACGCCCGCGACTTCGACTTTGAACATCAGCTCCACGGCCGCCTTGATCTCGGGCTTGGTCGCGTCCGGCATCACACGGAAGATGAACTGGTTGTTCTTCTCGCCGACGAACGTGCTCTTCTCGGAGACCTGCGGCGCGATCAGCACCTGCATCAGGCGCTCCGGATTAAAGGTCTTTGCGTTCACGCCAGCATCTCCTCGATCTTCGCCACCGCGCCCTTGGTCAGGACGATCTTTTCGAACTTGAGCAGGCTCACGGGATCGGCGTTCTTCGGCTCGACCACCAGCACATTGGGCAGATTGCGCGACGACAGATAGAGGTTCTCGTCGACGCTGTCGGTGATGACCAGCACGCTATCGAGGCCCATACCCTTCAGCTTCTGCGCGAGCAGCTTGGTCTTCGGCTGTGCCAGAGCGAACGTATCCACCACAGACAGACGCCCTTCGCGCGTGAGCTGCGACAGGATTGCGCTGATGCCGGCGCGATAAGCCTTGCGATTGACCTTCTGGCTGAAGTTCTCGTCCGGACCGTTCGGGAAGATCTTGCCGCCCCCGCGCCAGAGCGGGCTCGAGGCCTTGCCTGCGCGTGCGCGACCAGTGCCCTTCTGCTTCCACGGCTTCTTCTTCGACTTGTTGACCTCGCCGCGTCCCTTCTGTGCACGCGTGCCGAGGCGGCCGTTCGCCATATAGGCGGTGACGAGCTGATGAATCAGCGCTTCGTTGTACTCGCGGCCGAAGAAGGCGTCGGACGCTGCCAGCTTCGCTTTCGGCTGACCCTTATCGTCGATGACCGGCAGTTCCATTTAAGCCCTCACCCTGACGGTTGGAGACACGACGACGTTGCCGCCCTTGGAGCCGGGCAACGAGCCTTTGATCATCAGGAGCTGGCGCTCGGCGTCGATGCGCACGATCTCGAGGTTCTGCACGGTCGAGCGCACGTCGCCGAGATGGCCGGCCATACGCTTGCCCGGGAACACCTTGCTCGGGCTCTGGTTCTGGCCAGTAGAGCCGGGCTTGTTGTGCGAAACCGAGTTGCCGTGCGTGGCGCGGTTCGACGAAAAGTTGTGACGCTTGATGACACCCGAGAAACCTTTGCCCATGGTGTCACCGCACACGTCCACCTTTTGGCCGACCTTGAAGATATCGGCGCCGATGGTCGCTCCGGCCTTGAGGCCCGCCGCCACCTCGGTGCTGACGGGGAACTCCCTCAGCACAGAGCCGGCTTCGGTTCCGGCCTTGGCAAAATGCCCCGCCATCGGCTTGGTCACGCGGCTCGCGCGACGCTTGCCGAACGTCACCTGGACCGCGGCATAGCCGTCGCTATCGGTCGTCTTGATCTGGGTCACGCGATTGTTGGACACGTCCACAACCGTTACCGGGACGGCATCGCCTTCGTCGGTAAACAGCCGTGTCATGCCAACCTTGCGGCCGACAAGTCCTAACGTCATTGTTCTTTCCTCTTGAGAGGTGCCAGCTACAGTTGGCTGACCGTTAACATCAGGGGCTAGGGACTAGGGGCTAGGGGCTAGATGTACGGCGAACCGCTTTTCCCTAGCCCCTAATCCCTAGCCCCTAGTCCCTGCTCTTACAGCTTAATCTCTACGTCCACACCGGCCGGAAGATCCAGCTTCATCAGCGCGTCGACCGTCTTGTCGGTCGGGTCGATGATGTCCATCAACCGCAAGTGAGTGCGGATTTCGAACTGATCGCGCGACGTCTTGTTCACGTGCGGCGAACGCAGCACGTCGAAGCGTTCGATACGAGTGGGCAGGGGCACCGGCCCCTTCACCACCGCGCCGGTGCGCTTGGCCGTCTCCACGATCTCCAAAGCCGACTGATCGATCAGGCGATAATCAAACGCCTTCAGCCGGATCCGGATCTTCTGATTCTGCACAGCCATGTTCGTTGCTCCGCTTGATCTCACGGGCTAGCTCGCGCGAGCCCCTGTTCCAATAGTCCTACTCCAGAATTTTGGCGACGACACCGGCACCCACGGTGCGGCCACCCTCGCGGATGGCGAAGCGCAAGCCCTCTTCCATCGCGATCGGCACGATCAAGGTCACCGTGATCGCGATGTTGTCCCCGGGCATCACCATCTCGGTCCCCTGCGGCAGCTCCACCGACCCGGTCACATCCGTGGTCCGGAAGTAGAACTGCGGCCGGTAGCCGTTGAAGAACGGCGTATGACGCCCGCCCTCCTCTTTGCTCAGCACGTACACTTCGGCCGCAAACTTGGTGTGCGGGGTGATGCTCCCGGGCTTGGCCAGCACCTGGCCGCGCTCGACTTCTTCGCGCTTGGTGCCCCTCAACAGCACGCCGATGTTGTCGCCCGCCTGCCCCTGGTCGAGCAGCTTGCGGAACATCTCCACCCCCGTGCACACGGTCTTGATGGTGGGCTTCAAACCCACGATCTCGATTTCATCGCCCACTTTGACGATGCCGCGCTCCACACGCCCGGTCACCACGGTGCCGCGACCCGAGATCGAGAACACGTCTTCGACCGGCATCAAAAACGGCCCATCGAGTGCCCGCTTGGGCTGCGGGATGTAGGTGTCGAGCGCTTCGGCCAGCTTGAAGATCGATCCCTCCCCCATGTCGCTCTTGTCGCCTTCCAGCGCTTTCAGCGCCGAGCCGATCACGATCGGGGTCTTGTCGCCCGGGAACTCGTACTTGGTCAACAGCTCGCGCACTTCGAGCTCCACCAGCTCCAGCAGCTCGGCATCATCGACCATGTCGGCTTTGTTCAGGTACACGATGATGAACGGCACCCCCACCTGGCGCGCCAGCAGGATGTGCTCGCGCGTCTGCGGCATCGGACCGTCGGCCGCCGAGCACACCAGAATCGCCCCGTCCATCTGCGCGGCTCCCGTGATCATGTTCTTCACGTAGTCGGCATGCCCCGGGCAATCCACGTGCGCGTAGTGCCGGTTGGCCGTCTCGTATTCCACGTGCGCGGTGTTGATCGTGATCCCGCGCGCCTTCTCCTCCGGCGCGTTGTCGATCTGGTCGTAGGCCTTCGCCTCGCCTCCGAACTTCTTCGACAGCACCAGCGTCAGCGCCGCCGTCAGCGTCGTCTTCCCGTGGTCCACGTGCCCTATCGTCCCAACGTTCACGTGCGGCTTCGTCCGCTCGAATTTGCCTTTCGCCATGACCGATTCCTCTTGACCTTTATCCCTGAAGTAGCCGTCAACGCCTAAAGATTGGGGGTGGTGCCCATAGAGCGGATTGAACGCTCGACCTCTCCCTTACCAAGGGAGTGCTCTACCACTGAGCTACATGGGCCCCGAAACCGTGACCTCAACAAGAGATGCCGATATGCCGGACCGCGATTTGCCCGAACGTGGATGCAGCGCCCCGATCGCCGATACCCTTTGGAGCGGGTGAAGGGAATCGAACCCTCGTCGTAAGCTTGGAAGGCTTCTGCTCTACCATTGAGCTACACCCGCGCTGCTTCTCAAGGAGGCCCGCACTTCCAGCCCCATTTGCCCGGACCATGACTCGCCAGCCTTCTGCATCCGCACTACAACCCGGCCCGCCTGCCCTTCCTCTCTCGGGATTGGCGCCGAAGCGCTGTTCCGATACCCCTCTGGAGGAGACTGGTGGAGGGGGAAGGATTCGAACCTTCGAAGGCATGGCCGGCAGATTTACAGTCTGCTCCCTTTGACCGCTCGGGAACCCCTCCGAACGAAACTCGCAATTTTGGCGAGAAAGACGCGAACTGTCAAACGCTTCCATGTGAGCATGTAATGGATCACCGGATTGAGCGAGCGCTCCATAAATGGCGCCGATCGCCTCGAGCGTGTAATGAGCGGCCCGGCCGCGCGCTCTACTCACAACCGCGGACTTCCCTTGGGATCTGTCAG
>Ga0207674_10007831_pt1 | contig 12421 bp, 16 predicted proteins | sample KBSCornC72_FD_184303 | JGI IMG/M metagenome (GOLD analysis project Ga0207674, IMG submission 184303) | Corn rhizosphere microbial communities from Kellogg Biological Station, Michigan, USA - KBS Corn C7-2 (SPAdes) (version 2) | ecosystem: Host-associated > Plants > Roots > Rhizosphere > Soil ... | reverse complement strand
AGTGCTGACCTTGGGCACGGCGGCCTGTCCGCCCTACCATCTGGCGATCGTGATCGGCGGCACTTCGGCCGAGCTCTGCATGAAGACGGTGAAGCTTGCTTCCGCGCGCTATCTCGATGCGCTGCCGACGCAAGGATCGGCGGACGGTAATGCCTTCCGCGATCTGGAGATGGAGCAGGAGATCCTCAAGATGACGCAGTCGCTCGGCGTCGGCGCGCAGTTCGGCGGCAAATATTTCTGCCACGACGTGCGGGTGATCCGGATGCCGCGACACGGGGCTTCGCTCCCGATCGGGCTCGGCGTGTCCTGTTCGGCCGATCGCCAGGTGCTCGGCAAGATCACCAAGGACGGCGTCTATCTGGAAGAGCTCGAGCATAACCCTGCGCAATATTTGCCGGCGGTGGAGCAGAAGCTCGGCGGCGAGGTGGTGAAAATCGATCTCAACCGGCCGATGAAGGATATTCTCGCCACGCTGTCGAAGCATCCGATCAAGACGCGGCTGTCGCTGACCGGTACCATGATCGTGGCGCGCGACGCCGCCCATGCCAAGCTGCGCGAGCGGCTCGATCGCGGCGAGCCGCTACCGGATTATTTCAAGAACCACCCGGTCTATTACGCCGGCCCCGCCAAGACACCGGAAGGCTATGCTTCCGGCGCGTTCGGTCCGACCACCGCCGGACGGATGGATTCCTTTGTCGACCAGTTCCAGGCGGCGGGGGGCTCGATGGTGATGGTGGCCAAGGGCAACCGGGCGCCGGCGGTGCGTGAGGCCTGCAAGAAATATGGCGGCTTCTATCTCGGCTCGATTGGCGGAGCGGCGGCCAATCTCGCCGAGCACTGCATCAAGAAAGTCGAGGTCGTGGAATATCCGGAACTCGGCATGGAAGCGATCTGGCGGATCGAGGTCGAGGATTTTCCGGCCTTCATCATCATCGATGACAAGGGCAACGACTTCTTCAAGGAGCTGAACCTCGGCTGAGGGGAGCGGACGTCCCGGCTGGTTGCGACGACCGTAGTCTCGCGGCGCGTAGCCGTTGGCCGATCGCCAGGCGAAAGATGACGAACTGGATTGCAAAGGCGGCGATCTTGATAGCGGGGGCGATCAGCGACACGTAAAGCACCCACAACTTCATGTCGCCATAGCCAGCGGTGACGATGACGCCCACTCCCGTCGCAAACATCAGCGCGGCCCAGACGTAACCGGCCGTGGTCACATAGCCGGGGATGTTGCTGCTGACGATTGGCGGCACGTAACGCAGCATCCAGTCGCGTCGCAGCATGATAATGCCGATCGCGAAGTGCGCGATCGAAGGCTTGGCCAGCACAAAGCGCGGATCATCGGTGAGCAGCGTGGCGCCCCCGAGCACCACGACGAGGCCGAGGCTTGCCCAGGTCATGAAGCCGAGTTGCTGGCCTTTGAATTTTGCATAAACAATCTGCGCCACCGCGCCGGCGATGGCGAGCGCAGTGGCCATAATCACATTGCCGGTGAGAAGCCATAACCCGAGAAACAGCAGGGTGGAGAAGAAATCTCCGGCCAATCGTCCCAGAACCTCTTTCACCGGTAGGCCTCCTTGGATTCAGGCACGTTCCGCATTGGCCGGCATCAGCGCAGCCACGGATTTGGTCTTGCGATAGTTCGGATACCATTTGGTAAAATACACCGCCGTGTTGCGCGCGGCGAACGCAATCAGCAGGCCGGCCCAGAACGGCAGCCAGGGAACGTAAATCATGGCAGCGTTGCCAGCCATCATCAGCAACGAAGCCGCAGCCCAGGCCCAGGTTATCACGTAATTGGCGCTCACGAAGCCAGGCAGTTTGGCGGTCTCGGCGTCCGCGACTTCCAGCGCATATTGCATGGTAAACGGCTGGCGGATCGCAAGCGAGAACAGGGTCACCAGCAGGATGCCGGCATCGACAGCCAAATGCACCATCGAGGCGCTGGTGCCGGGATCGATCAGGCTGACATAGAGACCGACCGCGACAAAGGTCACGACCGAGCCCACGCCGAGGATCTTGATGGCGCGGCCGCGCCAGAGATCGAGGGCGATCACGGCAAGGCAGATCGCGGCGGAGGCAAACAGGCTGATCGCGCTTGAGGTGACCAACATCAGCGCGGCAAAGGCGCCATAGGGGGCGAGGATCAGGAACAGCGTCACGGCGGCCTCCATCGGCAATCTTTACATCGTAAAGATAATTAACGGCGGAGGAGGTTGTCGTCAAGGAAAATCTTTACACTGTCAAAATTAGCGCCTATAGCCGCTTTATGCCCCGACCAACCCCCTCTAGAGCTTCCGCAAATCGCCGCCGATCGGTGCCTAAAGACGCGGCCAAGGGGCGAAAGCGTTCGGCTTCCGCTCCGCGAACCGGGTCCTATCATCACGGTGCGCTGCATGAGGCGCTGCTGGAAGCGGCTGAGCGGGTTTTGGCACGGGACGGCCTTGCCGGGCTCACCTTGCGGGCGGTGGCGCGGGAAGCGGGCGTCTCCCATGCCGCGCCGACGCATCATTTTGGCGATCTCACCGGGCTCCTCAGCGAGCTGGCCGCGATCGGCTTTCGCCGCTTCAATGCGACGATGAGCGCGGCCGCTTCAGCCGACGCCGCGCCCCTGGAGCGCGCCATGGCGCGCGCGAAGGCCTATGTCGGCTATGCCCGGGCACATCCGGCGATGTATGGCCTGATGTTTCGCTCCGAGCGGATCGATATGACCAGGCCCTCGCTGCATGAAGCAGCGCAGGCCTCATTCGCAGGTCTGGCGGGGGCGATTATGGGTAGCGGCGAAAAGCTCGCCGGCACTGCGTTGACACTGGAACAGGCGGCAGCGATCGCCCGCGCCTGGTCGCTGGTGCATGGCTTCACCTCGTTGCTGCTGGACGGTCGACTCGTCGATCTGCTGCGCAGAATGCCGGACGTAAGCGCCGAAACCCTGCTGGATGCGATGCTACGCACCACCGTCAGCCCCGGCGGACCGGTGCCGCGCTAGGCGCGTTTTCTAAACTCACCACCGGAACCTGAAGTGAGTACGCAAGCTGGGGACGATTTGGCTTTCAGCAATGGAACGCCTGCCATTGTGAAAGGATTTGTCTTACAACAGCCGCTTCGTCAGTTTTCGCATTCCCCAGAGATCATGCCCGTCATCTCCCCGAAAAAACCCTATCGCGTCGGCCGCTCCAAAACCGGACTCGGCCTGTTTGCCACCAAGCCGATCAAGAAGGGCACCAAGATCATCCGCTATTTTGGGCCGCTGCTCGATGCCAAAAAGAAGAAGCACGATGCGATCGAAAACAAATATCTGTTCGAACTGAACAACCGCTGGACCATCGATGGCTCGGTTCGCGAGAACATCGCCCGCTATATCAATCACGCCTGCAAGCCCAACGCGGAATCCGACGTCCGGCCGCGCAAGCGCAAGGTGTTCATCCGCGCCATCAAGAACATCGCGCCGGGTGAAGAGATCAACTACGATTACGGCACGGATTACTTCAAAGCCTATCTGAAGCCGGTCGGCTGCAAATGTGACGCCTGCGAAAGGAAGCGCGCGAAGAAACGCGCCGAAGAACGCCAAGAACGCAAGCGCCTAAAAGCCAAAGCCGAGAAAAAGGCCGAGAGGAAGGCTGAAAAGAAGGCGGCGAAAAAGGCCAAAGGGGCGGCCAATGAAAAGCGGTCCAGGAAGACCAAGGCAAAGAGCGCCAAAACCGCGAAGGCCAAATCAGCCAACAAAGTTGGGTTGAAAAAGAACGCGCGACGGCCGATCGATGCGCGGCGCGCGGGTTCCGGCGCTGTGGTCGCCAGCCGCGAAAGCAAGGCGGTGAAGCCGGTTTCTCGCCCAGCCGTGGCACATTCGCAGCCAATGGTTTCTGCGACCTCAGGCTCTCCAATGGCGATGTCGGTTGCCGCCGCGCCGGCAAACGAACCGGCGCAGGGGCAGTTCTAACAGGTTAGCGAAAAGCCAAATCGCCGTCATTCCGGGACGTCGGGCTCGGAGATGTTGTCTTTCAGTTGAAACTGTCCCCGTCAGGGCCGGGCAGTAGCCGTCTGAAGTACCCGCGTCGCTTGCGCTTGCCTATGCGCGGCCATCCACGTCTTTGGTTCTGTTCGCTTTGAAGACGTGGATGCCCGGCACGTCAGCGCGAAGAGGCGCTTCGCGCTTTTGGTCGGGCATGACGGTTTTATCCAAACCAAACATTCTAGGCTGGTTTCGATCTGGTGTCCCGGACGCGCTGCAACGCGTGCGTTGCTGCGCAAAGCCGGGACCATGTTCCCCCTTTTTGATAGTAGCGCGGGCTTCAGAATTCGGAGTCGCATGAAGGGCGTGCTCATGCCGGCCGGCCCTCGATCAGCGCGCGGCTGCGGCGCAGGCCCACATACTGCAGTTCAGCCAGCAGGCCGACCACGAGCGCCTGCGCCAATACAGCGGCCACGCCGAGTCCGTTCGGTGCAACCATGCCGGATAATAGCAGCGCGACGCTTGCGAGCGTCCAGGCGGCATTGCCGGCGATCACCAGCATCGCCCAGGCCGCCGCCATCGATTGCCGTAACCCGAGCCAGCCGACAAACAGGGTGTAGGCAATCAGGAACAGGCCGGTTTCCCGCAACAATGCTTCCGGCAGGTTCAGCCATGGCGCGAGCGGAGCCGCGCCAAATGTCAACGCGATGGCGGAAACCCCGCTGAAAATCGCATCGGCCTTCAAGGCGCGGCGTAGCCAGAGGGAAGACTGGATCATGATGGCTTTCCTTCCAAGAGGTTTGACGAGAAGGCCAGCCTGCGCGCTTCGGGAGGGCAAATCGATTACGTGTCAGGTAATGGAATGCGGAAAGTGCGCGTGTTAGCTTTTCGGCATGACGACCATCTCACCAGTCCGAGCAAGTTCGCAAAACCCGGCGCACGTCGGTGATCATCTGCGCGCCTGGCGGCAGCGCCGGCACCTCAGCCAGCTGGAGCTTGCGGTCGAGGCGGAGATATCGGCGCGCCATTTGAGCTTTGTCGAAACCGGGCGTGCCGCGCCGTCGCGCGACATGGTGCTGAGGCTTGCCGAGCGGCTGGAGGTGCCTTTGCGCGAACGCAATGTGCTGTTGGTTGCCGCGGGCTTTGCGCCGTTATTTCCGCAGCGTTCGCTCGATGACCCCGCGCTGAAATCGGCGCGCGCGGCGATCGAGCTTGTGTTGAAGGCCCATGAGCCAAATCCCGCGCTCGCCTATGATCGGCATTGGAATCTGGTAGCCGCCAATCGCCTGGTCGCGCCACTGCTCGCAGGCGTGGCGTCGGATCTCTTGAAACCGCCGTTCAATATCCTGCGGCTTGCCTTTCATCCGAAAGGACTGGCGCCGCGCACCGTCAATCTCGCCGAATGGAGCGGGCATTTGCTCGAACGGCTGCGCCGGCAATGCGAGGCCACTGCTGATCCCGAATTGCTCGCGCTTTATCGGGAACTGAAGTCCTATCCGATACCGGCGCGGTCGCAGCCGCCGGCCAGCAACAATGTCGCCATTCCCTTCCGGCTGCGGCTTGATGGCGAGGTGCTGAGTTTCATTTCGACCACCATGGTGTTCGGTACGCCGGTGGATATCACGCTCTCGGAACTCGCGCTCGAGACGTTCTTTCCGGCCGATGACGTCACGGCGTCACGGATGCGTGCGCAGGCGGCGGCGCTATAGCCTCCCTTCTTCGGCTGGAGTAGCTTCGCGCGGTCCGTATGTCCCGGCGTCTGGGACGGGATCCGTCCGGAGGAGGACGCGCGATGAGTGAGACGAAACCGCTCCCGATCGATGTGGTGTCCGATGTGGTGTGCCCTTGGTGCTATATCGGCAAGCGCCGACTGGAGCAGGCGCTGGCGCTCACGACGGATGTCCCGGTGGAAGTCCGCTGGCGGCCTTATTTTCTCAATCCCTGGGTGCCGCGCGAAGGCCTCAGCCGCGAGGAATATCTCACCGCCAAATTCGGCTCGGTCGAGGCGTACAACAATATCGCTGGCCGTGTCGCCGCTGCGGCCAGCGAAGAGGGGCTCATCTATCGGCCGGATCGCGTGCGTCGCCAACCCAACACCATCGATTGCCATCGGCTGATCCGCTGGGCCGAACCGTTCGGCAAGGCGGCAGAAGTGAAGCAGCGGCTGATGGAACTCTACTTTCGCGACGGCGGCGATCTCAGCGACAGCGAGGTATTGGTGCAGGCGGCCGCCGATTGCGGCCTCGACGCCCAAGACATCCGCCGCCGGCTTTCGACCGACGAGGATGTCGATTTGATCTCCGCCGAAGCCAAAGAGGCCCATGACAAGGGAATCTCCGGCGTCCCGACCTTCGTGTTCGCCAGAAAATATGCCGTGTCCGGAGCGCAGGATCCGAAGCAACTGGCGCGAGCGATCCGGCAGGTGTCGGCGGAGATCAATGCCGAAACCCATGATGCGGCTCAGTGAGAGGACTTCTTCTTCAGCATCCACATTCCTCTACGGTCAGCGCCGCAGCAGGGATCGCGCGCCGCGGACCGTGCCGCGAGCGGCGGCGAGAAGGCCGTTATGGGTCTTTAACGCTACTGCGATAATCGCCACCATGGGATCGCGAGGCCTGAGCGGGATCAGAACGTCGCCAATCGTGATACGCGCGCGCCAGATCGGATCGATCATCTTGTGACCCTGATGGGCGGTGGAATCGGCGCTCGTGATTTCCAGATCGGCGCAGAGATGGCGCGTCAGCTCCAGCGTCAGCTGCACGCCGGGCGAGAATTTCGCGAAGTTTTCGTCGATCCCGATCTTGAAAAAGAAGGCGCGCTGTTGATGCCGCAGCACGACGCCGGCGGCGACCGGCAGCGTGCCGGCGCGCAGGGTGATGATTTCGCATTGGCCGCGTTCGGCGAGCGCGCTCGTCGCCTGCCGGATGAAGCGGGCATCGCCCTCGCGCTGCGACAAGGCGGTGCCGCGCGCGCCCTTCCAGCCTGACGCTTCCAGTGCGAGGAAGATTTCAAGGGCGGAGGCGACTTCCTGTGGCGTGCACGCCACCTCGAACTTCACTTCGCCGTGGTCGGCCAGCCGGTTATGCTGGCGGCGCAATTCCTTTAGCCGCTTGGTGCCGAGCGCCTCGCGCAACAACGCTTCACCATCGCGGCCAGCATCGAGCGCGGCGCGCTGATAGCGCTGCAGGATCTGCGGCTGCAAATCCTGAACGCGCAGCGTTGCGGCGATGGCCTGCATGGCCGGTCCATCGAGCGACATGTTTCGCAACAGGATCGCGCGGGCGCCTGTGAGGCGCGCCTGCTTCATCAGCCGCGCCATCGCGAGGTCGGCATCATCGCGATCCAGGAGGGGCGTGCCAAGCGTGCCGTACGCGTCGGCATTGACGAGCGCGGGCAGGGGGATTTTGAACGCCTGCCAGAGCGTGACCGCCGGTAGCAATCCGATCAGGCACGTCGGCTCGCAATCGGAATCGGTCCGCCAGGCGGCGATCGCGCCCGCACCGCTGCGGCCGGGAGCGAAGGCGGAGACCGCCAGTTCCCAACCGGGAAGATAATAGCCGTTCGGCTCGATCGCGCGTTCGGCGAGGTCAGCCCAGTCGGAGGCGGCGATGGAGGTCAGCGGCGCGGGTGCGGCGCGCGCGGCATCATTTGAACGTCCGCGCGCTTCGCCGGCTCGCCCGTGGCGATCGCGCGCTTCCGCACGTCGTGGTGCCGATTGGGTGATGGTAGCCACGTCCGCTTTTTTCCTCGTCGTCCTTGCAGCCGCAGTCCCTTGCAGCCGCACCGGTTCGTCGCTACCTCCACAGCAGGGACATGGCTCCAGGCTATCGGAAGTTTCGGAAAAGATCGTTGGCGCGCCGCCTCAATTCGCAGGGTTCCGTTAACGCGATATTGACTCTGTGCGCTCGTGCCGGCCTCCTGTCCACATCGGGTTCTGCGGCGCCGTGGCCTGTCATGGGGCAGCGCGACAGGGCCCTTTCAGATTTGGATCTGCATCATGATTTCTCCTGACTTCTCACCTCTTGCAGCATTGATCGGCGGCGCCCTGATCGGGCTCTCGGCGGTGCTGCTGCTCGGGCTCAAGGGACGGGTGGCTGGCGTCAGCACGATCGTGGCGCGGCTGTTGCCTCCCTATCAGGATGATGAACTGCCCGGTCGAGTTGCCTTCGTCGTTGGCCTGATCGCCGCTCCGTTATTGGCCGGCCTCGCCGGCTATTGGCCGCAACCAACCATCACCGGCAACAGCATGATTCTGGTGATCTCTGGCCTCTTGGTCGGATTTGGCACGGTGTGGGGCTACGGCTGCACATCGGGGCATGGCGTGTGCGGCCTCTCCATGCTGTCGGTGCGTTCAATCGTTGCGACCGGCGTCTTCATGGCAACGGCGATGGTCACCGTGTTCGTTGTCCGTCATCTGGCTGGAGGCTGATCCATGACGGTGCTGTTGCAATTTGCCATCGGGCTTTTGTTCGGATCGGGGCTCGTGCTCTCGGGCATGTCCAATCCGGCGAAGGTGCTGAACTTCCTCGATCTCGGCGGTATCCCCGGGGGTACCTGGGATCCCAGCCTCGCCTTCGTCATGGCAGGCGCCGTGACCGTGGCGTTTATCGGCTTTCGCCTGGTGCTCCGGCGCGCTGCGCCAATTCTGGACGACCGCTTTCATCTGTCAGACCGGCGAGGGATCGATTCCCGCCTCATCCTCGGCCCGGCGATTTTCGGTATCGGGTGGGGGCTTGTCGGGTTCTGTCCGGGGCCGGCGGTCACATCGCTTGGTTTCGGCTCCCCGCGCGGCCTCCTCTTTGTCGCCGCCATGCTGGTCGGAATGGGACTGGCACGATGGCTCTGGCTCCGCGGCTGGTCACCGCGGCCCGCATGAATGAGGATGGCCGTTCCGCTGAAGGGTGACTTGAAATTGCCGGACTTTCCCGCGCAACTGGCGCCGGTAATGTTTGCTACTGTTGGCAGGCCGGGCGCGGGAATGTTAAGTCGATCCTGTCGCAACGAAGAAATCCGGGGAGTGCGCGATGAAGTTATGGGGAGTTCTGGCAGCCGCTGCGGCGGTAACCCTGGCGATCGCCGGTCCCGCGGTGCGGCCCGCGCAGGCGCAGACGCCACACGTCAACCTGTTATCTGACACACCAAGCAAGACCCAGGAAGAGAAGGACGCCGACGCGGCCCGCGACAAGGCCTATCGCGATTCGCTGCGGAAGATTCCGGATTCGCAGGCGGTCAGCAACGATCCCTGGGGCAGCGTGCGCGCTGCCGAGACACCAGCGAAGCCGGCTCCAAAAGCCAAAACCAAGGTGGGCGGCGCGGGGACGACGCGGACCAACTGATCCGTTGCTTCGCGGCGGATTGGCGTGATCGCCCTTTGGGACGCTGGATGATTGGCGAGAGCTGTGGGTCGCCCGATTGCTGCACTTATTTGAAAGCGGGCACGGTTTGATCATCGTCGTCAGGGATCGTCGGACCTGCCGCGTGCAGGGCTAGGCCCTCCTGGGATCCGGCAACACCGTCCGTGATGGTTTCTGCGACCAGCCGGATCCGGAACAGAGGCCTTTGCGCCTCGTCCAGCATTTCCATCTGCCATTCGCTATTCGATTTCAGCCGCCGCGCGATGCTGCCGACGAGTTCACTGCAGACGCGCGTCATCTCCGTCCAGGCAGCGCAGGCGTCCGGGGCCTCGATGCCGTTGTTCGACATGCCGCTATAGCGACCGTTGCGGATTCGAAAGAAATACTGCGGCATACGCACACCAATGCCGGTAAAGCCGCCTTGATCAGGCATGGCTCCGGAAGCCCTCAGTGAAGCCGCGCTTTGCGCCACGATCAATTCCGGTAAACTACGGCTGCTCCCGTTTGCCGCGCCGCCGCGCCGCAAATCTGCGGGCACGAATTTGCGCGCTGAACGCTTATTTCGGCGGCGGCGATTCGGCGGACCGTAACCACTCGCTGAGATGGGAGGCGGTTTCCGCCTGGCAGGCTTTGCGGATCAAGCGGTCGCGCTCGACGAGGGAGTCGGCAGCTTTGGCCGCATCACGAATTCACCTCGTCCGGCAGGATCATTGTCCAGTCGCTGCATCTGGTCGCGCTCGCTGCGGTTGATCAGTTCGGCACCCCCGGCGGGGTGCTGGTGGCGCATTGGATGGACGTCAGTCGAGAGGTGTCTGGTTGAGAAGCTGGGATACGGCGGTGACCACCTGCGCCGGCGCGAAGGGCTTGTTGAGAAGCAGGCTGTTCGGCACTCCCTGGGAGGTCCATTGCTCGGCGGCGGCTCCGGTCATGTAAACCACCGCAATCTCCGAATGGAGCTCCCGCGCCCGCCTCGCCACGTCCCAGCCGGTCAACTCGCTTTGGAAGTTGATATCCGTCAGGAGGGCCCTATAGATGCCGGCATCCGCCTCCAGAAGCGCGGTGGCTTCTTCGCCGGAGGCGACCATTTGCGATTTGAATCCCCCATCGGACAGGGCTTCCTCGACGAGCATCTGGATGAAGGGTTCGTCCTCAACAACCAGAACCACCGGTGCATCCGGGAAATGTTGCACTGACTGCCTCCGCTGCGCCTGTGCAGCCGAGAGTTAAGTTCAAAATTGAACATAAGTTCCGTGCGTGGATGAAGCCGCCTTACCCGCGTTGGAGAGCCGGGCTACCCGTCGATATCGCCGGCGGACGGGGAGGCAGGCGCCTCGCTTTTGCGGCCGAGGAAGGTATCGGGGACAGGGTTGTCGTGAAGCAACCGCGTGGATCGTGCGGACATCTCTAGGGCTTGTTCGATGATCTTCCGGTCGCCATCAGGCGATCTGTAAATGCGCGTGTTGCTGCGCTTGATATCGCGCTGATCGGCCATACCTGCGCGCCGATGCAGGGCCTTTAGTCCCGCCAGTAAATTCGGTGGCAGGTCGGGCAGGCGTAAACCTTGAGATCACGATTGCCGCGGGTGTCGGAGATGCGGGCCCGCAATCGCGTGGCGATCCGGCAATCGTCGCACCGCGGGTTTTCCTCGGCTTTTACGCCATCGCTGGATTCCATGGCCGCCCCTTGTCTTCGTTGGCAAGCGGGAGCGCTCGTCTCTCTCAGCCATCGGCCCGAAGAATCATCGCCGGTGGTGGGGAATAGCTGCCGGAAAATGGCTCAGCCCGAAATAACCTGCGATAGGCCCGCAGAGATAGCTGCACTGGTTGAACGATGGAATGAATTGCAATGGCCTTGTCTCCGGACGCGGCGGCAGGCCGCTGGCGGCACTCATGTCGCCAGATCGCCGGGCGCTCTTCGCATCCGGATCCGCCGACCGAAAGGGAGACCACCACGCCGGCTCTATTCGGGCGGCCGCAATTCCCTTGATCCGATCCACCGCGCGGCGTGTTCGTCGTCTTCCCGGGGGAATGGCTCGTGCGGCCTGCGCGCCGTGAACGTGTCGGGAGACGGCCGGCCTTGCAACAGCTCGCGCGCCCTGCGGACAAGCTCGCGCACGTGCTCTGCCACTTTCAAGTCGAATTGGTTGGGACGAAATACCGGCAGCGCGGTGCTCCCTTGCATTGGGCGGCAGCGCAACCGGCGATCTCATCCCAGGTGAACGCCACGGGCCGGGCTGTGACCGGAACAATGTGCAGGGGTGACTGCCTGGCAGTCAACAGGAGGAGAGTGCCAATTCCGGCGAGGGGAAGCTGCAGCCCAACGAGGAGGCCGGGCCGCGAGTGGTCTTGCATGCGGCTCCGCGGCCTTCGCGCGCCGGTGATGCGGCCCGAAACAGGGCTATGAAAGAGGCCCGCCCTATTTCTTGCCGATGACTTTTCGAATCAACAGTTCTGAAAGTTGAACCACCAGCTGCTTAAGGGACCGGTTCTCTTTCTCAAGCGCTTCCAAAGCCTGTTTCATTCGATATTCGTCATCGAATATCTCGGGCCGATTTTTATCGGCCTTCTGTTCTGGCACCATCGTCGTTTCCCCCTGCGGTGGAAAGAACCAATGTGCGACTCAACCTAGAGTTGGATCATTGCAGATTTTCGAACGTGCGCAACGACAGTTCGCTCGGGATATCCGGGTAAGTACGGATAGCCGCAGGCCGCAGTGGCCGCAATGCGCCATTCGTAGAGGCGAAACGGGGCCGCCCGCCGAGGCGGACTAGAAGCCAAACGAGTGCTGAATCTGACGGAGCATCGAGATCATCCCGTCAGTGTAGAACCCGTAATAGTAATGTCGGTCTGCGGCCATGGCCGATCCGAGCACAATGGCCGCGACGAACACACCCTTGCCCATGATGGGAAGCAGACTGACTCGTGGAAGTTACCATTCCGCTAATCAGGAAGTCCAAAATCACCTAGGCGGCTACGCTTCATGCTCTGGTCCTTGTCGTGGGCCAGAACAAACTTCAAACCGGATTAAGCCCGTGGGGCAAGGTCAGTGCCGGTGCGCGCCCGCTCTCCCTTGTCATCATCCTAGCTGAGGCGGCCTTACTTCTTGCCGGTGACTTTTCGGA
>Ga0207674_10007830_pt1 | contig 12424 bp, 10 predicted proteins | sample KBSCornC72_FD_184303 | JGI IMG/M metagenome (GOLD analysis project Ga0207674, IMG submission 184303) | Corn rhizosphere microbial communities from Kellogg Biological Station, Michigan, USA - KBS Corn C7-2 (SPAdes) (version 2) | ecosystem: Host-associated > Plants > Roots > Rhizosphere > Soil ... | reverse complement strand
TGCGCGAAGACGCGATCGACCTGAAGAGCTTTCTCGAGGCGGTGTTCGTCAGCCCGCCCACCCGGGTGCAGGGCACCGCGGTGTTCCTGGTCAGCGAGCAGGGCATGACGCCGAACGCGCTGCTGCACAACCTGAAGCACAACAAGGTGCTGCACGAGACCAACCTGTTCGTCACCGTGAAGCAGCATGAAGTGCCGTGGATCGGCTTCGACCGGCGCTGCGAGGTCGAGCCGCTGGGGCGCGACTGCTGGCAGGTGACGCTGAACTTCGGCTTCAAGAACGAGCCCGACGTGCCCGAGGCGCTGGCGCAGCTGCGCACCCGCGGCTGCGTGGTCGACGACATGGACACCTCGTACTTCCTGTCGCGCGACATCGTGATGCCCACCGTCGGCAGCGGCATGGCCGGCTGGCGCGAGAAGCTGTTCGCCAGCATGCACCGCAATGCCGCGGCCGCGGCCGATTTCCTGAGCCTGCCGACGAATCGGGTCGTGGAGCTGGGGTCGAAGCTGGAGATCTGAGGCGCCGAAGCGACGCGCCTGTGAAATTGCGCAGCGTAGGCGACTCACCCGGAGGCTCGCCGCAGCCTTTCGACACCAAATGCCTCTCAGCCTCTGAACCGCGGCTGATCCATCGGGCACGAGGCTATCCTCGGCGCGATGCGCTCGCCACTCGACGATCTTTCGCTTTCTGCCGCGACCGCCGGCTTCGTCGCGGTGCTGGTCGGCTTCACCAGTTCGGTCGCGATCGTGTTCTCGGCCGCGTCCGCGCTCGGCGCGACGCCGGCGCAGATCAGCTCGTGGATGTGGGCATTGGGCCTGGGCATGGGGCTGTGCACGCTGCTGCCGTCGCTGTGGCTGCGCCAGCCGGTGATGGTCGCCTGGAGCACGCCGGGTGCCGCGGTGCTCGCGACCGCGGGCGTCGCCGGCGGCTTCGGGATGGCCGAGGCGACCGGGGCGTTCATCGCGTGCGCGGCGCTGATTGCGCTGTTCGGCGCCACCGGTTGGTTCGAGCAACTGCTCGGCCGCATCCCGTTGCCGATTGCCAGTGCGCTGCTCGCCGGCGTGCTGACGCGCTTCGGCCTCGATGCGTTCGTCGCGTTGCAATCCGCGTTCGGCCTGGTGCTGCTGATGCTGCTGGCCTATCTCGTCGGCCGGCGCCTGTGGGCGCGCTACGCAGTGCCCGGCGTGCTGCTGGCCGGCGTCGCGTATGCGGCGTTCGCCGGGCAGCTGCAGCTCGGCGGCGTGCAGTGGGGCCTGACGACGCCGGTGTTCACCGCGCCGACCTTCACCTGGCGCGCGATGGTCAGCCTCGCGCTGCCCTTGTTCGTCGTGACGATGGCGTCGCAGAACCTGCCCGGTGTCGCGGCGATCCGCGCCGCGGGCTACGCCATGCCGATCTCGAAGATCATCACGCTGACCGGCCTCGCGACACTGCTGCTCGCGCCGTTCGGCGCGTTCGCGCTGAACCTGTCGGCGATCACTGCGGCGATCTGCATGGGGCGCGAGGCGCATCCCGACCCCGCCAGGCGCTACATCGCCGCAGTCTCGTGCGGGCTGATCTTCTGCGTCATCGGCCTGTTCGGCGCGGCCGTCACCGGCGTGCTGACCGCATTCCCGCGCGAGCTCGTGGCCGCGATCGCCGGGCTGGCGCTGCTCGGCAGCATCGGCGGCGGCCTCGCGATCGCGCTCAAGGACGACGCGCACCGCGAGGCCGCGCTGATCACCTTCCTGGTCACGCTCAGCGGCTTGAGCCTGGCCGGCATCGGCTCGGCCTTCTGGGGCGTCGTCGCCGGCGCGTTGGCGCTTTTTGTGCAACAGTGGCGGCCCCGCGCCCTCGCCTGACGCAATCGACCACTACCCACCAGACGCCCATGAAACTGCTCTTCGTCGCCGACCCGCTGGACAGCTTCAAGACCTACAAGGACTCGACCTTCGCGATGATGCGCGAGGCCGCATCGCGCGGCCACGAGCTGCTGGCCTGCGAGCCCGAGGATTTGACGTGGCAGCGCGGCGGCCGCGTCGGCGCGCCGCTGCGGTCGTTCACGCTGACAGGTGCCGACTCCCACGAGAAGCACGACTGGTACCTGCCCGCCGGCGAACCGCAGCTCATCGCGCTTGCCGATGTCGACGCGGTGATCATGCGCAAGGACCCGCCGTTCGACAGCGAGTACTTCTATGCCACGCACCTGCTCGAACAGGCCGAGCGCGAGGGTGCCCGCGTGTTCAACAGCCCGCGCGCGCTGCGCGACCATCCCGAGAAGCTCGCGATCCTCGAGTTCCCGCAGTTCATCGGCCCGACCCTGGTGACTCGCAGCGAGGCCGACGTGAAGCGCTTTCATGCCGAGCACCGCGACATCGTGCTCAAGCCGCTCGACGGCATGGGCGGCATGGGCATCTTCCGCGTCGGGCCCGACGGGCTGAACCTGGGCAGCATCGTCGAGACCCTGAACAAGCACGGCGCCGAGACCGTGATGGCGCAGCGCTACCTGACCGAGATCACGCAGGGCGACAAGCGCATCCTCGTGATCGACGGCGTGCCGGTGCCGTTTGCCCTCGCGCGCATTCCGCAGGGCAGCGAGATCCGCGGCAACCTCGCGGTCGGCGGCAAGGGCGTCGCGCAGCCGCTGAGCGCGCGCGACCGCGAGATCGCCGAGACGATCGGCCCGGTGCTCGCGGCGCGCGGCCTGCTGCTGATCGGGCTGGACGTGATCGGCGACTGCCTGACCGAGATCAACGTCACCAGCCCGACCGGCTTTCAGGAGATCACGCAGCAGAGCGGCTTCGATGTCGCGAAGATGTTCATCGACGCGCTCGAGAAGGCACAGGCGCGCTGAGCCACGGGCCGCGGGGCGCGGCGCGGCGACAATTGCGGCATGGCCATCCTGTCGCTCTCCAACGCCCACCTCGCCTTCGGCCATGTCGCCCTGCTCGACAACGCCGCCTTCTCGCTCGAAACCGGCGAACGCCTCGGGCTGATCGGCCGCAACGGCGCCGGCAAGTCGTCTCTGCTGAAGATCATCGCCGGCCTCGAGAAGCTCGACGACGGGCTGCTGCAGATGACGCAGGGCGTGCGCATCTGCTATGTGCCGCAGGAGCCGGTGTTCGAGCCCGGGCACAGCGTCTACGAGGCGGTCAGCGAAGGCGTGGCCGAAGCGCGCGCGGCGCGCCAGGCCTACGAAGAGCACGCCGAGGGCGTCGATCTCGATGCGCTGCAGACGCGCATCGAGGCGCTCGACGCCTGGAACTGGGAGCAGCGGGTCGAGACCACGCTCGCGCAGCTTCACCTCGACGGCACGCGCGAGATCGGTCAGCTCTCGGGCGGCATGAAGAAGCGCGTCGCGCTCGCACAGGCGCTGGTCGCGGTGCCCGACGTGCTGCTGCTCGACGAGCCGACCAACCACCTCGACCTCGACTCGATCGCCTGGCTCGAAGAGCTGCTGCGCGGCTTCAAGGGGGCGGTGATGGTGATCACCCACGACCGCGCGTTTCTCGACGGCGTCGCGACCCGCATCGTCGAGCTCGACCGCGGCATCATCCGCAGCTACCCGGGCAACTTCAGCGCCTACGAGCGCATGAAGGAAGAGCAGCTCGCGTCCGACGCGCTCGCGAACGCGCGTGCCGACAAGCTGCTCGCGCAGGAGGAGGTCTGGATCCGCAAGGGCGTCGAGGCGCGACGCACGCGCAGCGTCGCGCGCATCCAGCGCCTCGAGGTCTTGCGCGAGCAGCGCCAGAAGCGGCGCGACTCGCTCGGCCAGGTGCGACTCGAGGTCGACGCCGGCGCACCCAGCGGCAAGATCGTCGCGGAGCTGAAGGACGTGTCGCTCAGCTTCCACGATCACGCGACCCCGAAGGTCATCGTGCGCGACTTCAGCGCGACGATCCTGCGCGGCGACAAGGTCGGCCTGATCGGCCCGAACGGCGCCGGCAAGACGACCTTGCTCAAGCTGATCCTCGGCGAACTGCAGCCCGACAGCGGCAAGATCCGCCAGGGCAGCAAGCTCGAGGTCGCGTACTTCGACCAGATGCGCAGCACGCTGAACCTCGATGCGACGCTGGCCGACACGATCAGCCCGGGCAGCGAGTGGGTCGAGTTCGCCGGCCAGCGCAAGCATGTCATGAGCTACCTGAACGACTTCCTGTTCTCGCCGGCGCGGGCGAACTCGCCGGTGCGCACGCTCAGCGGCGGCGAGCGCAACCGCGTGTTGCTGGCGCGATTGTTCGCGCTGCCGGCGAACGTGCTGGTGCTCGACGAGCCGACCAACGACCTCGACATCGACACCCTCGAGCTGCTCGAGGAGCTGCTGCAGGCCTACAAGGGCACGGTCTTCCTGGTCAGCCATGACCGGCGCTTTCTCGACAACGTGGTCACCAGCACGATCGTCTGGGAGGGCGACGAGGCGCCCGGCCGCTGGCGCGAGTACGAAGGCGGCTACGAGGACTGGAAGTTGCAAAGCGACCGCGCCCGCGCCCTGCGCGAGCAGGCCGCGCGAGGCGCCGAGGCCGGCCGCTCGAAGCCGCCGGCGACACCGGTTGCGCCCAAGCCTGCGGCGGCGCCGGCCGCGAAGCCGCGCAAGCTCAGCTACAAGGAGCAGCGCGAGCTCGACGAGCTGCCGGCGCGGATCGAGGCGCTCGAGGCCGAGCAGAAGGCACTGGCCGAATTCCTCGCGCGGCCCGAGTCGTACGTCGACGAGCCCGATCGCGCCATGAAGGCACAGACGCGCCATGCCCGGATCGACGACGAGCTGCTCGCCGCGCTCGAACGCTGGGAGGCGCTGGGCGCGCGCTGATCAGGCACGAGGCGTGACGCCGGCGCCGCGCGCTCGGTCAGTTGCCGCCGCCGAACCAGCTCTCGCGCACCGCGTCGGGGTGCGAGCGGCTCACCATCAGGCCGGCTTGCAGATACAGCGCATTCAGCAGGCGCGAAGCGCACTCGCGGTCGAAGGCCGGCCATGACGCGATCTGCGTCAGCGGCACCGCGTGGCGCCGCAGCCGCTCGATCGCCATGCGGATCACGCCGCTGCTGATCGGCAGGCGGTCGAGGTCGAGGCTCGGGGCGACGCGGTACACCGCGGGCCCCTTGATCTCGGGCAGCAATTCGCGCCGTGGGCCGCGCATCGCGAGCTCCCACAGGAACGGGGCCAGGGAATGGTGCAGGTGCGACGCGCCGATCAGCGCGCGTTGTGGATCGCCGGGCGGCCGCAGCACCGCGGGCTCGATGTGCATCACGCAGACCTGCGCCAGGTGGCGCTCGATCAGCTCGCGCAGGTCCATCGGGCAGTGCAGCAGCCGCTCGCGCGGAAACACCGTCAGCGGCACGACCCGGTCACCGCACTGCAGGTGGATCGTCACCCGGGTCGAGTGCCTGACGCAGGCGGCGATCACCTCGACCGGCTCCGATGCCGAACCGCGCTGCTCCGAGCGCTGCAGGTCGGCCTGCAGCGAGCGGCTGAGCTGGCTCATCGGCGAGACGCTGTTGCCCTGCGCGGTGTCGGCCTCGAGCTCGTCGAGGTAGCGGCGGTAGGCGCTCGCCTTCAGCAGCTCGGGCTCGCCGAACGGAATGGTGGAATCGAAAAGCTCGCCGTCCATGACACGCCCATTTTCTCTTGTCACGGCTGCTTACGGAACCCCCCCAACCCAAGGAACCCCGTTCGTTGCAGGGATGATTCCGCGGGACGTCACAACCGGCCCCTTGCCTGATCGAGGGCGCGCCAGAAGCGCAGGTCCTGCGTGGTTGCGAAATTGATCCGCATCAGCGTCGTCGGCCGGTGCGTCGCATGGAACAGCGCGCCCGGCGCAATCAGCCATTCGTCGAGCATGAGTTGTGCCAGCCGTTCGGTGTCGACGCCGACGTCGACCCAGCCGAACAGGCCGCGCGGCGGCGCCGCGAAACGGCAGCCGTGCGCCTCGGCCAGCTTGACGGTGCGTGATCGCGCGAGCGCCAGCTTGGCCATGACGCGTTCGGTGTGGCGGCGCAACAGGCCATGCTCCAGGCAGTGCGCGAGCGCCTGCTCGGTGATGCCGGGTGTCGTGAGCGTCGTCAGCAGCTTGGTGTCGACGAAGCGGTCGACCAGCGCCACCGGCGCGGCGATGAAACCGACGCGCCAGTTCGGCACCAGGATCTTCGAGAAGCCCGAGATGTAGATCGTGCGTTCCAGCGCGTCAAGCGCGGCCATGCGCGGCAGATGCGGTGGCGCGAGATGGGCGTAGGTGTCGTCCTCGACGATCCGCAGGTCGTGCGCCTGCGCCAGCTGCAGCACCCGGTGCGCAGCCTGCAGCGACAGCGACGCGCCGGTCGGGTTGCTCAGCACCGAGACCGTGATGTACAGGCGCGGCCGTTGCGCCGGTTCCTGCGCCTCGATCAGGCGCTGCATCACGGCGAGGTCGGGGCCGTCGTCGCCGCGCGGCACCGGCAGCACGCGCAGCCCGAGCGCCGCGAGCCGCGCGTACTCGACCGACCAGCCCGGCTCGTCGACCAGCACGCTGTCACCGGCGCGCAGCAGGCTGCGGGTGACGACGTCGAGCGCGTGCGTCGCGCCGACGGTCGTGACGATCTGCTCCGGCGCAGCGCGCACGCCGAAGTCGCCGAGCTTGACCGACAGCGCGCGCCGCAGGCGGCCGTCGCCGGCCGGCTCGCCGTAGCGCAGCGACATCGCGCCGAGCTGCGCGCCGACCGTCACCTTGCGCAGCGCGCCGGCCAGCAGCGGCAGGTCGAGCCAGTCGGCCGGCAAGGTGCCGAGGCCGGGCATCGGCCGTGCGCCGGGCGGCTGGAACATGCCGCGGATCAGCGAGGTCGCGCTGATCGGCAGCGGATGCGCCGGCACGCGGTCGGCCTCCGGGGCGCCGGCCGCCGAGCGCGGCGCCGCCGGTTCGCGCACGAAGAACCCGCGCTGCTTGCGCGCCTCGACCAGCCCCAGCGCGAGCAGCTGGTCGTAGGCCGCGACCACGGTGTGCGGGCTGACGCCATGGCGGCGCGCACATTCGCGCACCGACGGCAGGCGGGCACCGGGCGCCATCAGGCGCTGGCGGATGCGCTGCCCGAAGCGCTCGGCGAGCTGCTCGGTCAGGGTCGTGTCGGCGGCGCGCGACAGCGGCGCCTGTGCTGAGGGGATGTCGAGCATGGTCTGAAGTCCTGTGTGTGCCGGTCCAATCGCCAATACAGAGCGGAGTCTGGACCCGCAAAGTGTACCGGTGCTGTGTCGGTCGACGAGCCTAGACTGCGGCGATGGACAGCAACTTGCGCAACGAACTCCGCGGCCTGTGGCTCGGGCTGCTCGGCGTGGTCATCTTCGCGATGACCCTGCCGATGACCCGGCTCGCGGTCGGCCCGGCCGCCGACCCGCAGCTGCCGCCACTGTTCGTCACCGCGGGCCGGGCCGCGTTTGCCGGCCTGCTGAGCCTGGTGTACCTGGCCCTCACCGGCGCCCCGCGCGTACAGGCTCGGCACCTGCACGCGCTGGCTGCGTCGGCGCTCGGCACGGTACTGGGCTTCCCGCTGTTGCTCAGCCTGGCGCTGCGCGACGTCGATGCGATGCACGGCGCGGTGGTGACCGGCCTGCTGCCGCTCGCCACTGCGGTTGCCGCGGCGCTGACCCTGCGCCAGCGGCCCTCGGCCGGGTTCTGGGGCTGCGCGGTGCTCGGCTGTGTGCTGGTGCTGTGTTTCGCCGCCAGCCAGGGCGGCGGCCGGCTCTCGCATGCCGACGGCCTGCTGCTGCTCGCGGTCGTCTGCGCCGCGGTCGGCTACGTCGCCGGCGCGCGCGTCGCTGCCGAGCTGCCGGCCGAGCAGGTGATCTGCTGGGTGCTCGTGATCAGCCTGCCGTTCACCGTGCCGTTGACGCTCGCGAGCTGGCCGGCCCAGCCGGCGCGCGCGACCGCTTGGGGCGGCTTCGCCTACGTGACCGTGTTCTCGATGTGGCTGGGCTTCTTCGCGTGGTACCGCGGCCTCGCGCTGGGCGGCACGGTGCGCGTCAGTCAGGTCCAGCTGGTGCAGCCGTTTCTCGCGCTGCTGTTCGCGGTGCCGGTGCTGGGCGAGACGCTCCGGCCGGGCGCCGTGCTGTTTTCGCTCGCCGTGATCGGCACCGTGTTCGTCAGCCGCAAGATGCCGACGAACGCGACCACCCTGAAACCGAGGAACCCGTGATGACCGCCTCCCAGACCCAGCCTGCCACGCCCTGGCAGCTCGCGCGCCGCGCCGCACGCATGAATCCGTCGGTGATCCGCGAGATCCTGAAGGTCACCGAGCGGCCCGGCATCATCTCGCTGGCCGGCGGGCTGCCGTCGCCCGACAGCTTCCCGGTCGAGGCGATGCGCGAAGCCACCGCGCGGGTGCTGCGCGACAACCCGAGCGAGGCGCTGCAGTACGCCGCCAGCGAGGGCTTTGCGCCGCTGCGCGAGTGGGTGGCGGCGCAGATGGCCGAGCAGGGCCTGCAGGTCGACCCGACCCAAGTGCTGATCACGACCGGCTCGCAGCAGGGCCTCGACCTCGTCGGCAAAGTGCTGGTCGATCCGGGCAGCACCGTGGCGGTCGAGGCGCCGACCTACCTCGGCGCGCTGCAAGCCTTCGCGCCGTACGAGCCCGGGATCGTGACGGTCGACTGCGACGACGACGGGCCGTTGCCGGCAGGTCTCTCGGCGGCCGCAGGCGCGCGCTTCCTCTACGTGCTGCCGAACTTCCAGAACCCGAGTGGGCGCTGCATCGGCGAGACGCGCCGCGCAGCGCTGGTCGACGCGGCGCGCGCGGCGCGGCTGCCGCTCGTCGAGGACAACCCCTACGGCGACCTGTGGTTCGATGCCGCACCGCCGCCGCCGCTGGCGGCACGCTGGGCCGAGGGCACGGTCTACCTCGGCTCGTTCTCGAAGGTGCTCGCGCCCGGGCTGCGGCTGGGCTACGTGATCGCGCCGAAGGCGCTTTGCCCGAAGCTGCTGCAGGCCAAGCAGGCGGCCGACCTGCACACGCCCGGCTTCAACCAGCGCGTCGTCCACGAGGTCATCCGCGACGGCTTCCTGCGCAGCCACGTGCCGACGATCCGCGCCCGCTACAAGGCCCAGCGCGATGCGATGCGCGCCGCGCTCGAGACGCACCTGCCGGCGGGCTGCCGCTGGACGGTGCCCAGCGGCGGCATGTTCTTCTGGCTCGAGCTGCCCGACGATGTCGACGCGGTCGCGCTGCTGCCGAGCGCGGTCGAGCTCGGCATGGCCTATGTGCCGGGCGCGGCCTTCTTCGCGTCCGACCCGAAGCCGAACACGCTGCGGCTGTCGTTCGTGACAGTCGCGCCGGCGCAGATCGAGCGCGGCGTGATGCTGCTCGCGCAGGCCTTGGCGGCGAGCCGAAGCCGGGGCTGAAGCCCCGGCGCCGTGAACAACTGACATGACAACACACCGCTTCACCCAGCTCGACGTCTTCACCACCCGCGCGCTAAGGGGCAATCCGCTCGCCGTCGTGCACGGCGCCGAGGACCTCGACGACGCGCAGATGCAGGCGCTGGCGCGCTGGACAAACCTGAGCGAGACCGCCTTCCTGCTTGCACCGCAGGACGTGCGGGCCGACTACCGTGTGCGCATCTTCACGCCGCAGCGCGAACTGCCGTTCGCCGGCCACCCGACCCTGGGCAGCTGCCACGCCTGGCTGGTGGCCGGGGGGCAGCCGCGCGGCGACGCGATCGTGCAGGAATGCGGCGCCGGCCTCGTGCGCATTCGCCGCGACGGCACGCGGCTGGCTTTTGCGGCGCCGCCGACGCGCCGCAGCGGCGCGGTCGAGCCCGGGGTGCTCGATCAGATCGCGCGCAGCCTGCGCGTCGCGCCGGCGGTGATCCGCGCCTCGCAATGGGTCGACAACGGGCCCGGCTGGGTCGCGGTGCTGCTGGGCTCGCGCGACGAACTGCTCGCGATCGAGCCCGACTACGTGGCGATGCGCGGGCTCGAGCTCGGCGCCGTCGCGCCGTGGGCCGACGGCGAGGCGCAGTTCGAGGTGCGCGCATTCGTCGCGGACGGTGGCGGCTATGAAGACCCCGTCACCGGCAGCCTGAACGCGAGCCTCGCGCAATGGCTGATCGGCGCCGGCCTGGCGCCGGCGCACTACATCGCGAGCCAGGGCAGCGCGCTCGGCCGCGCCGGCCGTGTGCATGTCGACCAGCACGGCGCCGACGTCTGGATCGGCGGCGATTCGGTGGTCTGCGTCGCGGGGAGCCTGTCGCTGTGAGTGCGACGCCGGCACTGGCGCTCGACCACCTCGTGATCGCTGCGGCGACGCTGGCGCAGGGCGTGGCGTGGTGCACACAGACCTTCGGCATCGCGCCGGCGGCGGGCGGATCGCACCCGATGATGGGCACGCACAACGCGCTGTTCGGCATCGCGTCGGCGCGCTTCCCGAAGGCCTATGCCGAGATCATCGCGATCGATCCGGGCCTGCCGGCGCCGGCGCATCCACGCTGGTTCGATCTGGACGACGCGGCTCTGCAGCACCGCCTCGTGCACGCGCCCGAGCTCGTGCACTGGGTCGCGCGCTGCGACGACATCGCGGCGGCCGGCACCGCACTGCACGACGCCGGCATCGACTGCGGCGAGATCACGCGCGCCGAGCGCGCGACGCCGCGCGGTCCGCTGCGCTGGCACATCACGGTGCGCGCCGACGGGCGCCGCGCACTCGCCGGGGCCGCGCCGGCGCTGATCGCGTGGGGTGACGTGCATCCGACCGACAGCCTCGCGACCAGCGGCGTGCAGCTCGAGGCGCTGACGGCCGCCGTGCCCGAGCTGCTGGCGCTGTGGCCGGCGGCGCTGGGCCGCGACCCGTCGCGCTCGGCCGCACCGCTGACCGCCGTGTTCGGCACGCCGCGCGGCGCCGTCACGTTGAGCGCAGCCGCGCCGCGAGCCCAGAGATGAGCGAACGCGACCGGATCGAGGCGGCGCGGCGCATCGTGCGCGACGTGATGCCGCCGACGCCGCAGCAGCGCTGGCCGCTGCTCGACCAGCGCGTCGGTGCGCAGGTCTGGGTCAAGCACGAGAACCACACCGCGGTCGGCGCCTTCAAGCTGCGCGGAGGGTTGGTCTATTTCGACGCGCTGCGCCGGCGCGCGCCCGAGGTGCGCGGCGTGATCAGTGCAACGCGCGGCAACCATGGTCAGTCGGTCGGCTTCGCGGCGCAGCGGCACGGCATGACGGCGACGATCGTCGTGCCGCATGGCAACTCGCGCGAGAAGAACGCGGCGATGCGCGCGCTCGGCGTCGAGCTGATCGAACATGGCGACGATTTCCAGGCCGCGCGCGAACAGGCCGCGCAGCTGGCACATGAGCGCGGGCTGCACATGGTGCCGACCTTCCACGACGATCTGGTGCGCGGTGTCGCCACGTACTGGCTCGAGTTCTTCGAGTCGTTCGCGCCCGGCTATGCGCCCGAGGCGGTGTTCGTGCCGATCGGCCAGGGCTCGGGCATCTGCGCCTGCGCCGCGGCACGGACGCATGTCGGCGTCGCGACCCGCATCATCGGCGTGGTCTCGGCGCAGGCGCCGGCCTACCAGCTGTCGTTTCGCGCCGGCCGCGTGATCGATGCACCGGTGAGCACCGTGCTGGCCGACGGCATGGCATGCCGCGTGCCCGACGCGCAGGCGCTCGCGGTGATCCAGCGCGAGGTCGACGATGTGATCGCGGTCAGCGAGGCGCAGGTCGCCGAGGCGATGCGCGCGCTGTTCGCCGACACCCACAACGTCGCCGAGGGCGCCGGCGCCGCGGCGCTCGCCGGCGCGCTGCAGCAGCGTGATCGCTGGCAGGGCCGGCGCATCGGGGTCGCGCTCACCGGCGGGAACGTCGATACCGCGGTGTTCGCGCAGGTGCTGGCGGCGCGCTGAAGGCGCGCCCGGCCAGACCGGCTCAGCCGCGCAGCCGCCAGGCCTGCGCCATCGCCGCGCGCGCCTGCTGGTCCTGAGGGAAGCGGGCATGCGACCAGGCGCGGTAGCGGCCGATCACGACGAACGCGATCGAGCCGAGCAGCGCGACTAGCGTGCCGGCGATCGAGGTCAGCGCGATCGACGGCTTGGATTTGTGGTCTGGCGGCAGCGCGATGTCGACCCGCTGCAGCACCGGGCCCTCCTTGGCCTCGTCGAGCTTGGCGGCCTCGTACTGTCGCACCATCGCCTCGAGCAGCGTCTCCTGCAGCTTGAGTTCGCGGCGCGCACGCACGTAGTCGATCGAGGCTTCGGGCAGCTTGCCCACCGGCATGTCGACGGCGCTGCCGGCATTGCCGCCCTGTGCCGACTCCATGCGAGCGAGCTCGCTGCGCAACGCGCGCAACTCCGAGCCGAGCCGCATCACGTCGGGGTTCTGCTCGGTCGCCGAATTGCGCAGCACCTTCAGCTGGACCTCGCGCTCGGCGATCAGCGCGCGGATTTGCGCAGCGCCGGTGATCAGCGCCTCGGCCTGCTTGTCAAGCACGATCA